>VFSW01008801.1_pt1 | contig 14468 bp, 26 predicted proteins | sample 5358111 | NCBI WGS metagenome assembly VFSW01 (sample SAMN11554181, study PRJNA540505) | mine drainage metagenome | isolation source: sediment from site ElyBrook_90M | place: USA: Ely Copper Mine, Vershire, VT | collected 2017 | reverse complement strand
GTCGGCGCCGGTCAGGTCGGCGCCGGTCAGGATGGCGCCGGAACTAACCGCGGCTTCGATCGCGGCTCGCAAATGCCAGCGTGGTTCAATATCGCTCGCGATCTGGATTTCCAGCGCCGCGCGGTCGGTCCAGCGGAGGAAAGGAATTCGGACGGTTATCGTCGCGGCTGCGGTCGGCTCGGCTTTGGCTGCGGTATCGGCCATCACGCCATCCTCGCGGCCAGCAGGCGGCAAACATCGCGAGAGACCGCGGATTGCGTGGCATCGCTGGCGTGCTCTTCAAGCCGACGCCGAGCGACGATCTTGGCGGCGTCGATCTTCGCGCGGAGTTCCGCAACGGTGCGCGGGCTGTCGGGCGTCAGTGTCGGAAATTTGCGGGCCATCGGTCCCTCCCTCGGGTGCGCCGCCGTCGGGCGCGTCGAGTACGAGAGGGAGACTACCATTCGGGTTTCCCGAACGTCAAGGGCTATTTTTTCGCATTGACCGAAAAAATTTTCCCGGTTATCCTCTCGCGTATGAACAACAGACCCGAAGTAATCCGGCGGGCCATTGATGCGGCGGGGGGGCTTGTTGTCCTCTCGCGAGCGTTAAAATTGGCACCCAGCACGGTAAGCGAATGGCCCCGCGTTCCGCCAGAGCATGTGTTGGCTATCGAAGCTCTCACAGGCATAAGCCGCCACGCCCTGCGGCCCGACATCTTTGGCTCGCAAGCCGAATATCCGCCGCGCAACGCCGCCCAGCCGAGCGAGAACGCGGCATGACGCGCGCAGCCCTCGCCCTGGCCGCCGGCATCGGCTGCATTGCGACGCTGGCGGTGGCGGGCGGCGCCAGCGCCAAGTGCGGCGTCGAGCGTTGGCCCGTGAAGATAGCCGCCGACCAAGCCGTCCCGACCTCGATCAATCCGCGCAGCACCACGATTGCCGCGCTGTCGGCGATCCCGGCGCCGGCCAACCCCGATGCGAACCAGGCGACCCGCTTCGCGCCCACTGAAACGACGCTGTTCACGCTCGACGCGACGATGACCCTCATCAAGCACGAGGCGGACGGCGACTACCATATCGTCCTGCGCGACGGTACGGCGACGATGATTGTTGAAGCGCCCGATCCCGCCTGCGCCAAAGCCAGCCGGCTGCCCGACCAAATCGCCAAGGTGCGCGCCGACATCGACCGGCACTTCGGGGGCGCGGTGAAGGGGCGCAAGGCCAATCTCTCAATCCCGGTGAGCGTGACGGGCATCGGGTTCTTCGACCTCTGCCACGGGCAAGAAGGGCGCGCGCCGAACTGCATCGAATTGCACCCGATCCTCGCCATCACATTCCGGGCCGCGCCATGATCGCCATCTTCGCGTTGGGACTGGCGTATCTGCTCAAGCGAATAGCCCGAGGCCGCGACATGCCGAGGGTCCGCCGCCGGGCGCGCCGGCTCGCGAATTGGGCGGCCGATCGGTGACGCGATGAGAACAGCGCGCGATCGACTGAGCGCCATTGTGGGCGCGATAGCGGCGCGGGACGCCTTCTTAGGGCGCGTCGCGCGGGGCGATGATCCGGCTGCGCTTATGGCGGAGGCCATCGAAATGCACCTCTCAGCGAATGGGCTGGAGACGGTCGGCCGCGATGGTCGCGCCACTGTCTGCATGGAGGACATTTGCGCATCGCACTGCCTCAGGGCTGCGCGCGACGCTTACGCGCCGGTGACGCGATGAGCGACGCGGCATCGGAGGTCCGGCTTATTTGCCGCTGCTCTGCCCCCGGTCGGCCGATCCCCTGCATCGGTGGTTGCGACTACCTATGCGGGAGACTTCCTGATCCGCCGCACCGGGTGGTCGACAGCTTTCTGACGCGGGATCGAGCCGAGCGCCGGGCCGCGCAACTGAGGGGGAACCAATGCGCCTGAACATTTATTCGGAAGAGCTGACAGAGCGCGTCGAGAAGGTCACCAAGGAGGCCAACGGCCACACCTTCTACGGCCTCCGGTTCTACCTGAAATCGCCGCCCGAGCTGCACCACACCGCCGAGGACGACGATACCTCGGCCGTGACGTTCTGGGCCGCCAGCGAGGATGAACTGTGCCACCTGATGGACCTCGGCCGCGGATCGGCAGGGTTTTAGGGCGATGAGCCTATTCGTCTTCATCTCGCTTGCTGGCCCGGCGCGCGGCAAAGGCCGCCCACGCGCCACCGTCAGGAACGGCCACGCCGCCGTCTATACCGACGACAAAACGGCGAAGTACGAATCGCAGCTGCGCTATGCCGCTGAACAGGCAATGGCTGGGCGACCGCCGACGATACAGCCGGTGACGCTGCTGATGACCGTGCGCTTCGCCATCCCCGTTGCGTGGTCGCGGAAGAAGCGCACCGCGGCCCTGCTCGGGCACGTGCGGCCGACGGTCAAGCCGGACGCCGACAACACCCTCAAGCTGAGCGACGCGCTCAACGGCATCTGCTTTGTCGACGACAAGCAGGTTGTCGATGCGCGGGTTTGCAAGGTCTATGCCGACGCGCCGGGGCTGGCGATCGAAATTTCGACGATCGTCGCGCCGCTCCGGGAGATCGCCGCGCACGAGGTTACCGCCCGATGACCGCCCCGGCCCTCATCGCGCGCCTCCTGGCCGCTGGGTTCGCCCAGCCCCAGGCGCAGGCGATCGAGCGATATTCCTACGGCGAGTCGCGGCTCGTGGTGTGCGCGACTTCATGGATGGGCGAGGGACTGATCGGCGTCGCCGGGGTGATGCGGCGCAGGCTGCACGAAGATGCCCACACGTCCGGCTGCGTACCCGCCGAGGCGCAGATCGCCTTCCTGGCCCGCGAGTGGCCGAAGCTGTATCCGGGGTGTGCGCGGCGGTTCGCGGCGGGCGCGCTGGGGCTGTTCAAACGCTGCTGGGGACGGGGGCGCGGGCGGTGAGCTACAATCCCTCCTGGGGCAGCCCCGTTTCCCCGGCGTCCCCGTTTCAGGCTGCTGATTACGCATCGTTCATTGACCGCAAATCACAGGGCGGCGCTCTCGGTGGGTTTGAGCCGGTGTGGATGCCGGATTTCCTGTTCGACTTTCAAAAGTTTCTGGTCGAATGGAACGTCCGCAAGGGCCGCGCCGCGATCTTCGCTGACTGCGGCCTCGGCAAGACGCCAATGCAGCTCGTTTGGGCGCAGAATGTCGTCGAGCGAACCAACGGCTGGGTTCTCTTGCTCACACCGCTCGCGGTCGGCGGTCAAACGCTGGCCGAGGGCGAGAAATTTGGCATCGAGTGCGGCAGATCACGCGATGGCAATCTGCCGTCGCAAAGGATTGTCATCACCAATTACGAAAAGCTGCACCTGTTCAATCCCGACGATTTTGCCGGGGTGGTGTGCGACGAAAGTAGCATCCTCAAGCATTTTAAAGGTGCCACACAGGCAGCCGTTACTCAGTTCATGCGAAAGGTGCCTTATCGCTTGCTTTGCACGGCGACGGCGGCACCAAACGATTATATGGAATTGGGAACCAGCAGCGAAGTAATCGGCGAATTGGGGTATGTCGATATGCTGTCCAGGTTCTTCAAGGCTGACGGAAATTATCACGCGATGAATGGCCGATCCAAGATGGGACAGGCGAGCCAGATCACGTTTCAGCAAGGCCATTGGCGCCTGAAGGGCCACGCCGCGACGCCGTTCTGGCGGTGGATCGCGTCATGGGCGCGCGCCTGCCGAAAGCCAAGCGACCTCGGGTTTGATGATGGCGCCTTTGCCCTGCCGCCACTCGTCGAGCGCAGCCACATCATCATGCCCCAACGGCCGCCGGACGGCATGTTGCTGACCCTCCCGGCAATCGGGCTTCAGGAGGAGCGCGACGAGCGCCGCCGGACATTGGCTGATCGCTGCGCCCTGGTCACTGATCTGGTTGACCATGATGGCTCTGCCGTCATTTGGTGCCACCTGAACATCGAGGGCGATAGCTTGGCGCGGATGATCCCCAATTCAGTCCAGGTCAAGGGAGCAGACAGCGACGAGCAGAAAGAGGAGGCTTATCGCGCTTTCGGCTCTGGTGAAATCAAGCGACTGATAATCAAGCCGAAGATCGGCGCTTGGGGCCTTAACTGGCAGCACTGCAATCACGTAGTCACCTTCGCCTCGCACTCCTATGAGCAATACTACCAATCGGTGCGACGGTGTTGGCGCTTCGGCCAGAAAAGCCCGGTCACAGTCGACATAGTGGCGACCGAGGGAGAGCGCCGCGTGCAGGAGAATATGGCGCGCAAGGCCGCCGCCGCAGATCACATGTTCACAGAACTCATCTCGCACATGGCCGACGGGCTCAGCCTGACTACCGAGCTGCACCAACAGAGAGCGGAGGCGCCGTCATGGCTGACCAGCCGGGCAATGTAATAACCGACAACTATGTCCTCTATTTCGGCGATTGCATTCAGGTAATGAGCGATCTGCCGGAGGAGTCCGTGCATCTGTCGATTTACTCGCCCCCATTCGGCGGCCTCTACACGTACAGTTCTGATCCCCGCGACCTATCCAACGCCATTGATAGGGGTGAGTTTTTTGAGCATTACGAATTCGTCGTCAAGGCGCTGCACCGGGTGTTGTTGCCGGGAAGAATGACCGCCGTTCATTGCATGGACATCCCCACCGGCAACACCGGCCTCGACAGCCTTTACGATTTCTCCGGCGCTGTGATCGCGCTGCACCTGCGCTGCGGTTTCGAGTACGTCGCCCGCTATCACATCTGGAAAGAGCCGCTGACCGTTCGCAACCGCACAATGACCAAAAGCCTGTCTCACAAGGGCGTAACGATCGATTCAACGCGGTGCAGCATAGCCAACGCCGATTACCTGCTGATCTTTCGCCGGTCTGGACAAAACCCCATCCCGGTATCGCACGCCTCTGGGCTTACCCATTATGCGGGAGAGCGCGCCATGCCGGCGGATGTGCTGAAATATCGGAATTGGCGCGGTCCCCAACTCGAAAACAAATTCTCCCATTGGATATGGCGGCAGTATGCCTCGGCGTTCTGGGATGACATCAGGCTCGACCGGGTGCTGCCCTACCAGAAAGCCCGCGACGAAGACGACGAAAAGCACGTCCATCCGCTTCAACTAGACGTGATCGAGCGCGCCCTGACGCTGTGGAGCAGTCCACGCGAGACGGTGCGGACGCCATGCATGGGTGTTGGGTCAGAGGTTTATGCGGCCGTTTGCAATGACCGGCGCGCGGTCGGTATCGAGCTGAAACCGAGCTATTTCCGGCAGGCGGTTAAGAACCTACAGGGCGCTCGCCGCGCGGAATCTGGCGGCGAGTTGTTCGCCGAACTGGCCGCCGCCGAATGAGCCCGGACACCTGGCCCGACCCCGACAAGCCAGCCAAGGCGAGGCTGCTGTGAGCCTCGACCTTTTCCATCATGGCGAACGGGAGCGCGTCATTCCCGCGATCACGCTTTGGCAGCCGTGGGCGTGCCTGATCGAGATTGGCGCCAAGACGTTTGAAACTCGCACCAAACCGCCGCCGCGCCGGCTGATCGGGCAGCGCATCGCGATCCACGCGGCAGCGCGGAAGCAGCTAAAGAGCGACGTCGACGAAGATACCTTCGAGGCGTTCTGCGATGCTTTCGGGGGGCATCATTGGTTTCAAATGCTTCCCTTGGGCGTGATCGTCTGCACGGCGGTCTTGGCGGCGGCATTCCCGGCGGAGCGCGTCCCGCACGACGCCTTCGGCGATTATGCACCCGGGCGCTGGGCGTGGCGCCTTGATGATGTGCGCCCTCTCAAACCGCATATCCCGGCAAAGGGCATGCAGACCTGGGGCTGGCCGTGGCGTGTGCCTGACGGGGTCGCGCTGTGAGAGACGCCACCTTCCAGATCCCCGACCCCGACAAGCCAGCCAAGGCGAGGCTGCTGTGAGTGTGGGACGGTCATTAACCATTGATACCGATCCTCGCCGCCGGGCAATCGCGTTTCTCAGCGCCTTCATCGATGCGCCGCAGGGTGCAGATATCGAGTTTCGAACAGGGGTGATGGAATCCGGCGAGCCCGCGGTCGTGATTTCAATCGACGGCGCATTGTCAGGTTTCACGGCCGCAGAGGCGAGGATTGTCGCTGATGTCGCGGAAAGCACAATGCGGGCGTTTCCGCGCGAAACTGGGTCTCTGGCCGATCTAATCCTGAGCCTGCGGATGTGCGCCGATAAATCGGACAAGCCAGCCAAGGCGAGGCTGCTGTGAGCGCGCCGCGCCAACGGATGCGGCAGGCGCGGGCGTCGCCGCGGCCAGAGCGGGTCTACGGGGTGCCGACGTGAGCGCGCCTGGACGGTTCCCTTGGATGTTGCACCGCACGTTAGCCGAGGCGGACGAGACCGACCGCCTTAGAAAGCTCGCTCGTTCTGGAGTATCGCGTTCGGCCAGCACATGGAATCGTCTCGCTGCGTTGGAATATCGCGCGGTCGAGCCGGATGGCAATTCCGATTCACCGGAGGCGGCATGAGCGAGGCCGAGGATCGCGCGATCGTCGACGAACAGATCGCGTGGTGGCAGGCGCGTGGCCTTACCGCGTCCGACGCCTGGGCGGCGCTTGATGGGCGCGCGGTGTGGAGCATCGAGTGGTGGGAAGTCCGCTCGTACATGTTGCGCTGGCTGCTGGCGCAGGACGCGGGATCGGAGAAGCGGGCGGCGTGAAGGTTTGTCTGAGCGGTCGGGGGCCGCGGGTTGCATGGACGATTTGCCGGAGCCGCTGGTGAGTGCTGAGGTTGATCTTAAGGACTTCGCCTGGACGCCGATATATAGCGCGCGGCTCTCCGGCTCGGCTTTCCATGCGCGGGCTACCGATGCTGAGTGGCGAGCTGGGGTGACTCTTTGGCTTAAGGCGCAAGACCAAATCCCCGCCGGGTCGCTGCCTAATGATGACATTGAATTGTGCCGATTGGCCGAATTGGGGCGTGATCTCAAGACTTGGCGGAAGATCAGGGATGGCGCGCTGCGGGGCTGGCGGGTGTGCAGCGACGGCCGGCTCTACAACAACGTCGTTGCCGAGGTGGTCAACGACCAATGGGACAAGAAGCGATCACAACGTGACAGAACTGAAGCAGCGCGTGTGGCAAAGATAGCGAAGCGTCTGTCACAGACGATTTTAGGCGCTCAACAGGCTCCTGTGACAGAAGGTGAGGCCGGTTTCGTAACTGATGTAACAGAACCTGTAACAACATCCATTGGACCGGACAGGACAGGACAAGAAATAGAGTCTTCCTCACTCCGTTCGGAATATTAAGAGGCTAACGCCTCTGGTGTCGCCGAAGCGCCACCCGATCCTGTCAAGGTGCTTTGGGCGAGGGGATTAGCCATTCTCGGCGAAGGACAGAGGAGTTTAATCGGGAAGATGCGCAAGGAATATGGAGACGTTGCGCTTTTGGAGGCTATAATAGAAACGCAGAACGAATGCCCAAGCGACCCGCCATCCTATTTTGTTGCTTGCTGTCAACGGAGGAAAAGTGGTGGACGATCAGCAACGGGGCACGCAAATGCTATCGATACACTCGCACGCGCGGCCATCGACTTCGACGAGCGGCAGAGCCATAGCGGTTTTGCTAAAGCCGCTCATTGATCTGCATGGCGAACCGCGGAACTGGGCGACAGCCGCGCCGCTCTACATGCAAGCTCTAGCAGACATACCGCCGGAATTGCTTGCGGTAGCCGTGAAACACGCCATCGCCAGCAACCCCTATTTCCCAAAGCCGGCCGACCTTCGGTTGTCGATTGTGGAGGAGTTGGGGCACCATCGTCGGCGCCAGGGTGAGGTGAAGCTGGCCGCGCTGCCTCGGCCGGCGCCTGTGCCGCCCCCAACAAAGCAGGAGATTGCCGAGGTTGATCGGCTCGTTGCGGAGACGCTGCGTATCCTCGCCGGTCGGAGCGCTGAAATGCAGGCGGAGGAATAGCCATGCTGTTCCTTCCGGAAAACGATATTCGCCGAGAGGTGTGGGCGCGCTGCGAAAGCCCGATCGAGCAGTGGCTGTGCGGCGAGACGATTACCATACCCTTCTTAACCCGCGAGCTTGCCGAACACGAGCTTGCGGCGATCGACGAAGATGCCCGGCGCTACGCCTGATAACCAGGAAGATGCAGATGGGAGAACGGTGGACGCCACGGGACGACGGCATTCTCGCGGATCTCGCACCGAGCGGTTGCGGCTCCTCGGCAATCGCCCGAAAGTTGAAGAGAACGGTTAAGGCGATCCGGGGCCGCGCCTCAGAAAAGGGAATTCCGATACGGTATCCAATCTCTCTCGGCATGACGCGGCTTGGACATTCGCCGTCTCCGCCCTGGTGGGATGAGGATCTGAGATTGCGTTGGGCCGCCCTGATCGGGCCGATGAAAGAAAGCCTACGCGCCGATCTGGCTAAATCGCTCGCGGATGACGCGCCATGAGCGCCGCAGAGATCCGCGTCTGCGAACGATTGTACGGCGGCTCGATCAAGGATTGCGCCTGCCGGTTGCCAAACCTGGCGGGCTGGGCTGAGTGCCCGGACGAGGCGCGGGGCATCCTTGCACCAGCGCCGGCTCCGCAGCCAGCACCGCAGCCCAGGACGCTCACCGGCGACATTTGCGACGATTGCGGTAGCCCCAACATGACCCGCGCCGGCACCTGCCTGCTTTGTCTCAATTGCGGGTCAACGAGCGGCGGGTGCGGATGAAGCCGAGATTTCGCACGACATCCCCCCAGCACCGCTTCCGCCGGCAGCACAACGCGATCGAGCGCGTCGCAGATCAGATCACCGACGCGGACGGCAATATCGGCAATCCGCATCGCGCGATCGGGCTGCTCACGACGATGGAGCGCGCCGGCCGCATCACGCCGGGAATGCGGATCGCGGGCGATCGGTTTCACGAGCTGTTCATCCTCGCGCATTTCGAGCCCCTGCACGCCGCCGATATGGGGCGCGTGGGCGGTTGCGGCGGCGCTCCGGCGTTCTCCGGCAGTCAGAAGGCGAAGGATGCCATACACGGCGCGCTGAGGGCGCTGGGGGACCGCTCGCACCTGTCATCGCCGGCCGGCTGCTGCGCGTGGTTCGTGCTCGGCTGCGAACTCAGCCTGACGCAATGGGCGCGGCGCGAGGGCTGGGGCGGGCGGCCGATCTCTGCCCATGTCGCCAGCGGCATCCTGATCGGCGCGCTCGGCGTGCTGCAAAAGCACTTCGGGTTTTGAACGATTTTCCTTGACAAAACCGTGCCACGAGTTTCCCACAATAGGATCAAGTTTCAAAGTTGCGCCCAGACCCCGCCGGGAACGATCCGCGCGGGGTTTGTTTTTGAGGGAACACCCGATGATCCTCGCCACGGAGCCGATGCCAGCGGTGTCAGCAGAGGCGAGCAAGCCCGGCCATTTCGAGCGGCCACGTCGGCTTACGCTGGCGCAATCGGGCACCGACGGGATCGTCACGAGCGACGGCCGGCAATGGCTGATGGAAGCCGAGGATGCGGTGTGCGTGACGTGGACGCTGGTCGACCCGCGGCTCAATCTCGTGGCGGCGGGGAAGTGCTGAGGGCCAACGTGTGAGATGACCATCCTCCGAAATCCTCGGCACGAGCGGTTTGCGCAGGAATTGGCGGCTGGGAAAAGTGCAGCCGAGGCCTACTCGGCGGCCGGGTATCGAGCCAACACGGGTAATGCGTCGACCTTAAGAGCGCAACAAAGCATTTCAAAGCGCGTCGACGAAATCCTAGCCGAGCGCGAGAGCATTGCCGCGCAAGCGACAGAGCGGGCGATTGAACGAACGGCAATCACCAAGGAGCGCGTGCTCAACGAGCTGGCTAAGCTCGGGTTTGCCAACATGCTCGATTACATGCACGTCGGCCCGAGCGGCGATCCGGTGTTGAATTTCGCCGATCTGACGCGCGATCAGGCTGCGGCGCTGGTTGAGGTGACGGTCGAGGATTTCGTCGATGGACGTGGCGAGGATGCCCGCAATGTCAGGCGCGTCAAGTTCAAGCTCGCCGACAAGCGCGGGGCCTTGGTCGATATCGGCAAAGAGATCGGTATGTTTATCAGCCGCGCCGAAGTGAAGGTCGAGGATCTGCGGGAAACGAATGATCACGATTGGGTCGCGCAGCTTCTTGCACAGCGACGATCTCGCGGCGTTGCCGCCGGAGACGCTGGCGAAGTTCCTGGCAAGCCTAACGGACGCTCAGTGCACTAAGCTCCGCTACGAGTGGTTCCGGTGGGCCCGGCCGAACCAGCTACCGCCGCCGGGCGATTGGCGGGTGTGGTTGCTGCTCGCCGGGCGCGGCTTCGGCAAGACCCGCTCGCTCGCCGAGCAGGTCCGGGCCTGGGTCGATACCGGCAAGCGCCGGATTGCCCTCGTAGCGCCGACGGCGGCCGATGTGCGCGACGTGCTGGTAGAGGGCGAGAGCGGCATCCTCGCAATCTCGCCGCCGAACAACCGGCCGCTGTACGAGCCGACGCGACGCCGCCTCACGTGGCCGAACGGAGCGATTGCCACGACCTACAGCGCCGAAGAGCCGGAGCGGTTGCGGGGCCCGCAGCACGATTGCGCAGTCTGCGACGAGTTGGCCGCGTGGCGATACCCGGAATGCTGGGATATGCTCATGTTCGGGCTGCGCCTTGGCAATGACCCGCGCATCGCTGTCGCCACTACGCCAAAGCCGACGAAACTCATTCGCATGTTGCTCGCGGACCCGACCGTCGCCATCACGCGCGGCCGGACGCTTGACAACCGAACAAACCTGCCGGAAGCGTTCCTGTCGCAGATCATCAAGCGCTACGAGGGCACGCGCCTGGGTCGCCAGGAACTCGACGCTGAGATCCTTGACGACGTACCGGGTGCGCTGTGGACCCGCGCCATCATCGAGCGCGCTCGGCTCGGCCACGGCAAACACCCGGAGCTGACCCGCATCGTCGTCGCGATCGACCCGGCGGTAACGAGCGGCGAGGACTCCGACGAGACCGGCATCATCGTCGCCGGCAAGGACGCGGAGGGGCACGGCTACATCATCGCCGACGGATCCGGGCGATACCCGCCGACCGAATGGGCGCGGAAGGCCGTCACCCTCTACCGCGATCATCACGCCGACCGCATCGTCGCCGAGGTCAACAACGGCGGCGACATGGTTGAGGCGACGATCAGGATCATCGATCCGAACGCCTCGTATTCGGCGGTGCGGGCGAGCCGCGGCAAGGTCGTGCGGGCCGAGCCGGTAGCCGCGCTCTATGAGCAGGGGCGCATACACCACGTCGGCATGTTCGCGGCGCTAGAAGACCAATGCTGCGCGTTCACCACGGATTTTGACCGGAGCGCCGCTGGGTACTCGCCGGATCGGGTCGATGCGCTGGTTTGGGCGCTGACCGAGCTGCTGGTCGAGCCGATTGTTGGCGAGGGGATCTACGAGCTTTATCGGGCGCGCGCCGCGAAGCCAAAAGACGCTGTAAAAAACCAAATGGTTGCATAGCTATTTCGCACGATGCCTCCAAATCGCCGGCATAGACATACCGCAGGTTGAATATCGTCGAGAGGTCGCCTAATGTACGACGCGCCCAATCATGCCGCGCTGGCGATCTGACATGCCCCCGCCGGGAGGCACGCGGACATCGCTGGCCGGATACGCCAGCGCGGCATGGAACGCTGCGTTCGGCCCCGGCGGGATCTTCGGCCCCGGCGAGCCGCTCGCGCCGCCTGAGCCGGAACGCCTGCGCGCCTTCGATTTCCCCGTCGGCATCAACTACACGTACACGCCGCGCTCCCAAGAGCCGATTTCGTTCGCCGACCTGCGCGGGCTGGCTGACGGGCACGACATAACCCGGCTCGCGATCGAGACCCGCAAGGATCAGATCGAGAAGCTGGACTGGACGATCAAGCCGAGGGACGAGAAAAACGCCGCGGCCGATGCCGACAAGCGCATCGAAGCGCTGACCGAGTTCTGGCGACGCCCGGACGGCGAGAATGACTTCGCGACATGGCTGCGCCTGGCATTGGAGGACATGCTTGTTCTCGACGCGCCGACCTTTGAGATCCGGCGCAATCGCGGCGGCGAACTGATCGGGTTGGACATCGTTGACGGCTCGACGATCAACGTGCTGGTTGACGAGACCGGGCGACGCCCAAAGCCGCCCGCGCCGGCTTTCGAGCAGGTCATCCACGGGCGCCCGTGGAAGCTGCTGACGGCCGACGACATCCTGTATGTGCCGCGCAATCCGCGGGCGCATAAGCGGTTCGGCTTCGGGCCGGTCGAGCAGATCGTGATGACGGTCAACATCGCGCTCCGCCGGCAGCTACAGCAACTCCAGCACTTCACCGAGGGCAACGTGCCGCCCGGCCTCTTGAATGCGCCGGACGGCTGGAGCGCTGACCAGGTCCGGCAGTTCCAGGAATGGTTCGACAGCGTGCTCGCCGGCAATACCGCCGCGCGCAATCGGCTCGTGTGGGGGCCGTCAGGCACCAAATATACAGCCTTCAAGGAAGCCCCGCTCAAGGACGAGCAGGACGAATGGCTGGCCCGCGTTGTCTGCTACGCCTTCTCCTTGCCGCCGACGGCCTTCGTCAAGGTGGTCAACCGCACCACGTCGGAGACGATGCAGGAAGCCGCGCTGCAAGAGGGCCTCGGCCCGCTCATGGCGTGGGTCAAGCGGCTCGCCGATAACGTCATCCAGCGCCGCATGGGGAATAACGATCTCGAATTCGCGTGGGAACAGGACGACGCGATATCGCAACAAGAGCAGGCGACGGTCCTCTCGACCTACGTCAAGGAGGGCATCTACACGGTCAACGAGGCGCGCGATGCGCTCGGCCAAGAACCGGACCCGAATGGCGACGAGCTGATGGTCTACACCGGGACGGGGCCGGTGCTGCTCAGCGACGTTATCAATCCGCCGGAACCAGTCGCCCAATCGCCTGTGGCTGGCGGTGAGCCTGCGAAGCCAGGCCAAATAACCGGCACGCAGGAGGCAGCCAAGGTAGCCGACGCCACCTTTCGCCAAAGCCCGCAGCCGCATCGCCCGCTCGCCCGGCCGCAGCATCGAATTGATGACCGCGGCCGAGCGCTCCTTGACGCGGAAGCTCGCCGACTTCTTCGCCGCTCGCGCGCAGGACGTGGCGGCGCAGATCGCGAAGCACCTGGGGCTGCACAAGGCGCCTGACTATATTTCCCCGGCGCGAGCCGCGGCGATCATTGCGCAACTCGACCTCGGCGACTGGGATATCCTGATTGATCCGACTGCGGAGGAATTGGCCGCGATCTTCGCGGACGGCACGCGGCGCGGGTTGAAGATCCTGGAACTCGGCGACGGCGAGACCACGACCAACGATGCGCGCGAGCGTTTCGGGCTTGAGCCGATCGTCGGCGGCGATGCGGTCCCGGCGATCGTCAACCAGGTCAACGAGCGGGCGATCGAATGGGCGCGGGAACGGGCCGCCGAACTCGTCACGCAGATCGAGGAAACACGCGAGACATGCTGCGCGCCACGGTCGCGGACGCGATCGAGCAAGGATCGAGCGCCGCGGATCTGGCGCACGCGATCGGCGAGAGTGCGGGGTTTTCCGACTACCGTTCGATGATGATCGCCCGCACGGAAATTGTGAACGCCAACCGGCAGGGCAACGTTACGGCCTACAGGGAATCGGGCGCCGCGACCGGCAAGGAATGGCTGACTGCCGGCGACGATCTTGTCGACGACGAATGCCAGGAGAACGAGGACGCCGGGCCGATCGGGCTCGACGAAGACTTCCCCAACGGCGACCTGCCGCATCCCAGCTGCCGATGCGACATTCTGCCCGTCGTTGAACCGCTCTCAGAGGCGAAGGAGTAACCCATGCCGACAGTCAGGATGATCGCTCCGACCAACGCGCCATTTTCTCAGATCGACGCCCGCAGCGGCATCTTGTGGAACGCGAAGGGATATATCCCTTTTGCATAATAGGTGCGAGATATGGTAGACGGCAACCGACAGGCCGGCGCTCAGCGCGAGGTTAGACATGGACAGGAATGACGGGTATTCCGCCCGCGAGATGATCGCCGATGCACTGATCCCGACGCACGATTTCCTGTTGCGCGCAGCCTATCTCCTTGGGAAGGATGAGGTGCTGTTGCGCTTCCTTCCTAGCCGCCGAGAATGCGGCGAACCTCATCCTCAAAATGGCTCGGCGGACGTGCTGTTGCTTGAAGAACATCGGCCGCGCTGACCTTGAGCCCGGCTTGTTGCGCCAGCACCCGCACAATGCCCTCAAGGGCGTTGAGGCGGTTATTCAGGGCATCAAGTGCATCGGCGATCACCGCCGCATGTTTCTCGGCTTCGCCGCCAACTGCGTGGCCCAGGCTCCGAGCGGCACTTTGGGCATCTCGTAGAGACTTCATGGCTTTGCGCTTCCGTGGGGCGGGAGCCATGACCCCGTGAATTGAAATTGCGCTCGCGTCGGCTCCGAAGGGTTCGCGGGCGTAAGAGCGGGCCGGCTGCAATCCGGTCCGCTCACTTGCTACCACAATTTGTGGTCGGCG
>VFSW01008800.1_pt1 | contig 14468 bp, 7 predicted proteins | sample 5358111 | NCBI WGS metagenome assembly VFSW01 (sample SAMN11554181, study PRJNA540505) | mine drainage metagenome | isolation source: sediment from site ElyBrook_90M | place: USA: Ely Copper Mine, Vershire, VT | collected 2017 | reverse complement strand
CGTCGATCTCGTTGTCGAAGTGGCCGATGTTGCAGACGATCGCCTGGTTCTTCATCTTCTTCATGTGATCGTGCGTGATCACGTGGTAGTTGCCGGTGCAGGTCACGAAGATGTCGCCGTGCTCGCAGGCATAGTCCATCGTGACCACGCGGTAGCCTTCCATCGCCGCCTGCAGCGCGCAGATCGGGTCGATCTCGGTCACCCAGACCTGGGCCGAGAGCGCGCGCATCGCCTGAGCCGAGCCCTTGCCCACATCGCCATAGCCTGCGATCACCGCGATCTTGCCCGCGACCATCACGTCGGTCGCGCGCTTGATGCCGTCCACCAGGGATTCGCGGCAGCCGTACAGGTTGTCGAACTTGGACTTGGTGACCGAGTCGTTCACGTTGATCGCCGGAAATTTCAGCTCGCCGCGCTCATGCATCTGGTACAAACGATGAACTCCGGTCGTGGTCTCCTCGGTGACGCCCTTGATTGCTGCGAGACGCGTGGAATACCAGGTCTTGTCCACCGCGAGCTTGGCCTTGATCGAGTTATAGAGGCAGACTTCCTCTTCCGATCCCGGGTTGTTCAGGATGCATACATCTTTTTCCGCGCGTGCGCCCAGATGCAGGAGCAGGGTTGCATCGCCACCGTCATCCAGTATCATGTTTGAAAGCACGCCGTCCTTCCATTCGAAGATGCGGTGCGTGTAGTCCCAGTATTCGGCAAGCGTCTCGCCCTTGACTGCAAACACCGGCGTGCCGGTTGCGGCGATCGCGGCTGCCGCATGGTCCTGCGTGGAATAGATGTTGCAGGATGCCCAGCGCACGTCTGCCCCCAGCGCCTTCAGCGTCTCGATCAGCACGCCGGTCTGTATGGTCATGTGCAGCGAGCCTGTGATGCGCGCGCCCTTCAAAGGCTGGCTTGCGGAATATTCCTTGCGTATGGCCATGAGGCCGGGCATCTCGATCTCGGCGATCGCGAGTTCCTTGCGCCCCCAGTCGGCAAGCGACATGTCGGCGACGATGTAGTCCTTGTTGTCAACAGCGTTCATATTAAGCTCCATTCATTGGGATGGTTAATGAATAGGTGCCGTTGAAACAATCGAGCCTGACGGATGATAACCGTTGCAGCACCTCTCGAAGGGTGAAGATTATAGCGCAAAACGGCCAAAGCTTGACTGCCGTGTCGGCAGTTTAAGCCCCGGCCCGATGTTTACAGGTCTGCGTCTGCCCTGAGCGCCGCTGCCTTGTCTATGCTTTCCCAGGTGAACTCGGGCTCCTCGCGGCCGAAGTGGCCGTAAGCCGCGGTCTTCTCGTAGATCGGGCGCAACAGATCCAGCATGTTCACGATACCCTTGGGCCTTAAATCGAAGTGTCGCAGCACGAGTTCGGTCAGCTTCTCGTTTGAGATCTTGCCGGTGCCATAGGTGTCCACCATCACGCTGGTCGGCTTTGCAACGCCGATCGCGTAGGAGACCTGAACCAGGCAGCGCGTCGCAAGGCCTGCGGCGACGATGTTCTTGGCGACATAGCGGCCGGCATAGGCGGCCGAGCGATCGACCTTGGACGGATCCTTGCCGGAGAATGCGCCGCCGCCGTGAGGCGCCGCGCCTCCATAGGTGTCCACGATGATCTTGCGTCCGGTCAGCCCGCAGTCGCCCTGGGGCCCGCCGATCACGAAACGTCCCGTCGGATTCACGAGGTAATTGATGTTGCCCTTGACGAGTTCCTTGGGCAGCATGGGCTTGATGATCTCCTCGATCGCGGCCTCGCGGATGTCTTCCAGTTTCATCTCGGGCGCATGCTGGGTTGAGAGCACGACGGTGTCGATGCAGTGGGGTTTGCCGTCGACATAGCGTATCGTGACCTGGGACTTTGCATCCGGGCGCAGCCAGGGAAGGCGACCGTCGTGGCGCAGTTGCGCCTGGCGCTGCACGACCAAATGCGAGAGGTAGATCGCAAGCGGCATCAGGGTCGGGGTCTCGTTGCAGGCATAGCCGAACATCAGCCCCTGGTCTCCCGCGCCCTGGTTCAGATAGTCGTCGGATGCGCGGTCTACGCCCTGGGCGATGTCCGGACTCTGCTTGTCGTAGGCGACCAGCACCGCGCAGCCCTTGTAGTCTATGCCATATTCGGTGTTGGCATAGCCGATGCGCTTGATGGTGTTGCGCGCGACCTGGATATAATTCGACGTTTGCGGTGGTGGTGATCTCTCCTGCCAGAACCACGAGCCCGGTGTTGGTGAGCGTCTCGGCCGCTACCCTTGCATACGGGTCTTGCGTTAGAATTGCGTCCAGTATCGCATCGGAAATCTGGTCCGACACCTTGTCTGGATGTCCTTCGGATACGGACTCGGAGGTAAACAGAAATTCGCTCATGGTTTCCCGCTTGATAAATTAACAGAAAGCGCATTCTACCAAAGTCAGCGAATCTTGGTAGCATTGCCCGATATGGCCGATTTCATTTTCAGACTCTTCTTCCGCATGTTCTCCTTCCTGCCGCTTTGCGTGCTGCATGGCCTGGGCGCGCTGCTTGGGCGCATGACTTATGCGTTTTCGCCAGGCTATGCGGCGCGCATCCGGGAAAACCTGCTTCAGGCGGGTTATGCGCTGGACGATGAGCCGGGAAAAAAACTGTTGTCAAAGAGCATCGCGGAAGCCGGAAAGGGCATCATGGAGTTGCCCTGGATCTGGGGCAGGCCCTATGAAAAAGTGCTGGGCAAGGTGATCGAATGCCGGGGCAAGGAATATTTCGATGCGGCGCAACAGGGCGGCAGCGTGATTTACCTGACGCCGCATCTGGGCTGTTTCGAGCTTGCGGGGCTTTATTGCGCGCAGCATCGCCCCATCGTGATCCTGTACCGGCAGCCCAGACTCGCGTGGCTGGAAGAAGCGATGTGCAAAGGGCGCGGGCGCGGGAAGGCGCAGCTTGCCAAGGCGGACTTGAGCGGGGTACGCCTCTTGTACAAGGCATTGAAGAAAGGCGAGGCCATCGGGCTTTTGCCGGATCAGGTGCCCGGCGGTGGCGAAGGCGTGTGGGCGGACTTCTTCGGACGCCCCGCCTACACCATGACGCTGGTGGGCAGGCTGGCAGAGGCAAGCAATGCGACGCTGCTGATGGTGAGCGCCGAGCGCAAGGCCAACGGCTATGTGATGCACTTCGAGCCTTTGTTGCTTGATTATTCACGGCCTGTCGCAGAACAGATCAACAAGGCGCTGGAAAAGATCATACGCGTCTGTCCGGAGCAATATCTTTGGAGCTACAACCGCTACAAGGCGCCTGCCGGCGTCGAGCCTCCAAAGAAGGACGCATGATGCTGACCCGTTTCGGCATCTTCATTTTGTGGCTGATGCATTTTTTGCCGTTTGGCGCCATCGTTGCCACAGGCAATGCGCTGGGCAGCCTGCTCTACCGCGTTGCGGCAGATCGCCGGCGCATCGGGAGAATCAACCTTGCGCTGTGTTTTCCGGACATGAGCGATGGGGGGCGAGAGAAACTTCTGAAGGATCATTTCAGGATGTTTGCGCGCAGCCTGATGGAGCGCAGCATCCTCTGGTGGTCGAGTAGCGATCGCATCAACTCCCTGATACGCGTCGAGGGGCTGGAGCATTTCGAGGCCATCCGGGGCAAGCCTGCAATACTGTTGACTCCACATTTCGTGGGCCTCGATGTCGGCGGGCAGTGGATCGCGCAGCGCGCGGATTCGATGAGCATGTATGCGAATCAGAAGGATCCCTACATGACCAGGCTGCTTCTTGAGAAGCGGAAGCGCTTCGGCAGGCAGCTCCTTTATTCGCGCCAGCAGGGCTTGAGGCCCGTCATCAAGGCGATGCGCCAGGGCATCTCCTTCTTCTATCTGCCAGACCAGGACCAGGGCGTCAAGGACGGTGTGTTCGTTCCTTTCTTCGGCGTAGAGGCGGCGACCATGACTTCGGTGTCGCGCATCGCCAGGATGACGGGTGCGAAGGTGGTGCCCACCGTCACGCGCGTGTTGCCGGGAAGCGCGGGATATGTGCTGAATTTCTATCCTGCCTGGGAAAATTTCCCGGGCGAGGATGAGGCGCTCGATGCGCGGCGCATGAACGAATTCATCGAGGAGCGCGTGAGGGAAATACCGGAGCAGTATTTCTGGCTGCACAAGCGTTTCAAGACCAGGCCTGAGGGCGAGCAGGGTTTTTACTGAGAGCGGGGGTGTCATGAAATACCGAGACTTGAGGGACTTCATCGCGCAACTCGAGAAGATGGGCGAGTTGAAGCGGATTGCGCATCCGGTGTCCACGCATCTCGAGATGACCGAGATCTGCGACCGGGTGCTGCGTGCAGGGGGGCCTGCGATCCTGTTCGAAAATCCTGTCGGGCACACCATGCCGGTGCTTGCGAATCTCTTCGGCACGCCGCGCCGTGTCGCGCTGGGCATGGGTGAGGAATCAGTCTCGGCGCTGCGCGAGGTGGGCAAGCTGCTCTCCTACCTCAAGGAGCCCGAGCCGCCTAGGGGGCTGAAGGACGCATGGGAGAAGTGGCCGGTGTTGAAGCAGGTCATGAACATGTCGCCCAGGGTGCTTTCCTCTGCGCCTTGTCAGGAAGTGGTCTGGGAGGAAGTCGATCTCAACCGCTTGCCGATACAGCACTGCTGGCCGGGGGATATAGCACCCTTGATCACCTGGGGGCTGGTGGTCACGAAAGGACCTGACAAGAAGCGCCAGAACCTGGGCGTGTACCGCCAGCAGGTGATCGCGAAGGACAAGGTGATCATGCGCTGGCTTGCGCATCGCGGCGGCGCGCTGGATTATAGGGACCATTGCCTGAAATTTCCCGGCGAGCCTTTTCCGGTCGCGGTGGTGATCGGTGCCGATCCTGCGACGATACTGGGGGCTGTCACGCCGGTGCCTGACTCGCTTTCCGAATACCAGTTTGCTGGGTTGCTTCGCGGCTCCAGGACCGAACTCGTGAAGTGCCTGGGCAGCGATCTTCAGGTTCCCGCAAGCAGCGAGATCGTTTTGGAAGGCGTGATCCATCAGGGTGAAGTCGCGCTGGAGGGGCCCTATGGCGACCACACCGGCTATTACAACGAGCAGGACAAGTTTCCGGTATTGACCATACAGCGCATCACGATGCGCCGTGATCCCCTCTATCATTCGACCTATACCGGAAAGCCGCCGGATGAGCCTGCGATGCTGGGCGTGGCGCTGAACGAGGTGTTCGTGCCTTTGTTGCAAAAGCAGTTTCCCGAGATAATCGACTTCTATCTGCCGCCCGAAGGATGCAGCTACCGCATGGCTGTGGTGAGCATTCGCAAACAGTATGCGGGTCACGCCAAGCGCATCATGTTCGGCATCTGGTCCTTCTTGCGCCAGTTCATGTACACGAAATTCATCATCGTGGTGGACGAGGACATCGACATCAGGAACTGGCAGGAAGTCATCTGGGCGATCACCACGCGCGTCGATCCGGTCAGGGATACGCTGCTGGTTGAAAACACGCCGATAGACTACCTCGACTTTGCAAGCCCGGTGTCGGGTCTGGGGGGCAAGATGGGGCTGGATGCGACCAACAAGTGGGCGGGCGAGACGCAGCGGGAATGGGGAACGCCCATCGCGATGAGTGACGATGTCAGGCGCCGCGTGGACGAGATGTGGGGCCAGCTTGGGCTGTGAGACTGAACTTTTTTGCAGGGCAGGGCTTCCAATGTAACTCCATCCGGCTTGATGCGCCGAAAATGAATGGGGATATAATGCCGGCCAATATTGAGGAAATCATCGATGAAGAATAAATTTCTGTGGGTATTGCTTGCGTTCACCCTGGTTGCTTTCAACAGCGCCCAGGCTGACAGGGAGCTCGCGCCGCTGCAGCAGCAGACCCAGGCTGCGCTGCTTTCCGCCGAAGTGCTGACGCGTTACCATTACAAGCGCATTCCGCTGGACGACGCGCTTTCCAAACAGATATTCGACCAGTACCTGAAGGAACTCGATGGCGAGAAGATGTTCTTTCTCCAGTCAGACATCGACCGGTTCAAGGCGGACGAGACCGGGCTCGACGATGCGATTCTGAAACAGAATCTCACCGTACCCTTTGCGATCTTCAACCTCTACCAGCAGCGGATCGGCGAGCGCTATGTATATGCCAGGAGCCTGCTTTGCAGGAAATTCGATTTCAGCAAGCAGGAAAGCTACCAGTACACCAGGAAGGATGCGCCGTGGGCGCAGTCGCAGGCCGAGATGGACGACCTGTGGCGCAAGCGCGTGAAAAACGACTGGCTGCGCCTGAAGCTCGCCGGCAAGGATGACAAGAGCATACGCGAGACGCTGGAAAAACGGTATGAAAATTCCCTGAACAACCTGACCCGCGTGAAGAGCGACGACGTGTTCCAGGATTTCATGAACGCCTATGCGATGGCGATAGACCCCCATACCAATTACCTGGGGGTGCGCGCCTCCGAGGATTTCAATATTTCGATGAAGTTGTCGCTGATCGGCATCGGTGCTGTGCTTCAGGAGAAGGATGACTACACGGCCATCCGCGAGTTGATGGCGGGAGGTCCGGCCGCATTGTCCGGCCAGTTGAAGGCGGGTGATCGCATCGTGGGTGTGGGGCAGGGCAAGGATGGCCCGATCGTCGATGTGATGGGCTGGCGCATAGACGATACGGTTGCGCAGATCCGCGGCAAGGAGGACAGCGTGGTGCGGCTGGACGTGCTGCCTGCAGAAGCGGGACCGGATGGCAAGCACAAGCTCGTCACGCTGATACGCAAGAAGATCACGCTGGACAAGCAGGCCGCCAAGAAATCCGTCATCGAGGTGAAGGACGGGGGTGTCACGCATCGCATCGGCGTGATTTCGCTGCCCGGCTTCTATCAGGATTTTGCGGCGCGCATGAAGGGAGATCCGAATTACAAGAGCGCGACCCGGGATGTCGCGCGTATCCTGGGCGAATTCAGGAAGGAAAAAGTGGACAGCGTGCTGATGGATCTGCGCAACAACGGCGGCGGTTACCTGGATGAAGCGATCGAACTCACCGGTCTTTTCGTAGGCAAGGGGCCTGTCGTGCAGCAGCGCGATTCCAAGGGGGACGTTACGGTCGAGAGCGACACGGACGAGGATGCCGCCTGGAACGGCCCGATGGGCGTTCTGATCAACCACGGATCGGCTTCCGCATCGGAGATCTTCGCTGCCGCGATACAGGACTATGGCCGTGGCATCGTGATGGGCGCCACCAGTTTCGGCAAGGGCACCGTGCAGTCCGTGATCAATCTGGACAGGCTGGTGAAAAACCCGCAACCCGAGTACGGCGAGCTCAAGATGACCACTGCGCAGTTCTTCCGGATCAACGGCGGCACCACCCAGCTGCGCGGCGTCACACCCGACATATCCTTTCCGATGATCATGGACTCCGAGGATTTCGGCGAAGCTAGCTATGACAATGCGCTGCCCTGGATGCAGATCAAGGCGGCCAATTATCGCCCGGACGGCGATCTTCAGCCGATATTGCCGATGCTGATCGTGGATCACGACATGCGTGTCTCGCACGACAAGGATTTCAAGTCGCTGAAGGACGATATCGCAGAGTTCGATGCGCAGCGCAAGAAGAATCAGATATCGCTCAACGAGGAAGAACGCAAGAAGGAGCGCGAGGCGCAGGAGGCCAGGCTGAAGCTGCGCGAGCCCGGCAACTCGCAGCAGGACGCGATAAAGCTCTCGGATGACGGCTTGCAGTCGAACGAGCGCAATATCAGCGCGGACCTTGCGATCGAGAAGGCTAGGAAAGATGCCAAGGATGTGCTGCTGGACGAGGCGGCTCACATATTGAGCGATGAGGTCGGATTGCTGAAGGCCAATTCCAGCCTCGCCGCCAGCGTGTTGCTCAAGCCGGACGCGCAGTAGGGCATGCGCCTGCCGGACCTTGTCATTTCAGATCGGTTGCAAGTGGAGGTATGAGTGGGTTCAACGTATGACGAATCGTCATTCAAGGTTTTGCGCGGGCTCGAACCCGTGCGCCAGCGACCGGGGATGTACACGACGCTGGACAATCCGAATCACATCATCACGGAAGTGGTGGACAATGCCTGCGACGAGGCGCTGGCAGGCTTTACTTCCAACATCGCCGTCACCGCGCATGCGGACGGATCCGTTTCGGTAGAAGACGAAGGGCGCGGCATCCCGGTAGGCATTCATCCCGAGGAAGGCATCTCGGTGGTCGAGGTTGCCTTCACCGTGCTGCATTCCGGCGGCAAGTTCGACAAGGAAAAGGGCGGCGCATACCGGTTTGCGGGCGGGCTGCATGGCGTGGGCGTGGCCGTCACCAATGCGCTGTCCAGGGCGGTGGAGATCACGGTATACCGCGACGGCGGCGAGCACCATGTGCGCTTCGAAAACGGTGTGGCGAAAAGCCCTCTGACCCGGGTTGCAAACTGTCCCAAGCGCAAGACAGGCACCCTGGTGCGTGCCTGGCCGGATCCGAAATATTTCGACAGCCCGAATGTGAATCTGGCGCAGATGGAGCGTGCGCTGCGCGCCAAGGCGGTGCTGCTGCCCGGCGTGACGATCACGCTTTCCATCGAGAAAACCAATGAAACCAAGTCCTGGGTCTATCCGGACGGGCTGCGCGGTTATCTGGCAGAGGCGTTATCCGAAGAAGAGCTCGCAGCCCCCATATTTACCGGAGAGCGCTACATCGCAAAGGGAGGGGACGAGAGTTTCGTCGAGGGCGAGGGCGCTGCCTGGGCGTTCGCCTGGGCAGAGGAGGGAACGGTTGCGCGCGAGTCCTATGTCAACCTGATCCCGACCTGGTCCGGCGGCACGCACGACTCCGGTTTGCGCGAGGGCATCTACAACGCGGTGAAGAGTTTCATCGAATTGCACAACATGTTGCCCAAGGGGGTGAAGCTCGCGTCCGACGATGTGTTCGGGCGCGTGAGTTTTGTGCTGTCGGCAAGGCTGCTCGATCCTTCCTTCCAGGGACAGACCAAGGAGAAGCTGGTGTCCAGGAATGCGCTGAAGCTTGTTGCCAGCATGGTCAGCGACCCGCTTTTGCTCTGGCTCAACGAGCATATCGAATTCGGCAGGAAGATCGCGGAGATTTCGATCCGGCAGGCGCAAAGCCGGATGAAGTCGAACCAGAAGATAGAGAAGAAGAAGGGCTCTTCGGTGGCGGTGCTGCCCGGCAAGCTGACCGATGCGGCCGAATACAATTCATCGAGGAACGAGCTTTTCCTGGTCGAGGGGGATTCGGCGGGAGGTTCTGCAAAGCAGGGGCGCAACAAGGAGTTTCAGGCGGTGCTTCCGTTAAGAGGCAAGGTGCTCAACACCTATGAGGTGGAGCGGGACCGCCTGTTCTCCAATGCGGAGGTGCACGACATCGCGGTCGCGATCGGCGTCGATCCGCACGGCATGAACGACGAGGTGGACCTTTCAGGCCTTCGCTATCACGGCATCTACATCATGGCCGATGCGGATGTGGACGGATCGCATATCGCCACACTGCTGTTGACGCTCTTCTTCAGGCATTTTCCGAAGCTGATCGAAAACGGTAATATCTTTCTTGCGCAGCCGCCGCTGTTTCGCATCGACGTTCCCGCGCAGGGCAAGAAGCCCTTGCGCAAGCTGTATGCGCTGAACGTGGACGAGCTCTCTGCTATCGAGGACAGGATGCGCAAGGAGAAGGTGCGCGAGGGTTCCTGGAATATCTCGCGCTTCAAGGGGCTGGGAGAGATGAATCCGCAGCAGCTCTGGGAGACCACGATGTGCCCGGATACGCGGCGCGCGCTCATGGTCGAACTCGATGCCGCGTCTTTCGCGGTGGCCGAGCAGACCATGAACATGCTGATGGCGAAGAAGGAATCCGGGTACAGGCGCGAATGGCTGGAGTTCCACGGCAACGAGGTGACGGGCGATGTCTGAGATGCAGGATGAATTGTTCGATGTTCCAGAGGAGCCCGGTAAAAAACCGGAAGAAGCGGAACGGGTCGCAACGAGACAGTTTTCCCAGCTGCCGGCACTCCCAGAAGGGGATTCGGTGCCGCTTGCCCAGTATGCCGAGCGCGCCTATCTCGAGTATGCGGTTTCAGTGGTGAAGGGGCGCGCGCTGCCGGATGTGTGCGACGGCCAGAAGCCCGTGCAGCGCCGCATCCTGTATGCGATGCGCGAGATGGGACTTACGCACAACAGCACCTTCGTGAAGTCGGCACGCGTGGTGGGAGAGGTGCTGGGCAAGTTCCACCCTCACGGGGATGCCTCGGCCTATGACGCGATGGTGAGGCTGGCGCAGGATTTCTCGCTGCGCTATCCGCTGATCGACGGGCAGGGAAACTTCGGTTCCAGGGACGGCGACAATTCGGCCGCGATGCGCTATACGGAAGCGCGCCTGACGCCGATCTCGGCGGTGCTGCTTTCCGAGCTCGACATGGGCACGGTGGACATGATTCCGAACTACGACGGGCATTTCGAGGAGCCCGCGATGCTGCCCGCGCGATTGCCCATGGTGCTGTTAAACGGCGCATCTGGCATTGCGGTCGGCATGGCAACCGAAATACCCTCACACAACCTTCGCGAGGTGGGCACTGCTGCAGCGCTTTGCGTGAAGAATCCGGATTGCACGGACGATGAACTGCTGGATCTGATTTCGGGCCCGGATCTGCCGAGCGGCGCGCAGATCATCTCGTCAGCTTCGGAGATACGCGAATGCTACCGGACGGGACGCGGCTCGCTCAAGATGCGCGCGCGCTGGCATGTCGAGGAGCTGGCCAGAGGCCAGTGGCGAATTGCGGTATATGAGCTTCCGCACGGCACCTCTTCCAGAAAGATCATGGAGGAGATCGAGGAGCTGACCAACCCCAAGGTCAGGGTCAACAAGAAGGCGCTGACGCCGGATCAGGCGCAGAACAAGCAGCTGATCCTGTCCGTGCTCGACAAGGTGACTGACGAGTCCGACAAGGATCAGGCGGTGCGTCTGGTGTTCGAGCCCAAGTCGGGGCGCCAGTCGGTCGACGAGTTCATGGCCATCCTGCTTGCGCACACCAGCCTCGAGGGTTCGCTTCCGGTGAACATGGTGATGATAGGCATAGACGGCAGGCCCAGGCAGAAGCCCATTTTCGAGGTGCTGCGCGAATGGAGCGAGTTCCGCCTTGCGACAGTGCGCAGGCGTTCCTCATACCGCCTGGAGCAGATCAACGACCGCATTCACATATTGCAGGGACGCATGGTGGTGTTCCTGAATCTGGACGAGGTGATTGCGCTGATACGCGAGTCGGATGAGCCCAAGGCAGCCTTGATTGCGCGCTTCGATCTGTCGGAAAGACAGGCCGAGGACATTCTGGAGATCCGACTGCGCCAGCTTGCAAAGATGGAAGGCATCCGGATAGAGCGCGAGTTGAAGGCCTTGCAGGAAGAGGGTGCCGATTTAAGCCGGCTGCTGGGTTCGGATTCCTTGCTGCGCAAGAAGGTGGCCAGGGAGATCGACGAGGACATCAAGGCGTATGGCGACGACAGGCGCACGCTGATCGAACAGGCCAGCCGCGTCGTGCTGACGGCACAGGTGGTGGATGAGCCGGTCACCGTGATCATCTCCAGGAAATATTGGGGACGCGCGAGGCAGGGACATAAACTCGATCTGTCGGGCGTGAACTTCAAGGAAGGGGACGGAATGCTGTCCGCATTCGAGTGCCGCACCACCGATCATTGCATCGTGATCTGCAGCAACGGAAGAGTGTGCAGCATTCCCGTGAGCCAGTTCCCGGGCGGGCGGGGCGATGGTGTACCGCTTGCCACGCTGATCGAGCTCGCACCCGGTGCGAGGATAGCCCATGTGTTCTGCGGCGCTGTCGAGCAGAGCGTATTGCTTGCGAACTCCGCCAGTTACGGATTCGTCTCGACGATAGGCAACATGCTGGCGCGCAACAAGGCGGGCAAGCAGTTCATCGCGCTGGAAGGTGAAGAGGAGATGCTGCCGCCCTTCCTGTTCACGCCGACCGAACAATCGCTGGTGGTGTCTGCAAGCCGGTCCGGCAGATTGCTCGCGTTCTCGCTTTCCGAGATGAAGCCGCTTTCGGCAGGCGGGCGCGGCGTGATCGTGATGGGCCTGGACGAGAAAGATGCGCTGGCATCGGTTGCCGTGGTAAGCCAGCCCAGGATCGTCGTCAGCATCCAGTCAGCGACCGGACGCGAGCAACTGATGCGCCTCTCTGGATCGGAACTGCAGGCACACTTCGGCAGGCGCGCCAGAATGGGCAGGATGCTGTCCCTGAAAGGGAAGGCCGTCGTGACTCGGGTGTCAGTCGACTGACTGCGTGGTTGCCAGGAAGCGCTCCACGGTTTCAAGGAAAGGCGCGATATCGAGCGGCTTGGTGAGGTAATCTGCAAATCCAGCGGCCTTGCCGCGCCGGAAGTCGCGCTCCATCGCATGGGCGGTGACTGCGATCACCGGGATGTCTGCCAGGCTGTCGTCCGACTGCAAAATCTCCATGACCTGGTATCCGTCCAGATTTGGCATATTGATGTCGAGCAGGATCAGGTCGGGTTTGTGGGACAGCGCAAGCTCGATGCCCTGCTCGGGACAGTTGGCGGTCAGGAGCTGGATGTGCGCGTGGCGACTGAGTATCTGCGTCACGAGCTTCAGATTGGCCGGATTGTCCTCGATGTAGAGGATCCGCTTTCCTTCGCTGAGTGGGGCCGGGTTGCCTGCCCATCCTTCCATGCGCTCGGGCGCTGCATTGCTCAAGGATTCGGGAGGAAGTTCGATCCAGAAGGTGCTGCCTTGGCCCTTTTCGCTTTCGACGCCCACGCTGCCGCCCATCATCTCGACGATGCGCTGGGTGATCGTCAGGCCTATGCCGGTTCCCTCGATGCCGCTGTTTTCCGCATCGAGCCGGTTGAAAGGCTGGAACAGTTCGGCCAGGCGGTTGGGAGCAATGCCGGGGCCGGTATCTTTCACCATGATGCGCAAGCGATCATGATTCACGGCGAGCACTTCGATGTGGACGCTGCCGCCTTCCCGGTTATATTTGATCGCGTTCGAGATGAGGTTTAACAGTGCCTGTTTCAACCGGATGTAGTCGGCGCGCACCGTCAGGCCTTCGAGGCCCTTGTGGCTCAACCGGACGCCGCGCTTGCCGGCCAGACCATGCACGAGGCTCAAGCATTCTGCAATCAGATAGCCGATCTCCACGGGTTCCATGGAAAGTTCGACGCGGCCAGATTCAACCTTGGCCAGATCCAGCACCTCGTTGATCAGCACCAGAAGGTGCGCGCCGGCCTTCAGGATCTCGTGCACGTTGTCCTGGTGGTCGGCGGACAGGGTTTCGTCGTATTCCATGAGCTGGCTGAAGCCCAGGATTGCATTGAGCGGTGTGCGCAGTTCGTGGCTCATGTTGGAGAGAAATTCCGACTTGGCCTGATTGGCGCGATTCGCCTCGTCGCGCGCGGCGATCAGCGCCTGATCGGATTTCTTGCGTGCCGAGATGTCGTGCAGCACGCCGGTGAAGTGCTTCTTGCCATCCAGGATCATCTCGTTGACCGAAAGCTCGACCGGGAACAGGCTGCCGTCCTTGCGCATGCCCTGGGCCTCCCGCCCGATGCCTATGATGCGCTTCTCCCCGGTTTCAAAGTAGCGCATCATGTGCTTGTCGTGCTCGCTTCGATGGGGTTCCGGCATCAGCATCTTGATGTTATTTCCGACGACTTCGCTTGCGCTATAGCCGAAGATCCGTTCGGCAGCGGGATTCATGGTCTCGATGATTCCATGTCGGTCTATGGTGATGATGCCGTCGGCCACGGTGTTGAGTATGGTCGCAACGCGCATGGAGTTCAATTCGAGCGCATGCTGGGTTTTCAGGTTGGTTTTCATTTGTCGCCGGATCAACAAATAGGTCATCGCCAGCAGAATGAGCAGGGATGCGGTAGCAACCGAGCCCAGCGCGATGGAGATCGTTCTGGCGCGCAACATCTCTGCATGGCGTTCTGAAAGCAGCCGATTCTCTTCGTCTTCCATGCTGTGGAAGATCTGGATCAGACTTTTGAGTTGCTCGCCGACATTTTCGCTGACCAGATAGGCGCGCGCCGCGTCGAACCCTTCGATCTTGCGGAGTGCGATCAGGCGTTCAGCGATCTCCTTGCGCGCATCGATCGCAGCATTGAGCGCAAGCCATACTTTTGCGAGCACCGGATTATCGGCAGTCAGTTCGTTGAGCCTTCCGAGTGCAGCCTCTCTTGCGACCTTGTATTTTTCAAGTGCCGAGAGGTCCTGTTCGTTTCCGGAGATGAGATAGCCTCGCACTATGGTTGCGGGAATCAGAAGGTTGTTCTTGATCTGAGAAATGCTGTTCAGGACTTCCAGGTTGTGCTGAAGGCGGCGTGCCTGGTTGCGCTCGTTTTTCACCGCAAGCCAAGTCGTTGTGGCCAGAACGGCAACTAGCAGGATGGTCGAGGTGATGGTTGCTAATAATCCTATAAACCGCAGTTGAAGAGGTGAAATCTGCTGCGAAGTCAGGTAGATTAG
>VFSW01008799.1_pt1 | contig 14469 bp, 1 predicted proteins | sample 5358111 | NCBI WGS metagenome assembly VFSW01 (sample SAMN11554181, study PRJNA540505) | mine drainage metagenome | isolation source: sediment from site ElyBrook_90M | place: USA: Ely Copper Mine, Vershire, VT | collected 2017 | reverse complement strand
CTTTTAAGACTGAGCATAGAGGATTTTTTTAAGTAAAAACTATGCCTGATTATGATTTTATCCGAATTTCCTATTTTTGTATAATATATGCGAGTAGAATTTTTAGGTAGTTTTGATGAGTAGTTAATTATCCACAGTATTTTTTAGGTGATGCCGAAGTATCGAGTTATTATTTAGTTAATTCGGCTATCCGACATGGATGCTTTACTTAAAGGAAATTTAATATCAACAAAAGATGCTGCAGATATTTCTGGATATACTTCGGATTATCTTGCTCGACTCGCTCGCTCTGGAAAAATCATTGGTAGAAAAATTGGACATAGCTGGTTTGTTGATAAAGAATCACTTAAACATTTTTCAGACCAACAAAAAGATCGCAAAGTCGATTATATGCGCGCACTCGTGCGCATACGTGAAGCAGAATATCGTGCGCACCATTCCTCAATTAACCGAAAAGTTTCCACACTTTCGATAAGTAAACTTCCATATCAACGATTTGACGTTGCGAAAATTCCGCCACGATCCGGTGCCTTCGCGCTCTCTACAGCGATACTAGTCCTTGTCTTCGCTGCGCTTATGGCACAATCTGCGGCCATTCCGCAACTCGCAGACGGAATGACATCGCTTGCGCGTGGAATTTCCTCTGGATTCAGTACGACATTCGGCGGTGTTCCGTCATTCATCGCATCGAAGATCGATATGGTGGGTCCTGGAGTACATGGGCAACCTACAGATATCGCGATACGTAATCCGTTATCGTTTACGTCCGTCACACCAACGGCCCCATCCCTTGGAAGCACACCGACTCATTTCGTTTCTCTCGTTTATACGCCGGTCGTTTCCACTGCAACCCCATTTCTTTCCGGCGAGAACTTGCATCCCCTTGCGCTTGCTGTTTACGCGTTTCTCACCAATCCGTCACTTGCCGTAAATGCATTTACGCATACACTAATTGCGCTTGGTGCGACGATTATCAATACAACACATTTTGCGATACACGCTGACGTTATGCTCGCGTATGGCCTTGCGGAGGCGGCTCCAGAAAGCGCACAAATCACAGTCGCATTTGTTGGCGATGTTGGCGATACGTTCGCTGGGGCCACTGTTCGTGTGCCCGCACTTGCCGCTGCGTTCTACCTAAACACGACAAGTATACCTGCCACGCTTGCACCGAAAGTTGCGAGTGCGATTTTTGATGTAGAATATGCAGCCGCCACACGATTTATTGCGCTTACCAATGCCTTCACCTCGCAGTATCTTGCGCTTATCTCAGGTACTGGCCGTTTCGTATACAAAGGCACGGTAAGTGCATTCAGACTCACGGATGCTACACTAGCGTTTCTATCTCATGTACCCTCAGTAGCCGAGGACGTGTATCTTGGAACCATTGGTAGAAGTGCCCTCGCGTTCAGTTCTTCTGGGGGAGAAAATGCGGTCCGTACAAGCGCTACGTCAGCGTTTGCCGCTGCATTCCCCATGCTTTCTGTGGGTGAACAGGCAGCGCTCCTCACTTATCAAACGATCCATGGCCTTTTCGACTCCGTAACCGAGGTGCTGGCGCCTCTTCTCGGAACAACATCGAATGTTGCGATTGTGTCAAATCCTCCATCAAGCGTTTTATTCTTTTCCACCTCAACAGTTGCAATTAATGCACCACAATCTGTTGCCAATTTCGCCACTTCCTCAACCCCAGCTTCTCCAGCACCAACCTTTATTTCAGCACCGCGCACGGTGGTCACAAACTACCCAACATACACAACCATCGTACACGGTGTTTCAGAAAATTTCGTAAACGATTCACTTGCAACACTTCGCGCCAGTATCCTCGCGACAGTTGCAGGTATGGTTCAGCCAGTTGCCGCACAGTCCGCAACCAACGTAACAACCATCCAGCAAGTGAATATGATTCAGGATCTTTCGAATCTTATCGTTCACAATGGCGATTTTCGTGGCGGGACATTCGACAAAGGCAATGTGACGAATGGCATTTCTGTTTCAGCAACAACGGGTAACTTTACTAATCTTACTGTCGGTTCACTTTCGGTTTCTGGAACCGGAACGACGACATTCTCTGGCCCGGTTGATGCCTCGGGTAATTTCTTTGTTAACGGGGTCCCGCTCACGATTTCCGGAGGATCGGGTACCGTGAATTCAGGTGTAGCGGGACAGTTTCCGTACTACACTGCAAACGGGACCACTCTCACCGCCACATCCTCACTCTTTATTTCTGGGCCAGGCGATATTGGCATTGGTACAACATCCCCTTACGCACTCCTTTCCATTGGAAATACTAATGGGATTGGTTTTACTCTGGCGACCTCAACTTTTAACACCACTGGTGGCATCAATCTTGCTTCAGGCGGATGTTTCGCCATCAATGGTGTCTGTATCGGCAATGCAGGTAGTGCAACACCTGCGGGCGGCACCGCTGACGTACAATTCAACAATTCTGGCGTATTCGGTGCCAATGACGGCTTTACTTTTGGTGTCACTAATGGCCAACTCTCCATCCCGTCAAACGGTTGGTATGCGATAGGTGGGGATCTTCTTGGGTATGCCAGTTCTACCAATCAGGACACGGTATTTGGATTGGGTGCTGGGGGGAGAAACGCGACGACCAGCTCCTTGCTTGCGCAGAATACCGCTTTCGGTTACCAATCCCTCTCTTCAAATTTCTCGTCTTCCGGCGCTGGCGACAATAATACCGCTTTCGGTGCAAATACTCTTTCTTCCAACGTTTCCGGTTCCGATAACACCGCCAATGGTAATCACGCTCTCTACTCAAACACATATGGTTACTGGAACACGGCTACCGGCTACGACACCCTTTACGCCAATACCACTGGTACCGAAAACACTGCCACAGGTTACGGAGCCCTTGCCTCAAGTACAACTGGCATATACAACACCGCCACAGGTTATGACACCCTTTACGCCAATACCACTGGCTACTATAACGTTGCTAACGGTAGTATTGCTCTTGGTGCAAATACCACCGGCTACGACAACACCGCCAATGGTAATGGGGCTCTTGGCTCCAACACGACTGGCTTTAATAACACCGCCAATGGTTTCACTGCGCTCGCCTCAAGTACCACCGGTGATTTCAACACGGCTAATGGTAGTGATGCCCTCTATTACGACACCACGGGCTCTGCTAATACCGCCAATGGTTATGGAGCTCTCCAAGACAATGCAATAGGTTCTGACAATGCCGCGAACGGTGGAAACGCTCTCTATAACTCAACCGGTAACTACAACACAGCAGATGGCTACCAAAGCGGTTTTGACCTCGCTGCTGGCTCCAACAACATCGCCCTTGGCGCAAACGTCGACCTTCCCTCCAACACCGCCTCTCAGCAACTCAACATCGGCAATCTCATCTATGGTACGGGTGTCTACAATGGCAGTACTCCGTCTTCAGTCCCGACAGGAGGCAATGTGGGTATTGGTACTACATCTCCTTCTTATCCCCTCGACGTTGCAGGCTTTATCAATACCGATCAGTACTCGGGATACAAGCAGGCAGGGAACACCATCCTCTATGCCTCGACCACGAACGAGTCACTTGCTATCGGGGCCTCAGGCGCGGCTACATGGATGGCCGCAACCTCGTCTCCAAATTATTCAATCGCTATAGGCTCGGGAGATCTTCAGTTAGCTCCCGCGTCCGCCGCTAATCTAGACAGTACAGCCATCGGCTATGATGCTCTTGCCGCTAATACCACCGGTACCGGTAATACCGCAAACGGTTTTCGAGCACTCAGCTCTAACACCACCGGTACCGATAACACCGTTAGTGGTGTCAACGCCCTCTATTCCAACACCACCGGTACCGACAATACCGCAAATGGTGTGGACGCCCTCTATGCAAACACTACCGGCAACTTCAATGTTGCAAATGGTATGAAGGCACTCTATTCAAATACAACCGGCACCAACAACGTGGCCAACGGCATAGACGATCTCGTTAATAACACCACCGGTAGTTACAACACTGCGAACGGCGCAAGCGTTCTCGGGTCTAACACCACCGGCAATTACAATACCGCCAACGGTTTCAATGCCCTCTACTCCAACACCACCGGTAGTTTCAACACCGCCGATGGGGAAAGTGCCCTCGTCTTTAACACTACCGGTACCGATAACACCGCACTCGGTGCGAGCGCACTCTTTAATAACACTACCGGTACCGGTAATACAGCAAACGGCTTTCAAGCTCTTAGCTCGAACACTATTGGAAACAATAATACCGCCAATGGTATGAATGCTCTTTATTGGAATACCACCGGTACCAACAATACCGCAAACGGTACAAATGCTCTTTTCTTAAACGCTACAGGTACCGACAATACCGCCAACGGTTTCAACGTTCTCTACTATAACACCACCGGTAGTTACAACACTGCGAACGGCGCAAACGTCCTCGGGTTGAACACTACTGGTAGTTATGATACTGCTAACGGTTTCAATGCCCTCTACCATAATACTGTCGGTACCAGCAACGTCGCAAACGGTGTGGACGCTCTTTATATAAACACCACTGGCAACGATAACGTCGCAAACGGTAACTCAGCCCTCTACTCCAACACCACCGGTAGTTACAACACTGCGAACGGTAACTCAGCCCTCTACTCCAACACCACCGGCAACGAAAACACCGCCAATGGTTTTGACTCCCTTTATTCTAATACTACCGGGTATCTCAATACTGCAAATGGCTACGAATCTCTATTTTTTAATGCCACGGGTACTAACAACACCGCGACCGGCCAATTCTCTCTCTACTCAAACACGACGGGCTACAGTAACACCGCGAATGGTTCATACTCACTCTACGAAAATACCACCGGTCTTTACAATACTGCGAGTGGCCTTTTTTCCCTCTACTCCAACACCACCGGCAATTACAATACCGCAAATGGTGCCTACTCCTTACGGTTCAACACTACTGGCTATAATGACGCCGCAAATGGTTATGACGCTTTACAGTTTAATACGACTGGTAACGATAACGTCGCGAATGGTCCATACTCCCTTGACTACAATACTATTGGTAATAGCAACACGGCTGTTGGCTGGGCTTCCCTCTACTCCAACACCACCGGCAACGACAATACTGCGAACGGTAACTCCGCTCTCTACTCCAACACCACCGGCGCTAATAATACCGCGAACGGGTCAGGAGCTCTCTGGAACAATAGTATAGGTGTTGATAATACGGCGGCTGGCTACGAATCTCTTTTTTCTAATACCAGCAATTACAATACTGCCTTCGGCTATGAAACGCTCGATGCTAACACTGTTGGTGGCAATAATACTGCGAACGGTAACTCCGCTCTCTACTCCAACACCACCGGTAACTACAATGTGGCTATTGGAGGAAACGCCGACTACAACAATACTAGCGCAACCAACACAGTTGCCGTTGGCTATGAGGCTGGATATGGGGCCTCTGGACACTACTCTTCCGTTAACAATACGCTTGTTGGTATGCAAGCTGGGTACAATGTTCAAACAGGAGCAAATAACGAAACGGCTATTGGTACGAACGCTCTTTTGAATGATACGACGGGTGGATCTAACACGGCAGTCGGTGTCGACGCGAGCTATGGTATTTCGACTGGATCTTATAACACGACTCTTGGTTACCAGAGCGGTTACAATCTTACGACCGGTTCCAACAACACGCTTCTTGGCAATTTTTACAATACTACGGACGGTATTTCGACTGGCGACAACAATATTATTATCGGTGAAAGTCCATACGCCGGAATTGCAAGCACCACGAGCAACCAACTTGACATTGGTAATCTCATTTATGGTACAGGGCTTGGGGGCAATGGCACGCTCTCTACAGGCAACGTTGGTGTCGGGACTACATCCCCGTTCGCTACATTGTCAGTAGCTGGGGCAGCAGGTTCCGCTGCAGATCTATTTGCTATTTCAACTTCGTCTACGAATTCGGCAACGTCGACTGTCCTCACGGTTGACAGTAATGGCAATTTGTCACTCCTGAATGGTGCCGGTCTCGAAGCGCAAAGAATTGATGTAGTGCTTTATGCGAGCCAGTTTGGAGGACTAGATGCTGGTGCAAAGATTAACAACTGTCTCTCCGCACTCCCGATATCCGGTGGTACTTGTGATGCACGTGGCCTTACCGGTGCGCAGAGTGCCGCCGCGACAATCATTGTGCCCGCAAACGACACACTCTTGCTTGGTGGCGTCACTCTTACTCTCAGCGGTAACCCTGGCGTTGCATACAATAAAGACTCCGCGATACTTGGCCTTTCTCAAGATACGACAGCGATTATCGACGAGGTCTCAAATACCAGCGTTTTCAGCCCTCAAAATCCGAGCGTTACTAGCGAGTACGCAAAAATAGAAAATTTGAACATCGCAGTGAACGGTGCGACCGGCATGACTGGCATTCAAGTGACGAACCATAATTTTGGGTACTTTGAAAACCTACTGATTACTGCGAGTACCTCAACGGAACCGAATGTCGGAATTGTGATAAACCCGAATGGCGGTAGTGCATATTTCAACGAGTTCCATAATCTGTATATATGGGGGATGGCAACCGGAACGCAATTCATCAACCAAGCAAATGAAAACAAATTCTACGGAGGTGAATTTCAGGGAGATGGCGTTGGGTTCGAGTTCGGACAAAGTGACCATAACGTGATCACTGCCCCCTCAATCGAGGGAGATGTTGTTACTGGTATTCAATTTGATGCGCAATCTGTTGGCAACGAGGCCATTGCTCCGAGACTCGAATTTTCATCCACTCCTGTCGTGATTAATGACGCAACCGGATACAACACGATCTCAGATGCCTACCTTGGAGGCTCATCCAAGACGTACCAAGATCAAACCGGTACATTGAATTTTTCCTCAACCGGTACTGGCTTAGGTTCGTACATCTCGTACGACAATACTTTCGGCATCGGGACATCGTCGGCAGCATTTCGTGTCTTGGGCAGTGGTGATGTTGGTGTCGGTACAACGTCCCCTTACTCGCTCCTCTCTATCGGCAACACAGGTGGTATCGGATTCTCGCTTGCAACAAGCACCTTCGACACAACGGGGGGTATCAATCTGGCGGGCGGGGGGTGTTATGCAATAAATGGCGTCTGTATAGGAGTGTCTGGTGGTGGAGGGACAGTCACCTCAGTTGCTCTTACCGCGCCAACAGGATTTATCGTTTCTGGTTCACCGATCACCACAAACGGAACGCTCGCACTTTCTCTCGCTGCTGGTTACAACATTCCGCTCACGGCATCGACAACCAATTGGAATGATTTCTTCAACACCCCAAGTTCGCAAATCGCGGCGGGAACAGATTTAGCGTGGACGGGGAACACTCTTGCATTCACTGGTACGCAAAATTCTGGGACCGTCACATCTGTTGCGGCATCAGGTGGTACGACAGGTCTTACTTTCACAGGAAGTCCCATCACCACCTCAGGAACGCTCACGCTTGGCGGTACCTTGGACGTGATAAACGGGGGCACTGGATCAACGACTTTGTCTGGTATTTTAGAAGGGAATGGCACTTCTGCTCTCACCACCGCACTCGCTGGTGTCGATTATCTTGCTCCATCATCTCTATCCGCAACGGCCCCGCTCGCTTATAACAGCGGTACTGGAATATTTTCCATTCCCCAAGCGAATGGCACGACGAATGGATACCTTTCTTCAACTGACTGGAGTACTTTCGCCCTCAAGGACTCTTTCGCTTTCCCATTCACTCCCGTTTCCTACGGCGTCTCGACGTCGACGACAGTCGGATTCACGAACGGCTTGCTTTCCGTTGCAAGTTCGACGTTCGCCGCTGGCCTTTTCGTGAACGGCGATCTCGGCGTAAACAATTCTTCGCCTGCTTTCCCACTCGACGTAGGCGGTGTCATTAACACAAGTCAATACGGCGGCTACGCACAAGCGGGAAATCTAGTGCTCTATGCCTCGACCACGAACAAGTCACTTGCTATCGGAGCCTCAGGCGCGGCTACATGGATGTCTGCATCTTCATCTCCTTTCTACGATACGGCTATCGGCTATCAATCTATGAACACCACTCCCACAAGTAACCTTCAGTACAACACCGCTATAGGCCCGAATACGTTACTCAATAATACGGATGGCTACTACAACACCGCTATAGGCGCCTCTGCCCTACAAAACAACATTGACGGGTTCCAAAACATCGCAATCGGTAACAACGCCCTCAACGATGCGACATCAAGTCAAAATCAAAACAACATCGCTATAGGCAAGTCATCTATGTTTAATAACCAAACGGGTAGCACTGACGTTGCTATAGGTGCGAATAGTCTCCTGAATAACACGACGGGATATAGCAACTTGGCACTCGGCGCAAGTTCCTTGCAAGCTAATCTCAGTGGTGCGTATAACGTCGGTATCGGTGTGGACGCATTGAACGCAGCGACATCAACAAACGACCTGACGGCTATCGGAGCATTATCTCTTGAACAAGATACGTCTGGTACTGGCAATACTGGTATCGGGTTTGCTTCACTTTCTCATAACACGACGGGCTCTAACAATACTGGTATCGGCACGAACGCACTCTACGCGAATATAACGGGAGCAGGTAATGTATCAATCGGCGGTAGTCTAGGTGCCAATGTTTCTGGGAATAACAACGTAGCACTTGGTTCATCTGCATTGCCCGCAAACACATCAGGGAGTTCAAACGTCGCTATCGGCTACGCAACGTTATACCAAGATACGACAGGCGGTGGGAACGTTGCGCTCGGTTCGGACGCACTTTTGGACGGCAATCCATCAAGCGCGGTAGCTATCGGGTACGTATCGCAGGAACATAATGCGGCTGGCCCAAATAACGTGAGTGTAGGTTCGTACACGTTGCAAAACAATACAACAGGACAGGACAGTGTTGCTATCGGTATCAATGCACTTCAGAACAATGATTCTGCTACTGATACGGTAGCTATTGGTATGGACGCAGGTCAGGGAAGCGCAGGATATTCAAGTATTGCGGGAACCTATATCGGATATAATTCGGGAGCCAATTCGAGTACAGGGAGCAATTCAAATACTATGGTTGGATTCTTTACTGGATTCAATAACACAACAGGTGCTTACAACACCCTCCTCGGCTATGAATCGGGCTACGACCTCTCCACAGGCTCAAACAACATCGCTATAGGCAACAACGTCGACCTACCGAGTAACACAGGAAATCAGCAGCTCAACATCGGGAATCTTCTCTACGGCACAGGACTTTACAACGGCACCTCAATGTCTTCCACGCCTGTTACAGGTGGCGCGATAGGGATTGGGACTACGAGTCCTTCCTCACTCCTCTCATTCGCAGGTACATCAGGACTCTTTGCTTCCACAACAGCGACGTCCACATTTCAAGGAGGTGGAATAAACCTCATTACAGGCGCAGGGAATACGGGATGCTACGCAATTAATGGGACGTGTATAACGGGAGGGGCTGTATCTTCTGTATCAAACTCGGACGGCACGCTCACGATTTCGCCTACTACAGGCTCCGTGGTAGCGTCGCTCAATCTAGCAAATGCGAACTCCTGGACTAGTTTGCAGACTTTCTCTAACGCAACCACGACGCTGCTTTCCGCAAGTTATGCTTCCTCGACCATTGCCTACTTTGGTACGGAATATCTGCCGAATCTCGGTACGCCGGCTGGGTCGTTCCTTGCCGTAAATTCAAGCGGGGAAGTGATTGCAACGACAACACCAAACGGTGCTGCGAACTACTGGATACTTTCTGGTAATAATATTTATAACAACAACGACTCGGGGAATGGGTTCGTAGGTATCGACACTTCCGCTCCCGCCTATCCTCTTGATGTCGGCGGTGTCATCAATACAAGCCAATATGGGGGGTATGATCAGAACGGAAATTCTGTGCTGTACGCCTCAACCACAAATGGTTCTCTCGCCGTCGGAGCGTCGAACGCCGCCGTCTGGATGGCCGCCACGTCTACATTTTTCGATGACGTTGCTGTTGGGCCAGCCGCCCTTGCCCAGGCACCAATATCGGGGAACGCGTACAACACCGCCATCGGTGCAAATGCCCTTCAATATAATACCGGCGGCTTCGAAAATACCGCTAATGGTGCGAGTGCTCTTGTCAGCAACACGACCGGTCAGGATAATAGTGCGCTCGGCTACGCCGCTATCGACCAAAATACTACCGGTGCCAATGACACAGCCAATGGGGCGTTTGCGCTCACCAGCAACACCACTGGCTCCACAAATACCGCGACCGGTGGAAATGCGCTCTATAGCAATACCACCGGCTCTGGTAATGTCGCGGATGGTTTTGATGCGCTCGGTTATAACATTTCCGCGACCTCAACCGCCGTGCTCGGAGCTTTTGCGGGATACGGAACAAGCAACTACTTTAACCAGGGTGGTGTATACGTTGGCTTCGGATCTGGTCACAACGCCGCCACAGGCTCAAACTACAACACTCTCCTCGGCTACCAGTCCGGCTACGATCTCACCACTGGTGCAAATAATATCGCCATCGGTTCTAACGTCGACCTTCCCTCCAACACCGCCTCTCAGCAACTCAACATCGGCAATCTCATCTATGGTACGGGTGTCTACAATGGCAGTACTCCGTCTTCAGTCCCGACAGGAGGCAATGTGGGTATTGGTACTACATCTCCTTCTTATCCCCTCGACGTTGCAGGCTTTATCAATACCGATCAGTACTCGGGATACAAGCAGGCAGGGAACACCATCCTCTATGCCTCGACCACGAATTATTCTCTTGCTGTCGGCGCGTCTGGGGCCGCCTCGTGGATGTCCGCTTCCTCTTCACCGTTTTACGACGTTGCTATCGGATATCAAGCACTTAATCTTGCGCAAACTTCTGGGGGCGCACAATACAACATAGCTGTTGGATATCAAGCTCTCTCCGGTAACACTACCGGATACTATAATACCGCCAGTGGCGGGGTAGCTCTCCAAGATAACACCACTGGCTATAACAATAGCGCGTATGGTGCTGGTGCCCTTGAGCTTAATACCACCGGATACAATAACACTGCCATCGGGGAACATGCGCTCGAAAGCAATAGCACTGGTGTCAATAATATCGCCATTGGAGAAAATGCTCTCTCTGTTGCTACCTCGAGCAGTGGTAATACTGCGGTTGGTAAATCAGCTCTTCGTAATGATACCGCTGGCATAGACAACACGGCGAGTGGTGTTAGCGCTCTCTATGAAAACACAACAGGCTCAAATAATACTGTGGATGGCATGGCTTCCCTTTATGACAACACTACTGGTTCATATAATTCTATTCTCGGCTATAATGTTCTCAATAATAATACTACTGGTTCCAATAACGTTGCCCTTGGCTACGAAGCTCTCTGGGAAAATCTTTCGGCAACTTCTTCCGTGGCATTGGGATACCAGGCGGGAGTTGGGAACTCTATCGCCTACTCCAACCAAGGGGGTGTCTATGTCGGCTATCAATCTGGCTATTCTGCCGCCACCGGCTCAAACTACAACACCCTCCTCGGCTACCAGTCCGGCTACAATCTCACCACTGGCGCAAATAATATCGCCATCGGTTCTAACGTCGATCTTCCCTCGAATACCGCAAGTCAGCAGCTCAATATCGGCAATCTCATCTACGGTACTGGAGTATATAACGGAGGCACGATGAGCAGTGCACCAACGGGAGGGGATGTGGGGATCGGCACGACCAGTCCAGCGGCCACGTTAGCTGTGAATGGTTTGCTGTACATTGGCGGTACTGGAACTTCCACGATACAAAATAACCTATACGTTATGGGTACGCTTCGGGCAACCAACTCCTATGCCGGCGATCTCATTTTTCGTAACGGCTTCCGTTTTACGGAAGGTGACATGAGCGCTCCGATGCAGACATTAAATATGGAAAACCAGTTTGGTTCCACTACTGTTACCTTTACCGATAAGGGAGACGTCGGAATCGGCACGACGACGCCGAACAACATGCTTACCGTTGAAGGGGACATAGGTGCAACTGCCTTTGTTAACACCTCGACGAGAAATGCGGAGACCGATATGAGTTATATCGACGCAAGTACGACTGAAAGCATGTTCACTCAACTTATGGACTTAAAAGTCGCGACGTATCGTTATAAAATTGAGAACCAGAACGATCCGCTACGTCTTGGCCTCGTCGCGGAGGATGCGCAAACAATCGCGCCAGAAATACTGTCGCCTGACGGTACCGGCATTGATCTTTATAAACTTGCAACATTCACGCTCTCTGGGGTACAAACACTTGCGACAAAGGTTAGCGCGGAGGACGCGCGTGTAACATCACTTGAGGAGCGCGTCGTCGCGCTTGAGAGTGGTGCGGTGAGTTCGGCAAGTGGTTCTCCAATATCGTTCTCTACCTCCAGTCTCGCAAGCGCACTTAATTCTTTCGGTGTTCTTATTCAGAAGGGGATTGCACAGTTCAACACACTCGTGTTTCATCAGCTTGTCGCTAGTACGGACGCAAACGGAGTGAGTAGTGCCGGGAGTGTAACGGTTCTCGCTGGTAATACCGTTTCACAGGTGAATAATCCACTCGTGCAGCCATCGACTAAGGTATTTATTACCTTTAATTCACAAATTACGGGTAGTTGGTGGGTGAGTGATAAAACAACAGGCTCGTTCCGCGTTATGTTTTCTTCGCCACAGACGAATGACGTCTCTTTCGACTATCTGCTTATTCAAACCGAAGGTCAGATCGCCACATCTACTCCGAGTGACGTCCCGAGTGTATCACCATCGAGCGGCTCTAGCTCCGCACCACTCACCATCACCCTCCTTGGAGATAATCCAGTGCACCTCCCTGTTGGGTCCACCTTTGTTGAGCCTGGCGTGATTGTGACCGATAGTATTGATGGCACTGATCCATACACCACATTTATCAATGGCGTGCAACAAGTGGTTTCATCAACAACAATTGATACGTCGAGTCCAACGACCTACATCATCACGTACTCGGTAACCGATACGGCAGGAAACGTTGTAACCGCGACACGTGCAGTCATCGTCGGAAACCCAGACGGAGCGGTAAATGTTGGTACGGGAAGTGTTACTTCTGGCGTTTCAGTGGTGAGTACGACGACCGTTGCAACGACTACACCAACAACTCCTGATACCACGCCACCAATAGTAACGCTTAATGGTGCAGCAGCGATACAAATACAGGTTGGTGATACCTTTATCGATCCAGGTGCGACCGCCATGGACAGCGTTGATGGCAATTTGACGAGTAAGATACGAGAAACCGGTGTAGTTGCAACCACGACTCCCGGCATCTACACCCTCACCTACTCAGTAACCGATACGGCGGGGAATACGGGTACCGCCTCGCGCGTTGTTACCGTTATAGCGGCTTTACCAACTGCTTCATCAACTCTTTCGATAACACCAATATCTGTCGCTTCAACGACCGATTCATCAACAACTCCTCCGACGCAAGACTAAAGGTCATGGTGTGGATAATCACCAATATCTCCCCAACAACCCAGCTATAATGAACACACTTCATTAAAATGAACAGAATCTCTCTTGTCCTCGCCACCATACTCTTTTTCGTGGCACCTTCGATATCAAGCGCCTCAACAATCTCCTTCAACTATCTTGTCGTTGGTGGTGGTGGCGCGGGCGGTGAGAGCGGCCCAGAACTAAACGCAGGTGGTGGCGGTGGCGGACAAGTTCTCAACGGCACCGATTCGACTATCACGAGCGGTACCGCATATACCGTAACGGTCGGTGCCGGTGGAGCTCCTGGGAGCGGCGGTGCTAATGGTGATACTGGAGGTAGCGGAGGCTCGTCTTCGTTCAACTCGCATATCGCCGCAGGAGGTACGGGCGGTGTGGGTATCGAATCATCTGGGTCAAATGGAGGAACAGGAGGCGCTCTCAGTTCAGGAGGAGGCTCGGGAGGCACTTTGGGAGGAGGCGGCGGCGGCGGAGGCGGAAGTTCCGCAGGCGGTACGGCTGGTATGAACACAACGGTGAGCGGCGGTAACGGAGGAGCTGGGACAGGCAGCTCCATTTCCGGTACTGCTACTGAATATGGTGGTGGTGGCGGCGGGGAACCGGACGGCACGGCAACGGACGGGGGCGCTATGGGTTGGAATGCAAGCATTGTGCAATCGGGCGGAACTCCTAACACCGGCGGCGGCGGAGGCGGATCCTCTCCATACTACCAAGGCGGCACCGTGAACGGCGGCTCTGGCATCGTCATCATCTCTGCTCCAACCGGCGTTGTGACAAATGCGAGCACTGCCGGAGGCACCTATACCACTTCGGGCGGCTCCGACATCTGGACATTCACCTCAAGCGGTACGTGGACACCAATCTTCTCCAGCTCGGGCACAACAACCGACATCACCCCGCCTACCGTCCCCACCAACCTCTCCGCCTCCGCCGTCTCTTCCTCCC
>VFSW01008798.1_pt1 | contig 14472 bp, 14 predicted proteins | sample 5358111 | NCBI WGS metagenome assembly VFSW01 (sample SAMN11554181, study PRJNA540505) | mine drainage metagenome | isolation source: sediment from site ElyBrook_90M | place: USA: Ely Copper Mine, Vershire, VT | collected 2017 | reverse complement strand
CATCGGAAGCTGGTAGCGGCGCCACTGGCGCCACCCCGGGTTGATCTCGTGCGGCTGGGCCAGCGCCGCCAGGTGACCGATCGCCCACGTGACAACATAGCCGTTGCCGTGGAGGTATCCGTCGCCTTTGCCGGTCGCGCCCAGCACGCTGGCGATGTCGCGGGCCACCGAAGGCTTCTCGGCCAGCACCGCCACCGTTCCCGTTTTCTGAGTGGCCATCTACGCTTCTACTGCTCCGCGTTCGAATCGATGGGGAGAATCCCAGCAACCCGGTGGGGCAGACCATCGCTGTTTGTGGTCTACCACGCAGGCGACAGAAAACGATCGCCTGCGCCACGAGTAGTAATGGGCATTCTGCATGATTCAGGCCACTAGGTCGAAGGCGTCCTCTGCGTGGAAGCGCGGGCCACCAACTTGGGCTCCAGCATGATTCGCTTGGGGCGGGCGGCGCCCTTCGACTCGATCAGGCTGAGCGCCAGCTTCGCGGCGCGCTCGCCGATCGTGCCACTCTGCTGATCGATGCTCGAAAGCGGCACCCTCAGGGATGGGTCGTAGTGAACGTTGCCGCAGCCGATGATCGCAATGTCGTTGGGAATCCTCAGGCCCGCGTCCAAAATCGTATTCATCGCTCCCATGGCCGTGGGGTCGTTGTAGCAGAACACGCCGTCCGGCCGGGGATTCAGCTTCAACAACTGCCGCATGGCCTCGCTACCGCGCGCCTCGCTGTTGTCGTCCCCGGTCGTGGCGGTTGGAACATGATCCGGCAACGGTCCGAGCTTGTGCCGGGCCAGCGCCCGTCTGTAGCCTTCCAGCCTCCCAGAGGCGGTGCTCACCTGTGGTCCGCGTATGTGGGCAATCCGGCGGCAGCCGACCGCGAAGAGATGCCCGGTGGCGAGTTCGCCCACCGATTCGTCGTCGACGCCCACGAAATTGGCCGGGAGCCCCGCGAACAGCCGGTCCACCAGGACATAGGGGGTCTTCTGTTCCTCGATGCGGCGGAAGCTCTCGACGGTGCGCTGGGTGGAGGCAATCACGATCGCGTCCAGGCGGCGTGCCAGCAATTGTCCGATCTCCAGGGCTTCCAGCTCGGCGTCCTCTTCCGAAGATGCCAGAATCAGACTGTATCCGCGCTTCCGCAACACGGAAGAAAGTCCTTTGGCCACTTCGGCGAAGAAGGGGTGCACCAGGTCGGGGACTACCAGCCCGACAGTATAGGTCCGGCCTGTCACGAGGGCCCGGGCAGCGAAGTTGGGCTGGTAGTTCAGCTCCTTGATCCTCTTCAAGACACGCTGGCGGGTCTCGGCGCTGATGTCGCTGTGGTTCCGCAGGACCTTCGAGACGGTGACCACCGACACCCCAAGTTCCCGGGCGATGTCCTTCATCCGAACTGCCATGGGCCAATTATCCTCCGCGGACGAGCCGGGCCTTCACGCCGACTCCAGAATCATGTTGGCGTACTGAACCGTGTCCCCCGTGCGAATCAGGCCGATCGCCTGGGGGACGCGTTTCTTGAAATCGGCGTGCGGCTCGAAGCTGACAGTTATGCCTGCGGCGGCCCGCTCGAATTCCAGCCAGGTCCCTTCGTCGTTCGCCGCGCGAAACTCCTCTGCCATGAAGATCCTGCCGGCAACGAAGTTAGCGCGGATGGCCTTCAGGACGTCGAGCACTCTGGGGATGCCATCGACCAGCGAGATATCCACGGTTTCGACCTGCGGCCAGAACGGAAAGCCTCGATCCGCGATCACCAGCGTATTGGTGTGCCGCACGCGGCTGATCAAAGAGTTGATCGCCGGGTTGAGAATTCCGGTTTTCAGCATGTGTCCCTTCTTCTCCTGTCGCCCTGCCAATACCTGTTGAAGCCTGACTTTAACATGCAACCACCCGTCAGAGCGGTCATTTTGCCCTCGACGCCGCCGGGGTCAGCCTGAAGAAAGCCGACGCATGGGGAGCAACCTTGAAGGCTTGGCCGTTCTGGACCACCCCCAGGTCCTTCTTTGCCCACAGATCGCGCACCACGCAGTTTGCCGGCAGCCCCAAGTCGGCCCATTTCACGCCGATTTCCTGCTCGCCGGCATCGCCGATGTTGAACACCGCCAGATACTTCGCCGGTGAGCCAGCCATCTCCGCCACCCATGCCACCTGGTTCTCGCGAGAGAACAGTTCCTTGCTCGCGGTGGCCTTCTGGTTGACCGCGAGCACTTCATTGTTAGCGATCAGGCTGAGCGTGAAGTCGTCATTGTCCGGCAGGTTGCCACCGAACATGAGCGGAGATCGCGCGATCGACCATAGCGTCATCAGGGTTCTCTGCTCGTCGTGGGTCAGCAGCGACATGCGAGGGTCGCCCCGTTCCGCGCGAATCCCGATCCGGCCCAGCGGCAGCATGTCTGCGTCCGGCCAGTTGCCCGGCTTGGCGTACTGGCTCCACTTCGCGAGATTCGGAAACTGTCTCTTGAGGTCGGCCCAGCGGTCCCAAAAATCGCCCGAGATGCGCCACATCTGGGCGTATTGCGAGAAGACGGCAACCCGGCTCGCATCGCGCGTGCCGGGGGAGAGGCTCAACACGATGGGGCGGCCGGATTTTTGGATGGCCTTGCCCAAAGCCTCGATCTCGGAGCTGTGGTCGCCGTTGGGGCCGAAACCGAACATGTCGTCGGCCTTAATGAAGTCTACCCCCCACTCCGCGTACATCTTCACGATCGAATCGTAGTAATCCTGCGCTCCGGGCTTGGTCAGGTCGATGCCGTACATGTCGGAATTCCAGCCGCAAGTGGATTTCGGATTGGCGATATCCGCGGCCTTGACCTGACTACCGTAGACCGGCAGGTTGGCGTTCACGGCGCGCCGCGGAATCCCGCGCATAATGTGGATGCCAAACTTCAGCCCCTTCGAGTGAACATAGTCCGCCAACGGCTTGAATCCCTTGCCATTCGCGGCGGATGGAAAGCGGTTGGGGGCCGGGACCAGGCGGCCGTAGGCATCCATCACCAGCTCCGTGTTAGGACGGTAGCCGTGCGTCTGCGGATTGGGCTCGGACCACTGGATGTCCACCACGATGTACTGCCAGCCGTACTTGGCGAGATTCTTCGCCATGTAGCCGGCATTGGCCTTTACTTCGGCTTCAGTGACGCTGGTTCCGAAGCTGTCCCAACTGTTCCAGCCCATGGGGGGCGTAAGCGCCAGCTTGGCTTGGGGCCAAGCGAGGATCGCCGCCGCGGCCAGCAACGTAAGAATCAGAAATGATCGAGTCTGCGGACGCATTGTGGTGTGGTCCTTTCTTGAGCGGGTCATGCCTCTTCCCCTCCTACTGCACCTTCAGCCGCAAGATGGTCAGCGAATGTTTGGGGAAGGTGTAGGTGAAGCTGTTGTTTGCGACTTTGAGCGCGGCGGATCTCGTCGCGGGCCGCACTTTTTCGATGCCGAAGTCGTTCATAGCCTTGAGATCGGGGTTATTCAGTTCCATACGGCCGCCTCGGCGCCGATTTGGCCGGATATGTTGTCGATCTTTGTGGCGAGGTCCAGTTTCTCGCTGCGGTTCAACACATTCAGGTAGATGGCGCGGTCCTTGGCGGAGTAGGTGCTGGAGACGTCCAGATAGCCGACCGGCGGCCGGCCGGCAATCCGGTACGTTGGGCTGATGGTCTGCAAATCGAGAGACAGGTTGTTGCGCTGTTTGCCGTATTCCACCAGAGGCCAGTAGATGGTCTGCAGGTACAGCCCCTGCTTGTTCGTGAAGATCGGCGCGATGACGTTCACGAGCTGGGCCAGGTTGGCCATCTTGACGATGTCGGCGTGCCGCACGAAAGCGTTGAGAAACATGCTGGTGGCCAGCGCATCCTCGAAGTTGTAGTGCTCCTCCAGGCCGGTCTTCGCAATCTCGAACTCGGTTGTCCCAGTGCGCGCGCGGTACCAGGTGTTCCACTCGTCGAAGGCGATGTAAATGGGCCGCGGCGTCCGCTGGCCGTTCTGAGCCGCTTTGATCTGGCCCGCGACCACCTGGATGCGGTACTCGATATCCAGTGCGTTGGCCCCGAGGAACTTCTCGAAGTTGCTGTCGGGGTTGCCGATGTAAGTGTGCAGCGAGATGTAGTCGACCTCGTCCTTTAGGCGGTCAAGCACGGCGCGGTTCCAGCCGATCTAGTCTATGTTGGGACCGAAGTTCGAGGAGCCGCTGGCAATCAACTTGATGGTGTCATCCTGCCGCCGCATGGCCTTGGCCGCCTCCAAGGCGAACTTGGAGTAGTCCTCGGCGTTCTTGTGTCCCAACTGCCAGGGGCCGTCGATCTCGTTGCCGAGGCCCCAGATCTTCACGTTCCAGGGCTTCTCGCGGCCGTTCTTCTTCCTCTGGTTGGCCCAGTAGGTGGGGCGAGTCTCGTTGCAGTACTCGACCCACTGGCGCGCCTCATCCACGCTGCCCAGGCCGGCGTTGATGCAGACGTAAGGCTCGGCCCCGATGCGCTCGCAGTAGCGCAGAAACTCGTCGGTGCCGAAGCGGTTGGTTTCGAGCGCTCCCCAGGCGTGATCGGGACGCACGGGACGCTGGTCGCGCGGGCCGATCCCGTCCTTCCAGTTGTAGCCCGAAGCGAAGTTGCCGCCCGGCCAGCGCAGCACAGAAACGCCCATGGGCTTGATGGCTTCCAGGACGTCCTTGCGGAAACCGTCGGCGTCGGAGAGCGGGCTCCCTTCCTCGAAAATGCCGCCATAGATGCACCGCCCCAGGTGCTCGGCGAAGTTTCCGAATAAGTAGGGATGCACCTCGCCGATGACGCGGTTGATGTCGATCCGGATGGTGGCCTGCGGCTGCTGACCGTCCAGTGAGACCGAAGCGAGTGACAGCAGCGATACCAGGAGTACGGCTATGTGCTTCGTCATGACTTCAGAATCCTCCATTCCAGCTACTCATGGCCCTCCCTCAAGAACCACCCGTACCCACTCATCGGACATCAACTGGTGGCCGGAGTAGGTGGGGTGGATGCCATCCCATATCCAGTAGTCGGCGGGCGCGCGCCGGCATGCATCGTCGAAGACTTTCTGAAACTTGACCAGCGCTGCGTGGTATTTGGTGGCGAGTTGCTCCACAATGGCCTGGCGCTGCTTCACATCCGCGCGCCATTCCTCCCAAAGTTCCTTATACTTGCCCACTGGAAGGGTAAAGGGTTCGCAGAGCACGAGGCGCAGATTGGGATTGGCGGCGACACTCTCGGCGAGCAGCCGGTCGTAATTCTTCTCAAACTCCTCGAAGGACGTCTGGCGGGAGGAGTCGTTGATGCCCACCAGAATACTGAGCACGTCGGGCTTCAAGTCCAGTGTGTCCGTCTGCCAGCGGGAAAGCAGGCTCATCACCGTATTCCCGCTGATACCCCGGTTCAGGAAAACCAGCTTACGCTCCGGCAGCATGGCGCCGTACTTTGCGGCGATCAGGAACACATAGCTGTGCCCCAGAATATGGTTCGGGTCGGCGGTGCGTCCGCGGTTTCCATCCGTGATGGAATCCCCCTGGAAAAGAACACGGGTTCCAGGGCGAAATGCAGGCGCGGGATCCGCCGCCCGCAGAAGTATTGCGCAGGCGAGGGGGATGAGCAGGGCCGCCTTCTTCGTCATAGCCATGTTTCCTCGCAATTCGGATCCGGCATGACGGCTCAGGCGGGTGGATGCAGCTTCTGCCCCGCGATCTTCAAGGTGCAGGCAATCGGGCTGAGCGACTGCGGGGGCAGTGTTACCAACAGGGCTTCCGCGGTCTGCTGGAAGGCGATTCTGCCATCGTGTCCGAGCAACTGCACGCGGTCGATCTGGTTGCCGCCGTTGCCGGAGGGCCTTCTCAACGCCTGAATTCTCAATTGCCCATCGGCCGGCCGGCCCAACGCAACGGCATAGAGCGCCCGTCCGTCCTTTGACTGCGTGAAGCGGATGTCCGCGGCGGAGAAAGCGAAGTCTTCCCTAAAGTGCCCGGCAGTCGTCTGGGTTTTGCCCTCGCCGTAAATCGCCCAGGGGCGGGTGGAATGAATTGCCTCGCCGTTGACCTTCATCCATGCGGTGATGTCGGCGAGCAACCGTTCGACCTCCGGGTCAAGCGAGCCGTCGGGGCGTTGGATGACGTTGAGCAGCATGTTGCCGTTCTTGCTGACGACGTCCACCAGCGTGTGGATCACCCACGGCGCCGAGCGATACATGGTGCCCGTGTCCTTGGCTTTCCAGTCTTTGTTGTAGAACCAATCGCCGATGGCCGTGTCGGTCTGCCACGGAGCCGGCTTGATTGCCGAGAGGCCGCCGCGCTCGACATCCTGCACGGCGATGCCCTCGATGTAATCGCCATGTCCTGGGTTCGTCCGCCAGTCTTTCAGGTTGTAGACGGCCTCCAACTTTCCACCGTGCCGCGCGATGTTGGTGTTGTAATAGTGGGCCAGCAAACTCCGTCCAACTGCCCCGAATGGAACCGCCCCGTCGGAATAGAGCAGGTCGGGTTGGTATTGATCCACCAGGTCCGTGATCCGCGCGGACCACTCTCGCGCCCATTCCACGTCGGTGCTATACCAGGCGGTGTCCCCGGGTTTAGCCGCCGGGTGGTAGAGTTCCTGCCACTTCGGATCCGCCCCGTCGTAGGGCACGCCGGCCAGGGGGCCGCGCTTATCGCTGCCCCGGGAGACTTGAAACCACGTGTAGCTGGCGCCCAGGTGTTCCGAGACACCGAATCTCAGGCCCTCTTTGCGGGCGGCCTTCTGCCAGTCGCCCACGATGTCGCGCTTCGGTCCCATCCGCACGGCGTTCCAACTGTGGTGCTTCGAATTCCACAGGTCGAAGTTATCGTGATGCACACCCATGCTCACGAAGTACCGGGCGCCCGCGGCCTTGTAGAGAGCCATGAGCCGGGCGGGATCGAACTTCTCCGCCTTCCAGAGTGGAATGATGTCCTTGTAGCCGGACTTCGAGGGATGGCCGTAGATCTTCAGGTGAGAGGCATACTCCTTCCCTCCCTCTATATACATTTTCCTCGCATACCAATCGCCGGCCATGGGCACGCATTGGGGGCCCCAATGCGCCCAGATCCCGAACTTGGCATCGCGAAACCACTCCGGGCATTGGTAGGCGGCCAGTGACTCCCACGTCGGCTGGAACGGCCCTGCTGGCCCGGATTGCGCACCGCTGAGCGCCCAGGACTGGGTTGAACCTGCCATCGCCACCAGGGCGCTTCGTCTTGTCATCTTCATCGCTCGCCACCTTTCCTCTGCAACTCTTCATCAAAGCAGACTGCCACCTTTGGCTACCGGAACAGCCGCGGCGCGAAATCGTTCAGACATCTGCGCCAGGTCAGCCACTCATGGGCGGTGCCCGGCGACTCGAAGTACACGTTGTGGACGCCGGCCTTCGTCAGCGCCTCGCTGAAAGTCTTCGTACCAGTCCCTTCCACGGAACCGATGCCCAGGAAGAGCACCTTGACCTTCTTGTTGAAGGCGGCCGCATCGGCGAACACACCGTTGCTGGATGTCTTCGGATCGAAGCCACCCCGTCCGCCGCTGCTGCCGCTGAAGCCGCCGATGTAGGCGAACTTGTCCAAGTTGCCGAGCGCAGTCGTAAAGGTCTGCATCCCTCCCATCGACAGTCCGGCCATGGCATGGTTCTCCCGGCCGGGAAGCGCCCGGTAAGTCCGCTCGATCATGGGGATCAGGTCGGTCAGCATCATCTCGGTGAACGTCGCGCCGAAATTCGCGCCAAAGCCGCCGCCCCCCCTCGCCGGCGCCGCCGCCGGGCCTCCCCGCGCAGCTCCGGGTGCCGCCGGGGCAGGTCCGCGCACACCCCGCGCCGCAAACAGCGATGAGTCCTCGCCTGGCTTGGCCGCATTCAGGTTGTCCATGACGATGAGCATGGGCTTGGCCTTCTTAGCTGCGATCAGGTTGTCCATGATGAAGTCCACCCGGCCCTGGACGTGCCAACCCCGTTCGTTTTCTCCCCAGCCGTGCAGCAGATACAGCACCGGATAGCGCGCCTTATTGGTGTCATAGCCCGGCGGCGTGTAGACGTAGCAGGTCCGCCACTTGCCGGTGACCTTGGAGAAGTACCAGCGCGCGCGCACCTCCCCGTGGGGCACGTCTTTCGCACTATAGTAGTCCACGCCCGGCTCGGGAATCTCGATCCCGCTGTTCTCCCAGCCGGATCCGAAAAACGTCTCGCTCGCCGGATCAGCCACCTGGACGCCGTCCACCAACAGGGTGTAGTAGTGGAAGCCCACCACTTGCGGCGGGAGGGTGGCGATCCACACGCCGTCCGCGCCGCGCGTCATGTCGTAGCGCTTTCCCAGATTCACTTGTACCTTTTGGGCATCGGGCGCCGTCAAGCGGATCGTCACCCGGTTATCGGGATAAACGCAGGGGTACTGCGCCCCCGGGATGTTGGTTGATGCAGGCGTGCAGTCGCTCGCAACCTGTCCCCAGCACCACCCGCATGCCAGGATCGATAGGACCAGAAGCGATTTCATGAACTCTCCCTTTCTGCCCCGCCGTTACCGGAGAGCCCTTGGCAGGGCGGCGGAGCGCCTCCGGCGCACAAGCCCTGCTCCATCCGTACGGCAACCCGGTCAATCATGTGTTACCGGAGAGGACGCCAACCGGCGGTTCATTTCAGTAACCGATACAGTAACCGCCCGATTGTATGCAGAACGGAATGTGCAGTCAAGCCGGGCCTGCCGGGCGCGCGGCAAGGCGGGCGATCAGGGGACGCGGAAGTTGACACCGGCGCCGTACATCGTGAGGCGGGGGTGCTTGACGACGGCCCGGATTTCGAACTGCTGGCCGGATTTCCAGCCCTTAACGGCGGTCGAGAATACGCCGGCTGACTGCACGCGCTGGAGCGGGACCGCCTTCCAATCGCTGCGCTCCTGCCAAACGATCTCGCGGTACTCGAAGCCGGCTTCGACGGAAGGGGCGTCGCCCAATCCCAGTAGATTGGCGGAGAGCGTGGCGGTTTGGGCGGCGGCGTCCCAGCGCGCGCGGCCGGTCTGAATCCGCGGGGGAACCAGGGCGGGCTTCACGTTGGTGATCTTGATCACCACGGGGTTCGGCCACCTGTAGCTGGTGTAGAGGCGCAGCGCGTTCAGGGCGCGGACGTGGAGGCCGTCGGCCCGCTGCTCGAAGGTGCTCTTAGGAACGACATTGGGCTGATATTCGAGCACCCTCTCGTTTTGGCTGAGGACGCTCACCTGAGTCTGCGGCGTCGCCATGACCGACTTCAGCACGATCTCCTTCCAGGCGCCGAAGGCCCAGGGTTCCTTCGTCTTGAGGATGGCGTACAGGGTGTTCTCGTCCTTCTTCTTGGTGAACCAGATCTCATCTTCGTTGGTGATGATCCAGGGGCGGACGCCGTAGATACATTCGCTGTTGACGAACATCCAGAGGGCGATCTCGCGGAGGCGGTCCTCCTGTTCGATCGCCAGCTCGCCGTCCGGCTTGGGGCCCACGTTGAGGAGCAGGTTGCCGCCCTTGGCGCGGGTCTCAACGAGCGTGGAGATCAGATCGATGCCGGACTTATAGGTTTCGTTGGTCGGCTTGTAGGGCCATTCGGTGCCCATCGTGAGGTTGGCCTCCCAGACTCCTTCGAGAGGTACGCCCGGGATATACTGTTCGGGCGTCTGGATCTCACCGCGGGTGACGACGACATTGGGCTGGAGCTTCCAAGCGAGTTGTTTCAACCCATCCGCGGAACCGTCGAAGAACAGGATGTCGATGGGACCGTACTTGGTGAGGAGTTCGGTGACTTGCGCGGAATCGTGGGCAATCAGGCCGGGATTGTTCGACGGCTGCACGGCGGGGATGTTGCGTTGGATATCCTTGCCGTTGGCATGCAGCCACCAGAAGTCGTCGGGCGAAAAGTACATGCCGGGGGCAATGCCCTGATCGCGGAAGGCCTTGAGGACCTCGCCGGTGATGTCGCGGTGGAAGGGCGTGTTCATGACGTTGAAGGGGGTGGTGGCGGTGTCGAACATGCAGAAGCCGGCGTGGTGCTTAGTAGTGAAGACGACGTACTTCATGCCGGCGAGCTTGGCGAGGACAGCCCAATCCTGCGGATAGAACTTGCGGGGGTTGAAGGTCCTTGGCAAATCCACGATGAAGCGGTTCAGAAAGGCCTCGTCGGCGCCCACCATGGAGTGGCTGATGACGGAGCCGAGTTGGCCGTCCACGCTCCAGTGGATGAACATTCCGAAGCCCTGGTCGCGGAACCATTCGACGCGGTCCTGGCGGTTTCCAGGGGCCTGCTGCGGCTGGGCGCACAGAACCACCAAATAGCAAAGACACAGCATGATGACGCGGGCGAGTCTGATTCTCATGGGCGTTCCCCTCCGGGCGGTGCCAGTGTATCAGAAAGAGGCCGGCAGGGAGGGTTGCTTGCCGGTGCGGCTTTAAACCGGGCTGTCGGGCGTCCACACACCGTTTCCGCGCATGGCAATATTGGCGACATGCCCGGCCCGGGCGGCGGCCACTCCGACTTCCACGGGCGCGTTGGGCGTGTTGCGGGAACGCACGCAGTCTAGAAAATTCTGCATGTGATCGATGGTGCCGTCGCGCGAGGATCTCCCCTTGAGAACCGCGGGCGGCGGCTGGAACGCTTCAGAGTAACCGGGGATCTCGTTGTAAACCTCGAAGCCGGCGCGGTGCAACCGCATGGCGCCTTTGGTGCCGCGCACCATCATGCCGCCGCCTTCGATATACCCCAGTAGCGCGCTGTCGAACTCCACCACAGCGGCGGGATAGGAAAGCGCCGCACTCATCGTATCCGGCGTCTGGCGCTGTTGCAGCAAGGCCTTCACTCCCGTCGCCGTGGCGCGCGTGGGCATATCGGCGCCCATGTACCATTGAGCGACATCCACCCAATGCACGAAAAGGTCCGTCATGGCGCCGCCCCCGAAGTCCCAATACCAGCGCCAGTTCGCGTACGTATCCGCATCGAATGGCCGGTCGGCGGCCGAACCGAGGAAGCGCTTCCAATCGAGTTTCGTCGTGTCGATGTTCGGTCCGCGGCCCCCGCCGGTGTTGTGATTCTGATACCAGTAGGTGCGGATAAACGTGATCTGTCCGAGCATGCCGGTGTCGATCACATCCTTCTTCACGCCGATGTAGTGTTCCCAACTGCGTTGCTGCAATCCAATCTGCACCACTCGTTTCGATTCACGGACGGCGGCAATCAGCGGCTCCCCTTCGGCGGGCGTGTGGGTCACGGGCTTTTCGCAGTAGACGTCCTTGCCGGCGCGCACCGCGTCGATCGTCATGGCGACGTGCCAGTGATCGGGAACGGCGATCACGACGGCATCGATGTCCTTGCGATCCAGGACTTCGCGATAATCTATGTGCTCGGTGGCGTCCGGCGTGGCGTTGGCCTTCGCCCGCAGACGGCGCGGTTCATAGACATCGCACAAAGCTACGACTTCTTGGCCTTCGATTCTCCGGAGAGCGCCGAACAACGCTTGCGAGCGCCCGCCGGTTCCGATAGCGCCGATGCGAATTCGATCGTTCGCGCCGAACACGCGTCCATAGGAGGCGGCCGTCGCGAGCGCTCCTCCAATGAACCGTCGTCTGTTGGGACTATTGGAGTTGGGTGCCGTCGACATCAGAAATGCCCCCCCTGCGGACCAATTCTCAGTATACCGCCCGCAATCTTTGATCCAACTAGAGAAGAACTCCGACGTCCCCATCGTCGATCACGCGGCACTCTCCGCCATCGAGGTAGAGGACGAAGGAACCTGACCGGCCGCCGTTGGACGCCCGGTCAGATCAGATCGGCACTACTTTGCCGCGGCAGGCTTCGGGGCCGCCGGCAACACCCAACCGTCGCTGCTCGGGCCGTTCTGGAACATCTTGAACTCGGCTTTGTCCGGCCGGGTGGCGGTGTTCTCCATGCTGGCCGCGCCGAAGAGCTTGCCCGCCTTATGAGCCGCGAGTTTCACCTGGGTGACCAACTCCTCGTAAGCCGGTTCGCCGGGCTTCGTGCCGGAGAAGCTGCCCAGATCGTTGTTCGCAATCAGCACGACGTCGACTCCCGGGACCCGCGCGATGTCGTAGGCATTGGCGACCCCCACCGGGGTCTCGATCATCACCACCACCAGCATGTTGTCGTTGGCCGTCTGCCGGTAGTCCGGTCCGTAGATTCGCGATGCCTGGCTCTGCCCGTTGCTCCGCCGGCCCTCCATGGGAAACTTGGCGTACTTCACCGTGGTCATGGCCTTCTCGGGGGTGTCGACCGTCGGCATGATGATTCCCAGGGCCCCGACATCGGTTGCGTGCTGGATCGTGCTCTCAAGCTCGTCGGCCACCCGGATCATCGGCGTGCCAACCTTCGGGCACGTCCCGATCATCTTCTCAACGTCCGCGTAAGATAGCGTGCTGTGCTGCATGTCGAACCAAACGTAGTCGTAGTGCGGCGCCACCTTGCAGTACAAAACCGGATCAGGCCGGGACATCGTGTAGCAATTGATGGCCTTGCCGTCCAACAACTTCTGCTTGGCCGCGTTGTATAGTGTGGGGCGCGCCGCCTGCTGAGCCGCCACCGCCAGGCTCAGAAGCACAAGCGCCAAAATGACCGGAACGATCGTCTTCCCGTAAGATGATTTCATTGCTCTCTCCAGTTCTCTTCCCGCAAATTCCGCCTCAGCCCGCCAGCGCCGCGCGCACACCGCTGATTGCCTTCGAAAGGCTCGCCACCGAATCTCCCAGCGGCCGGTACTCCAAGGCGTTGCGGCCCGAGTATCCGCCCCACAAGCCTGGCTGGAACAAGCCTTCGCCCTCAGGTCTGTGTTGCCTCTTCTTCTCTCGACTTACGATAGCACTTTCACTGCTATGTTTCGCCAGCGCCAGAAGCCGCCATCCCGGCACGTTGTTGGCATAGAGCCGAGTCTTTGGAGCGGGAGATGGGATTCGAACCCACGACGTCCAGCTTGGGAAAATGGGCAATGGTTTGTTTTGTTTACAGTGATATAGCCGCGCATGGCGTTGATTCAGAGTATGTAAAACGCCAACAAAACAGGGGCTCGTTTTCGCAGGCAGGCAAATGGAGGGTTTTTGGAGGGTGTGAAGGTGGAAACATTCGCTCCAGACATCTATACGCTTCCAGGACGCTCGCGACACCGCCCGCGTAACCCGGCCTGACGGTCGCATCGATCAGGGTTCGTTCGAGGCTTGTCACTCTGACCTTCGCCCCGGTGGCGAGCGGCATTTCGCGGACTTCCAGGCCCCCTGTATGTTTTCCGCTGAGCACGACGATCTGACGTTCTTCATAGCGGAAGCTAAAGGCGGATTGGCGCTGCTTGCCTCGAAAGGCGCGATCCAGGGCCTCCTGGCTCAGTCCGCCCGATGGTTTGGGTTTATCGCTTTGCTCGTAGTTGACGCAGAGTTCGCGCGGAAGGTGGTCCACCAGCTTGTGCATGAAGAGAGCGCTGGAGTGGCAGAGATAGGATTTCGGCGCGCGGATAGAAGCTGCGACTTCGAGCGGATCGGGAACGCGCCAGGCGTATCTCTGAAACTCGTTTGGGTAGTTAGCGCTGTCGAGGATGAAACGCCGGAGGGGTAGAGACTCGATAAAGTCGTCTATGACCTCATCGGATGAAGCATTCTGGACGAGGGCCCATTGTTCGCGGTTCTTGTCGATCAGGCGAACGAGCTCGGATCTGATAAACACGCGTTTGCCGAGACCGTCGAAGAATTCGGCTATGGTTCGGGAGGTGTGCGCGTTTCGCGCCGTTCGATAGATGCGTCTGTGTTCGCTCATGGGAAAGCCCTCAATCCCTGTCCCGCCCTCCTCCGGCACCCTTGTCCTGCAAGAAAAATGTGGTGTTTTTTCTTGCAGGGACAGGCGCATCGGAATGCAACAAGCCATCGAGCAAAAGATACTTAGCAGGATCTATGGCAATGGGAGGGGGTGGGCCTTCTCCCAGGCGGATTTTGCCGATCTGGGAGCTCGTTCGACAATCGATTCCGCACTGCATCGCCGGGAGCGCGAACGCGTCATTCGAAGGGTCATTCGCGGCATCTACGATTACCCTCGTCATAGCAAGGCGCTGGGAGGCCCGACAAGCCCGAATATCGATCAGATCGCTCATGCGCTCGCTCGCAAATTCGCCTGGCGCATCCAGCCCGACGGAGCCACGGCTCAAAATCTACTCGGTCTGTCGACGCAGGTTCCCGCGCGTGCGGTCTATCTCTCCGATGGGCCGGACCGCTCGTACACCGTGGGCCGGACCAAATGCTCTTGCTCCTGCTGACGGCGCGGGAGGGTCGGGTATAGGCTAACCACCTCGGCTGTCCGTCATCGCGCAGTTCCCCGACGCGCCTACGTTCGCACACGTCCCGCGCCACCCCATTTGTGTGTCTCCCGCTCTCGGCCAGGGGCTTACCTGCCGACAAAACCGGCAATGCTGCGGGTGTTTTATGTCGGCACTAACAGTTGGACGGCGGCTGGCCGGATTACAGCTACCCGGCTCCTCTCCAGGACGGCGCC
>VFSW01008797.1_pt1 | contig 14472 bp, 14 predicted proteins | sample 5358111 | NCBI WGS metagenome assembly VFSW01 (sample SAMN11554181, study PRJNA540505) | mine drainage metagenome | isolation source: sediment from site ElyBrook_90M | place: USA: Ely Copper Mine, Vershire, VT | collected 2017 | reverse complement strand
GCTTTGAGCGGCTCACATAATCAAGCCCCCGGCTCTGCCGGGGGTATTGACAGCCGCTTTGATTGCAAGTTTACGTCCAGCGGCCTGATGGCGACTGCTCTCTCCGCCAATTGGTCAGCGCGCGGCTAGCTTGCTGTCTCTAAAGTTCCTTGTGAAAACAGCGAAAGGATAAATGCAGATCCTTCGACTCACCACCCCCAAACTGAAAAGCGTTTGGGGCCCCTTTCGATCAGGATGACAGGTAAGTTTGTGTGATGGATTTTAGAGACAGGCTCTAGCTGCCGAGGAAATCGCTGACGGCTTGCAGCCAGAGGTCGGGCTGGTCGACGAAGTTCATGTGGCCGGCGTTGGGGAGGACGACGAGTTTGGAGCCGGCGATTTTCTCGTGCATCTCTTTGCTGAGCGAGGGAGCGCACTCGTCGTGGTCTCCGACCATGACCAGGGTGGGGACGTGGATGGAGGGCAGGCGGTCAACGTACTCGACGGAGTTGAGGTTGCCGTCAATGACGAACTCGCCGTGAGAGCCCCACATGGCGCGGTAGAGCTCCCAGTTGGTGGGTGCACCACCGGCGGGGTCGTAGGTGGCGTCGGGGCGCGCGCCGTAGAGGAAGGGAAAGTAGCCGGCGCCCCAGGCAAGGTTCTGGTACTCCGCCGGGTAGCGGCCATGCTCCCAGGGCTCTCCCTTGCCAAAGAGGCCGGCTTGCTCAAGTTCGTTGAGGCGGGCCAGCTTGGCGGGCGGCATCTGGGCCTTCTCCTGGGCCAGCACCTGGTTCATTTGGCGGGTGGAAGGGAAGGTGCTGTTGAGGATGAGGTGGGAGAGGTTCTGCTGGTACTTGAGGGCGTAAGCTTGGGCCAGCACGCCGCCGCAACTGTGGCCGAGGAGCGAGATTTTGCCGAGGTGGAGGGCCACGCGGACGGCCTCGATGTCTTCGACGTTGGCCTCGACGGTGTAGAGGCTGGCATTCTGCAGGCGCTGGGAGTGGCCGGAGCCGCGCTCGTCAATAAAGATAAGGCGGTGGGTGCGGGCCAGGGGAAGAAGGTAGGGCAGGAAGTAATCGTGGCTGGCTCCGGGGCCGCCGTGGAGGACGACCAGAGGCGAGCCCGCGCCGAACTCCACGTAGTAGATGAGCACGCCGTGTGCGTCGATGTAGCCCTGCTGCTGGGGGTAGACGGTGGGAGCGGGCTGGGCGGCGGCAAAAGTGGCGGCAAGGGCGAAGATGAGCGCAAGCAGAGCCTTTTTCATGGGGATTATCTTACGGCATCGGCGGGAGATGGGGGCATGGAGTGGCCCGCTTAGTGGAGTGGGTGTTCCCTCGGAGGCTAAAGCCTTTCACGATATTGCGCGAATTATGTACGGGCTGAAGCCCGTACCCTTCAGCTGCCAGTGAGCGCTGGAGCTGGCATGAGCAGGCACTCGCTGCACGCAGTAGTTTATCCTGCTGTATACGCATATGAATGAAGAGATACCCAATCTGACGGCATTTGACGAGGCCGCGCTGGACGGGGCGTTTGCCCAACTGGAGCGGCAGGCGCGCGAGGCTGCGGGCGCGGTGGACGACGAGGCCGCGGTAGAGGCCTTTCGGCTGGAGTGGCTGGGGCGCAAGCAGGGGCGGCTCAACGAGGTTTCAGGACGGTGGCTGAAGGCCGCTCCGGCAGAGGCCAAAAAGCTGCTGGGCGTGCGCTTCAACGCGCTGAAGGCGGTGGTGGAGGGGCTGCTGGACGAGGCCCTGGGCGCGGGGCCGAGCGATGCGGCGCTGGCGGCCGAGGCGATCGACATTACGCTGCCCGGCACGCGGCGGCTGACCGGGGCGGAGCATCCGATCACCAAAACGCTGAACGAAATTACCAGCGTTTTTGCGGCGCTGGGCTACTCGGTGGGCGTGGGGCCGGAGGTGGAGACCGACTACTACAACTTCGAGAGCATGAATTTTCCGCCAGGTCATCCGGCGCGCGACACGCAGGACACATTGGTGGTGGCCGGGCAGGAACGGCGCACGCAGCGCGACCGGCTGCTGCTGCGCACGCACACCTCGCCGGTGCAGATGCGGACGATGGAACAACAACCGCCGCCGGTGCGGATTGTGATTCCGGGCAAGGTACACCGCAACGACGCGGCCGACGCTACGCACTCGCCGATTTTCCACCAGGTGGAGGGGCTGTGCGTGGACACGAATATCACCTTCAGCGATTTGAAGGGGACGCTGGATCACGCCATGAAGGCGCTGTTCGGCTCGGCGGTGAAGACGCGGTTTTTCCCCTCGTTTTTTCCTTTTACGGAGCCGAGCGCCGATGTGCAGATCAGCTGCATCTTCTGCGGCGGCAAGGGGTGCAGGAAGTGCAAGCAGTCGGGATGGATTGAACTGCTTGGATGCGGCATGGTGGACCCGGCGGTGTTTGCTTTTGCGGCGGAGAAGCAGCCGGGATACGACGCGAAGAAGATCTCCGGGTTCGCGTTTGGCATGGGCGTGGAACGCATTGCCATGATGAAGTACGGGATCAGCGAGATTGGGCAGTTTTACGCGGGAGATATGAGGTTTCTGGAGCAGTTTGTGTGAAGCAGCGCGGTTTTAATAAGAAGCAGCAAGTTAGCGTGCGCTGCGCGCACATTGGCGAGTTAGAAGGTTAGCTGGTGAAGTGGCTGGTGATCGGCCTCGCGGTGCGAGAGAGGAACAGACAGCGGTGGCAAGGACCAGGCATTTTCGCGATTTGCTTGTTTGGCAGAAGGCGATGGAACTGGCACGCGCGGTTTATCTGCGGACCGAGGAGTTTCCCAAATCCGAGACGTTCGGTCTGCGGATGCAGATGCGCCGGTCCGCAGTTTCTGTGGCCAGTCATATCGCCGAAGGCCACGGGCGTTTGACAGATGCTGAGTTGCGGAAGTCGCTTGGGACTGCGAGAGGTTCGCTGTATGAGTTTGAGACGCAAAACGATTTGGCATGCGGTATGGGGTTTATCGACAGGGATTCCTCCAAGCAGTTGCTTGATTTGGCGACAGAGACCGCCAAGCTGATCAACGGGCTGCTCGGGGTATTGGAGCCTTAATTGGATCGCTGCTGACCTGCTAACTCACTAACTTGCTTATGCGCGCGAAGCGCGCGCTGACCTGCTAAGTAGGATTCTTATGAAGATACTTACGAAATGGCTTAGAGCGTACCTGCCCGGAGTGCCGGTTGACGATGCGCAGCTTGACGAGGACTTGACGCTGCGCGGCATTGCCGTGGATGGAGTCTATCCGCTTGGCGAAGGCAAGGGATCGTTCTACGAGATGGACGTTACCACCAACCGCGTGGATGCGATGAACCACTACGGCGTGGCGCGCGAGGCGGCGGCGATCTACGGTTTGCCGTTGCCGGCGCTGGAGTACGCATTGCCTGCCGCGCGGCCGGCGGCGGCTCCTTATCCAGTACGCATTGAGGCGGAGGATGCCTGCGGGCGGTTCACGGCGCGGGTGCTGCGCGACGTGACCATTGCCGACTCTCGAGACTGGTTTGCGGGCGCAGAAGTGGCCACGTATTTTGGGCTGCTTGAGCAGAAGTGCATTTCAAACGCAGTGGACGCAACGAACTATGCGTGGCTGTCGATGGGGCAGCCGACACACGTCTTCGACCTGGACAAAATTGAAGGCGGCATTGTGGTGCGGCGGGCGCGCAAAGGCGAACGGCTGAAGACGCTGGATGGCGTGGAACGCACGCTGGACCCAGAGGATCTGGTGGTGGCCGACGAGGCCAAGGCACTGGGGCTGGCCGGGGTGATGGGCGGCTGGGAGACGATGATTACGCCGGCAACGAAGAATGTGCTGGTGGAAGCAGCGTGGTTTGACCCGATGGCGGTGCGCAAGACGGCGCGGCGTCACGGGTTGCATACAGACGCCAGCCATCGCTTTGAGCGCGGGGCGGACTTTAACGCGGCGCCGGTGGCTTCGGCTTTGGTGAGCAGCATCCTGCTGGCCAGCGGCGGCTGGTTGGAGGGCGAGCTGGCGGATGTGCGCGTTGCGGCGGTTGAGGCGCGAACGGCGCGGCGCAAGCCGATCAGTCTCGCTCTGAGCGAAGTGCATCGCATTCTGGGTAAGACGGTGGATGAGGAAGGGATTACCGCAGCCACTGTGGAAGGCGTGCTGAAGGCGCTGGGATGCGGGTTAGCACAAAAAGCGGAGCTAGCGGAGTTGGCGGGGGTAGCAGGAGGCGGCGCGGCGTGGCTGGTGACGCTGCCCAGTTGGCGGCTGGATGTGGAGCGCGAGATTGACCTGATTGAAGAGGTGGCGCGGGTATACGGGTACAACCGTTTTGCCAACACGCTGCCGTCCTTTGGCGAGGGAGTGCGCGCACTGCCGTGGGCGGAGAGCGAGGGTGCGGTGCGGCGGACGCTGCTGGCGGCCGGGTTCCATGAGGCGATTGCCAGCACTTTCTGTTCGGCGGCAGAGGCGGCACTAACGGCTCCGCAGCCGGGGCTGGTGGTGCCGCTGGGCAATCCGTTTAGCGAGGAGGCCGGGGTGCTGCGGCCGTCGCTGGCGCCGGGAATGCTAACGATGATTGCCGGCAACTTGCACCGCGATGTGAGCGACGTGCGGCTCTTCGAGCTAGGTACGGTTTTCAGCGGAACGACAGAAAAGGTAGAGGAGCGGCCGGCGCTGGCTTTTTGCGCGGTAGGCAACATGCCGGAACAGGGAGCGCTGCACGCTGCACGCGGCATCGAATTTCACGATGTGAAGGGAGTGGTGGAGCAGGTGCTGGAGCGGTTCCAGTCGCGGGCGGCATACTTCGACCGCTTTCCGGCAGAGGCCGGGATTACACCTGGCTGGCTGCATCCTTACCGCGCAGCGCGGATGGTTGTGGAGGGCGTGACGGTGGGCTGGTTCGGGCAACTGCACCCAACGGAGGCCACGGCGCGCAAGCTCAAGGAGCCGGTGCTGGTGGGGGAAATCTATCTGGACCGGCTGTACAAGCTGCCACTGCGCAAGCCCGCCGCGCGCGAGATTTCGCGCTTCCAGCCGGTGCGGCGCGATTTCTCATTGGTTTTGGACGAGAACATTGCGTGGGAAACAATTGACCATGCACTGGCCGGATTGCAGATTCCTGAACTGGTGGAGTGGCGCGTGCGCGAGGTTTTCCGCGATGCGAAGCTGGGCAAGGGCGAGTACTCGCTGCTGATGGGCGCAACCTTCCAGGCGCAGGACCGCACGCTGCGCGAGGAGGAGCTGAAAAGCTTTCAGGAGCAGGTAGTGCAGGCTGTTGGCAAAGTAGGCGCACGGCTGCGGAGTTGAGCGCGGAATCCGACTCGAACGGGTCTATACTTGCACGGATAAGACGGATTTGAGCGGAGGTTTTTTCGATGACTCAATTCTCCTGGGAGTCGGAAGTGCTGGACGAAGAGCAGCAGGAGCAGCAACCGGAGCAGCCGCAAGAGCCCGCCGCGGAGCCTGGGACACTGGCCCTGAGCTTGGACGATTTTTCTGCGCTGGAAGAGCGAATTTTGCGCGCGGTGAACCTGGTGAAGCGGGAGCGGCTGGCCCGGGCCGAGGCCGAAGAGCGCGCCAACCGGCTTGAGGCTGAACTGCACGAGCAGGCTCCGCTGATGGAAGGTATGCAGAAGGAATTGAGTACGCTGCGCGCCGAGCGCGACCATGTACGGCAGCGGGTGGAACGGCTGCTGGCGCAACTCGATGCACTGGAACTGTGAGGTAAGTCTTGGCTGAAGAACACCCAGGCAATGCAACCGGCTACGTCACCGTGAATATCTACGACCAGACCTATCACCTCTCCGGTCAGAACCCGGAGCACATCCGGCGGCTGGCGGAGCGGGTGGACGCCAAGATGCGTTCCGTGGCGGCGCGCGGACGCACAGTAGACTCGCTGCGGGTGGCGGTGCTGGCGGCGCTGAACCTGGCGGACGAGTTGTCACTGGCCTGCGAGGCGGTTGGCGCCGATGCATGGCAGGGACAGGCGCGGGCGGCAAGCCTGCGCGGGCTGCTGGACGAAGTGCTGGAAGACGAGCGGAAGACGGGCTCGTAAGGCCGCAGACTCCGATTTGGGCGTTCGATACCCAAATACGGCGGCCCAAAAACGTAGCACAGCGCGCCCGCCGCGCACAAGACTTGCAATTCCCAGCCAGTACCCATAGTATCCGCATTAGAAACCGGCCTGCAAAGCAGGTGGGCGACCAATGCTGGTTGAACCAACATTCAATGAACAGGGGCTCAACTCGACAATCGGTTCTGTGTGCCGTGTCCGCCAGTCCGGAATGCCTAATGAACCGCGGAGAGCTCCACCGTCTTAGGACGGGTTCACCAGCACGTTAACCACGGCCCCGTGGGCCGGATTCTACCTTCCTCGTCATCAACAACGAGGAGGGACTCTCAGATCAAGATCGTTCTTAAGGCGAAGATCATCCCAGGGACTAGGCAGGCCGAGGAAATGGCCAAATTTCTGGAAAGATCCCGAAAAGCAAACCTCAGGGGCTGAGGCCCATCTTTTATTTTGTTATGTTTGCGGCACGACTGAAGTCGCGCCCTGACACTTCTTGCATGCCGATGAAGTTTTTCCTCAGTATATGAAGCCCTGGTTGATTTTGCGGGCGTTGCGGCACCCTCCGGCTCTGCTCAGGGCATACATTCAAGCCGCGCCCTTTCAAATCGCCAAATCATTCAGAGATTCCCTGGCGGCAACGGCTTCTGTCCAGATGCCGTATTCTGAGACTTGTGCATCCACTTCTCTTCCACATCGGATCGTTTCTCATCCCGTCTTATGGGGCTTTGGCCGCCGTGGGGGTGCTGCTGGCGCTGGCGTTGGCGCAGCGCACGGCGCGCATCACAGGCCTGAACGCCGGCGCGGTATGGAACCTGTGCGTTGTGGCGTTGTTTGCGGCGCTGGTCTGCTCGCGGCTGCTGCTGGTGGTGGTGAACTGGAGCGCCCTGGGCAGGCATCCCTTGTGGCTTCTGGGGCTGGCGATGATCCACCATCCGCTGCTGGCTGGCGTGGGCGCGCTGGTGGCGCTGGCGACCGCAGTGCTGTTTGCGCGCTGGCAGAAACTGCCGCTGCTGACAACCGCCGATGCGCTGGCCGCTCCGCTGGCGCTGGGATTGGCCTTTGAACAGTTGGGCGCGCTGCTGGCGGGGTCGGATTATGGCACGGAAACCACAGTGCGCTGGGCGGTGACCTATACGCACCCTCTGGCCGCCGTGTGGAGCGGCACACCGCTGGGAGTTCCGCTGCAACCTGTGCAGGCATATGCGGCGGTGGCTTTTCTTACCCTCTCCATTTTTCTGCTGTTCTGGCTGCCGTATCGCCGCCAGCAGGGAGACGTGGCCGGGTTGTGGCTGCTGGGGACAGGGGTTGTGGTTTTCATCAGCGAGTTGTGGCGCGATACCGATGGCCGTGGATCGCTGCTGAACGGGACGCTGGATGGGCCGCAGGCGGTGGCGGTGCTGATGGTGCTGGCCGGTGGGCTGGTGCTGCTGGAGCGGAAAATAACGCGCAGGATTTGCGAGGCGGAAAATGAGTGAACTACGCACCATCGATGTGCCCGCGGAGGCTGTGGGGCAGCGGTTGGACCAATTTCTGGCCGCACAGATGGATGGCGTGAGCCGTTCGCGAGTTCAATTGCTGATGGAGCAGGGCGATGTGCTGGTGAATGGCAAGCGGGAAAAGGCATCGCTGAAGCTGCGCGGCGGCGAGCGGATCGACTTGACCGGCGAACCGCACCCCGCGCCGCTGAAGGCCACGGCGGAGAATATTCCGCTGCATGTGCTGTTTGAGGACGATGACCTGGCGGTGGTGGACAAGCCGGCAGGGATGATGGTCCATGCGGGCTCCGGGCAGAACGAGGACGCGCGCAGCCAGGGAACGCTGGTGAATGCGCTGCTCTACCGTTTCAAGGCTCTCTCCGCCACTGGCGGCGACCTGCGGCCCGGCATTGTTCACCGGCTGGACAAGGACACGAGCGGCCTGATTGTGGTGGCCAAGAACGACCGCACCCACGCGGCGCTGGCGGAGTTATTTTCAAGCCGCCAGATGAAGAAGACCTATATCGCTCTGGTCGAGGGCGCGCTGGAGCGGGAGAAGGGCACCATCAACGCAGCCGTAGGGCGCGATCCGCTGCGACGCACGCGGATGACGGCGCGGCCTACTGAAAACGCCCGGACGGCCGTTTCTCACTATGAGGTAGTGCGGCGGCTGGCGACACGCTTTGGCAAATTCACGCTGGTGAGAGTGCGCATCGAGACCGGACGCACGCACCAGATCCGCGTGCATATGGCGTCGATTGGCCACCCGGTGGTGGGCGATACGCTTTATGGCGGCTCCGGGCAGTTGACCGACCAAGTGGCCTCGCAGGCGGCGCAGTCCAAAGCGGCGCGGCGCAAAGCGGAGCCGGAAAGGCTGCGGCTGGGGCGGAACTTTCTTCACTCGGCGCGGCTGGAGTTTATGCACCCCACGACGGGAAAGCTGCTGGAAGTTGAAGCGCGGCTGCCGGAAGAGCTGGAGGGATTTCTAAGCCGGCTGGAAGGCGCCGCAACGGCGCGCGGTTGAGGCTGAGCTGCATGGGCAGATGGAATCGGGCAGTTGCAATTGATAAGATGAGGAAGCTATGACCAGACCATTTTTCGCCTTTATGTCGAAAAGCCCCAGCCGCATTGGAGTGCGAATTTCAGGCATTGTTCTCGCGGTAGTGTTTTCCGCGGCTGCTTTGTCCGCGCAGCAGTCCGCTGCTCCGGTCGAGGCTCAGCCTACGCCCGCGCCAGCGGCAGCGCAATCAACGGTTCCTCCGGCGGCAGCGCAGACGGCGGCCGCACCGGCAGCTCAGGCGGCCGATGCAACGGCTCCCATCATTCATGTGGGCGTGAACGAGGTCAACCTTATCTTCACGGTTACAGACAAGCATGGGAACTATATTCCCAACCTGAAGCAGAGTGACTTTGCGCTGCTTGACGATGGGAGGGCGCCGGCCAAGGTGAACTCATTCCGCCAGCAGATCAATCTGCCGCTGCGGGTGGGCATTGTGGTTGACGCCAGCACCTCGATTCGCACGCGCTTCCAGTTCGAGCAGCAGTCTGCGACGGAGTTTCTTTTGCAGGTAATCAAGGCCCGCAGCGACCGTGCGTTTGTGATGGGCTTCGACTCGACGCCGACGATTGAGCAGGACTGGAGCAACAATCTGGATGCGCTGGAGTCTGGTATTAACCGGCTTAGCCCGGCGGGCGGCACGGCGCTGTTCGACGCGGTCTACACGGCATGCAGAGACAAGCTGCTGGACGTGGCGCGCGGACAGGAACCGGTACGCAAGGCGATGGTGCTGATCTCTGACGGCGACGACAACCAGAGCCGCGTCTATCCCGACGAGGCGATCAAGGAGTGTCAGCGGGCAGAGACGATTATCTACGCCATCAGCACCAACTGGACGCCGAGCCGCGGCAAGGGCGACCATGTGCTGATACAGATGGCCGAGGACACGGGAGGCCAGGCATTCTTTCCGCCCTCTGTGGAGCAAATGTCGAACAGCTTTAAGTCCATTGAAGATGAGCTGCGCAGCCAGTATGCGCTGACTTATACACCGGCCGAGTTCAAGTACGACGGCAGATTTCGCCCTATTTATCTATTCTGTACCGACCGGCGGTACAAGGTGCGAGCGCGCAAGGGATACTTTGCGACTAACAGGTAAGCAGAGCGGCTATCATGCCGCGAAGGGACGGCTATTGAAAGGGCTCGGCATGAACACATGCCGGGCCTTTTCGGCGATTGGGAGCGATGCGCGGAGTAAAGAGGCGGGGCTCGCGCAGAACGCAATAGGGTAGAGAGGCGCTGCCATATCTTCAGCTTCAATCGATAAAAATAATCCACGAAAGATGGCGACGAGTTCCATTTCAGAACTACTCCAATATCAAACGCCTGTTCATTTCCCACTTCAGGATTTTTTTCTTCATGCCTCACCTATTTGCGCGTTTGGGCGATGAAATGAGTTCAGGAGATTCCGATGATCTCTCATCCGGACGCCGGCTGGGAAGCCTGCGCGGCATGCTGAGTGAGGGGTTGATCCGCCGTTGCGAAAAGGCGGGGTAGATATGGAATCGAAGAAGCTGCGGAAAAGCTCTGCGGACAGGGGGAAATACGGTGATCCGCCAGGCGATATCGTGCGACATCTGCGGAACGGAGAAGAAGCAGACGAACCACTGGTTTGTAGCCTACGAGTATGGAGGAGAGTTGCGCGTGGGTGGATGGAGTTCGCGCAACCGGCTCCGTGCGGGCTCAAAGCATTTGTGCGGACAAACCTGTCTGCACAAGCTGGTGGATGACTTCATGGCCCGGGCGCTGGCGGATCGTATTGCGCCTGCCGCCGTGGAAGGGCCAGAGGAGGAGCCGCGCGCGGTCCGGTCCGACGCTAGCCTGACCTCCGATGCGGCCTATACGGATTTCGAGTCTTCAGCGAGGCTGATTTCGCAGCCGGCCGTGAGCACTCCGCAGCGGCCGATGCCTCCGGCAGCCGTGGCTGCGGCGCAGCGGTTGCTGTCAAAGTCACCTGCTGAACTGGTACCCATGCCGGTGAGACACGATGCCGAGGAACCGGAGCCAACGCCGGCTGAGCTGCCCCGGTATGCCTCCCGCAACTGGCGCGCAGAGGCATGGGAGCGGGAGCGGGAGCGCGCGATGCGCGCCGCCGAGCATCACCCGGAGATTGCGGTTCGCCGCCGCCACGCCAACTGATGAGTGGGGCTGGGCAGGGCTACCGGGTGGATTGCGCTGTGATTGCCGGGCAGAGAACAAATTTGTAGGCGGGAATCGGGAACCAACAGCCAGCGCAGGAGGCGAGGCATCCACTCACAGCGCTGCAGGGCCACTTTCAAGCAGCTCCAGCAGTCCGGCTTCGTCGAGTATGGGAACCTTGAGTTCGAGGGCTTTGTCGAGCTTGGAACCTGCTTCTTCACCAGCTACGACGTAACTAGTCTTCTTGCTGACTGAGCCCGCGGTCTTGCCTCCGGCGGCCTCGATCATCTTCTTTGCCTCGTCGCGGGTGAGGGTGGGCAGCGTGCCTGTAAGCACAAAGGTGAGGCCCTGCAACTGGGTGGAGCGCAGCTTTTTCTCGGCGGTCATATCCAGTTTGGCGTCTTTGAGGCTTTGGACGAGCGCCTGGTTTGCGGGCTGTGCGAAGAACTCGACGATGGCCTGGGAGATGCGGGGGCCGACCTCTTCCACGCGCTCCAGTTGCTCTGGTGTCGCCAGCATCAACGCATCGATGGAGCCGAATTCCTGGGCCAGCAGCTCGGCGGTGCGCTCGCCGACGAAACGGATGCCAAGACCCATGAGGACGCGGGCCAGACCGGCGCGCTTGGAACCTGCGATCTCTTCAAATAACGAGTGAGCGGATCTCTCGGCAAAGCGGTCGAGGCCGGATAACTGCTCCTTTGTCAATGTGTAGAGGTCGGCGACGCTGTGAACCAATTCGCGATTGAGCAACTGCTGCACGACAGCCTCGCCGAGGCCCTCGATGTTCATTACGCCGCGCGAGGCAAAGTGAAGCAGGCTCTCGCGCAGCTTGGCGGGGCACGCGGCATTGACACAGCGGTAATCGACTTCGCCCTCGGCGCGGACGACGGCGCTGCCGCACTCCGGGCAGATGGAGGGGAAGTCAAAGTCAGTGGCGCCACGGGGGTGGCTAGCGTCTTCAATGACCTCGACGACTTTTGGGATGACGTCTCCGCCGCGCTCGACTTTGACCCAGTCTCCAATCTTCAATCCCAGGCCGGCGATGAAGTCGGCATTGTGCAGGGTGGCGCGGCTGACGGTGGTGCCGCCGATGAAGACCGGAGCGAGCTCGGCAACGGGGGTGAGCTTGCCGGTGCGGCCCACCTGCACGGTGATGCCGTTGACCTGGGTGATGCCCGATTTGGCGGTGAACTTGTACGCGATGGCCCAGCGCGGGGCGCGGCCGGTGTAGCCGAGGCGCTGTTGGGTGGCCTGGGAGTCGACTTTGAAGACGACGCCGTCGATTTCGTAACCGAGGGTGGAGCGCTGCGCCTCGGCCGAGTCGACGAAGGCAGTCATCTGCTCGACCGAAGAGACGAGCTTGCGGGGTGGATTGACGCGGAAACCGAGAGCGGCTAGCGTGTCGAGGGTGACGCGCTGGCCCTGCGGCCAGTACTCGCCGCCAGCCAGGAGAAAGTAGGCAAAGAAGACCAGGCGGCGGTTGGCGACAATGCTGGGCTCCAGGGTGCGAAGGGTTCCAGCGGCTGCATTGCGGGGATTGACGGCGGGCGGCTGGCCTGACTGCTCGCGCTCTTCGTTGAGTCGCTGAAAAGCAGATTCCGGCATGACCACCTCGCCGCGGAGTTCAAAGGCTTGCGGGAGGCCGGCCTTTTGAAGCCTGCCGGCGGGGATGCTGAGCGGCACGCTGCGGATGGTGCGGATGTTGGAGGTGACGTCTTCGCCGGTCTGGCCGTCGCCGCGGGTGATGCCGGTGGCGAGGCGCGCGCCGCCGTTTTCATCAGGCTCATAGCGGAGGGCCACGCTCAGGCCGTCGAGCTTGAGTTCGGCCATGTACTCGATGGGCAGTGTGCCGGCCAGCTCGCGGCAGCGAGTGTCCCAGGCGGCCAACTCCTCGGCGGAGTAGGCGTTATCGAGCGAGAGCATGGGCCGGGAGTGGGCGACCTTCTGGAAGCCCTCGGCTGGCTTGCCTCCGACGCGCTGGGTGGGTGAGTCGGGAGTGAGCAGTTCAGGGTGAGCGGCCTCGATGGCCTTCAACTCGTTCATCAGGGCGTCGTACTGGGCGTCGTCGATCTCCGGTGCGTCGAGAACGTAATAAAGATGCTCGTGGCGGCGGAGTTCCGCGCGCAGTTCTTCAGCGCGCTTTGCGGGAGCGGGAATGCCGTTGCCGGTCTCAGAAGCCATCCCGGAGATTATAGGAGAGCCGGAGCTGTTTTGTGAGCGGGGCCTGGGCGCAGAGGCCGGGACAATCGCCTGAAATGGGGAAAGGGCTCATAGCCTGCGATGGAGCTGCCCCCGACACTTTTTATGCCGGCGAAGATGCCGATGGGCATGAGAATATTGACAAAGCGCCTTTCAAAAAATGCCTGGGATCAGGGGCTCATCCACGAACTGGGCAATATTTGTCTTAAAAGTTGACCCCTTCCGCCATTCTTGCTATTGTAAGAAGGTTCCGCAAGAGCGCCTCTGTCCGTGTGTCCTAACGGTTTCAGGCGTAAGGGAATCCCGGCCGGGACGAAATGGCTGGGGTTGAACCCCAAGGCCAGGTGCGGTTGACCGGCCAGGCAGGCCCCCGAATTTGCTCTCTTCTTGCGGAGGGCAGGGGCGAATCGCTACGGCGCCCGCGCGTTCTCCACCTTGGAGGGCTATGCGGGCCGGAATCGGTGAAACGGAGCTGGCTTTACCTGCAAAGTGTGGGGAAACGCCCGGCCACCGTCCTGGTTTTCGTCTGAGATTGGAACGAAGGCAGACGCGAAGCAGCAAAAATAGGGCTTCCGTGCGTGTGTGCGCAAGGCTGAATGGCTGCGCATTACCCGGAGGAGGCCCCAGGTGTCTGCGCGCGGCTGGCGGTTTTTTGAGTTGCAGGGTTTTTTGAAGGGTAAGGAGTTTCAGTTTGCCGACATTTAATCAGTTGGTTCGCAAGGGGCGCACGGCCCCGCGGTACAAGACGGCGTCACCGGCCTTGCAGGCCTCGCCGCAGCGGCGCGGAGTTTGCACCCGCGTGTATACCCAGACCCCCAAGAAGCCGAATTCCGCCCTGCGCAAGGTAGCCCGCGTACGGTTGACCAACGGCATTGAGGTAACCACCTACATTCCCGGCATCGGCCACAACCTGCAGGAGCACTCGATTGTGCTGATTCGCGGCGGCCGTGTGAAGGATCTGCCCGGCGTTCGCTACCACGTAGTGCGCGGCACGCTGGATTCGGTGGGCGTGGCCAACCGGATGCAGAGCCGGTCAAAGTATGGGACCAAGCGCGCCAAGGGCGGCGCGCCGGCCAAGGGTAAGAAGTAGTCAAAGGTTCCGGAGCGTCGTTCAGTATCCGGACTTGGGTAACGATGGTGCGCGAAAGCGCGAGGATTTAGAGGATTATGCCGAGAAAAGGGCACGTTGCGAAGCGGGAAGTGGCGCCGGATCCGGTCTACGGGTCTACGCTGGTCACCAAGTTTGTCAACTCGATGATGTGGGGCGGCAAGAAGTCCACGGCCCAGGGCATCTTCTACGAGGCGATGAAGAACCTCGAGGAGAAGGGCGGCGGCGATGACGCTCTGAAGCTCTTCAAAAAGGCTGTGGAGAACTGCAAGCCGCTGCTCGAGGTGAAGACGCGCCGCGTGGGCGGAGCCAACTATCAGGTGCCGATTGAGGTCAACCCGGACCGGCGCACCTCGCTGGCGATTCGCTGGCTGATTACTTATGGCCGCAATCGCGGCGAAAAGGGTATGACCGACAAACTGAGCAACGAGCTGCTGGACGCGGCCAACGGGCGCGGCGCGGCGATGAAGAAGA
>VFSW01008796.1_pt1 | contig 14473 bp, 13 predicted proteins | sample 5358111 | NCBI WGS metagenome assembly VFSW01 (sample SAMN11554181, study PRJNA540505) | mine drainage metagenome | isolation source: sediment from site ElyBrook_90M | place: USA: Ely Copper Mine, Vershire, VT | collected 2017 | reverse complement strand
TGATTGCATGAACGCAGAGGAAGCCCACACCGTTTACGGGTGGGAGGATGTCACTATAAAGGAACATGCGATTTTTGCGGCTGTATAATGGTATATGGGGTAGGGCATGTACGATTAACCGACATTAAAACCCTAGTAGAAACGCCCCAGCTTTACTGGACTGCCAGCTGGATGGGTAGCTCTCTTGGTACCCTCTTCGCCTTTATGAAGTTCAGTATCTCTATCCCTATTATCTTACCCTTCCTGTCCTTTTTGAGTATCATCTCATCAGAAGTTTCTTCGTTGATCGCTTCCTTCTTCGGATTCTCGAACCAAATGTCCAGCGTATTGCCCTCCTTATTGAATACAAGCTTTGCCTTTGTCATACAACCTCCCCTATCTTTATCTTGTCAGTAATATACATAGTTATTATGTATCCTTCGCCATTTAAATGTTTGCACACTACAGCTGCGAAACGCCCCTTTAGGCGCTTGTAGTAAATATATACAGACTTGTCTTTGTTGCTCCTTCTTACTTCATCAGCATTAATCAATGTATCTTTAACCAGCTCTTCCTTTCCAGCCATCATCGGATGCTTGATAGTTATTATGAAGTTCCAGTAACTATTGGACACTCTTATCCTTTTGCCTAAAGACGACGTTACTTCAAAATATGTAGCAGTCATTTAAACGTTAATATCGCGTATTTTAGCTATTTAAGAGTGTCTATCATAAAGAACAGATTCGAACTCGATTTCCATTAGCTCCAGCCAGATTCGAACTGGCGTTTACGGCTCCAGAGGCCGCCGTCCTTGACCACCTAGCGTCGTAGCTTTTTGCCCTTTTTCCACTCTTTGACTCTCTGTCCATAGCCATCAAGCTCGAATTCGAACCTGGCTTTCCACGCTGTACTACGCAATTAAGTTTTAAAAGCGAACATGGTTTGATTTTAGGCCAGAATCGAACTAAGTCAACCACCCGACAGAAAAGAAACATAAGGTTAAATATTTTTACTGCGGATATATATTGTGATTGCTATGAAGAAAATTGACTCTGGGATGTACCCGCATCTTGAATTTAATAAAAGTATTCATCTTAATAAACGGCCAGTCGTAAAAGGCACAAGGATAACTGTAGAAGACATACTTGATAGCATCGCCTCAGGTTGGGATGTCAAAAGGATAGCAAAGGAATATCTGATTCCAGAACAAGCGGTAACCGAAGCGCTTAAATTTGCATCAAACGTCCTGAATGAGGTAAGAGTATTTGCCTAAAATCCTCGCCGACGAAAATACACCTTTCTCTCTAATTCTGTTACTGCAAAGCAGAAACATAGAAGTAGTATGGGTACCTAAAACTGAATATAGGGGGTATTCTGATAGGCAGCTTGTAGAGATAGCCAACAAGGGTAAAATGATTATATTGACACATGATAGCGATTATACCGAATTACAATTGAGAAGAGTGATTAAAACCGGTGTTATACATCTAGATCTACGGATAACTGATGCAAATGTAAATATAATAGCCGACCAAATAAAGAAAATGCTTCCTAAATCAAAGCGGAAGGTTATAGCAATCAATAAAGATTATACCTCGATAGAAAAGTTAATCTAGAACACCACCGCATAAGACTTATCTAGAAATAGGCTCAAAGGGCAATATAATTTAGCTCCAGCCAGATTCGAACTGGCGTTTACGGCTCCAGAGGCCGCCGTCCTTGACCACTAGACGATGGAGCTAGCAAGGAATATTGGCTAGCAACCTATTTTATATGTGATGTTGAAAAACCTATGATGATGCGCGAGAACCTGACCGGCTTCCACGAAGTGCAGGACATAGTAATAGCAGACGTAGTGCTCATCATCGCGATGACGCTCACGCTCTCGGGCGGCATCTTCGCAGCAAGCGGCGGCGCATCCAAGTTCGCAAGCAGCTTCCTGCTACTTCTCCCGATAACCACGGTGGGTGTCTCGCTCAGTTTCATACTCCACGAGCTGATGCACCGGTTCGTCGCAAACAAATACGGCGCAATCGCGGGTTTCCAAACCTCCTATGTCGGCCTGATGATAACCCTGGTCACTGGCGCCTTCGGGTTCCTCTTGGGAATACCGGGCGCCACAATGATATACGCACACAACTTCACAAAGCGCGAGAATGGCATCGTCTCGATTGCGGGGCCCCTGACAAACTTCGTGGTATTCGCCGCCGCCCTAATATTATCGTTCGTAGTAGCTCCGGCAACAGGCTCGTACCTTGGCGAAGCCCTCTATTTCATAATATTCATAAGCATCCTCCTGGCTTTCTTCAACATGCTGCCTCTATACCCGCTCGATGGAAGCAAGGTCCTGGCGTGGAGCAAGCCAGTCTATTTTGCTACAATGGGCACGATATTCATACTGATGCTGTTCTTCACGCCCATACCTCTGTCGTCGCTGATCTTCATGCTGGTCATAGCGCTCTTCTTTTCCATATTCTATAGGGTTCGCCTCTAGCAGTCGCAAGGTATTAAATCCTTACACGTGAGTGTATACCAGGCACGGTATAATGGCTGAAGGCGCAGCAGAGACCAGGACCACGATAGATTCACTTGTCGAGCTCCTGAAAGGGAAGGGCAAGATGGACCTGAACACGATATCGACAGCCCTAGGGGTAGATACAACCATAGTCGAGAACTGGTCGAAGGTTCTTGAAAAAGGAAACATAGTCAAGATAACCTACGAGGTCGGAAAGATGTTCGTGACGCTCTCCAGCCTCACGCCCGAACGCGAATCCGCAGAGAAGGGCAAGCTGGAGGCGAGGACATCGGCGCTCGAGGCTGAGAGCACCTCCCAGGCTCTCTCCCTAGACCGGTTCTCCGAGACGCTCGCTTCCATAAAGACGTCCGTGGCCGCGGCCACAAGAATGGAATCAACACAGCTGCCGGAGGTGCGCAGGGCGATAGCAGAGTTCAACAGCATCTACGCTGCCGTAGACCAGAAGAACAAGAGCCTAGAGCAGATGGCGAAGCGCGCCGCGGAAATCTATGAGGAGGTAAACAAGCGCGCGGCAGAACTCAGCGCCAAGATAGGGTATCTCGAACCTGGTTCTGCGCAGAAGGGGCTCGAGGAGGCGAAGCAGCTTGTTTCCGAGATAACGAAGGATATCTCGAGCGTGGACGCGGATATAGCTCTCGCCGGCAGGAATGCAAACGACGCGGTCGAGCAGATGAGGAAGGCTGTCGCCGCGCAGACAAGGACGATCAACCAGCAGGTAGACCAGAGCAAAAGGGAGATAGACGCAAAGTTAAAACAGTACACTGCAGACACGGAGGCGGCGGAGCGCCAACTGAGGGAGCGCGTGAAATCGATGGAATCGGCGCTGTCGGGCATGGGTGACTTCGCCAAGGAGAGGGAGAGGCAGGCTAGGAAGCTGCGCGACATCAAGGTCGAGTTCAACAACAGTTACGTCAAGATCAGCGACGACATGCGCATCAACCGCGCCTCTGTGGACGCCCTGTCTAGGAACCTGCTCGCAAAGATCGACATCCTGAAAAAAGGCTTCGGAGAGGCCGCCGAGATAGACGACACCCTCAACATGATAAGGAGCCAGATAGACGAGCTCGAGAGGGACATAGCCCAGGCAAGGCAGGACGTCAACGACACGCTGGCGCAGCTGCGCGCCCTGAACGCGCTGGCCGCCTCGGCAACCACCGAGCAGAAGATGATAATAATAGACGGCGTTGAGAAGAAAGCAAGGGCCAACACCTCAAAGGTGTCCGGCATAAAGGACAGGTCAGATAAAGCGGTGGCATCGGCAAAGAGGATTATAAAAGGGGACAAATGATCATTTAATTGGTTGAATGGCGGGCGACAACGAAGAGAAGGTAATGGCCGAGTACAGCCTCAACGCAAACGGCATGCCGATAATTGTAAAGATAGTGGAGGCCGGCGACTATGTCCCAAACTACAACATAACAATACCGGGACTGAGCGACCCCACAAAACTGCTGCTCTTCTCGCTGAGGGGAGAGATCGTCACGATGGTCGCGGTAGACACATCAAGGATACAGGATCGGGCATACCTGCGCGAGATAAACCGCAAGTACGTAGAGTCGAGCTCCCTCCTGATAGACAAGTATCTTCCCGGAACGCCTCCATCGACAAAATCGCTGCTCATCGCCTACATAATAAACATGATGCTCGGCCTCGGAGACCTCGAGGCCCCGCTCTCCGATGAAAACCTTGAAGAGATAACTGTCAACGGCGCAACCAACTTCATCTGGGTCTTCCACAAGGAATTCGGCTGGTGCAAGACTAACATAAAGCCCGCGAGCGAGGAGATAGTCTACGACTACGCGGAGCAGATAGGCCGCCGCGTGGGCCGCGAGATAAACAACCTGGCGCCGCTCATGGATGCCGTGCTGCCGGATGGATCCAGGCTTAATGCGACGCTATATCCCGTCTCGCAGGTCGGCAACACAATCACGATAAGGAAGTTCGCCAAGAACCCATGGACGATGCCGGCGATGATAAAGAACAAGACGCTCAGCGCTGAGATAGGAGCGCTTGTATGGATATGCATCCAGAACGAGATCAGCCTGCTTATAGCCGGGGGAACCGCGAGCGGAAAGACCAGCATACTCAATGCCTCCAGCATATTCTTCCCTCCGAGCCGAAGAATAATCTCCGTAGAGGAGACGAGGGAGCTCACGCTGCCTGGCTTCCTGCAATGGATTCCCATGGTCACGCGCCAGCCCAACCCCGAAGGCAAGGGCGAGGTCACGCTCTACGACCTGACGATCAACGCACTGAGGCAGAGGCCGGACATCGTGGTCGTCGGTGAAATAAGGGTGAAGAACGACGCCGAGACTCTGTTCGAGGCGATACACACAGGCCACGCGGTATACGGGACGGTCCACGCAGACAACGCGCAGGACACGATAGTCAGGCTGACGAACCCGCCGATAGATATGCCAAAGATACTGCTCAACGCACTGGGCGGCATAATAGTCGCATTCAGGCACAGGGCAAAGGGCATAAGGAGGATACTCGAGTACGGCGAGGTTCTGAGGACCGGAGATGTCGGCGTATTATACAAATGGAATCCCAGGAACGACACCTTCCCGCAGATCGGCGACCTGACAAGGCTGTCCGATACGCTGATGCTCTACTCCGGGTACACCCAGAAGGAGATCGTGGACGACCTTGACGAGAAGGCGACGGTGCTCAACTGGATGGTAAAGAACGATGTCATGTCGGTCGATGAGGCTGGCCTCGTTGTCGCAAACTACTACAGGAACAAGAACAAGGTGCTTGACATAGTCAAAAACGATGTGAAGTTCTCAAAGGATATCTTTTAATGGATTCCCATCGTTATAAGCTGTGGTTTAAATGGCGGACCAAGAGGGCGGGACTCTATATTCAAAGCTGGCCGGGCAGATAGGGGAGATAGAGAGCACCGCAAAGCGCCAGGAGGCGAGCACCGTTGACATATCTGGCAGTTTCGACGCCCCCTTCACCAAGAGCACCACCTCCTACAAAGCCCTAATCAACGTTATAATCGAGATTGAGAAGAAAGGGGGTTTCTTCCAGAGGCAGAGACCAACGGCCAAACCGCTGCCGCCCGTCGCTATGGCGCAGGTTGTTGTCCAAGCGCAACAGGCGCAGCAGCCGGTTGAACTACCGCCAATCCAGTTGCAGGCGGCCGAGTTGCAGCAGGAACCCGTCCAGCAGGAGAGCCAGAAGATCTACGCCGGCAGGGAGCTCTCCGAACTTGCAAAGTCGCTGCCGCTTCACATTCCAAGGTTCGGCGAGCACAAGCTAAAGAAGCAGAACTCTGCGGACCTGGTATTGCCGAATCTCTCCTTATCGGACCAAGTGGCAGAGCTTGAGAGGATACTCGAGGGGCTCACGACCGGCGCGCTCGGAGGCGACGACCTAGATACCGTGCGCTCCGAGGTATACGGGCTGGCGATGCAGGTCAATAACGAGAAGAAGGGGCTGAAGGGGAAAAACAAGCAGCTCGGCAGCGATGAGTATTCGTTATGGACGCTCAGGGACCAGAGGATCGAAGAAGTTATTTCGGCGATGAAGCAGAGGGAGGGAGCAGGGTGAATTGTTGCTTTTCAAGAAGAAACCAAGGACGATAAATGTCGGCGGCAAAAGCATAGAGCTACAGCCTAAACCCGGCATGGGCCTCGGCTCGCTCTTCAGCAGGAAGGCAAGGCCCCCGCCACAACCCAAACCGGCAGAGCAGCCGCCGCCAGCTCCCATGCCTGCACCTGCACCGACCCGGGTGAGGGCTCTGCATCCGCACCCCGCCGCACAGCAGCCCACGCAGCAAAGCCCCCTGCCGCAACCGAGCGTTCCTACATCTCAAACACAACCTCCTGCGCAAGCCGCGCAGGATCAGCCCATGTCTCCGCCGCATATAACACAGATGAAACTCCCTGGCATATTCAACAAGCACATACAGAAGCTCGCAATAAAAAATAGGAAGATCGAAGCAGAGCTGAGGCAGCATGGAATAAGGGAGAGCCTAGAGGATTTCATACAGAGGATGTTCATAGCATCGCTGATAGTCTCGATTGTGGTATCAGCCATGCTCCTGCTGCTTCTGGTCCGCCTGGGGGTGGTGCTGCCCGCCGCAATCGTCCTGGCGGTCGCGATAGGCTTTGCCATAAACCAGTTCGCGTTCAACTCATTCCTCAGGTACCCTCTTAGGAAGGCGGATGCGGCCTCGAAGAACATAGAGCGCGACATACTCTTCGCTACGCGCGACATGATAATATCATTGAGGTCGGGAATGCCTCTCTACAACGCCATCGTTGCGATAAGCACCGGCTACGGCGACGCAAGCGCCGAGTTCGCAAAGATAACGGACCGCGCGCAGCTCGGCATGTCGCTCGAGGCGGCGATAGACCAGACGATATCTGAGAGCAAGAGCGCCTCCTTCAGGAGAATAATGCTGCAGGCGTCCGCGAGCATAAAGGCGGGCGCCGACATAGTGGCCGCGCTTCAGAGCATAACAGACCAGCTTTCGCAGGAGCACCTCATAGCGCTCAGGCGGTACGGCCAGAGGCTCAACGCCATCGCTATGTTCTACATGCTCTTCGGCGTCATACTGCCCAGCATGGGTATAGCGATTGCAACGATACTCACTACCTTCATATCGGTGTTCACTGTCAACACCGCGCTGCTCGAGGCGGCGATCGTCGGCATAATATTCCTGCAGGTGGTCTTCCTGCAGCTGATAAGGGGATCAAGGCCGGTATTTGCTATGTGATACAATGGCGATAAACTTCGAGAGGCTTGTCTCAAGGGACATGGCTAGGCGCCTCTCGGTCGAGATGGACCTCGCGGGCGTCAAGAGCAGCGTCAACCGAATGCTCGCCAACGCGATAGTCGGGGCAATCGTCATACTCGTCGCTGTCTCGTTCCTGCTGGTTTTTGTGCGCATAGAGACGCTTGTGGCCTTCGTCATCGGCCTCGGTGCCGCGGCTTTCTATATATCCTTCATATATGTCTTCCTGGAATTCCTGATAGACAGGAGGAGGACCGCAATGGAAAACATGCTCCCCGACTATCTCCAGATAACGTCCGCTAACCTGAGGAGCGGCATATCCCTAGACAGGGCGATGACGCTCGCCGCCAGGCCAGAATTCACTTTCTTCTCGGAGGACATAAAGGACATGAGCAGGAGGATCTTTGGAGGAGAGACGCTTGCAAATGCGCTCAAGGGCGTTTCCGTCAAGTACCGTTCATACCAGCTCAATCATGCGGTCAGGATGATAACAGAGTCGCTAAGATACGGCGGGGCGATGGCAGACCTTCTTGACCAGATATCAAAGGATCTCAGGGGCCAGCAGATCGTGCAGAAGGAGGTGGCCAGCCAGCTCTTCATGTACAGCATATTCATCGCGTTCGCCGGCGTGATAGCTGCGCCCGTGCTGTACGGGCTTACGGGCCAGATGATAACCGTCACCGATACTGTATGGAAGGGAATACTCGCCTCCAACCCCGGCGGCCTGCCTACGATAGGAATATCCTTCCTTAGCCCCCATCCGCCGCAGATCAGCATAAACACCTATAGGTACTTCTCCATCGCGGCCATAATAATAATAACAGGCTTTGCGGGCCTGATAATGTCGGCTATATCTACGGGCTCTGCCATAAAGGGTCTCAAGTACCTTCCCGTATTCATACTTGGAGGGTTGGGCGTATATCTTATTGTGGCTAGGGTCATAGTCGGCCTCTTTGCCGGCATAGGCCCAGGAGCGTAGCTAGGTCTGCGTGATGAGGGCGCCGCAGGTGTTTTGCACAACGTTCGCGCTTGTGCACATGCCGTTTGCGTTGTGGAAGAGGCCGGTGTTGCCGCCCACTATATCTGGCGTCTGATTCATCAAGCCGTTATCGGGCGAGGTAAGCGGCCAGTATCCTATCGGCGTATTCCCGTTGACGGTATTGTTCAGGTACAGGCTCTGCACCTGTGTTGTCGTGAGCACGCTGTTGTAGAGTTGCACATCTGATATGATTCCTGCCCAGTGGGTGGAAAGCCCCGATCCGATGGTGAGCGAATTCGTCGATGAGCTGAGCGTCCCAGAGACTGTGTTGCTTGAGGTTCCAATGAGATTCCCGTCCATATATAAAGATATCGTGCTTGTCGATGACTGGTAGGTGACCACGCCGAAGTACCAGGTGTTTAACTTGCAGGGGGTGTATGCCACCTGATAGAATGAGCCACCAGCGCCGGTCTTGAACCTGCTCCCCAAAGAGCAGGCACCCGTCCCGAAAAACATGTCATAATCATCACCCCCTGATCCATCACTCTTCGCAACAATCCTCAAACTGCCGGTCAAGGTCCCTGTGGGATAAAACCACGCCGCCATTGTTATGCTTGTAGGGTTCAGTCCCGGCGTGTCCGCAACCGAGATGAAACTGTTTGTGCCAAGGAAGTCTACGCCATTAGGCAGCACACCATTGTAGATTCCCAGTGCGGTCGACTCGTTCTGCACTGTCCCGTTTGACACTGCAAGCGGCCTAGTTCCCAGATAGAGGTGGCTCAGCGACGCTTCCGTGCACTGATTAAGGTTGGCGCAGTTCAGCACTCCCTTGACCACGCTTGTGTTGTAAGCGTTCGGCAGGTTGCTGAAGATTGGGTCTGCAGTATAGCCGGCCAGCTTGTAGTATATTATGTTAGCGGCCGCACCGTTGTTGCTCATGCCGGAATAGTCGTTGGCATTGCCGTTCAGCGGGTACCACCCGGCAAGGCTTGCGTTCGATATCGGAGTTCCGCCTAGGCCGTTGAGATATATCTGGGATATCTGTCCCGGAGCTAGCACGGTGTTGTACACCTGCACGTTGGACATGTTGCCGGAGAATCCGCCGGTACCACCGAGCTGCAGTTGGCTTAGGGAGTAGGGGCCCGCGACAACGGCCGTAGACACGTTGCCGCTCTGGCCTGTGTATACGTTGGCTACGGAGTTGCCCACAGTGACGGCGACGAAGCTCCACGCATTGCCGTTCAGCGCTATCCTGTTGGCGCTCAGCGTGTAGATGTTACTGCCTATGGATATCTCCTCAGTCATGTAGGTATTCCCTGTCACGAAGCCAAACCCAAGGTTGTTCGTCCCTACGGAATTAAACACCATTCTCGTTGCCGCGCTGCCGAGCGTGCTGCTCGGCTTGACCCACAGAGTTACTGTCAGCTGGCTGCCGGTCAATGAGTTCTTCGCGATGATGTTGCTTGCCGAGCCTGAGAACGAGGCAGTCAGCCTGTTAAGCGAGCCTAGTGTAAAAATTCCCGGGCCAGGGCCTTTAGAAGCGGACTGCTGCGCAGCCTGCAGGTATGATTGCGCCGCAGACGCCTGGAGGAAGTAGCCGTTCTGTATTGCGGCCTGGAGCCCCGACGGATCGACGAGCGCAAGGCCGGAGCCGTCGAGCAGCACCGAGGTGCCGCTGCCTATCACATTTGTTGATATAAAGTTGGATGGGAATATAAGGTAGGGCGTCAATGGCGGCGTGGTCAATGAATTGGTCACCAGCCCCGCCATGCTGCAGACGCTTGACGGAATAGAACCAGCGTTCGGCGTCACCAGTATGTAGTTGGCGTTTTGGAACTGTGCCGGCACGCTGCTGCATGATGGAGCGCCACCTATATATATCGCTGTGCCGTACGCAAACATAAAAGGGCTCCTGCTTCCCGATAAGGCAGTTGTGTTACCTATAAGCGATTGGGGCAAGGCTCCCCCTTTTATATAAGACGGGTTTGCACTCTGCGCTCCGAGCAGGCTCTGCGTCCCGTTCAGGCTTATGTTGGCTGTCGCAGATATTGGATAGTCAGTCGTGCCGTAGCTCGTGTTCAGCACAGCCAGCCCGGTCAGCTTCGCCGACAAGTAGAAGGGCTGTGCCTGGTAGACTGTCAAGGTTATATTGCTCAGCGTGAAGTTGCCGCCCTGAAGCCTCGCAATGTTCTTCAGCGCCGACGTGTATTGGTTCAGCGTAGCCCCACCCATATATGACGACATGCTGGTGCCGTATATAGTGCCGTTGGTCATCAGGCTGGTCAGCGCATACGCGGTGTTGTTTATGAAGTGGTAGGTCCTGAGCGACGGCGTGGATTCATACGCGGTGAGCGCACCTAGCGAGTTGTTGAGGCTCGCGGTGAGGAAGCCCGATGTGCCGCCCCCTATGAAGTTCAGCAAGGCCGTGGAGCTGAACGCCGACGAGCTGCCCGCCGACAGCTGGTCGTAGTTTATGCTTATCACTATATATGTGAGAAGCTCGCCTAGCATCAGTATAAAGAGCACCAGCATCGCGAGCGTGAGCAGTACCCCTCTCTTGCCGGTCATCTCCACACCACCACGCTCACGTTGTAGATTGCGTTCGCGTTCTTGTTGAGGTTGAAAAGGAAAGACGCGGCGCTTATCTGATATGTATTTGAGAAGGTTACCGGGTTGAAATGCACAGCGTTGTAAATTACATTGTATGAATATCCAAGGCTGCTGTAGCCGCTGTAGTCGTTCGCATCCCCATTTAATGGATACCACGCCAGCAGCCTTGTAGTGCTGTTGCCTTGCAAAGGCGCACCGCCTATGCCGGAAAGGTATATGCTCTGCGCCTGGCTGGCATTCAGGTCGCCCGAATAAATCTGGAGGTCTGACATATATTCGTTGCCGAACTGGCCCGGATAGCCCCCTATCGAGAGTGCCGGGGCGCCGATAGACACCTGTGCAGGGCTTGCAGTGCAGGATGAGATCGCGTTGCCGTTGATGTATATTATCGTGTTTGCGTAGTTGCTCACAACCGCCACCACATTATACCATCTACTGGAGCCTATGCTGCCCGCCGGCGAGGCGCACGACGTTCCGCTCATGTTCCAATAGAAGTACGAAGGGTGGCCGCCGGGGGCGGCGGTGCCCCCAGCTGCGAAGTTGGCTCCCTGGCCCCCCCCGATGCCGTTGTTGGTGATCGCATTGTATATGTCAACCAATGTGCTCCCGCCGGTGGAGGTGTTAAACCACATAGAGACGCTGTAGCTTAGGCTGACCGCCTGGAGCTTTGGCGCGTATATAATGCCGTTCGCTCCGTTGAAATATGCGGCGTGCAACGAGGGTGCGTACGTTCCGTTTATGAATATGCCTACATTGCTGCTCTTGTACGAGCTGTTGAGCAGCGCGGCCGCGCAGCCACCCCGCCCCTGGAGGTACATGCCGGCTATCGCCTGCAGGAGGCTGTAGCTTGGGGGCGCCCTGCAGGTGCCAAACGCGTATAGTGTGCTGCCGCCCGGCAGGTACGCGTTTCCGTAGGCTAGCGCGATGTCCTGGTATGGGCTCGAGCTTGCAGCAGGCACCGTTATATTCCATGCCGGCGTGCTGTTGTCGTCGATAAGATACGAGACAAAGCGGATCGAATCGGTTACCGCGTATATGGAAGACGGCGTAGCCGAGGGGGTTGTGTTGGTGTACGTCGGAGGTATCGGGAAGCTACCTGCATCGCAGCCGCAGCTGAAGTTCAATTTCTGTATATTATTATTTACAACGAAGTACGCGTTGCCGCCGCTCACTGCACCGCCTCCGGTAACGCTTCCGCCCGACGGGGTCGCGCTCCAGCGGAGCCCGCCTCCTTGGTTGAGCGCTACAATCTCATTGCCGCTGCCGACGATTATGAGGTTGCCTGAGACCATCGGCGCGGTTGTAATGGATGTTGTGAGGGCATAGCTCCATATCTGCTGGAGCGAGGTGCCAACGAGCGCGAAACCGTCGATGTAATTCTGCGAGCCTACCGACGAGGTGCTTGCAACGAACTCCCCCGAACCGTATGCCGGGGTCATTGTAAGCGCCGGCATCGCATTATAGGTTATGCTACCGTTTAGCGGGCTTACAAATACCAAGTTGCTCTGCGCCCCGAACACAACGTAGCCGCCACCGAGCGTCAGGGGGCTTGTCGGCGCAGCCGGGAGCGCTATCGAGTTCCAGGTTACAACGCCGTTCGCCTGGACCTCTGTTATGTATCCGGTTGAGTTGCCGTATATAATATAACCCTTATAGACAATCGGATAAAGGACATCGCCAGATATTGATTTCTGGAGTATGGAGGCGCCTGTGGTCGCGTTGACTGCGTAGAGGACATTTCCGCTGCCGAAAACCGCCATGCCGTAGCCAACCGATATCGGAGAGCTTATCGGTCCGTTAGCTGTGAACCGAAAGAGGAGCTGTGGCAGCTGTGGTCCTATTCCGGAGAAGGCCGATAGGCCGCCGCCGTTTGCGAAGTACGGCCACGTGCTCTGCGCCCCGAGGCTTGCGTTCGCCGCCGCTCTGGCGTACAAAGAGCCGGATGCCGCCTGGCCTACGTTTGTCTGTATCAGGCTCTGCGCCACGCTGTATGCCTGCGATGTCGTCACCGAGAAGCTCGGATATCCTGTCAGGTGCACATACACAAGTATGCCCACGGCGGCGCTTGCTATCACAAGCGAGAACGCCGCATCGACCGTGAATATGAAACCTTTCATGCTATCTCCCATCAACTCACCGATGATACGCTGCCGCTCCATATGAAGACTGTTATCTGCGCAGCCACCCCATTGATGAACGCGCTCTTCTTGTTCAGAAAGGTGGTGACCGCGTTGTTGGTAGTTGGGTTCCTGCCCATCGTTATGTTGAACGAGCTGCTGTTTATTATTATATAGTAGTTGTAGGTGGTGCCAAGCACAGGGCCCGCGTCCGAGTAGTTGTAGTTCACCATAGACTGGAGCGCGTATACTTTGGCCGGAGAGAGGGTCTGCGATCCCTGCAACGTAGCAAGGCCTGCACCGATGCTACCCCACGTGGCAGGCGATGATGGGTTTATAATGGACTGCCAGTCTGCCGGGCTGCCCGCCGACACCAGATTCTGCGCGACCGCCTGCGACTGGAGCTGCATTATATAGCTGGCGCCGCCGTTCGAGAGCGCAAGCTCGTTGCTTATGTTGAACCACGCAAGCGCCAGTATCGTTATGGCTGCCATGAATATCACTATGGCGAAGAGCACGTCAAAGCTCCAGAACTGGGCCCTGAAGCCTTTTTTCAATGTTATCCTCATCAAATCATCCCAGCGTGGTGTTCAGCTGCGCAACCGCAGGAACCCCCTGCAGGTAGAGCTGTTCTATCTGCAGGTTTGTAAGCGAGGTGTTGTAAACTTGCACGTCCACTATCGAGCCGTTCATGTAGGCGCTTCCCGAGTATCCAAATACCCCGTTCGCCACGTTTATGCAGCCGACGTTACTGTTCTGCGGCGTCCCGGCCGGAACGCCGTTGAGGAATCCTGTCACTATCCCGTTGCTGAGCCTTGTAAGTAGGAAGTTCCAGCTCCCCCTCATGCTGTACCCCGGGGTGATGGTCCAACTGTCCGGGGTCCCGGAGCTGGCAACCTCGAAGTTTATGCTGTTGTCGTTCATCGCCACCTCGTCATGCCCTGTGTTGCTGAAATTGAAGATTCCACCTAGGGAGCTGCCGGGCATGCCCCGGTCGTATGCCCAGGCTGCTACGGTCAGGCTGCACAGGTTGCTGCTTGGCAGAGGTGCGCTTGCGAATGTCACCTTGCTTATGCCATTGAATATCGGGAAGAGAGGACTGCCCTGTTCCACTGTCGGATTTGCGAAGCTTACCGAGTTGTAGGATAGCTGCGTAGCGGCCGATGAGAAAATGTTCCGCACGTTGGCGTTGTTGTTGGCGTTTCCGTTCAGCGGATACCAGGCGGTCAGGTTTGCGTTGGTTATCGGGAGCCCTGCAATGCCCTGCGAATATATGCCGCTGATCTGGTCCGGGGTGAGGGCGCTCGTATACAGCTGGACGTTTGAGAGCCCTCCCTGCAGCGCGCTAATGCCCTGTCCCGATTGCCCTATCGCAAGCTGGTTTATAGTATAGGGCCCCCCCACCCCATTGGTCGCGTAAGCCGCCATGTGGTTCGCGTAGAAATCTATGGCCCCGGTGTCCCCGCTGCCCGCCGCGAGGCAGCACACCGGGCCGGTTAGCCCGG
>VFSW01008795.1_pt1 | contig 14474 bp, 11 predicted proteins | sample 5358111 | NCBI WGS metagenome assembly VFSW01 (sample SAMN11554181, study PRJNA540505) | mine drainage metagenome | isolation source: sediment from site ElyBrook_90M | place: USA: Ely Copper Mine, Vershire, VT | collected 2017 | reverse complement strand
CGCGGTGGAAGCCTACCGGCGTCAACTCCGCGCCCACGGCGAGAAGCTGACGATCGCCGAACTGACGCCGCCGCCGCCGACCAACGGCCCGAACGGCGCCTTCGCGCTTTGGTTGGCCGCCGGCCAACTTGGCCTGCTGCCGGGTCCGCCGGCGATGACCCTCGTCGCGCCCGGCTGCGCCCGCGTCGCCTGGGCCGAGGCGGTCCTGCCGACGGAGGACACGCCCAATCTGTGGCCGGTGTTGGCGGCCGCAGTCGAAACCAACCAAGCGACGTTGGACGCCGTGCGCGCGGCCTTGGCGAGTCCCGTTCTCCAGTTTGACCTGAATTACTCGCTGGGTCCGGCGTTGCCTTTGCCTCATTTGTTCAGTCTCAAGAAAGCGGCCCAGTGGCTGGCGTCGGCGACGCTGCTGGACCTTCACGAAGGCCGTGCCCCCGAGGCCTGGGAAGACCTGCGCGCCACATCGGCGCTGGCGACACACTACGGCGACGAGCCGCTGCTGATCTCCCAACTGGTCAGCATCGCCATCAACCAAATCCTGTTGAGCGCGACGTGGGAGGCCATCCAGGCGCCGGGTTGGTCTGATGACCAACTGGCCGAACTCCAGGTGGCCTGGGCCTCGCCGGACTTCCTCCGCCGGGCCGAAGCGAGCTTTGCCATGGAGCGGGCGATGGGGCGCCAAATATTCGCGCAGTGCCGGGATTCTTATGACGAATACCGGAGCCTGGTGGACTCCCCGCTGAACGGCGGCCCTTCCGCCAATGCGTCAGGTCTGCTCGACTACGGCGAGGAATTCCTCAAGCATCCGGCCGCCGTCCTCCGGCACACGCCGATCGGCTATCTGGCGTGGCGATGGCTGTGGTCTTACGAGGACGAACTGGTGGGGGCGCAACACTGTCAGGCCGCCCTGGAAGCGGTGCGGACGGCGCGATCCAGCCTGGCGTTCACCACGGCGCTGAAACAATTCGACACCGCCGCCGACCGAGTCAGCAAGTCGCATCCGCACGCGGACGACTGGTTGCCGTTCAACACGCGCGAAGTGATGCGAGGCGTTCTGTTGAAGCTGGCGGACATTCAAATGGAGCGCCGCCTGGTTGTGGCCGCCATCGCGGTGAGGCGCTACCAGCTTCGGCACGGCCGCAATCCGGGCGAACTGCGGGCGCTGGTTCCCGAGTTCCTGGCCGCGGTGCCGCTCGACCCGATGGACGGCCGACCGCTGCGCTATCGGCTCAACGCGGACGGCTCGTTCCTGCTCTACTCGGTGGGCGAAGACGGCGTGGACAATGGCGGTGACCCAGCGCCGGTGGTCAATGCCTCCGCTGCGGCCGTGAAGACTTGGTGGCGGGCCCGCGACGCCGTCTGGCCGCGGCCCGCCCGCGCCGCGGACATCGTCGCCTGGGAAACGGAGGGGGCGCGGCGGCATCCGCAGGCCCGAACGGTTGGACGGCCGGCGCTCCCGGCCGCGCCGACGGGCACCGCGCCGACGAATTCCAGCCAGTAGCCGGCGCCTGATGCCGCTTGCACGAACCCGGTTTTCGGCTATAACGCCGCGCCGTCATGCATTTCATCAAGGCGCAGATCATCGATCCGCTGCTGCATTGGTACTCCGATGCGCTGAGCGCTTGGGGCTACTGGCTGGTCGCCTTGTTCATGGCCATCGAAAGCTCGTTCCTGCCGCTGCCCAGCGAGGTCGTCCTGCCGCCGGCCGCGCATCTGGCGTGGAACAACGGCATCCCTTTTCTGGGTTTGCATTTGACCGGCTGGCCGGCGCAGATCGGCCTCGTCATTGCCGGCGCGCTCGGCTCGTGGCTGGGCGCGACGGGGATGTATTGGGCGTCGCGTTGGGCGGGGCGTCCGCTGGTGATGCGCTACGGGAAATACCTCCTCGTCCCGCCGCCCAAAGTGGCAGGGGCGGAGCGCTGGGCGGCGCATTACGGCGCGCTGGGCATCTTCATCTCGCGCCTGCTGCCGGTGGTGCGCCACCTCATCGGCATCCCGGCGGGCATTGTCCGGCTGGACTACCGGAGGTTTTCGCTCTACACGCTGCTCGGTTCGGCCCTCTGGTGCGCGGTGCTCTGCTACGTCGGCGTCCGAATGGGCCGGGACTTGCGCGAAACCCAGAACGTGACGCGCACGATTTCCACCTGGCTCGGTGGCGGGATGCTGGTGCTGGCCGCGATTTACTACTTCTTCGTTCACCGGCAGATGAAGGGAAAATCCGAACTCCGAACTCCGAAGTCCGAAGGATGAAGGATGAAGCGGAATTCGCCGGTGGCCCGCGGGTTTTCCGGATTCAGGATCTTCACTCGTGGACGTGGATGAGCGTCTTCACCGCGCGGTTGCCCGTCGCCATCGTCTGGAACAACTCGGGCAACTGCGTCAGCGGACACTCGCCATCCACGAAATCCCGCGCATGAACCACGCCGGCCTCGATGATCTCCAGCGCTCGGCGGATCGTGCGCGGCGTGTGGTGGAAACTCGCCCGCAACGTCAGGTTGGAATAGTGGATCAGGCCGGTGTCCAGTGACACTTTCGTGCCCGCCGGGCAACCGCCGAAGAAATTCACCCGGCCGCCCTTGCGCACCAATTGCACCGCCGCCTCCCAGACGCCCGGCTGGCCCACCGCTTCGATCACCACGTCAAACGCGGATTCCGCCTGCGCTGGCACGGTCTTCACCAGATCTTGCTGGCCGGACACGTCAACGACGCGCGCGGCGCCGAGCCGCTGCGCGGTGGCCAACCGCTGCGCGCCGCGGCCGGCCACCGTCACGTCGCAACCGCGGTGCCGGGCCAGCGCCACAAACATCAATCCGATCGGCCCGGCGCCGATCACAAGGACGTGTTCCCCGGCGCGCGGCGCAGTGTCCTCGATGCCTTGCACCACGCACGCCAGCGGCTCGACCAGCGCGGCGTCGCGGAAGTCGGTTTCCGGCTTCAGCCGCAGCAAGTTCTTCTCGACGATCCGCGCCGGCACCACGATGGACTCGGCGTAGGCCCCGTTCAGGAAGAGCAGGTCGTCGCACAAATTTTCCTGGTTGGCGCCGCAGTGGAAGCAGGCGCCGCACGGCGCGGAATTGGCCACCACCACCCGGTCGCCCACGCGCCAATCCGGACTTTGGACTTCCGTGATGACGCCGGCGAATTCGTGCCCGAAGACCGCCGGCGGCACGATCATCTTGGCGTGGTAGCCGCGCTTGAAGACCTTGAGGTCCGTGCCGCAGGTGAGCGCGGCTTCGATGCGGACGCGCACCTCGCCGGCCTTCAGCGGCGCCGGCTCGACGTTTTCCACGCGCACCAGCTCTTTGCCGTAGAGAATCGCTGCTTTCATCGGGATCAACTCAAACCGGAAACACCCGCGGCGGCGGGGCCTTCACGAATTGGGTTTCGCGCAGGTAAATCGGCTCCAGCTTCTCGCCCGGCGTGAAATCCGTCCGTCCCCACGCCAACCGGGCCACGACCGCCGCCCGCGGAAAGATCAACCGGCCGCCGGGAAACCACTGCGTCACTTCGGGACCGACGACCTGCTCGCCCGCCTCGGCGCACCGCTGAACCTCCTCTCGGCCTGCCAACCGCAGCGGTTGGACTTCGCGCCGCTTTCCGGCGCCGAGGTCCCAAGCCGCCGCGTAAAACTCGTTGCGCTGGGCGTCGATGACCACGCTCATCCGACCGCGCAGGCCGGCCGCCTCGGCCTCCGCGGCGATGGCTTCCGCGCTGCTCACGCCCAGCAATTTCACCCCAAGGGCGAGCTGCCAGCCTTGCGCCAGGGCGATGGCCGCGCGAATGCCGGTGTAGCTCCCCGGCCCCAATCCGACGGCCAGGCACTCGATTGCTTCGCGCTCGACACCCGCCTGCCGGAGCGCGTCTTCGATCATGCCCAGCGGCTTCATGGCGCGAACGCCGCTGGCTTCGATCACCTCGCTCGAAACCTCACATCCGGTCATCGTCGGCGGCAGTGCGGCCGCGTTCCCGTGGCTCAGCACCGCCACGCTCCGCTGTGGCGAGGAGAATTCAAGCGCCAGGATCGTCATAAGTGATTCGTCGTTCCGTCTCGCCGAGGACTTCCAGGACCACGCGCAGGAGCTTGCCCGGCTCGCTTCGAACTTTGAGCTTCGGACCTCGGACTTCCGCAAACCACCGCTCCGCCCACTCGATCACCGTCACGCCGTCCGGCCGCAGAAATTCCTCCAGGCCGGCGCTGGTGATTTGGCCGGGCGTTTCCAGCCGGTAAAGGTCGAGATGATACAGCGGCAGCCGGCCGTCGAGGTGCTCGTTGACCAGGGTGAACGTGGGTGAATGCACCCGCGCCGCGCTGCCCAGGCCGCGGGCCAGACCCTTCACCAGTTGCGTCTTGCCCGCGCCGAGGTCGCCGGTCAGGGCGATGACCAGTCCGCGCTCCGCCGCGCGGCCCCACGTTTCGCCGAGCGCCTCGGTCTCCGCCGGGCTATGCGAAATGAACGTAGCCATGTGGCGGCAGCGGACGCACGCCCTTCGCGTCGCGGATCACGACCGAGGTGCCGGCCGTGACTTTGCCGATGCACTTGAGCGGCAGTTGGGCAAAATGCGCTTTCCAAGCGTCGAGCAACGGCACGGCGTCGGCGCCGGCGACGGTGAACAGCAGTTCGAAGTCCTCCCCATCCGTCAACGCGGCCAGCAGCGGCGGCTTCCGCCCGCGGCCTGCGCGGCCCGCCAATTTCGCCGCGCGGCTGATCGGGATGGCGGAGGCGAGCAATTCGGCGCCGACGCCGCTGGCGCTCAACACGTGGCGCAGGTCCCCGGCGAGACCGTCGCTAAGGTCAATCATCGCATGCATGGAGAAGTGATCGGCCAGCCAACGCGCCTCGGCCAGGCGCGGCTCAAATGCCAGGTGCTTGCCGGCCAGCGAGCCGCCCAGTTCGCCGGTCACGAAAATCGCGTCGCCCGTCCTGGCGCCGGAGCGCCGGAGGCATTTGTCTTTGCTTACCCAGCCCAGCAGCGCGATGGAGACCAGCAGACGCTCCGGGTTCGTGGTGGTTTCGCCGCCGACAATGGCGACGCCGTGCCGGCGCGCCAAATTGCCCATGCCGGCGTAGATGGCTTCCACCCGCGCCACGTCAAACTTCGGCGTCAGCCCAAGCGTGACCAGGGCGGCGGTGGGCGTGCCGGCCATCGCGGCGATGTCGCTCAGGCAGCGCGCCAGCGCCTTGTGGCCGACTTTCTCCGGCGGCGCGTCCGGGGTGAAGTGGATGCCTTCCACCACTGCGTCGGTCTTGAAGAGCAGCCAACGGTCGGGCAGGCCGAGATCAAGCACGGCGCAGTCGTCGCCGGCCCCCACGATGACCGAATCGTTCGTGGGCAGCGCGCGGGTCAGGCGGGCGATCAGCTCGAATTCGTTCATGGCTCACCCGTTTGGGCCCGTCATCTGGGTCAGGTAAAGCATCAGCGCGTTGGCGGCGTTGAAACCGGCGTGCGCGAGGATCGGCGCGAACAGGCTGCCGGACCTTTCGTAGAGCCACGCCAGCGCCGCCGCCAGCAACACCAGCGGCAGGAACGAGGGCAGGTTCGCGTGGATGGCGCCGAAGAGCAGCGACGTGCCCCACAGGGCGGCGCGGGGATGGCCGCGCTGCTTGAGCGCCGTGAACAGGATGCCGCGAAAGAGCGTCTCCTCCGCCACCGGGGCGAGGATGACGGCCGCGAACCCCAGGTACAGCCGCTCGGGCCACGACTCGGCGAGTTGGAGGATTTCGACCATCTGCTGCTCCGTCACCTCGACGTGCAGGAGCGTGAGCACTTTCGCGCAGCCCGCCTGCAGCAGCCAGGCCGACGGCACGGCGACCACCGCCAGCAGCAGTCCCCACAGCACCGCGCGGCCGAGATGCTGCGGTCTCAACCCGAAGGCCTCGCCCCAACTGGTTTGGTGCCGGCGCAGGCACCAGTGCGTCAGCGCCAGCGCCGCGCCTTGAAACGCCAGGGTCGAAACCACCACGGGCCAGATCGAGGTTTCGTCATCGGCGCCGGGACCGGCCGCGTGCTGCGCCCAGGCGGAAAGGTTCAGACTGATCAGGAAGCAAACGCAAAGCGCCGTCAGCCGCCGCGCCGGTCGCTCCGGCGGCCAAGGACGCAATGTGAGCACCAGAGCGGCGAGGGCGAACACGAGCGAAGCGCCGGCCAGTGTGAAAAAGGCCCGCGGCGACATTTGGGCGCGCGCCGCGCGGAAGTCCGTCAGGCTCAGCAACAGTGGGCCGGTGAGGGCACAAATGAGCACCCCGGCCGCCAAGCGCGCGAGCAGGTCCATCTTCCACGGTTTTTCGGGCAACACCGCGGCAAACTAGGCAACCGCCGCCAGGGTGACGATGCAAAATGTCATCCCACCGTTCCGCCGGGGGCACGGCTTTTCCCCTTGCCGTTCGGTGTCCACTCCGCGGCTTGCGCCCGCCGGGCCGCCAGCGTATCTTTTGGCACGCGTCGGTTTCCGACGGACTCCCCGCCGGTGCGCTGGAGGCACCTGTTTGGCGATTCCCGACTTTCCTGCCGCGAGTGTCCCTCCCAGTTGAGGGACCGCGCTCACGACTCAATTATGTCACATCCGAAGATCATTCAGGGCGGGATGGGAGTGGCCGTGTCCGGCTGGCACCTGGCGCGCACCGTTTCGCTGTTGGGCCAACTCGGCGTGGTGTCGGGCACGGCCCTGGCCGTCATCCTCGCCCGGCGCCTGCAAATGGGCGATCCGGGCGGCCAACTGCGCCACGCCCTGCAACACTTTCCCATCCCCGCCATGGCGGCGCGGGTGGAGGCTGCCTACTTTGTGCCCGGTGGGAAAGCGCCGACCGCGCCGTTCAAACCGACCGCCATGCCGACGCTGCGGCCGGGCGCGGCGTTCGTGGAATTGACGGTGGTGGCAAATTTCGTGGAAGTCTTCCTGGCCAAGGAGGGCCACGACGGATTGGTCGGCGTCAATCTCCTCGAGAAAATCCAACTCCCCACCCTGCCGTCGCTCTTCGGCGCGATGTTGGCCGGGGTGGATTACGTCCTGATGGGCGCGGGCATTCCGCGCGCGATCCCCGGCGCGCTGGACCGGTTGGCCGCCGGCGAACCAGCCGCGCTGAAGATCGACGTGGAAGGCACGCCGGCTGGCGAGGAGTTTCTGTCCACCTTCGATCCGCGGGCCTTCTGCGGCGGCGCGATCCCCGAGTTGAAACGGCCACAGTTCCTGGGGATTGTCGCCTCCGCCACCCTGGCGATGACCCTTGCCCGCAAGTCGAGCGGGCGCGTGGACGGGTTTGTGGTTGAAGGCGAAACGGCCGGCGGACACAACGCGCCGCCGCGGGGGCCGCTACAACTCAGCGCCAGCGGCGAGCCGGTGTACGGGCCGCGGGACGTGCCCGATTTGGAGAAAATCCGCGCGCTGGGGCTGCCGTTCTGGCTGGCCGGTTCGTACGGACAGCCGGGCAAGCTCGCCGAAGCGCTGGCCCGCGGTGCCGCCGGCGTCCAGGTGGGGACCGCCTTCGCCTTCTGCAACGAGTCGGGCATCGCGCCCGAACTCAAGCGGCGGGCGCTCCAACTGAGCCGGGCCGGCGCAGCCCGCGTCTTCACGGATCCGCTCGCGTCGCCGACCGGCTTTCCGTTCAAGGTGGTGCAGATGGAAGGCACGCTTTCCGAGGCGACGCAATATGCCGCGCGGACCCGCATCTGCGACTTGGGCTATCTGCGGCATCCCTACCGCCGGTCCGACGGGACGGTGGGGTACCGCTGTCCTTCCGAGCCGGTGGACAACTACCTGAAAAAAGGCGGCACCTTGGAGGACACGCGCAGCCGCAAATGCGTCTGCAACGGCCTGCCGGCGACCGTCGGACTGGGGCAGGTCCGGTCCGAAACCGAACTGGAATTGCCGTTGATGACGGCCGGCGACGATGTGGCGCATATCGCGCGGTTCCTCAAGCCGGGATGCGACTCCTACACCGCGGCGGACGTGGTGGCCCAACTGCTCGGCGGCAGCGATGAATCCTTGGCGGCCAGCGCCCCGTTGGAATGCGACGAGGCCCTGCCGGTGGTGCCGCTCCGCCCGGAGCCGGTGGTGGAGGTCGCCATCTGACTGGGAAGGAATGAGCGGAGCAGGGCGGCCGGGGCGAAACCACGGCTGGCTTCCGCAGTTGGGGTTCGATGCGTCACTTCCAGCATCAAGTTGCCCCACCGGCCGAGATCCGATCAAGCCTTCTGCGCTTCCCTCGCCCAGGCGTCCCGGAGCGTGATGGTGCGGTTGAAGACCGGCTTGCCGGGGCGGCTGTCCGGGTCCAGCGCGAAGTAACCGAGGCGCTCGAACTGGTAGCGCTGCTCCGGCGCCGCTTCCTTCAAGGACGGCTCGCACTTGGCGGTGACGACCTCCAGCGAATGCGGATTCAGGAACGACTTGAAGTCGCCGCCCGCGTCGGGTTCCGGCACGGTGAACAGGCGGTCGTAAAGGCGCACCTCGGCGTCCACCGCGTGCGCGGCGCTGACCCAGTGAATGGTGCCTTTGACTTTGCGCTGGGCGGTCGGGCCACCGGTCTTGCTGCCAAGGTCGGCGGTGCAGCGCAACTCCAAGAGCCGGCCCCCGGCGTCCTTGACCACTTCGTCGCAGCGAATGATGTAGGCGTATTTGAGGCGCACCTCGCCGCCGGGGCGGAGTCGGAAATACTTCGGCGGCGGCGTCTCCAGGAAATCATCCCGTTCGATGAACAGTTCGCGGCTGAACGGCACCTTCCGGACGCCGGCGCTGGCATCTTCGGGGTTGTTGACGGCCGCGAGTTCCTCGACCTGGCCGGCGGGACAATTTGTGATGACGACTTTGATCGGACGCAGCACGGCCAAGCGGCGCAGGGCGCCCCGGTTTAAGTCTTCGCGGACGGCATGCTCCAGCACGGCGACGTCGGTGAGGCCGTTGTATTTGGTGATGCCGATGTGGTAGGCGAAGGCGCGCAGGGCGCTGGCCGTGACACCGCGCCGGCGCAGGCCGGAGATGGTCGGCAGGCGCGGATCGTCCCAGCCGTGGACGAGTTTCTCGTTCACGAGCTGGAGCAGCTTGCGCTTGCTCATGACGGTGTAACTGAGGCTGAGGCGGGCGAACTCGAACTGACGGGGCAGAATCCGCGGCAGGTCAAGGCGCTCCAAAATCCAGTCGTAGAGCGGGCGGTGGACCTCGAACTCCAAGGTGCAGATGGAGTGGGTGATGCCTTCGAGGTAGTCGCTGAGGCAGTGGGCGAAGTCATACATCGGGTAGATGCACCAACGCGCGCCGGTGTGGTGGTGCTCGGCGTGGCGGATGCGGTAGAGCACCGGGTCGCGCAGCCAGATGTTCGGCGAAGCCATGTCGATCTTCGCCCGGAGGGTACGCGCGCCGTCGGGAAACTCGCCGTTCTTCATGCGGACAAACAGGTCCAGGTTCTCCTCCACGGAACGGTGGCGGAAGGGACTTTCCCGGCCCGGCCGATCCGGCGCGCCCCGGAATTGGTCCGTGTCCTCCGGCGAGAGGTCGCACACGTACGCCAGGCCCTTCCGGGTAAGCTGGAGCGCGTATTCGTAGAGTTGGTCGAAATAGTCGGAGGCGTAAAATGGCTCCAGCGGGGCGGGGGACGGCGCCGGGAGGCCCGGCGCGGCCGGCGCCAGATGGAAATCGGGTTTGCCGTGGACGGTCTGCGCCACCGGCGTCTGGCCGGCGGGCTTCAAGCCGAGGCGATCGTCCGCCCAACCGCGAATCAGCCAGTCCACGTCCTGGCGGATGGAATCGACATACTCGACTTCCTCCTTGGTCGGGTTGGTGTCGTCCATGCGCAGATTGCAGCAGCCGCCAAACTCGCGGGCGATGCCGAAATTCAGGCAGATGGACTTGGCGTGGCCGATGTGCAGGTAGCCGTTCGGCTCCGGCGGGAAGCGCGTGTGAACCTGCGGGTGCTTCCCCGTCCGCACATCTTCGGCAACAATGTCGCGGATGAAATCCGACGGCGCTGCCGGAACAGAGGCGGGCACGGGGGCTGGGCGCGGCGTAGTCATATTTTTTTCGGCGCGCAGGCTAACAAAGGCATCGGCGCGTGTCCAATGACACTGCGGGCCGCCCCCGCGGCGGCGCACACCGACGCGCCGCTCCGGACGAACGCCGGAGGCCGGACGATGCCGGATTACTTCCCTCCACGCTTGGACTGAGCTTTCGCGGGAGTCGAAGAAACCGCCTCCAGCTTCTTCTTCAGGGCTTCAAGTTCCTTCCGCAGGTCGCGGTCTTGCTGCTGCAGGTCGAGAACCTCCTTGCGCAAGTCGCCCAGCTCGGGAGCGGACTTCTGCCGCGCCCGGATGTCCTCGATCGCCCGCTCCGCCGCCACGCGTTCCGGGCTGTCTTTGGCGGCGCTGGCGAAAGTCTGCAACAATGGCACGGCGCGCGGATCTTCGAGCCGCCCCAGCGCCGCGAGCGCCGCGAGCTGCACGGTTTTCCGTGGATGATTCGTGTACCGGGCGAGCAGTTCGCGCACCGCCGTCCGGTCGGTTTGCTCACGGTCCAGGTTCGCCAAGGCGAAGAGGCCCGTGGTGAGCACGCGACTCGGGAAGTCCCTTTCGCGCGCGGACAGCGTTTCCAGCAGCGGCACGACATAGCCGGGGTCGTCCTGGGCTTGCATCGCTCGCATGGCGGCTTGGGCCAGCGACTGGCGGTACGACTCGGAGCGCAGATACCGCAGCAGCACATCGTGGACTTCCGTCCGCGGATACGCGTCCAGGCCGTTGATCGCTTCGGCAACGATGTCCGGGTTCTTCTCCTTCTGGAGCGTCGCCGCGAGCGCGGCGTAAGCGGAGTCACGATAGAATCCGCCGAGATCGGCCACCACCTGGCGCCGCACGCGGGCGTCCGTTTGCTTGGTGGAAGCGACCAACGCGTCGAGCGCCTCATCGGAGTGGATGGCCCGCAGCGCCTTGGACGCCTCGATCCGCACGCCGTAGAACGCATCGCCGTTCAGCGCGGCTTTCAACCCGGCCACCGCCTCGTGGTCCTTGCGAGACCGCAACTGTTCGAGGGCCAGCAGCCGGCCCACCACGTCGGTGCGATCCGTCAGTTGCGCGGCGAGCAGGGCGCCCGGCGGTCGGAAATTGACCTTGGCCAGGACCGTCAGCTCCGGATCCAGGCGCACGATCTCCGGCGCTTGCGGCAGCGGGAAATAGAAATCCTCGGCCTTTTCCTTGACGATGATCTGCCGGTCCACGATCGCGCCGTTGCAGCGGAAGCGCACCGGCAGCGGGAAGTGGAACAGCAGCACTGCGTCGCTGAGTGTCTGCGTCTGGCGGATCGTCAGCTTCGCCAGCTTGGTTGGCTCATCCCAGGCGTAATCCGCCTCCAGCTCCGGCTGGCGCGCGTGGTACACCCACTGATCGAAGAACTGGTCGAAGGAGCGGCCGGACAGTTCCTCGATGACGGCGTTCAAGTCCTCGGTGGTGACGTTGCCAAACTGGTGGCGCTCCAGGTAGGTCCGGATGCAACGGCGGTAGAGGTCGGGACCGAGCTGGCTGCGCAACATGCGGAGCACCCAGCCGCCTTTGCCGTAGGCGTGGAAGTCAAACATCTGGCCGGGCTGGTCGTATTGGCGGAAGACGATCGGCCGGGTGTCGTTGGTCTGGTCGGTGATCGCTTTCGCGCCCTGGTAAAGCCGGTAGAGGAATTCGTCGCGGCCATTTTTGTGTTCGTCGTAAAGCTGCTCGTAGAACGTGGCGAACCCCTCGTTCAGCCAGATCTGGCTCCAGTCCTTGCACGTGACCAGATCGCCGAACCACTGGTGCGCCATTTCGTGCGCCACCAAGCCCTGGCTGGAGCGGATGTTCTCCGTGGCCGGGGTGAAGAGGGTGCCGTCGGTCAGCGTGGTGATGCTGGTGTTCTCCATCCCGCCGGCGACGAAATCCCGCACGCACACCTGGTCATATTTGGCCCAGGGGTACGGCACGCCGATCTCCTTTTCCAAAAACGCCATCGTGTCCTTCGTCGTCGCGAACGAGTTGGCGGCTTCCTTGAAGTCGGATGGCACCGTCCAAAACTCCAGCGGGATGTCGCGGTAGCGGTCCTCGACTTTCTGGAAATGGCCCGCGAGCAGCGAAATCAAATAATTGGCGTGTGGTTTGTCCTGAAGCCAGCGCACGGCCACGAGTCCGCCGCTCTGCTCCTCGGAGACTTTTCGCCCGTTGGACAGCACTACCATGCCCGCCGGCACGCGGCAGGTGATCTCAGAGGTGAACTTCGCGTTCGGCGCATCGGGGCACGGATACCAGTGCCGCGCCTCGATCTCCTCGCCTTGCGTCCACAGGTGCTCGTCCTCGGGCCGGTAGCCCATCTCCGGCGTGCGGAAATACAGCCCTTGCTGCGGCTGCGCGTGGTAACGGAGGGTGACGGTCGCTTCGCGGTCCGCCGGGATCGGCGGATCGAAGGTGACGATCACTCTCTCGTCGGTCACTTGCCAGCCGAGGATTTTCTCCGTCGCGGAGACGTTCGTCACCGTGAGGTCCACGGCGTCCAGACGCAGCTCGGCGAGTGGCCTCGCGATCGGCTGGAAACGCAGCACGGCCTGGCCCGCCACCGTGCGCCGCCGGAAATCGGGCGTCACGTCGAGTGCCAGATGCCGGATGTCGATCTCGCGGCTGGGCGCGTATTTCCGGTAGTCCGGGGAATCCGGCCGGCTGACCGGCGCCATCCGGGCCGCGGCGTCGGCGCACACGAATTCAGTCTCGGCGAAGGCGGCTGAGGCAAGCACGGCGAACAGCGACGAGGCGAGCGCAGTCTTGAGTGTGGTAATCATGGCAAATGATGAACACCGGGAACTGAACCACAAGCGCGGTTGAAGAAAAGGCAAAACCGACCGGTCCCGACCGAGGCGGCGGGCAGAAAGTTGAAACTCTCGGGACCGGTGCGGGGTCGTAAGACCTGAACGCCACGCCGGACCCGATGACCTGAACAGCGCGGGGCCGACACCAGAAAGAGAGACGATTTTATGCCAGTGATTGCGAGATTCTGCGGAATAGTGATTCGGTTGCTCTGCCTGCGCACTTTGGGGGCGCGGTTGCACGCCTTCCACGGCAACTCGGAAATGGTCGTGGACCTGGCCAGCCTGCGGATCATCCAGGGCAACGTCCCGGAGCGCGAGAGCCGCATGGTCATGGCCTGGGCCAAAATGCACCAGCGCGAATTACTGGCCGGCTTGTGGCGGCTCACGCCGGGCCGGGCGGCGTGGTCCGGGGTCGGCGCCGGTTAGTCAATCAATGCGCGGCAACTCCCCCGCCGCCGCGAGTTTTCGCCGGTTTAACCCCGCCCACTCTTGCCCGTGTCAGGGGTTCGCCGGCGCTTGGCGGCTGTTGCCGCGGGACCGCGTTTTCCCGGAGAGAGGAACGTCGGACCCAAGTCGGACCCCCCAAAATTCCAACGGGTGCCGCGCTGCCGGTTTGAAAAATCCGATTCTTGGGCCATTATAGACGCCATGACATCCTCTGATCAGTCCAATCCGGCCGGTCTCACCTGGCTGGTGTTCTCGCTTCTCACGGTGGGTTCGTGGGGCGTTTATGGCGTATTTTTGCACTCCGGCCAGGCGGGCATGAACGACAACGCGAACGGCCGTTACAAGGCGTTTCTCATCGTCGGGCTGGCCTATTTTCTCACGGCGGTGCTGGCGCCATTGCTGGTGCTTGTGGTCAAGGGCGCTTCGTGGAGTTTCCCGCTCAAGGGCGTTGGCTGGTCGTTGCTGGCCGGGATCGTCGGGGCCGTGGGCGCCTTCGGCGTGTTGCTGGCCTTCGGGGCCAAGGGCACGCCGGCCGTGGTGATGTCCATCGTTTTTGGCGGTGCGCCCGTGATCAACGCTGGCTACGCACTGGTGCAGCATCCGCCGCCGGGCGGCTGGACCAAACTGCCGCTGCCGTTCTTGCTCGGGATCGCCCTGGCCGCCGTGGGCGGATGCCTGGTCACGCTGTACAAACCGGCTTCTGCCCCGGCCAAACCGAACGCGGCAGCGGCGCGCGCGGCGGGCCAGCCCGCGACGGCCGCGGTGCGGGCCATGACACAACCGGAGCCAGGCGCTCTGGGCCGGCCGTGAACCCCGCCCCGCCGGCGATTCCGGAGGCGCGACGGCAACGCGCTTCCTCACAACGTGAACCGGTTTTCCGCGACGGCCAGGCGAAAGACGGCGCCGCCGAGTCCTTGGACTTCCTCAGCCGCCCCGAAATCGAGCGACTTCAGTGGCGCAAGCTGGCGGTGCTGCTGGAGATCGCGACGTCGGCCAACCGGTTTTATGCCGCGAAGCTGTCCGGCGGCAGCGCGATCCAGAAGCTCGACGAGTTCCGCGAGCAAGTTCCGCTCACGACCAAGCGGGAGCTGATCGCCGACCAGCTTGCTCATCCGCCGTACGGAACGGACCTGAGCCATCCCTTCGAGTGCTACACGCGCTGCCATCAGACCAGCGGCAGCACCGGCGTGCCGTTGCGCTTGCTCGACACGCCGGATTCATGGCAAC
>VFSW01008794.1_pt1 | contig 14474 bp, 12 predicted proteins | sample 5358111 | NCBI WGS metagenome assembly VFSW01 (sample SAMN11554181, study PRJNA540505) | mine drainage metagenome | isolation source: sediment from site ElyBrook_90M | place: USA: Ely Copper Mine, Vershire, VT | collected 2017 | reverse complement strand
AGCTCCCTACTTTCTAGACTGGCTCGATCATCCGTCCTATGACAGCTACTGGAAGCCATGGGCGATCGAGGAACAATATAGCTCCATCCAGGTGCCCGCGCTTGTCGTCTCTGCGTGGTACGACATTTTTCAGGGAGGCTCGCTCAGGAACTTTGTGGGGATGAAGGCGCACGCGGGCAATGATGCAGCCCGTGCCGGTGAGAGACTGCTGATCGCCATCGGCGGTCATTCCGGCGGCGGACGCAAGATCGGCGATGTTGACTTTGGCCCCGCCGCCGCCGAGTTTGACGAGAACGCTGTCACGCTTGACTGGTACGACTACCTGTTGCAAGGCAAGCAGAATGAATTTGCCACCGAAAAGCCGGTAAAGATTTTTGTGATGGGCGAAAACAAATGGCGCTATGAAGACACTTGGCCGCTGGAGCGGGCCAAAGAGACTCGCTACTTGCTGCACTCAGCGGGAAAGGCGAACAGCGCAGCCGGCGACGGGACTCTCTCGACCTCAGGCTCGACCGGCGCAGGCCACACTGAAGCGGCGGACAGCTATGTCTATGACCCGGCCAATCCTGTGCCGACCGTGGGCGGACCCTTGTGCTGCGATGGCGGGCACCTTGCGGCGGGTCCAATGGATCAGACTGAAGTGGAGAAGCGACCGGATGTGCTGGTGTACTCCACGCCGCCTCTCGATCAGGACCTGGAGGTGACCGGGCCGGTGACGCTCGACCTGTATGCCAAATCATCGGCAGTGGACACGGATTTTACCGCCAAGCTGGTGGATGTATGGCCGAACGGGTTCGTGCAGAATCTCACCGAGGGGATACTGCGCGCGCGCTATCGCGAATCGACCAGTACAGCGAAGCCTATCGTGTCGGGCACAGTTTACGAGTACAAGATTGATCTCTGGTCCACGAGCAATGTGTTTCTGAAGGGGCACCGGATTAGGCTTGAAGTGAGCAGCAGTAATTTCCCGCGTTTCGATCGCAACTTGAATACGGGAAAGAATGCAAGTACTGACTCGACCTTCGTGAAGGCAACTAACGTTATCCTTCACGATCAGGAGCATCCTTCTGCGCTGGTGTTGCCGGTTGTTCCGCGATAGGACTGGAAGCTGAACAGGGCCTAGCTGCGTGCCTGGGCCAGGGCCTGTAGGCAGAGTTGCATTCCCATGGCGAATAGCCAGAGTGACAGTGCGAGCCGCATCGCGCGCGCCGGAATGCGGGGTGCCAGGCCGGCTCCGGCCAGCGCTCCGAGCAGACCGCCGGCGATCAACCGGCTCAGCAGCGTCGCATCGACCCCGCCATGGCTCAGGTGAAGGCCTCCGCCGATGAGAGAGAGGCATAGTCCGAAGGCAAGATCAGTCCCGACAATTTGCTGGGTATCCAGTCGAGTGAGGCCAAACAGTGCGAGTGTGCCAAGTGCGCCTGCTCCTGACGAAGAGAAGCCAACCTCTGCGCCAACCGGAAGCATGGCCATCGCCAGCCACCCGGGATGGTCAGTCCGTCTGCCAACTGCAGCGGCTGGACGGAAATGCCGGTAGATGTGCCACGCAGAGGACAGGGCGATCATGCAGCCCAGTCCAAGATAGAGCCAGATCGTGTTGCCCTGGCTGAGAACAATACGCCGGAAGAGGAATGCTCCCAGCACCACTCCAGGCAAACCGGTTATCAGCATTACGCCCAGAGTGCGCCACACGACCTGGCGCCGCCAGATCTGTACCGGAACCACCACCAGCTTGACCGCAGCCGAATAAGCTAGGGCTGTGCCGACCGCATCCGCCACCGGCACATGCAGAAACAGGATGAGCAGCGGCGCGATGATGGTGCCCGCGCCAACGCCTGTCATTGCAATAAGCGCGGCAATCATAAAGCCCAAAAGAAGGTCCATTGCGTTCTCCGACGCTACGAGGCTTGCACGTGAATGCCGCACTCCAGTTTGCGGCCGGACCAGCGCCCGGAGCGCGGATCATTGGGGTCGAAAGGAAGGCTCGTGCACGGCGCGCATCCAATGCTGGTGTAGCCCAGTTCGTAGAGTGGTAATAGCGGGATGCGATGCAACTCGGCGTACAACCCCACGTCGCGCGTGGTCCATTCGGCCAGTGGGCTCAGCTTGTCGAGCGTGTGGCCTGACGGCAGCGTGAAGCTTTCCTCCGGTTGAAGATTGGCGCGCGACTTGGATTGCTGGCGGCGCAGCCCGGTTACCCATACGCCATAATCGCCAAGCGCGCGGAACAGCGGCTCCACTTTGCGCAGCGCGCAGCAGCGGTCGGGAGCACTCTGGTGCAGAATGCCGAACTCGGATTCTTGCTCAACTACAGTTTGTTTGGGCTCCACGTTGACCAGGTTCAGCTTCCACTCTTCCGCAATGCGGTCTCGATAGGTGAGCGTCTCGGGGAAGTGATAGCCCGTTTCAAGAAAAAGCACTGGAACGCCGGGAAGAATTTCGCGGACCATGTGCAGCACCACCACGTCTTCTGACTGAAAGCTGCTCGTCACGCAGGCATTCTGCACGCCTTCCAGGCGCTCACGCAGAAACGACCGCGCCATGTTTGTGCGCTCTTCGAGCTCAGTGGTCCAATGCGTTGTCATCGTCAGGGTCTCCAGAGGGGATCGCTCCCAGGCGTTGAAGTTCGTTCAGAATTTCCGAGGGCCGTTCCACCACAAGCACGCGGGATTCAACCGTATCGGCATCTGCGTGTGTGAGCACTATCGGACCGGATGTATCGCTCTCAACGATGACCACTGCACCCGTATGAGCGATGGCAAGCAATGGTGCCTGCGCGGCAACACGCGTGCGGAGAACGATCGCTCCAGCCTGCAGCAGCGAGTCTTCCAGTTCTGCGGCCCACTGCCGGTGGCGCCCCAAAGTTAGCAGCGCGCCGGTGGTTTGATTCGCGCTTGGCGCAGCTTCCGATACGTCGGAAACATTGCGGATCATGGCTGCGCCCGCGGTCGCGTTGTCTGCAGGATCAATCAGAATCAGGCTGCCGGTCGTGCGATTTTCGCGATACAGATCCGCGAGCAGCGGCCTGCTCGTCTCGATGACGACCTCACCGATATCGTTCAAGGCCAGTCGATCGGTTTCGCGCTGCTCCAGATGTTCTACATCGATCCGTGAGCGGATTTCGACAACTCGTGCACGGACCGTTTGGGTCGTGTGCTTCAGCAGGTACGTGGTTCCTGCGCGCAACGGCGTCGCATGCATCCAGACCACGGTGGCTTCAAAGCGGTTGGTCCTGCGCGGAGGCGCGGCAACGGCGGCGATCATGTCTCCGCGACTCAGGTCGATCTCGTCTTCCAGCGTGAGCACAACCGACTGCGGCGCCCGGGCCACATCCAGTTCGCCATCCCACGTAGTGATGGAACGTACGCGCGTGCGCACTCCTGACGGCAGTGCGATTACCTCATCACCGGGCCGCGCCGTGCCAGCTGCGATCTGTCCGGCAAATCCGCGAAAATCCTGGTGCGGGCGAATCGCGCGTTGCACCGGAAATCGAAATGCGGCATGCGATCTTTCGATCGCCAGAGGCACGGTTTCAAGCAACTCCAGAAGGCTCGGGCCGTCATACCAGGGCGTGCGCTCGCTGCGATGAACGATGTTATCGCCTTCCAGAGCGCTTACGGGAACTGAGATCAGCTCGGGAATTTCCAGCTGCCTTGCAAGCGCAATCAGGTCGCGGCGGTGGCCGTCGAATATCGCTTCAGAGAAGTCTACGAGGTCCATTTTGTTGATCGCGGCGATGACTGTCGGAATGCCCAGCAGCGCGGCGATGCAGGCGTGACGCCGTGTCTGATCGAGGATACCTTTGCGCGCGTCCACGAGCACGATGGCAACGTCTGCTGTAGAAGCGCCCGTAGCCATGTTGCGCGTGTACTGCTCGTGTCCGGGCGTGTCGGCGATGATGAATTTTCGTTTCGCCGTAGAGAAATAGCGATAGGCGACATCGATGGTAATGCCTTGTTCGCGCTCGGCGCGCAGACCGTCGGTAAGCTGAGCAAAGTCGATGGCGGCGTTGTGCGTCACCGCGCGCACATGGTCTTCGTAAACGTTGCGCGAGTCGTACAGGAGCCGGCCGATCAGTGTTGATTTGCCGTCATCCACACTTCCCGCAGTGCTGAAGCGCAGCAGGCTCTTGCCGCGCTCGGCCTCAAGCTGTTCCTCGATGCGCGCATCCTCATCGCCTGTGACCGCTACAAAACCGTCCGTTGCAATCATCATCAGAAGTAGCCCTCGCGTTTCTTTATCTCCATGGAACCGTCCTGATCGTGATCGATGATGCGGTTGGCGCGCTCGGAGTTCCGCATCTCTATGAGTTCCGCGATGATCTTTGGAACCGTGTCGGCGTCGGAACGGATGGCGCCGGTGCACGGGCTGCATCCCAGCGAGCGCAGGCGGCACTTGATCCATTGCTCCTCGCCCGGCAATCCCTGCACAAACGGCTGCTCGACGGGAATGAGGCTGTCGCCGCGGACCAGCATGCGGCGCTCCTTCGCAAGATAGAGCGGCACGATGGGAATCTTTTCAAGATGGATGTAGTGCCAGATGTCGAGTTCCGTCCAATTGGAGAGCGGGAAGACACGAATGCTTTCGCCAGGGCCGATGCGGCCATTGAACAAGTTCCACAATTCCGGCCGCTGGTTCTTGGGATCCCACTGTCCGGCGCTGTCACGGAACGAGAAGATGCGCTCTTTGGCGCGCGACTTCTCTTCATCACGGCGTGCGCCGCCAAAGGCCGCGTCAAAACCATGTGTGCGCAGCGCGTCGAGCAGGGCCTGCGTTTTGAGCAGCCCGCAGCAACGCTGCGTTCCCAGCCGTACAGGGTTGGCCCCTTTTGCAAGCGCCTCTTCGTTGCGCCACACGATCAGCTTTACTCCCAACTCGCTGGTGTAGCTGTCACGAAATTCCAACATCTCGCGAAACTTGTATCCCGTGTCCACATGTAACAAAGGAAACGGGATCGGAGCCGGATAGAAGGCTTTCTGCGCCAGCCGCAGCATCACCGAGGAGTCCTTGCCGATGGAATAGAGCATCACCGGCTTTTGAAACTCCGACGCTACTTCGCGGAAGACGTGAATGCTCTCGGCCTCGAGCAACTGGATGTGGTTGAGACGGTCCAACGCCGTCATAGGTTCGCCTCCTGCGTTGCAGCAATACGCTGGAAACCTTTCTTTTGTGATGTCGTGCCCTTTCGGTGCTGGTAGGTACGCACCGCGGTTTCGCTCGCGATCGCTGTCATGCAATCTCTCCGTTTTGTTCTTTCTGAAGACAATAAAAAACCCGCGGCAGCAGAAAATCTGCAGCGCGGGCCTATGGGGAATCGTTATGAGTCTAAGGCTGGCTCACCCACAAGTCCGGCGCGACGTGCAACAACACGCACAACACATCGCCGGAATGGGGCACAAACTCATGTTTCTTACTATAGCGGCGTACGGGGCAGGGGTCAACCAGTAAAAACGTATGTGCACGGAGGGGCGGGGATTCCGCCCACTCCCGTATTGCCGCAACTCATGACATTCACAGGAGCTTATGTCAGAGGCCCGCGGACTTCTTGTGGAGCACTGGTCCTGCTATGGCTTGGCATCGTGTTCCGGTTGACTCAGGAAGTAAGCAGTGTCCTTGGCGGCCTTGGTTTCAATGCCAGGTTTTTGCAGAAAGCCGAGATCGCGGAACCAATCGATGAAGCGAAATTGCCAGGTGCCGTACGGCGTGTTGTTGCGATCAGTGAGGCCGCCGGTCATGTGGCTGCCGTCACGCAGAGGGTCGCCCGGATGACGGCCATTAGCGTAGATGTGCATTTCGAGATTCGGCACGCGCAAGGCCAGCATCGCGCTGAAGTATTCATCTGCCCAGACTGCATGAACCTGATCGTCAGAGCCGGCCGAGACAATGAACGTGGGTGGAACATTGCGCGGAATCAGTGGTGCCGTGCGACCGCGAGCGAAAGGCGTGGGCCCGGGATAGACGAGTCCCACGAAGTCTGGGCGCGAGGAGATTCCGGTCAGGGGATCGTCGGGGCCGCTGTTCTTTTTGTCGAATTCGTCATAGAGAACTGCCGCGCCTGAAGCCAATTCGGCGCCTGCTGAAAAGCCCATGATGCCGATCTTGTTCGGATCGATCTTCCATTCTGCGGCGTGAGCACGCACCATTCGGATGGCCTGCAATGCATCGTAGGTTTCGTCTGTCTGGGGATTGTAGCCGTCACGGCGCAGGCGATTCCGCAGGATGATGGTGTTGACGCCATAGTTGTAAAAAAAAGGAACGAAATCAGCACCTTCCGACCCGACGTTCAGCGTCCTGTGGCCACCGCCCGCCGCTAGGATAACGGCCGTGCCCGTATTGATGCCGCTATCAACGGTGTGTACTTCGATCGATGGGTTGTGGATGTTCACGATGGCGTTGATGCGCCCCGCTACATCCTTGTTCATGAAGTATTGCTCGGGTTCGCGGATCCGCTTCATGTTGAGGAAATGCGATCCGGGCGGATAGAGCGTGATCTCGACGCCGCCTGGCAGGATGGGCTGCGGCGCATAAGGAGCATCGGATTCTGGCCCTGGATGCGGCACTCCGAGAGGGGCGGGGATTGGGGCGAGCTTCGCGTGCGGAGCATCTTGTGCGCAGCAGGCTGCTACTGCCAGAGCCGATGCAAGCATCGGAGTGAGAACCAGAGCAGTTCTTCTTTTCATCACGGATACGCTTCTCGTTGTAATGGATGGGGATCGCTCCCCTTGGTTTCTTATCATAACCGGGTGCCAGGAAATTGAGTACGCCGATGGGCGGCACGACGATTTTGAGTTGGACTGCCTGGCGCAACTTCTTGTTTGGTGAATGGCTTTGGGCGTTTCCGGCACAACCTGTCTCCGGGGCTGAGCAAACAAAAAGCAACGGCCCCGTTGATCTTGCAGGGCCGTTGCCTTCAGTCTATAGAGCTCCTTGAAGTTCTCTATCGGGCCAACGGTTTGTTCCTCAAGAAAGCTGCCTGATTTCGCTCGACGTGCCACCCGCTGCGGGAACATAACACTTCTGCGTGTAGTCCATCACCATGCGATCCGCATTGAAGCGCCAGCCCAGTGTGCGGATTGTGCGCTTCATACGTTTGATCCACCCCCTTGGCAGTCCGTCACGGTCGCGCTGATAGTAGAGCGGAATCAGTTCGTCGCGGAGAACGCGGTAAAGATCCTCGCCGTCGCGGCTGTCATGCACATCCATATTCGAGTGGGTTCTGCCTGAGCCAATGGCGAAGCCGTTGAGGCCGTCGAAAGCTTCGGCCCACCAGCCATCCAGCACGGAAAGGTTCAAGCCGCCATTGAGGACGACTTTTTGCCCGCTAGTGCCCGAGGCCTCGAGGGGCCGCCTTGGGTTGTTCAGCCAAACATCCACGCCCTGCACGAGATGTCGTCCGACATTGATGTCATAGTCCTCGATGAAGACAAATTTCTCTGCGAGTTTGGAGTCGCGCATCATGTCGGCGATTTGCTGGAGAACCTTCTTTCCCGGCTCGTCGTGCGGGTGGGCTTTGCCCGCGAACAGGAATTGCACAGGGCGCTTGGGATCATTAACCATCAGCGCCAGCCGTTGCATGTCGGCGAGGATCAGGTTCGCACGCTTGTAGGTGGCAAACCGCCGCGCGAAGCCGATGGTCAAGGCGTCTGGCGAAAGCACCTTGCTGAGCCGGTTGAGAGATTCCTGCGGCTCGTCACGGCGTTCTGCCTGCTCGGTTGCGCGGTGGCGCACAAAATCAAGGAGCTGCGATTTCAGGCTCAGGTGCGTTTCCCAAAGTTCGCCATCGTCGACGTTCTCAATCTCTGCCCAGGTTTGCGCCGATCCGCTATTGCATTGCCAACCAACTCCAAGATGGCGATCGTAAAGGCGGCACATCTGCGGCGCCAGCCAGGACGGGACGTGGACGCCATTGGTGATGTGGCCGATTGGGACGGCGTCTTGAGGCTTGTCAGGATAGAGGCCCCACCACATTGCCCGTGAGACTTCGCCATGCAGCGAGGAAACCGCATTTGCACGGCGCGAGAGCTTGAGCCCGAGAACGGTCATGCAGAATTGTTCCTGCTGGTCCGTGGATTGCACGCGACCAAAGCCCATCAGATTCTCCTGTGAAAGCCCCAGTTGATCGCGCAGAGGGCCCAGGTGCTCCTCAATCAGATCGGTGTTGAACCGGTCATGGCCGGCGGGCACGGGTGTGTGCGTGGTGAAGACTACCTCGCGTGGAATCTGGCTTGCGGCCGTGTTGAAGTCGATGCCTTCTTCCATCATGCGATCGCGAATCGCCTCGAACACCGCGAAACCGCTATGTCCCTCGTTGAGATGGAGAACGCTCGGAGAGACGCCCATCGCCCTAAGAGCTCGAAAGCCACCGACACCCAAGAGCAACTCCTGACGAATGCGCGTGCGCCCGTCGCCGCCATACAGTCGGGAGGTTAGCTCCCTGTCCTCGGGTGCGTTTCCAGCCACATTGGAGTCGAGCAGAAGAAGATCACAACGGCCCACCTTCACGCGCCACACCTTGGCCCGGATCAAACCGCTGCGGGTCGCGATTTCCACGGCAACAGGTTCGCCGTTTCGGCCGATAGCCGGCTGCATCGGCAACTGGTTGACGTCAGTTTGAAGGTACTCCTCTCGCTGCCACCCGCTTTGATCAAGGCGCTGTAGGAAATATCCCTGTCCATAAAACAAGCCCACACCGATGAGAGGAATATCAAGGTCGGATGCGCTCTTGATGTGGTCTCCCGCCAGCACACCCAGGCCGCCGGAATAAATCGGCAGGGATTCGTGCAATCCGAACTCGGCAGAGAAATAGGCTATCGGGCGCGGGCGGAGCACCCCGGCATTAACCGCGCCCCAGGTTTGATCTGCGCGGAGATACTCCTGCTGGCGTCGGTAGCAGTAATTGATGCGGCTATGTAAGACCAACTCGGTTGCCCGGCGCTCGATTTCTCCCAGGGGCATCTCGCCCAGCAACGCTATTGGATTCTGGTTTAACTGCCGCCAACGCGTGGGATTCAGGTCGCGAAACAAGCTGATGCAGTCCCGGTCCCAACTCCACCAGATGTTCCGGGCAAGGGACCAAAGGCGCTCCTGGGCCGGAGCAATGAAGCGGTCCAGTGTGCGCGCCTCGCTGATCACCGGCGCGACCTGGGTTGCCGCCTCAACCAACATGCGAATTTCATCTTCCCGAAAGGCACGCGGATTCTTGGTTTGGACGACGAGTACGCCTTGCAGAATCCCACGGTCGATAAGAGGTACTCCGAGGAAAGAGTGGTATTGCTCTTCGCCGGACTCTCTGAAGTATTTGAAACGGGGGTGGTTCTTGACCTCGTCGACGGCTACGGGCAGGACTTGTTCCGCGACCAGTCCGGCGAGGCCCTCACTGAGCGGCATGCGCAAAGTGCCGATGCATCGCGGGTGCAGGCCAAGGGTCGCCGCCAAAACTAGATTCGATCGATCTGGCTCGAGTAAATAGGCGGAGCAAACATCAGTCCTGAAGCGCGCGGCGATCAATGCGACAACATTCATGAGGGTATCGGCAGCTTTGCCCCCTGCCTCTGTGAGATTGGTGATTTCCTCCAGAGTCAACACATGGCTAACCTCAACCGATTCGTAGGACTGGGTCATCCGCGTACCCTCCTCTTTCGATTTTCAATTCGTTTCAGAAAATTCGCATCGACACGGGTTCCGAGCCTCGACAGAAATGCAGAGGTGCAGCCGGTCAAAGACCGCAGGAAGACAATGACTGATAGCGTGCTGGTCGGGCGAAGGAATATCCGAATATCTGCTTGATGCGGTCGATCATACCATCATTTCACCGGCGGCGCCCAGGCAAACTGAGCGTGCATATTTCGCGTCTTTTCTTGGCTATTTGATTGGTTATGGTGAGATTCGCAGGCCGCATCAGCACAGTAAGTAGCTGGATATCGACATACAGGATCGTTCGATCGACAGCATGATTGCCAGCCCTCCGTTGAGGCATCTTGGCAGCTCATGCCCAGGGCACGACTGGATTCGAACCAGCGACATCTTCCGTGTCAAGGGGTATGTGTATTGAAAAAATAAGGACTTACATGAACAGGAAAGCGCATTGACATGCGGTTAAGTTCCTTAGAAATAGGGCCGGTCCAGCGATGACGGGTTGGATAACGGGTTGAGCGGAATGACTGGTTGGATGACATATTGCCTTCGGTTCTTTGGTGTTCTGGCGGGGCGACCGGGAGCAACCAAATCGATCGATCCTCATCATAGCCGCTCGGCCGAGGACTTCGGGCCGGAACTACCAGTAGATGTCAGCGAGCAAAGCTCATCATAGCGGCTTCCGCGCGGCACCTGAGAATTGAGGCGGCCTTCTCTGCGGCTGGCTTGCCAGCATCGATCAGCGGTAGCTTGTCGATCAGGATTTCCGCGAGTTCAGAAACGCGGCGCTTCACGAGCGGCTTGCCCAGTTCAGCGTCCTCGGCCAGCTTCTCAAAGTCCCTTGGCGTGACGCTCTCAGAAGAGTATTGATCGCCGATCCTCATGGCCATTTCGCCGCTCAGTTCCGGATATACAACCGTGGAGACGATGTCATAGAGCGGAGCAAGCCGGGTCTCGGCTCGTCCTGTGCCGTTGCCCGTGTAGAGTAATGAGAAATTCTTCCCATGCGCATCGTTATTACCGACCAGCCAGTTGAAAATGACGGTGTCGAGGAGGTGTCTTAAGTCGAGCCCCGGGGCGCTGGAAACATTCCGAATCAGACCGAAGCACTGCTTCAAGGATGGGCCGCCTTCCTTCTCGTATTTGTGCTCGGATACGATGCCCAGCGCCTGGCAGAAGTCTTCCTGGTGCAAGCGTTCGACGATCTGAATACCATCGGGACTGACGCGATGATGGCGATCGTAGCGCTCAACCAGCAGGTAGTCCATTCCCTCAACATTTCTGATTTTGACTGGAGCGGTTGGCAGCCCAGCCGCGGCTGCCAACTTCATGCAAAATGCTTCATTGTGTACCACACCTTCGAAGCGCTCCACGCCGGGTTTGAGAACGTGCGTACTTGGCGCGTTTCCTAGGGGCAAACAGATCTCGCCGTCGTCGACGCGAACGGCAACCTTGTCCTGCGCGCCTGCGAGCGACAGGCGCACGCCCTCTTCTCCGGCCAGGAGAGGACGACGCGGTAATTCCCGGATGATGGCGGCAAGTTCTTCCTGAGAAAGTGTGCGATAACCAGGTTCGTGGACGGGCAGTGGCTGACCTGCCGGCATGAAGGTGACTGCACCGGCGCATTCGCCGCCAATGCGTTCCAGCATCGCATAATCGTTACGCGCGCTGATACCCAGGTTGCGCGCGATGATCTCCCGTTTCGATTCTTCTGGAAGGACTCCGGCAAAAAAGCCGCGACATTCCTTATTGCGGAACCGTTTCGTCCTCAGGGGCAGAGACTGGGAAAGCGGGGCCGCCCGACCGCTGGTCAGCCAACCGTCGGCATAGTCGAAAACCATCTGGCCGCCATCATCCTGGATAAGGCGGCCGACGAAATCCGTAAAGAGGTAGACATCGAGAGTTTTGGCCATGGGGTCCAATCCGGCACCTAGATTCGGCTTGATGGCGGCGATAGTGTGATATCGATTCCCAGGGTGTGCAGGACGCGCAACGCCTTGCCGAGCTCGCAGGTTTCTTTGCCCTTTTCGAGTTCGATAATGAATCGCAATCCGGTGCCTGATGTGAGAGCGAGGTCTCTCTGTGTAACGCCCAGATTCTTGCGGGTGCTCCGAATCACAGCGCCGATTTCTGCTGGCGTACAGCGCACCATCGCCTCCGTAGTTCCCGTACGGGAACATACTAGCCTATTTCGTGCAGTATGCCAAGAAAGATTCCCGCACGGGATTATCGGAGGGAATCGGACTCGAAGCGAGGTGGAAAGTTCCCGCTCGGGAAACTTCTCAAAATCCAGCGCTAAAGTTGGTGCCGCGTTCAGAGATGAGGACTATTTCGCAGCCAGTGATCGCCGGCGCTGAAGCTCCCCATTAGCGGCGTCGATTGAAAACACTTCTGCGTTGAATCGAGGCCCGACCCATTCGCGCATATGCTCAAACTCCTCATGCCCGGGGTCGAGCAGGATTTCCAGCAGATCGGCGTATCCGCCGCTACCGCCACAATCCTCGGGCGGACAACTTCTCGCACCACCAACTATGCGCGGATATCGAGTGCTAGGTTCAGCCGGGAAGATACCTTCCAAACGGATATCATGCTGCCAATAATCGCCGAAGTCGTAGATGTAAAGGATCTCAGCTCCCTCGTGAGGCAGCACGGTCGCAAGCCGCACCCCGGATTCGCGAATGACCTCTCCGGGGCCGTCGTAATTCGGGTCGGGAGTTCCATATCGTCTGCCATCCACGATGTATTCGTGCAGATGATAGTTTCCCCAGCCCATTGCAACCTGCAGAATGCGATGGAACTGATTGAGCGCGGTCGTCGGGGAGAGTTCAATACAGCGCCAGATGAGCGGCTGAATCTCCCGGAGAGAAACATGTACGCGATAAATCTCCATGGCCATCCTTGCATTATTCCTCTTGTCCGAGTGCGAATCCGAACGCCGGCGTTTGCGTTGTAGGGGCTCCGGAACGTTCCTCGGCCTCTTCCGCGTCGCCGAAAACCTCGTCTCGGATGATTCGTTCGGTCGCTTCGTTCAAATATTCGTCGAGCGCTCGCGCGATCTCCAGATACTCAGGCCATAGGGTTCCATTCACAAATGATTTGGGCGCTCGAATGACCACGCTCGAATGCCGCTGGCGCGGATAACGATAGGGTCGTAGCCCATAGCGGCGGCAAAGCGCGAGGAAAAGACGGCGGTTCCAGCGATCCGGCAACCGGAAGCTGAATTCAACACTTGGTTCCGTCTTTTCGGCCGCACTCAGTGCTGCGCGCACGCGGTTGAGCGCTGCGGCTGCGGCTTCGCGCTCACCTACGGTGGTCGCTCCCTCAAAAAGGGCAGCAATTTTCCGCAGTTTCTCCCGTAGTTCTTGTTCAGTAGTCACTCTCGCTAATCCGCCGTGAAATGAAGTGCGCTCAGTGCATCAACTCGAGTCTATCGGAGGTTATCTGGGGGCTGCCCTTAACAAAGTATCCCGAAGCCTGAGCCGCTACATCGGCCGAGATCAAAGGATGCCAGATTGATCGAGGATTCCCAAGTGCTCCTGTTCAGGAAAAATCTTCTCGACCAGTCCCTCGCTTAACCAAAAAAGTGCGACACCAATTTCGCCCCCACTCTTTTCCGTTAACAGTTTTATTTCTGAAGGTGAAGAACAGATGCACACAGATTTGGAACCTTTTGTCGATGCAGATGAAATCGCGGCCTTAATTGACGAGCCGCGCCGCAACGTGATTCGCATGGCGCGTGAGAAGGCGAGCGTGAACCTGGATTATCACATCGAGTTGGGCAGTCATTACTACAGCACGCCGTATCAACTGGTTGGCAAGGAAGTCGAGGCGCGAAGCACGCAAGGAACGGTGGAGATTTTCCATCAGGGCAAACGTGTTGCCAGTTATGTGCGCAGCAGCAAGCCGCATGTGGCCAGCACCAACGCCGAGCATCGCTCGAAGTCGCATCAGCAATATCTTGAGTGGACGCCCGCGCGCATCATCGAATGGGCGGGCAAGGTTGGTCCTTTCACGGCACGGCTGGTGGAAGGCATCCTGACCGGCATGCCGTATCCGGAAATGGGGTATCGCTCGGCGCTTGGGGTGATTCGATTGGAGCGCAAGTCTGGCACGGAGCGGTTGGAAGCGGCCTGCACGCGGGCGGTGCGTCTGAAGCTGTACCGCTTTCAAAGCGTGAAGGCGATGTTGAAGAGCGGCCTGGGCCGTCAGCCGTTGCCTGAGCTGCTGCTGATGCTTCCACCGGTAACGCATTGAAAACTGCACGGTTCGGGATATTACGCTGCCCAGCAGACTCGCCGGGAGGTGGGCCAATGCTGATCCACGCCACATTTGCACAACTGCTACGACATTTCATAATGCAGTAACTTCGCATTCATCTCTACAGAAAAATCGTGCCCTAAATTAAAGCTGTAAAACATCTGATCACAGGCGCACACGATGGGCTGCTGCGCGTGGCCAGAGTACGCGTACAATCCGACACGCCAGTCCAGCGCGCGTTGCCGGTAATTCGCTTCAACTTTCGCATTTGCGGAAGTTCTCGTCTTAGCGAAATGGGCAATACCAGCATTCAAGAAAGAGAGAAACCATGACAGAACCACCGGTCCTGCTGCGCAAATGCGCCAGCATTGTGCCCCTATTCCTGCTTTTTTTCGCACTTATAACTACAGCCAGGGCGCAAAACCAGACGGGATCCATTTCCGGTACGCTGATGGATCCTGCTGGCGCCGTTTTGAGAGGGGCGCAGGTATCCATTCCCGTCAAAGGCATGATTGTTTCCACCGACCAACAGGGCCGCTTTTTTTTCAGTGGACTGCAGCCCGGCGACTACACGATTTCAGTTA
>VFSW01008793.1_pt1 | contig 14475 bp, 12 predicted proteins | sample 5358111 | NCBI WGS metagenome assembly VFSW01 (sample SAMN11554181, study PRJNA540505) | mine drainage metagenome | isolation source: sediment from site ElyBrook_90M | place: USA: Ely Copper Mine, Vershire, VT | collected 2017 | reverse complement strand
CTGGTTGGCGAGGTGTCCGCGTCCGTGCGGAAGCAGGGAATGCGCATGGGGCTCTACTATTCCGCCGGATACGACTGGACCTTCAATACCGGTCCCATCGAGACCAGCGCGGATTATGAGGCCGTGAAGCCGGAGACGCAGGCTTACGGCGATTATGCCTTTGCGCAGATTCACGAACTGATTGAACGCTACCACCCGGCCATTTTGTGGAATGACATTGACTGGCCTAAGACAGGGCGCCCCCTGCAGGTGGAGGCGGATTACTACAACGCCGTACCGGACGGCGTAATCGACGACCGCTTCAGCATCAAACACGCCGACTTCACTTCGCCAGAGTACGAGAAGCTGGATAAGATCAGCGCGAAGAAATGGGAGGAGTGCCGCGGGTTAGGCCGCTCGTTCGGTTACAACCGCGCGGAGGGCGAGAAGGAGACCATTGCGCCGGCGGACCTTATTGCGCTGCTGGTAGACATTGTGAGCAAGAACGGCAACCTGCTGCTGGACGTGGGCCCCGAAGCGGACGGGACCATTCCGCCGGTGCAGATGGAGAGGTTGAAGGCGCTGGGCGCGTGGCTTACGCAGAACGGCGAGGGCATCTACGATACGACACCGTGGACGATTGCGCAGGCCAAAAGCGTGGAAGGCGACGATCTGCGGTTTACGCGCAAGGGCAACGATCTTTACATCACCATTCTGGGCGAGCCCAAGGGAAAGACTGTGACGCTTACCAACCTCGCCTCCGGGGCAGTGGCGAAGTCGCAGCCGCAGCTCAGGGAGATTGACCTTCTCGGCTACGGCAAACCGCTTCTGTTTTCGACTTCGGAGAGTGCAGTGTCTGTGACGCTGCCGGACAAGCTGCCCGGGCAATATGCCTACGTGCTGAAGGTTCGCGGCTATGCGGGGTACCTGCGCTAAGCGGTCGAGCCGGGATTGGCCAACTGCCGCAGGACCGCGCGGCCAAGCAATTGGCGGGCTTCGACCAGTGCATCCTCTACCGGCGCGCTGAATCCCTCGCCCAGTTCTGTCGATCCGGCGCCTACGGTGAGCAGCAGGGACCGCTGAGGCACAGTGCCATAAAGCTCCCTCGCAAGCGCCAGCAACTCCTGCGCGCTGCATGCGTGAGTCGCCGGAGCGGTCTCCGTGGTATTCGACGAGACATCGTCCAGATGAACCGATCCGGGAGCAACGGCAACCGAGCAATCAACAAAGATGACCGATTCCGCCGCGGCAATCTCTTCGGCCAGATCGGGAGTCCACTGCTGCCGGGCAATGACACGCATACCCGGCTCGGAAGCAAACCTCCGCTCCACCCATGCGCACAACCATGGCCCCACGCCATCGTCGCCGCGCAATGTGTTTCCGCAACCGAGAATAAGGCATCGATCTCTGGATGGTTTCATGCGGCAATCCTACGCTAGCGCACCACTCGGTCGACAATCTGTCCGTTCGCGGAATGCAGAGTGAGCATAAGGGGCATCTGCCCGAAGGCATGCGTGGAGCAGCTCAGGCATGGGTCAAACGTCCGCACCACAGCCTCGACGCGGTTCAGAACGCCTTCGGTGAACTTTCCGTTCTTGACGTAGTGCCTCGCTGCCTGCAGAACGCCCTGGTTCATGGCGCGATTGTTCTGGCCGGTGGCAATCACCAGGTTGGCCCAGGTGATGATGCCGTTCTCGTCCACTTTGTAGTGGTGATGCAGGGTACCGCGTGGCGCCTCGGCCTGCCCTGCTCCTTCAAGGCGATTTACGCCGGCTGTCGCGCGCACATGAGTATCCAGAATCTGCGGATCCGCAAGAATCTGCTCGATCTTCTCGATGCCATGAAGAATCTCAATCAAACGCGCGAAATGATAGTGGAACGAAGACTGGACGGGCCCCGCGGCCAGTTTTTTGAAGGCGGGCAACTCCGCGTCGGCCATCGGAGTGCCCATGGTCTTGGCAATATTGAGGCGAGCCAGCGGTCCCACTCGGTAGCAGCCGTCGGGATAGCCGAGCGGCGTGTAATAGGCGAACTTGGTGTAGCTGTACGGCTCCACGGCTTCGCCGATCGTCGCGGCAAAACGCGTCGCGGTGATCCCGTCTTCAATGGTTTTGCCTGCTGGATCGATCAACCGAAGTGCACCGTCAGTGAACTCAATCGATTCGTCGTCGTTGACCAGGCTCATGTAGTTGGAGGGGAAATTGGCAAACACTTCAATCTCCGCCTGGAACGAATCGGCAATCTGTTTGTATGCCTCGAGCGCAAGCTTCGCCCCGGCGTAGGCTTCAGGGAGCATGGCGAGTATTTCTTCGCGCTTTTTCGCGCTGAGCGGTTCCGTAACGCCACCCGGGATCACCCATCCGGGGTGCACGCGTTTGCTGCCGAGCAGTTCGATGATGTGCTGGCCAAAGCGGCGCAACGCCACGCCGGCACGGCCGAGGTCTGGTTTGGCCGCGACCACGCCGAAGATGTGACGCACATTGGGATCGGCTTCCATGCCCAGCAGCAGATCCGGAGAGGCAAGATAAAAAAAGCTGAGCGCATGCGACTGGACCATCTGCGCCATGTTGAGGAGCCGGCGCAGTTGCGCGGCCGTATGGGGAATCCGGACGGACATGATGGCCTCGCATGCCTTGGCCGAGGCAATCAGGTGCGAAACCGGGCAGATGCCGCAAACCCGCGCCATCAGGTTGGGCATTTCATAGAACGGGCGCCCTTCGGAGAATCGCTCGAAGCCGCGCACCTGGGTCACGGGAAAGTGCGCGTCTGCGACTTCGCCCTTGTCGTCGAGCTGGATGGTGATCTTGCCGTGGCCCTCGAGGCGGGTGACGGGATCGATAACGATGGTCTGGCTCATAGTCAGGCTCCGAACCGGGTAAGCGCGGGGATGTCAAGCGGTTCCCCGGTGATTAGCGCAGTGAGCGCTGTATAAAATGTGTCAGCCGAAGGAGGACAACCGGGAAGAAACACATCCACCTCCACAAATTCGTGAATGGGGCGCACGATCTTGTGCAGACGGGGCACGACGACACAGGGGATCTGCGGCTGCTCGGTTACGTTCTGCAGATAAGCGCGAGCAAGAATCGCATCGAGCCCAATGGGATTGCGCATGGCGGACACGTTTCCGGTGATGGCGCAGTCTCCCATCGCCACTAGCATCTTTGTGTGGGCGCGGATCTTCCGGATTTTCCTTTCGTCATCGTCCGACGCCACCGCTCCTTCAACCAGGGCAATATCGACCTGATCGGGGAACTTCTTGGTGTCCACCAAGGGGCTATAGACCACGTCTACGAGCTCGGAGAGTTGCAGCAGGCGCTCATCGAGATCGAGAAGGGACATGTGGCAGCCGGAACAACCATCGAGCCACGCCGTTGCCAATGTGAGTTTGCTCATTGCGCTTCCCTCATCACGTTCAGGTAGGGGAGAAAGTCGGGATACTTGGGATGATCGGACCCCACTTTGCTCTTGTCGAACAGCGCACCGGTGGGGCAGACCTGTACGCATTTGCCGCAACGGGTGCACGTGGACTTGCCCCACTCCTCGTGCAGGTCGGTGATGAGGAGCGAGTCGATGCCGCGGCCCATTACGTCCCACACATGGGCGCCCTCCACCTCGGCGCAGGCCCGTACACACCTCGAGCAGAGTACGCATCGGTTGTGATCGACTGTAAAGCGCTCGTGGGAGGCGTCCACCGGCAGTTTAGGATTCCGATATGGAAGCCGGACGTGCGTGAGACCCTGCATCTGGGCGAGGCTCTGCAGCTCGCAATTCCCGTTCGACACGCACACCGAGCACACATGGTTGCGCTCGGCAAAAAGGAGTTCGAGGATCATCCGGCGATGCTTGCGAAGCCGCTCGGACTGCGTGGTGACTTCCATACCCTCGAACACAGCCGTCACGCAGGCCGGCTGCAGCTTGTTGCTGCCCTTGACCTCCACCAGGCAGAGGCGGCATGCGCCGACGTCGCTGAGCCCCTCCAGGTGACATAGCGTGGGAATCTCGATGCCGTTTTCGATCGCCACTTCGAGAACGGTTTGACTCCGGCGCGCGCTCACTTCGTGGCCGTCGATGACGAGTGTTTTGACTTCGGCTGTATCGCTCATGCCAGCACCTCCTGCGCGGTTTCGGCGTTGACGTCAGCCGTCATGGAGCATACTCCGGCGGGACAGCGCCGGTGCACAATGTGTTCGAGGTACTCGTCGCGGAAGTGCTTGAGAGTGCTGAGCACCGGGTTAGGCGCGGTCTGGCCCAGGCCGCACAGGCTCGTGCTCTTGACCGTATCGCAGAGCTCTTCCAGCATGGCCAGGTCGCCCATCGATGCCTCGCCGCCGCAGATACGCGTCAATAGCGTGTGCATCTGCGCTGTGCCCGCCCGGCAGGGAATGCACTTGCCACAGGACTCGGTCATGCAGAACTCAACGAAGAACCGCGCCACGTTAACCATGCAGGAGGTGTCGTCCATGACGATCATGCCTCCCGAACCCATGATCGACCCCACCTGCGACAGTGCATCGTAGCTTACGCCGATATCAAGCATCTCCGCCGGAATGCATCCCCCCGAAGGCCCGCCGGTCTGCACGGCCTTGAATTTGTGGCCACCAGGGACCCCGCCGCCAATTCGTTCAATGATGTCGCGCAGTTTGATGCCCATGGGCACTTCCACCAGTCCGGTGTTGGTAATCTTCCCGGTAAGTGCAAAAACCTTGGTACCCTTGCTGCGCTTGGAGCCAATGCTCGAGAACCACCGCCCACCCTTGCGGATAATGGGCGCGATGTTGGCAAAGGTTTCGACGTTGTTGATGAGTGTCGGCTTGCCCCAGAGTCCGCTCATGGCGGGATATGGCGGCCGCGGCTTGGGAGTGCCGCGCTTGCCTTCGATGGATGCGATAAGGGCCGTTTCCTCCCCGCATACAAACGCTCCCGCCCCCAGGCGGATTTCCACCTCGAAGCTGAATGGCGTATTGCAGATGTTGTTTCCCAGCAGTCCCCGGCGCCGCGCGTCGCGCAGGCACGCTTGCAGACGGCTCACCGCCAGCGGATACTCAGCTCGAACATAGATGTACCCCTTGCTCGCGCCCACCGCATACGCTGCGATCGCCATCCCTTCGAGGACGCGATGCGGGTCGCTCTCCAGAACACTGCGATCCATAAACGCGCCGGGGTCGCCCTCGTCGCCGTTGCAGATCACGTACTTCATGTCGCTCGCAGCTTTCGCCACCGTGCTCCACTTCAAGCCGGTCGGGTAGCCGCCGCCGCCGCGTCCGCGAAGTCCGCTCTCGGTCACCTGGTGAATCACGCCCGCCGGCGTCATGTCGTTAAGTGCGTTCAACAGAGCCAGGTATCCGGAACGCGCAATGTAGTCGTCGATCCTTTCAGGATCGATGCGGCCCGAGTTTTCCAGAACCACATGCACCTGCTGATCGAAATGCTCGCGCAGATCGCATTGCAGGGCCGGCACAGGTTCGCCTCCAAGACTGGCGATGACCGCTTCCGCATGGGTTGAGTTCACATGCTTGTAGAGCGTCTCCTCAGGGTCAATAAACACCAGCGGACCGGCAGCGCAGAGCCCCATGCAGCCAGTTCGTCGCACCAGAGCGCTTTTGCCTTGAGCCTCGACTGCCTGCGTCAGCGCGTCCTTCAATTTGTCGGAGTGCTGGCTGAGGCAACCGGTGCCCATGCACACGTTGATCTCATGGTCGAACTTCGCATTTTCTGCGCGCACCTGTTCAACGATCTGGTCGAGCTCTTCAAGGGTCATTCCACGGCCCACCTTTCAAGTTGCTCCAGCATCTGCTGCGAGGTCATCTGGCCGGACAGGTCGCCGTCGCAGAGCACCACCGGCGCACGCCCGCAGGCGCCCACGCAGCGTGCGGTTCCCAGGCTGATAAGGCCGTCCGGAGTGGTCTGCCCCTGATGAATCGAAAGTCTCTTCTCGGCCGCGGCCAGCAGCTTGTCGGTGCCTTTGATATAGCAGGCAGTTCCCGTGCAGATGGTCATGGTATGCTTGCCCGGCGGCTTAAGGCTGAAATAGTGGTAGAACGTCACCACGCCGTATGCCTGGCTCAGCGGTACGCGCAGCGATCGGGCCACGAAACGGATGGCATCATCGTCAAGATAGCCAAACGACGACTGCACCGTGTGCAGGGTCTCGATCAAAGCATGCCGCGCAAAGCCGTTCTTGCGCATGGTGCCATTGACAATCTTCCATCGCTTATCGTCGCTCGGCAGCGGGGGTGGTGTGAAGGCGGGCACGATTCCTCCAACGGCGGCGCAATCTGTACGACCACCGGATCAGTCTCCGGCTCGATTGCGGGTCGCTTCTGGCTCTTTTATAGGCCGAAAAGATAACGATTGGCGGTGACACGTGTCACGGGATCGCGGGTCAGGATATCTCGTGAAGACTCGCCAACCGCAAGCCGGTCCAACTCCGGCCTGGTGGAGCACTGCTCTGGTTCGCGACATACTTCAGGCACGGTCGCAGAGCCTGGGACAATGGGTTGATTTGCGGCGGCTGGTGCTCGATCACTTGCCGGCTCACCCCAGTTGCGGCAGGCGGCCCGAGACTCCGAAGAGAAAGATCAGTCCGATCAGAAAGCTATACGCGGCGCCAGTCCATGCAATCGCATAATAGAACCGAGGGTGAACGGCGCCGCTCCTGAATGCCCCTCCCAGCGACGCTGTCATCAACCCGTTCATCGCCACCAGCCCCACGCAAAACGCCGCCAGCCCCATCATTCCATTGGCCGTTCCTCCCAGGCTCTTGGCCAAAAAGAAGAGCGCCAGTTGACTTGGCGTCTCAGCTCCGACTCCGTGCAGCATGCCGATGGCAAAGACCGACTTTCCGGTGTACAGAAACTGAAACTTTTCTGGCTGGGGCGCGGCCGCGTTCCATAGCTTTCGCACTCGCCATGCCGCCCACATCAACCCGTTGATGCCGATGGCAAGCCTGCTTTCGATCCGGCTGTGATGGTGTGCGCGAGCATCTTTGCGCAAGATTCCCACCACCACGCCGATCCCCAGCACGATCAACGTCAACCCGATCAGTCGCTCTGTCCATTGATTCAGGCCTTCAGGAAGGCCCATGTGCATCTCCAGCACCGCGACTCCCAGCGCCGCCACCATAAACGCGTGTCCAAGCGCGTAGGCAATCCCCAGTCTCAGGCCGCTGCGCCAGTTGCGTTGAACCGCTGTGATGTCGGAAATGGCCGCCAAGTGGTCGTAGTCGAACCCGTGCCGCAGCCCAAGCACAAGACAGGAGCCCAGCGCGGCATCGAGTTTCCAATCTCCCGGAAACAGCGTCACCAGGGAAGTATAGTGCAGGCTGGGTTTGCCATAAGCGTCATCCGTCACTGCCGTCCGGTACGCACGCGACGCCCAATCCGTCGCGCGTCCTTTGTCGACACGGTCTAGGGAGTTGGGGCGCGGCGGATCTCGTATCCCGCGTATTCGATCTCGATCCGGGTTGGCCCCAGCAGCCAGCTCGAAGTGGTCGCGGAGGCATGCGCGGCCATGGGAAGACCGTCGACCTGCGCGTAGGTGCGCATCACCTGCGCCGGCCCCGTCAGCATCGACGCGCTCTTCGAAGCCACTCCCTCTAGCCGCACTATCGCCTGGTCACGCACATCCACCCAGATCTTCCCATTGAAAAGGTAAGGCGCAATGCGCCTGGGCACGATGGCCAGCACCAGGCAGTCTCGCCCCGCCGCCATCTCCTCGCCCTTCACCGTCATCGTGTAGTTGTGAGAGGTAATCAGCTCTTCCGCACGGTTGGCGGATTCGTTCATGGACTTCTCGTTGTCCAGTATCCGTTCCAGAACTTCTTTGCGCAGCAGCTCCGATCCGCTCTCGCTCAACACGTCGTAGCTCTTGCCGAAGTTCCTGGTATAAGTCGTCTTCACCATCATGGCGGCGGCGGGATGCGCATCGTCCCCATTGCGGAAGACTGTGTAATTCTCCGTCACAGTGTAGCCCAGCAGATTGTCGTCGCGAAAAGCCACCGAGCGATCGATCCCACGAATCGTCGCTGCGCTGTCCAGGTCCTGCGCGGCGGACAGCCCCACGCAAAACAGAACGGCTGCGAGAGCGACCGCGATGGGCAATGGATGAAAGCGGTTAAACCTGTTGCGAAGAATCATGTTGACTACGCGCAGTCTATCAACTCCCGCCTCTGCTGCGCGGCCGCGCGTCCGCAATCGGCCCATAACAAAACCCCGGCCTTGCCTGGGATCTTTCGGCAAAGCCGGGGCTCAGTTGGTAGCGCCATTCATCCGAAGTTATCTGTTCGCGTGCTATCTGTTCGCGGCCGCGGATTCCGCCTTGGCGCCGCGGACAGCCGCAAGGAATGCGTGCGCTGAAGCCGGCGCAGGCACCTTACCCGTCAGCACTTCACGTTCGGTCACGCTGGAACCGTATACCGCGTTCATGGAATCGTTGTCCGCGTGCACCACCGCGCCGCTCAGAGTCAACCCTGCAAAAATTCCCTTTGCCCGCGAGTAGGTGAGGATCTCTGCGTTCATCTTCCAGTCGGTATCGGCGGATGCGCTACGGCCCACTGGGCCCGCAGCAGCAGAGACGTCGCCGCCAATCTTGAACTTGCTGTTAAGCAGGTCGTTCATGCCCTTGTCGCTCTGGAAAATCATCACAACGTCGATGCCTTCCACGCCGATCTGCAAGCCCCACGTTCCACCCTCGAGCGAGAAAAACGCCGGCGCGCTCCATCCATTTGCCGTGCGGCAGGTGGCCACGCCGCGGCCGCCCTCCGCGCCAAAGACGAATCCGCCCTTAATCATGTGCGGCACCACGGCTACGCACTTTGCATGATCCATCACTTCCTGGGGAATGCCCTTGTCCGGCGTTGCCATGATCTGGTGCAGAACCGTGGCTGCGTTTTGCAGCCGGTCCGTCGCAGTCTCTTTGGGCGAATCCGCCCATGCCAGGCTCGCTACTCCCAGCAACGCACCGAATGCCATTATTTGCTTCTTCATATGCCCAATCTCCTCGAATTGATCCAAAAGGGAAACTACGTTGGTGCGAACAACTCTGCCCGCCAAACCGCCGCAACTCCGACGCCTATCGCAACAAAAGCAGAACGCCTCAGTGTGCGTTAGACACGTCACACCGCTGATTCATTAAATGGCGCATCGGAGCAATTGGTTGCCCGTGACGCCGATTCCGGGCCTTCACACTCCCGATCAAGTGCCCATGGACGCGCTGCACCGCTGCGGTATTCTGGCCTTCATGGAGTCAAGCTTCGATCCGGCACTGCAGCCCGTGCGTCGCGCCGTGCGCGTACACGGCGTCGTCCAGGGTGTCGGCTTCCGGCCTTTCGTCTATCGCCTTGCCCTTCAGCTCAAGCTCGCCGGTCACATCGGCAACGACACCAACGGCGTCACCATTGAGATCGAAGGCTCCCTGCAAAGCATCTCCGACTTCCTCCTGCGCCTGCGCACGGAAGCTCCGCCGATCTCCCGGATAGACTCGGTCACAGTCGCGGAGCTTGCGTTCACCGGCGAGTCCGGCTTCTCCATTGTTACCAGCCAGGTCCTCGGCCAGGTCTCCACCGGCATCCCCGCCGATGCCGCCACATGCCAGGACTGCCTCCGCGAGCTCTTCGATCCGTGCGACCGCCGTTACCGCTATCCCTTCCTCAACTGCACCAACTGCGGCCCGCGCTTCACCATCACCCGCCGCATTCCCTACGACCGCCCGCAAACTTCCATGGCCGTCTTCCGCATGTGCCCGGCGTGCCAGGCCGAGTACGACGACCCCCTCAACCGGCGCTTCCATGCCCAGCCCAACGCATGCTGGGTCTGCGGCCCACGCGTCTGGCTTGCCTCCGCCGAGGGCGCAGAAATCCCTTCACCCGACCCCATCGTCGCCTGCATCGACATGCTTCGCGCAGGCCAAATCGTGGCCATTAAAGGCATCGGCGGATTCCATCTTGCCGTGGACGCCACCAATGAAGCCGCGGTCGCGCGCCTCCGCGAGCGCAAGCATCGCTACGGCAAGCCGTTCGCTATCATGGTCCGCGATCTCGACGCCGCGCGCGAACTTTGCATCCTCAATGATGCTGAAAGAGACCTGCTGCTGACACCGGCCCGGCCTATCGTGATCGCCCGCGCCCATCCAGACAGTGCCATCGCGCCATCGGTCGCGCCCGGCATTCCCTGGCTCGGCATCTTTCTCCCCTACGCGCCTCTGCAGCACCTGCTCTTCGCCGACCCTCGCGTTCGTGCGCTTGTTATGACCAGCGCCAACCTCAGCGAGGAACCCATCGCCATCGACAACGGCGAAGCACGCTCGCGTCTCGGCCAAATTGCCGACGCGTTTCTCATGCACAATCGCGACATTCTTCAGCGCTGCGACGACTCCGTGGCCGCCATTGTCGATGGCGCCCCGCAGTTCCTTCGCCGCGCCAGGGGATACGTCCCGCTCAGCATCGGTCTGCCCTTCGACTCGCCGCCGATTCTCGCCGTCGGCGGTCACCTCAAGAATGTTTTCGCCCTCGCCCGCGGCCGCTTTGTCTATCAGAGCCAGCACCTCGGCGACCTCGACAACCTCACCGGCCTCGACTTCTTCACCGAGTCCCTCGCCCACTTCATGCGCACCTTCGAGATCGAGCCTGAAGCTATCTCTCACGACATGCATCCCGGCTATCTTTCCACGTCGTGGGCCAAACAATGGGGCCTCGAGCGCGGTCTGCGCCTCATTCCCGTCCAGCATCATCACGCCCACATCGGCGCTTGCATGGCCGAGCACTCGCTCGCAGGTCCAGTCATCGGCCTGGCCCTCGATGGCACCGGCTACGGCACGGACGGCCGCATCTGGGGCGGCGAAGTCCTCATTGTCACTCTCGACAATTTCGAGCGCTTCGCGCACCTAGCCTACGTCCCCATGCCCGGCGGCGATGTCGCAGTCCGCGAGCCCTGGCGCATGGCCCTCGCCCACCTGCACACCGCGGGCGTGGACGTTCAGTCGCCGCAAATCCTCGCCCTCCTTGGCGCCACCAGCCTGGAAGTAAGCCTGCTTCAACGCATGATCCAGCGCGAACTGAACTCGCCGCCCACCTCAAGCCTCGGTCGGCTCTTCGACGCCGTCGCCGCAGTTGTTCTCCGCCGCCGCGCCGTTGAATACGAAGCCCAGGCCGCCATCGAACTCGAAGGCATCGCTGTCGACGAGCCTGACGACGCGCCTCTTTACGAGATCGCGCTCGACCCCGCCGAATGGTCTCTCCGCAAACCTGCCCGCATCAACGTCACGCCGCTCTGGTGCGATCTCCTGCGCGACCTTGAGTCCGGCATCGCGGCGTCGCACATTGCCGCGCGCTTCCACGCAACTGTCGCGGCCGCATTTGTACAGGCAGCCATCGCCGCCCGCGCCGCCACAGGCATCCGCACCGTCGCCATGAGCGGCGGCGTCATGCACAACCGCCGCCTTTCGCACCTCCTGCGTACTCAATTGGAATCGAAGGGCTTTGAAGTATTTAAGCATCGACGCGTTAGTCCCGGCGACGGAGGTCTCAGCTACGGCCAGGCGGTCATGGCGGCCGCCATTCTCAGCAAATAGGCCGCGTGTCCCAGGTCTCGAGTCTGAGAACTGGGTGATCACAGCCCTTATTATCCCGAGATCCTCACCAGTTCCTGCGCCTCGCGCCGCGGACCCAGAATCGAAATCCGCGGAATTCGCCCGCGCACCATGGCCACCTCGTCGCACCGGCTCAGCCGGGGGCAGTTCTGGCAGTCCTTGAAGATCTTGTCCGGCAGATCGGCCTTATCCTCCACCGTCCGGAACCCAAATTTGAAGAAGAAATCCGGAATCCTCGTAAACAGGCAAACCGACTGGATCCCGTGTTCCTCCGCCTCTTCGATCAGCGCGCTTAGAATCCGTCCGCCGGCTCCCTGACCCTTTGCCTCCGGCTTTACCACGATCGATCGCACCTCGCACAGGTGCGGTCCGTACAAGTGCAGCGCGCCACATCCGAGGAATACTCCACCGTTTGAATCCGCCACCGTGAAGTCACGGATGTTTTCGCAAATCTCCGCAAAGCTCCGCCGCAGCAGCGTCCCGTCGCCGGAAAGCGAATTCACCAGGTCGTACACGTTGGAGGCGTCCTGGAGCCGCGCCTTACGCACCTGCATGTGCGGTCTCCTCCCTGGGCGCAGTCAGCGCTGCGATGCGCGCAGATGCCTCTTGCAATGCTTCGCGAACGCGATTCCGCGCCGTGCCGCCCAGCACATTGTGGCAATCCAACGTTGCATTCAACCCGATCGCGTCGAAGAAGTCCGATTCGAATTCACTGCCGAATTGACGCAATTCTTCAAGCGACAGCTCTTCCAGTTCCACTCCTTTTTCCATCGCGAAGCGAACCGCGTTGCCGATCTTTTCATGGGCCGAGCGAAAGGGAACACCCTTGTGCACCAGATAAGTCGCAGCTGCCATCGCGTTCAGGTAGCCGGTCTGTGCGGCAACGCGCATCCGTTCGTGATTGAATGTAAGCGCCGAGGTGAACCGCGCAACGAGAGAAAGCATCTGCGGAAGAAAATCGACCGCAAACACCGGCTCCTGCGTCTCCTGCATATCCTTGTTATAGGCCAGCGGAAGGCCTTTCAATTGCAGCGTTACGGCCTCCGCAGCACCGTGAATCCGTCCCACTTTGGCGCGCAGAAGTTCCGTCAGATCCGGGTTTTTCTTCTGCGGCATAGCGCTTGATCCCGTCGAAAACGCCTCCGGAAGCTCCACAAATCCGAACTCCGCGGTGGCGAACAGGGTGATTTCTTCCGCGAACCGGCTCGCATGTAGGCCTACGAACGTCAGTGCCTGCAAATACTCGAGCACGAAATCGCGATCGCTCGTCGCATCCATCGAATTCGCCGTAGGAGCGATGAAGTTTAGCTCACGCGTGGAAATGCTGCGGTCCAGTTTCAGCGTTGCCCCGGCTACTGCCCCCGATCCCAGCGGGCAATAGTTCAGCCGCTCCCGGCAATCCTCCAGCCGCGCCGCATCGCGCAGCAGCATCTCCACGTAAGCTAGTAGCCAGTGCGACCCCAGCACCGGCTCCGCGCGCTGCAAATGCGTATAGCTCGGCATCACCGCATCACCCATGGACTGCGCCTTTTCAACCAGCGCCCGCGCCCACGCCGCAAGGCCCTCAACAACCGACCCGATCTGCTCCCTCACGTAGAGCCGCAGGTCGGTGGCAATCTGCTCGTTGCGGCTCCGTCCCGTGTGCAGCTTCAATCCCAGCGATCCCAGCCGTTCCACCAGCGCCAACTCGACAAAATGATGAATGTCCTCGGCGCTGCCATGACCGCGCACCAGGGCTTTTCCCGCATCCGTTGCGTGTTCTGCGGCAATCTCCTCGAGCGCCCCGCGCAGCTCGGACCTTTCACTGTCCGTAAGCACACCGGCAGCATAAAGCGCCGAAGCATGCGCCTTGCTGGCGGCTGCCTCGTGCGGAAGAAGGCGCCAGTCAAACCCGATCGACCGCTGCCACCGTTCGAACTCCGCGTCCAGCGGCTCCCTAAAGCGCCCCGACCACATCTTCCCGGATTGTTCTTCGTTGACCATTAAGCTACCTCACAAGCTCCTTTTCCTTGCCACTGTTGAGCTGTGGCATTTCGTTGCCTTTGCTGAGGGTGAGGAGGCCGGTTTCGGCGTAGGTGAGGAGCTTTTCCCGGGTGTCGGCAATGTCCAGGTTGCGCATGGTCAGCTGGCCGATGCGGTCGCGCGGAGAGAATGCGGATTCGGTCTTCTCCATGCTTAGGCGCTCGGGATGGAAGGTGAGGGTCGGCGACTCGGTGTTGAGAATGGAGTAGTCGTTGCCGCGGCGCAGCTCAAGGGTGACCTCGCCGGTGATGGGTTTAGCCACCCAGCGCTGGGCCGATTCGCGCAGCATGATGGCCTGCGAGTCGAACCACCGGCCCTGGTATAGAAGCCGGCCGAGCCTGCGGCCATTGTCGCGATACTGCTCGATGGTGTCCTCGTTGTGGATGCCCGTGATGAGGCGCTCGTAAGCGATGAACAGCAGTGCGAGGCCCGGGGCCTCGTAGATACCGCGGCTCTTGGCCTCGATGATTCTGTTTTCAATCTGGTCGGACATTCCCAGGCCGTGGCGACCGCCGATGCGATTGGCTTCGAGGAGCAGTGCAACCGGGTCATCGAATTGCCTCCCGTTCAGAGCGACTGGGAAGCCCTCTTCAAAGCGGACGGCGACCTCTTCGCGCTGGATCGCGACATCGTCGCGCCAGAACGCCGTCCCCATGATGGGTACGACGATCCTTACGGACGAAGAAAGTTGCTCCAGGTCTTTGGCTTCGTGAGTTGCGCCCAGAATGTTGGAGTCAGTCGAGTAGGCCTTCTCGGCAGGCATCTTATACGCAAAGCCCGCCCGCTGCATGAACTCGGACATCTCGGCCCTGCCGCCAAGCTCGTCGATGAATGCGGCATCGAGCCAGGGCTTGTAGACCTTGAGCTCGGGGTTGACAAGCAGCCCGTAGC
>VFSW01008792.1_pt1 | contig 14475 bp, 15 predicted proteins | sample 5358111 | NCBI WGS metagenome assembly VFSW01 (sample SAMN11554181, study PRJNA540505) | mine drainage metagenome | isolation source: sediment from site ElyBrook_90M | place: USA: Ely Copper Mine, Vershire, VT | collected 2017 | reverse complement strand
CCACCCGCTAACCGGTCGGCTTGTCGTGTATTTGTGTGCCAACCGCGCCGTCCCGGTGGCGGGTGTGTATTTTTCACCGCCGCGACCGTGAGGGAGCGGTCTTTCGGAAAGAGAGGACAAGCGTGGGTGTACTAACCGAAGCAACGATGCGACTGCAAAAGGAAATGGCGGCTTTGCGCCAGGTGAGAGTGGCCTTGCGGAGCGACTTGGTCCGCCAGACCGGCGAGCTGCGCACCCGGGTTTCCGCTTTGTGCGCCGGATTCGCGAGCGACCGAGCGGCCGCCCACCGCGCTTGGTTTCATCCAACGCTTTTCGAAAGCCAAACCGCGGAGAGGCAACCGCAGCGCAGACCGGCGGAGGAAGCCAAGGCAAAAGTCCCCGCCGAGAAGCGGCCGCTGGCGACACCGAAAGCCAAACCGCGCAGGCACTCGCCCGCTGAGCCTCTTGCGGCGGCGCGAGCGCCCTTGCCGTCCAGTCCAAAGCCACGCTTCAAGAGGTCTAAACGGCACTGATGGTTCGAGAGGTTTTTGCCGATAGAACCAGGAGAGTGAGCGCATTGATGGTGAATACAGAGAGCAAAGACTTCGAGGGAGCAGTGGTCCGCGTGCAGCCACGGGGGGATGATGTCCTGCCCGAGGCCAGTGACCAGTTCGTGGCGACCCCGCACATTCAGGCTTTAGCCGAAAGGGCGCTGGCGTATCTGGGAGTGGGTTATGCGGTACACTTTGCCGGCGCCGCGGGGACGGGAAAAACCACGCTGGCTTTTCACGTAGCGGCCAAACTTGGCCAACCGGTCACTCTCATTCACTGGGATGATGAATTTGGCAGCTCGGACCTGGTCGGCAAGGATGCCGGCTACCGCAAGTCCAAGCTGGTCGACAACTACATCCATTCCGTGCTGAAGACGGAAGAGAACATGAACACCCTATGGGTGGACAATCGCCTGACCACGGCTTGCGCCAACGGAAACACCCTGATCTACGACGAGTTCAACCGCTCCCGCCCCGAAGCCAACAACGCCCTGCTGAGCGTGTTGGAGGAGAGAATCCTGAATCTGCCCGCCCTGCGGCCGAGCGGCACAGGATACCTGGAAGTGCATCCGGACTTCCGAGCGATCTTCACCTCCAACCCGGAGGAGTATGCCGGGGTTCACAAGACTCAAGACGCTCTGATGGACCGGCTGATCACGCTCAACCTGGGCAACTTCGACCGGGAGACGGAAATCCAGATCGGGATGGCCAAATCGGGTTTGCCGCGCGGAGACGCCGAGGTCATCGTGGACATCGTCCGCGAGTTGCGCGGCACGGGCGTCAACAATCACCGGCCGACGATTCGCGCCACCATCGTGATCGCCAGGATTCTGGCCCACCGGGGTGCGCGTGCGAGGGTGGAGGATCCGGTATTCCAATGGGTTTGCCACGATGTTCTCACCACCGAGACGGCCAAAGTCACGCGCGACGGGGAGTCGTTGATGCCGGATAAGATCGATGAGTGTATGGCCAAAGTTTGTGGCGCCTCTTTCAAACCGCGCAGAAGCAACAACCGGCCCGCCTCAGGAGTCAATGGAAAGGACTGATGTCATGGCCATCCCCACAAAAGGCGTAAACAACATTCGCACCCTCTCCGGCCGGGTGGACCAGCTCTCCTTGCCGTACCGCACCTACATGCAGATCACCTGCCTGGAGATGGAAAAGGCGCGGCGGGGTATGGAGCGCAAGAGCGCCAGCCAGCGGATCGCGCAGCTCGATGCTCGTCTCGATCAGATCGAGAAGGCCAAGCAGGAACTGCTTCACGCTGTGGGCCCCTCGGGCCAGGGGGCGCCGGGGCGCCTGCCCGGCCTCGAGCTGAAGCCCGTGCTCCGGCGAAGCGCGGGTGGATTCAAGATCCGCTACTGAGGGAACCAGCCCATGCTGACGGTCAGGAGCTCCGCGCATATTCTTAACAGCCGGCACCGCGGAAGCTTACGCCCCCACCCTGCTGCTACAGGTGCGCCTCTGGCCCGGGCCGGCGTTTCCAGCCTGCTTCGGGAGTGGATTCGGCTGTTGAACGCGGAGTCGCGGCGTCTCTGGCTAGAGGATCGATGGAGCGCGCATGTGCGACGAGTCCAGTCAAGACAAAGGAGGAGAGCGCGATGAAGGACTCCGACCATACGGCGGTGGTAGAGCGCCCCACCCAGGAGGCGGCAGTGCCGGTGGCTAGCGGGAGGAAGTATCTGTACGCCGTCGTGGCGGGGGGTGAAGCACGGTCCTACGCATCTCTCGGTATCGAGGGGAACGACGTGTACACCATTACCGAGGGTCGCGTGGCCGCTGTGGTTAGCAGTTTGGCCGGGTCTAAGATCCGGCCGCAGCGCGCGAATCTGGCGGCCCACCAAGCGGTGCTCAGGTGCCTGATGGCCGACACCACCCCGCTGCCGATGGCCTTCGGCACGATTGCCGCCAGCCCGAAGGCCATCCGCGGAATCCTGGTCCGCAATCAGCGTGCCTTCGAGGAGCAGCTCCAGCGAGTGGGCGGCAAGCTGGAAATGGGGTTGCGCGTAGCCTGGGACGTACCGAATATCTTCGAGTATTTCGTCAACACGCATGCGGAGCTGCGCCTGGCGCGGGACCGCTTGGTGGGCTCCCGCCACGAGTTCACCCAGGAAGAGAAGATCGAACTGGGCCGCATGTTCGACCGCCTGCTCCACGACGACCGGGAGGACCATACCCGGAAGGTGCAGCACGCCCTGGCCCCGGTGTGCGTGGAATTCAAAGCCAACCAGTGCCGCAATGAGCACGAGGTCATGAACGTGGCATGCTTGGTGCGGCGCGACGCACAGGAGGAGTTTTCCGCCGGCGTGTTCGCGGCAGCCAAGCTGTTCGACAACAATTTCGCCTTCGACTATAGCGGACCCTGGGCCCCGCACAACTTCGTCGAACTCGAGCTCGACCTGGGACAGTGAATGCTACTGGTGGACGATATCCTCTGTGGCCCTGTCAGCAGTATTCTCTGGATCTTTCGGGAAATCAGCAAGATCGCCCACGAGGAACTGGCTGGTGAAGCCCAGTCGATCACCGAACAACTGAGGCTCCTCTACATGCGACTGGAAACCGGCCGGATTACCGAACAGCAGTTCGATGCCGAAGAGACGCTCTTGCTGGACCGGCTGGACGCCATCGAAAGTCGTCTGGAAGGCGAGGATGAACCCGACGAAACCGAGATGGCCGAGGACCAGACGGGCGATCCGTAAGGGGTGCGGGAGACCGGCATGAGCGCGCGGATGCCAGCATTCTTCGACAAGCCAGACCTCCAACTCCTGCTGTTCGGCGGCAAGGGCGGGGTGGGCAAGACGACCTGCGCCACGGCGGCTGCCCTGCGCCTGTCCGCGCTCGCCCCCGGCCGTTCTCTGCTGTTGGTTTCGACGGACCCTGCCCACTCCGTACGGGACAGCCTGGCAGGCCATGTGCCCTCAGGCAATCTACAAGTGGTGGAGTTGGACGCCCGGCAATACCTCACGACCTTCCACGAGCAGAACGGCCCGATGCTGCGGGAGATTGCCGCCGCCGGCACTTTCCTGGACGATGAGGACATCAATCAGTTCCTGAGCCTCTCCCTGCCCGGTCTCGATGAGTTGATGGCCTTCTTCGAGATCTCCTCCTGGGTGGAGGCCCGCCGGTACGACTGCATCGTGGTGGATACGGCGCCCAGCGGCCACACCCTGCGCCTGCTGGCCATGCCCGAACTGATTCGGCGATGGCTTGGCATGTTGGAGGTGCTGCTGGCCAAGCGCCAATGCATGCGGCGGGTGTTCAGCCGGGATAGCAGCCCGGACCGCCTCGACCTGTTTGTCGCCAGATGGAAATCCTCGCTGCAGCGAATGGAAAGTCTGTTAAGAGACCCGGCGCATTCCCAATTCGTTCCCGTTACGATTGCGGAGCCGCTCGGCGTGCATGTGACACTGGCGCTGCTCAAGGATCTGTCATGCCGGAAGATACCGGTATCGGATCTGATCGTGAACCGGCTGCATTTCGAGAACGATTGCCCGGCCTGCTCGGCCGCCGCCTCGGTCGAGCAGTTCCAGATCCAACAACTCCTGGCCGGGATGGAGGTCCCTGGTTCTGCCTGGGGAATTGAGCTGTTCGCCAAGGAGGTTCGTGGGCTGGAGCAGTTATCCGAATTCTGGGAACACGCGCGGCCGATCTCTCGAACACCGGTCCGTTCGGCAAGGCTTGGCTCGTCCTATGAGCCGGCCGTGCTCTATCCGGCTGCGCCCCCGTCTCCCGATCTGCGGTTTATCCTGTTTGCCGGCAAAGGCGGCGTGGGCAAGACCACGCTCTCGTGCGTCACCGCCGTGCGGCTGGCCCGCGACTTCCCGGACAAGCGGGTTCTGCTCTTCTCGACCGATCCGGCCCACTCGCTCTCCGCCTGCCTGCAAGCGGAAATCGGCCCCCAACCGGCGCTGCTTTCGCCTGGCTTGAGCGCCATGGAAATCGACGCGCAGGCGGAGTTTGGGAAGCTCAAAGCGCGTTACGCCGAGGACTTGCGGCGTTTCCTCGATTCCATATCCCGGGGCTTCGATCTGACCTTCGACCGTGTGGTCCTCGAGAAGCTTATGGACGTGGCGCCGCCCGGGCTGGATGAAATCATGGCGCTCACGCGCATCATGGAGTTTCTGACCCGGGTGAGCTACGATATTTTCGTTCTGGACTGCGCACCGACCGGCCACTTGATTCGCCTGCTGGAACTCCCCGAGCTTATCAACGAGTGGCTGAGGGCTTTCTTCAACCTCTTTCTCAAGTACGAGCGCATCCTGCGATTGCCCGGATTCGCCCAGGATCTCGTGGGAATCTCCCGGAACTTGAATAAACTCCGGGCTCTGCTCCGCAATCCGGCCAAGTCCGTACTGTACGCGGTGAGCATTCCCACCCAGATGGCGCTCGATGAAACCAAGGATCTGGTGACCGCCTGCGACCGGATGGGTGTGGCGGTCCCCTCCGTGTTCCTGAACTTGATGACGCCGCCGGGCGATTGCCGCTTGTGTTCGAGCCTGCGGCAAAGGGAGCGGCTGGTGGTGGAGGGTTTCCGGCACATGTTTCCTGAAAAGCAGCAGACGCTGATTTACAGACAGCCGGAGATCGCCGGACTGGAGCGGCTGGAGGAGTTTGGACAATACCTGTATCAGCCCGTCGTGCGGGAGATGGCCGGCTGTGACGCAGCGTGAAACCACGCCTGGCGGACACAGCTTCACACCGGAACTGTGCGCGCTGGAGGAAAGCGAACGCGTCTCGATCTGCGAGGTCCTCGACCGAGTGCTCAACAAGGGTGTCGTGGTGGCGGGCGAGGTTACCATTTCGGTCGCCGATGTGGACCTCCTGTACTTGGGGCTGAATCTGGTGTTGACCTCCGTCGAGACCGCGCGAGAGAGCCTGGGGAACGGGCGAGCAGCAGCCGGTTTGGCAATGGAGATCGGAAAGGGGAAGACCAATGGATCCGGCCGGAACCACACGGGTCGAGTCTGAATCGATCCGGGACTTTGCCCTGGTGATGCAGCAGGACGGCAGAATCCAGCCGCGGCCGCCGCATAACGGAAGGCCGGGCGGGGCCCGCCTGGAGCTGGACCCGGACCGTCTGAAGAACGGACTCGGACAACTTGTCCTTACAGTCGTCAAGCTCTTGCACGAGGTGCTGGAGCGCCAGGCACTCCGGCGCATCGACGCCGGCTCGCTCACCGAGGAACAGATCGAGAGGCTGGGCCTGACACTGATGGGCCAGGCGGAAGAAATCGATCGCCTGCGCAGGGAGTTCGGTCTCGACGAGGAGGACCTGAACCTTGACCTGGGGCCCTTAGGAAAGATTTTTTGACAGAGGAGATTTCACATGCCCCAACAGGCAGTTGTGCACTCGATGCAGAGCTCGACTCTGTCGGATGTACTCGAGCGGGTGCTGGACAAAGGCATTGTCATCGCCGGCGACATCAAGATCAAGCTGGTGGATATTGAGTTGCTCTCCATTCAGATCCGCCTGGTGATCTGTTCGGTGGATAAAGCCAAGGAGATGGGCATGGATTGGTGGGTCAACAATCCCGTTTTTTGCAGCCAGGCGCCTCAAGGACAACTGGATGCTTCGCTTGCCAAGCTCGACGAGAGGCTGGCAAGGCTTGAGGCTTCCTCGCCGCGTGAGACGATCCCGGCTTAAGCTTCTCCGTCGGGGCGGCGCCGTTTCCGCGCTAGTGCTCCGACCGAGTGGTTGGGTGCCTTTCGCAACCCCTCTCTTACGTCCGGGGCTCTGATCGGAGCCGCGAACGTCAGAGAGCGGTCTTCATCTGACGCACGTTTCCTCGCGGTCATGGCGCTAGCGGACCGCGATCGACCCGAAGATCAATCCCAGTTCCCTCCCCTCGGCGGGGATCACAAAGGTTTTGTCGACTTCGATCGCAACCTCGATCTTCGCCTGACCCACCGTCTGCGGCGGCAGCGGGAAGTTCAGATCAAACGGAGCATCCAGCTTCGTGAGAGCGGCCTGCCCGACGGCTGCCCCGTCCACGCCGACCGTGACCTTCAGCGGCGCAGTCCTCACTTGCCCGGCGTAAAAATAACCGCTCAAGAACAGTCTGGCGCCGGGCGCAGTGGGACCGTGCAGCACCACCGTGGCGCGCTTTGGCATCCAGCGGAAAGTACCCTCGATCGGGTACCAGGTGGGTCCAAGCTGATCGGAAAACAGCGGATTGCCCACATCCACCCTCGAAGGGAGTTCTGGCTCACCCCAACGCACGCGGGCCGTGGCCTGGAAGAGGGCGGTCACGTTCCGCAGCCGGTCCTCGCTGGCGGAGTACACCACCGCCCGGTCCTGGTCCAGGACTCGGACGGCGATTGCGGAAGGAAGCACGTAGTCCGACACCGCGCCCAGTTCGGGATGTGCCTCGATGGTCTTCTCCGAGCCGGGCACTAGATAGACGTCCGGGACTCCCGCCAGCCAGTGTGCTTTGTCGTAGAGGGTTGACCAGAACAGGTCGCTGCTCACGCCGGTGAGGAGAATCGACCTGTTGGGGTGGAGTTCGTGAGCTCTGATCAGGCCTTGAACCAGGTTTCGGGAAGCCCGGCTGCGCTGGTAGTTCCAGCGCGTCACGGCCCGCCCCACCGGAACGGAGCTTGCCAGGTAGAGGGCCGCCATCAGCACGGCCGCGGTCTTCGCGTACCAGCGGGCTTTCCAGGCTTCCACTAAACCCCAGGCGGCCAGCACCGCGAGGCCGATTGTGGGCATCGTGAGATAGTGATCCGAGAGGTGCTCGCGCAACGGCAGCACGGGCGCAAGCAGGAGCAGAAACCACAGCAGCAGGAATGCCGGGACGCGGTTCCTCTTCCGAAGCTGCACCAGAACGAAACCCAGTATCCCCCCAGTCAATGCCAAGGTGGCGGTCACCAGGAGCCAATAGGGCTGTCTGATCCCCGCCACGTCCAGCCGCACAGGACCCAGTGCCCATTCCCAATACGTCCAGAGGCTCGGCAATATGTTTGCGTCCCAGTGCATCCGATACGGGCCAGAGACCGGCATGGGTGCGTAATGAAAGTGTACGAAGGCATAGACGAGAGAGGGCAGGAAGAGCCACAGGGTGGACCGGATGTGCTTGCGCGCAGCGAGGAAGACAAACGCCGCCGCGATCGCCGGATATACTACGTTGATTTCCAGCGCGCCGAAACCCAGGAGGAACATCACCCATTGCAGCGCCAGGTAGCGCCGCTTTTCCGTTTCCACATACAGCAGCAACGACCAGAAACTGGCCAGCAGGAAGAAAGCGCACAACACCTGGTTGTAAGCCGAAGTCCACGACATCACTGTTGCCAGCGTGCCATTGGCAATCCAAAATATCGGCGCGAGGAAACCGGCGGCGCGCGAGCGGGTCAGCCGCCAGGCAATCGAACTGAGCAGGACCAGGTTCGCGAACTGCGTCAAGAACACAGCCATACGAAAGGGCAGGGCGTCCAGACCGAACAGGCGGTAAAACACAACGAAGAACGCCCTTTCGCTCAAAGGCCGCACGGTGCCCTGGGCCATCGGTGTGAACAGCAGGCCCCACAGGTCGCCGGTGTCGCGGAGCTGCCTGTCCAGTTGCAGCCACGCGAAGTCGTCCTGTTGGAACCAGGCCCGGAGCCCGAACCAGTAAATCGCCAGGCAGAGCAGGCTGGGGACGGTCCAGTACCCCACCTGCGCGGCACGCCTCACTTGGCTTCAAATCCGACTGCCGTCACAACCACGCCTAGCTCTCTGCGGTCCGCATCGCTGGGAGCGAGGTACTTGTCAAGAGCGAAGCTCACGGTCACGAGGCGCTTGCCGAGCGCCTGGGCCGGCACCTCTTGCGAATAGACGTATCCTCCGGGCTTGGTGTAGGTCTCCTCGGGAAGCGCCACGCCATCCACGTTGGCGGACAACTTTATCGACTTGAGCTTCTGGATGACCGGCTCGGGAACCACGAACTTGAGAATCAGCCTGGCGCCTCGCTCAGACGCGAGCAGCGGCGGGCGGAGGGTCACCGAGAAGTGCCCCATGGTCCAGCGGTAGCGGCCCTGTTCGAGAGCGTGGAAGCCCTGGATAAGTTGCGCGGAGGCCTTCGCGTCGCTCGCTTGCACCATGGTCTGCTCCATCTGCTGCGGAGACGCCTCTTCGATGGTGGCGTCCGGCTTGGAGCCGTTTCGATTGCAGCCGGCCGCGCAAGACATCAACACGGCCGCCGCGAAAATGAGCAAATACGCTGTGGGTTTTGACATGGTTCGAACCAGAGTTTCTATTATGCCTTTCCGGCCACCAGCGAGTATACCCCTGATCGTCTCGCGCGGACCAGAAGGTGGCACCTCTCACACGTCAAATTCACTGTTCGCTCGCCGTCCGCCCGCAACACTGCCGCCGACTGATTCGGCGCACCCGCTATACTTGTTTACTTCCGGCCGAGTCTCATCTGAAGCGGCGACTGTACGGAAGCATGGTGCGGCGGACTTCGGCTTCGCCCGTGCCAGCGGGGCCGGCGAAGCCTGTGGCGGCCGGAAAGAAGATGCTGGTGGAATCAAGAAGAAGGGCCGCTGTTGGTGGTATTCCGACCCCGGCCGGAAGGCCAGGAGCAGATTGATGGATAAGAAGACGTGGTGGGCACTGTTCGCGGCAGCGGCGCTGTTGTTCCTCCTTGCAAACCGGACCGCCTACACGGGGTACTTCGTGGACGACGACCTCGATACGCTCAGTTTTTCCCAATGGCTCTCGACCTCCGACTACCTGGTCCCTCTGTTGTCGCCCAAGCTGAGTCCCAACAATTTCCGCCCCGTGGGGCACTACTACTATCACGTCATGGTGATGGCTTTCGGCCTGGATTTCCCGCCATACATCGTGCCGCTGCAATTCTTCCATGTGCTGAACCTGGGGCTCATTCTGGTGCTGGCTCGCCGCATGGGGATTGGCCCGTTCGCGGCGCTGGCGGGCGCGCTGTTCTGGGCCTTCAGCGCGATCCTGACCGACGCGACCTGGAAGCCGATGTTCGTCTTCGAGCTGCTGTGCACCACGTTCTCGCTGCTTAGCCTGGTGCTGTATTCGTATGATCGGTGGATCCTGAGCCTGCTGGCGTTTGTGGTCGCATACCGGGCCAAGGAACTGGCGATCGCGCTGCCGGCGGTGCTGGCGGCCTACGAGATCCTGCTCGGCGAAAAGCGGTGGAAGCGCCTGATCCCGTTTTTCGCGATCTCGCTTTCTTTTGGAATCCAGGCCCTGATTCAAAACCATGCCAAGGGCATCCCGGATATCTACACCTTCCAATTCACGCTTGCCGCGCTGGCCAAGACCGTGCCTTTTTACGCGTCGAGCCTGCTTCTGATTCCGTGTGCCGGCATGCTGGTGCTTGCGCTGCCCTTCCTCGTGCCGAATCGCAGGGTGTGGTTCGGCTGTACGGCGGCGGGCCTTTTCCTCGCCCCGCTGCTGTTCCTCCCCGGCCGGACGCTCGTCGTGTACTGGTATCTGCCGATGACCGGGTTGGCGATCGCGCTGGCGGCGGTGGCGGCGTCGGGCCGGCGGCAAGCGATAGCCGTGGTTGTGTTTCTGGCGTTGTGGGGGCCTTGGGACGCCATTCAGACCAAGCGCGTGCATCGGGAAATTCTGCGGATTCAGAATCTGAGCCGCGCGTATGTGAATGGGCTGCGGCCGCTGGCCAAGGCGCAGCCGAAGAGAGACACGTTTGTGTGGGATGGGCTGCCCACGGATTTTCGACCGTGGGGCGTCGTTGGCGCGCTCAGTTGCGTGTTCCACGCGTGGGGTCTAAAAGTGGAAAACATTGAGGATCCGGGAGCCCGCGAGTTGGTAGAAAGCGGCAAGGCGCCGCTGTTGAAATGGGACGAACAGCAGGAAAAGCTGCTCCTTCTGGGGCCGGCCGTTTCGGGGATGCGGTAAAGACTTCCTATCTGAGACGGCGCGCTACTCGACTCGGAAGGGCTGGCGGCTCTGGTAGGTCTGCCCGCCCACTTCGTCCCGGACGGACATCACCAGCGTATACACACCCGGCGTGGTTTTCGGCTGCACATTCAGGCTGAAGGCCCCCATAAAGTACCGCTTCGGATAAAATGTCTCCTCCTCATCGACGGCCGCCCGCGGTTCGGAGAACATTTCCTTGCCGGACGGTGCGACGATCGAGATGCCGCAGATCACCAGGATTCGATTCTTCTCCCCGATCTTGTATCCAGTGACATCGAACCTCGCGAAAAGAGTGTCGCCGGCCTTGTAAGCCGCCGGGCGCAAAGGTTCGGCGTCTTGCTCCCCGCGCAGGAAACGGAAGTTCCGCAGCGTCAGGGAGTCGCTCCTTTCTACCGCCCGGCCGCGGACGTTGACCTCGATCTCCGTGGCCGCTTCGTGTCCGCTCAACTCGTCCTTCAGCCGCGCCGCGATGCGGTACCGCCCCGGAAGAGCGTACGGCGGCAGCAGGACGCTGTAGCGGATTCTCGGCAGCCAATCCTTGTCCTGTTCCGTAGTGGTGGTTTCCAGCTTCCCGGAGGATGGCTCCGCGAGCCGGATCTGGTCGCTGTCCAGAGTCTCGATGCTGTAAGTCAGACGAACCTGCCGGTCCGGCGATAGTTGATATCCTCGCACCTGAAAACTGAAGAAAACCGTCTCCCCCGGAAGAAACTTGTAGTCTCCCGCGAGCGGCGGGCCATCTTCAAATTGCTGCAGAATGGGGTTGACCGCCGCGAGCGGCCTGGCTGGCTCCTGCGCCAGACCCGCTAACGTGGTCAGCAGAGCGAGCAGGATGCACCCACGCATATCTCCTCAACGGACCGGGTTGATCCTTGGCAAGTAATCCGAACCCTCAGCCAGCCGGATGGGGACTTCTATCAAGGCAGTCTTCTCGTCCGCCGGATCGAAGGCATCATCGGCAACCCGAAGCCGGTAATCGGCACGAGGCACGTCGAACAACACCCACCGGGTTTTCGTCTCCAGGGGTTCGACCCCTCGCAGAAGGCCAATCCAATCGGCGACGCCCTCTCCTTCGGATAACTCCGGATGCTCTTCCCCCGCCGGCGCCACCAGAACCATTTGAGGGATGGTGAAGTTGCGAGCGCTGCCATTCGTCGCACTGACGCGAAGCAGCAGGAAACTCGCGCGAGGAAGCCGTGGGGAGGGGCCCTCACCAAGCTGCTGGGCCCAGCGAGCCTCGAGGACAGAGTACACGAAAGAACCAATCTCGGCTCGCTCGCCCATCTGAAACACCGGTGTCGCCGGCTTACCTCCGCAGCCCGCCAGCAGGGTGCAGCAGGCCGCCACTACCAGCCGGCGAACCGGACTTGAACGTGTGGCCGCATGGGGCGCAGAGAACATGGACGGAAGCCCTCGCCCTCATGCTATCAAAATGTTGCCTGTCGAGCAGTCAATCGTGACTCTTATGTAGGATAGGAAGAATCATGGAGCAGGCAACGCCAGCCATCCGGCTGGTTGACCTTCGCAAGCAGTACGGCGCCAAGGCCGCCGTGGACGGCCTGACCCTGGAGGTCCCGCGGGGAAGTTTCTTCGGGTTCCTCGGGCCCAACGGGGCTGGCAAGACCACTACCATCCGGATGATGATCGGGCTGGCCCAGCCGGCCTCCGGAACCGTTGAGTTACTCGGGTTCCGGTTGCCGGAGCAGGCCTTGGAGATCAAGCGCCGCATCGGCCTGGTGCCGGACGAATCGCTCCTCTTCGACCGCCTGACCGGCGCTGAGTTCCTCGAATTCGTCGGGCGAATGTACGGTTTGGAGAGGCCCGTCGCGCGCGCGCGTTCCCAGGAGTTGCTGGAACTGTTCGAGTTGGACGCGGACGCCCGTAAGCTCATCGCCGCGTATTCCAAAGGCATGCGCAAGCGCGTGGCGATGGCCGCGGCGCTCATCCACCGGCCTGAACTCTTTCTTCTCGACGAGCCCTTCGAAGGAGTGGATGCCGTCGGCGCCCGCCTGATGAAGGACATCCTGCAGGACCAGATCCGCCACGGCGCGACGGTGTTTCTCACCTCGCACGTTCTGGATGTTGTCGAGAGGCTCTGCGACCGGGTGGCAATCATCCACGATGGCAAACTGGTCATGGAACAGGCGGTGGGGGAACTGCGGCACGGCGGGGAGACTCTGGAAGACGTCTTCGTCCGCCTGGTTGGCGGCGGCCGTGACGCGGATAAGCTCGACTGGTTGTAGAGCATGAGTGGACCGGTGCGCGCCATCCTCTGGGCCCAATGGAGGACCTTGCTGCATTTTCGGAGCGGCGGCAACCTCCCCAGCGCCGCCGTGTCCGGCTTGATTCTCTTGGGCTGGTTTGGACTTTGGACGCTGGTCGCCGCGTCCCTTGGACTGCTCGCGGCCCAGCCGTCCTCCAGGCTTATGTTGGAACAGGCGCTGCCAGGAGCCTTGTTTCTGGGGTGCGTGCTCTGGCAGGTGGTTCCCCTGCTGATGGCTTCCCAAGGCGCCTCTCTGGAGCTGAAGAAGCTTCTTGTCTATCCCATCCCGCCGGGCCAGTTATTCGGCGTGGATGTCGCACTGCGCGTCACCAGCGGCTTGGAGATGATCCTGCTGGCCGCCGGCTTGACCATCGGGCTGCTCTCGAATCCCACCATCCCGCTCAAGGTGGCGCCGGCCGTCTTCGTGTTGTTCGTGCTGTTCAATCTGCTGCTGGCATCCGGGCTGCGACAGCAACTGGAGCGCTTAATGGCTCGCCGGCGCTTAGGCGAGATCCTGGTGCTCCTGTTGATCACCGCCAGCGCGCTGCCGCAGCTACTGATGGTGACCGGTGTGCCCGCCCCACTGCGCCGCATCGAACTCGTCCTCACGGGCGCGTGGTGGCCTTGGTCGGCCGCCGCTCATCTGGCGTTAGGGCACGCTTCGGCCGTGGCTTGGCTGACGCTTCTCGCTTGGACGCCCGCCGCCTGGACCTACGGGCGCTGGCAATTCGCCCGAAACCTGCGCTGCGACTGGGACGCTGCAAGCGCCGCCGGAGCCCCGCCCACGCACCGCTCTCTCACGTTCGCGGCTCCGATCAGAGCCCCGAACGTAAGAGAGGGGTTGGGCAAAGGTACGCAACCACCCGGTCATAGCACTAGGAACTCCATCTACGGGCTGCCCTCGCGCTTCCTGCCGGACCCGCTGGGCGCATTGGTCGAAAAGGAACTGCGGAGCTTGGTTCGTTCCCCGCGCTTCCGCCTGGTCTTCCTCATGGGGTTCACCTTTGGGGTCGTGATCTTCCTGCCCACGATGCTGCGGCATGGCGCGGGCGCCCTCTCGCCTCACAGGTTGACGATGGTTTCGGCTTATTCGCTGCTCATACTCGGAGACGTGGTGTTCTGGAACGTCTTTGGGTTTGATCGCAGCGCCGCCCAGCTCTACTTTCTAACTCCCAGCCCCTTTTCGATGGCTCTGGCCGGTAAGAACGTGGCCGCCGCAATCTTCGTCCTTCTCGAAGTAACCGGCGTGGGCGTGGTGTGGACTTTGCTCCGAATGCCGATGAACCCGGACATGCTCGTGGAGGCGTACGCGGTCACGATCGTTCTCTCTCTCTACCTGCTCGGCGCCGGGAACCTGGCCTCGGTCTCTTACCCCCGGCCGGTCAACCCGGAGCGGTCTACCGGAGCTGTCTCGTCGGGACGTGCCCGCATCCTTCTGTTGCTGGCCTATCCGGTGCTCGCGCTGCCGGTGCTTCTGGCCTTCGGCGCGGAGTACGCTTTTCGAAGCCGGCCCGCGTTCTATGTTGTGTTGGCGTTCGCCGCGGCGCTGGGCGCGGCTTTCTATTGGGTTGCGCTCGGCTCGGCGGCGGCGAAATCGGAGCGCTGCCGGGAACAGTTCCTGGAGTCCCTCTCGCAGAGCGAAGGCCCGGTGAGCCTGGGGTAAGACTCTTGAGGTAACTTCACCGAAAGACCGCTCCCTCACGGTCGCGGGGGTGTTATGTGTTGTAGTTTTAGGGGCGGGCCCGTGGGGGTGCGGGTGACGGCGGACTTTTGAATTTACAGATCGGGGGTGG
>VFSW01008791.1_pt1 | contig 14475 bp, 9 predicted proteins | sample 5358111 | NCBI WGS metagenome assembly VFSW01 (sample SAMN11554181, study PRJNA540505) | mine drainage metagenome | isolation source: sediment from site ElyBrook_90M | place: USA: Ely Copper Mine, Vershire, VT | collected 2017 | reverse complement strand
CGGCGCGCAGGGCGGTAAAACCAGCGGAAGACTCCACTTGGACCGCGAGGCGGTCGACAGCCCGCAGCGGCAATTCCAGAAAGCGGGCGAGCACAATTTTGCCGAGCAATGGGGCTTCAATCTTATTGTTATGGTGCTGCAAGAGCTATCCCGCCGACAAAATATTTTGTTCTGAACAAATTTTACTATTATAGGAGGTGAGGTCTCTTTTCTGCTTGTGCGGCTGGATGGAACCTCTGCACTCAAACGAGTCGACAGAAGTGAGATGTGACAGGCTGTCCGACCCCAGCGTCCGTCTGCCCTTTCCTCGTTGTCGGGATGCGCCATGTTTGGGGGAAAGCATCCCACCCTAATGTTTTTGTGTTGAGAATTTCACTGCTAGAGTTAGACTTGTAAAGTCAAGAACTTCAATCAGCAAAGGAAGGAAAAGATGAAGGACCTCGTGCAAGGCTTCATTAAGGGCGCCAAGGAAACTCCTCGCGGGTTCTTCGCTCCGGCAGTCGCCATTTGGCGTCTTCTGCTAGACACAACCGAGTCACTCGTTAAATCGCGTAACGACACAACACTCGGATAAGTGCGCCTCCTGTCAGGAACTGCCTGCTTGTACAAAGTCCGTCATCAATTACTTCTTGCCACCGTTCACGGCAGACCCCAGCGTTACTCAAAATTACACCTTCCCCTTGAAGCAGCCCAAGTTAAATGTGAATAAAATTTCGTATGTCAAATAGAACTGACAATTACACACTTTGTAATCCTTCAAAAGCAGTGATGTATATACCGAAGTTGCCATAAGAAATCCCTCAAATTCAATATGATGAAGATGAGGGATGTCGTGCTTCTAGTCTATGTGCGTTTGCTTCATATTGTCGGACAAACTCATCAAACCACCCTCACTAAAAGCCGAATCATCATTCTCTCTCCATATTGCTTACAGTAAAGTACTCATTCTTCACTTGTTGATTAACCTTGAAATTCTCAAAACGTATGATAGTGCGGTGGCCGGTTTGCACATTGCTTGTTTCAAGGCGCATCGCTTGCCAGTTGTCGCGCTTTTGGTCGACTAACTGAATATCGGTGAAAGTTGACGTTTTCAACATCTGTCCAGTCTCGTCCCAAAATTCAGCCTTAACCGTCATTTTATTGTCCTTGCGTATCCAACTAATACGCTTGGAATAACCAGTATTGGATTTAACCGTTTCTGTTTTAGGTGTGGCCTCAACAACATAACAGGGTTGCGCATCGAGGACATCTTCTTTCAAAAGCTTGTAATTCCACTCCTCCACCTTATATCCGATTACATCCGCGTAAGAAAAATCAGTTCCAAGAAAGCTATCCTTCTTATTGCTGGAAACTAGGCGTCGCACCTTTTTCAACTCGGGCAGATAAACCCAAATATCATCATCCCTGTCTGCATGCTCGATTAATAGAGATACGGTGCCTTTGACATCAGGTGGTGACATGAAGCGCGTCATTCTCATGCTATCTATTCCGTTATCTTCCAGTTTGGTTGTCCCAAAGACTTTTCGAACTCGCTCCTGCCCTGACTTATTGATAAGAGTGAAAGTAGCATCCGAATTCGAATCCAACACTTTAGAGACGATGAAATTTCTTTCCATGATTAGTGGTATGTCTAGTTCCTCCGCTTGCGCTTGTGGTGGTTGACTTGAAAGGCCAATTGCAAGTGTCAAGATGGCAAGCAAACTGGGGGCGAGATTTCGATCTTCGGCAATTCTCCTGTAGATAAAGTTGGGACGGAATGAAAGTACAAGCGCGGGGATTAACAGCAATGCTGATAGTGCGCTTACCATCATGGCGTTAACGATCAGAATTGCCAACCACATGTGGATATAGAATCCGAATGAAAACAATAGCACCCCATAACCGGCCCCAACTGCGACTGCTACAAATAAAATCGCTTCGCCTGCTGTTCTAAGCACATTGCAAACAGCAGCCACCTCGTTCGTCTCAGATGTTAATTCTTCGCGCAATCGATAAATCAGATAAATCGAATAATCCGCTCCTATTCCAACTGCCATCGCCGATGTGAGCGAAGTCGGAATGTTTAACAAGATTCCGCTCCACCCCATCAGGCCAAAGTTAGCGATGACTGCGATTAGCAACGGCAGCAATACCATGATACCCGCGACTAAAGAACGGAAAATGAGACTGGAAATCACCAAGACAACCGCGCCGATCTGCACGATATTGAGTATCTTTTCTTTCACCATCGCATCGTTGAGTGCTGCGTCCTGCGGTGCGCTTCCACCGATACGGACGCGCACATCATCATTGAAGTGCGTCGCGGAAAATGCATTAACCTTTTGAATCAGCTGCTCAATATAAGCGGTACTGTCGGTTTTCACAAACGCAGTCAATTTGGCCATTCGGTAACCATAATCGACGTATGAATCAAAATCACCTGGCTCACCGGACATCGAGTAAAGCAATAAGTATTGAGAAACTAATTGCTGGCTCTCAGGAATCTTGAAAAAATTCGGATTGTCGCCGTGCATAGCCTGATTCATGCGTTTGATAAAATCAACTATCGAAATAGTCTTGCCGACTTTTGGCTGAGTTTCCAGAAAACGCTGGAGGTCATCTATCGCCTGCAGCGTTTTTGGATTTTTTATTGCATCGTCTGTCTTGCCCTCTATCAGTAGATACAGGGTATTGGTGCCACCCAGATTCTGGTTGAGTACCATGTCGTCATTCTGAAAAGGCAGGTCGGGTGAAAAATACTTCTTTACAGAATTGTCTTCAGTGATCCTGTTCATGCCAATCAGTGCCACAACCACAAAAATTAGGACTCCACTATAGATACGGTTTCGATTCGGGCCGGTTACCCAATTCGCTATTGCACCTGTAATGCGCCCCCATACACGTACCTTGGTTTGCAAAATGACTGCACGATCTTTTGGTGGTGATAGGATCGAACGTAACGCGGGGATAAATGTCATTTCCAGAATTAATGCTGCCAAAATGCCGAGTCCGGTGAAAATTCCAAAGGTCCGCACAGTGCTGATTTCAAATACCATCAAGGAGAAGAAGCCCAAGGAAGCTACCGTTCCGGCTGCGATCATGACGGGACCGACCCGGGAAAGGGATGTTATGACAGCCTGCCGATTGGCATCCTTCGGTGACAATTTCGTTGTCTCGCGCAAGCGATAATATTCTTCGTAATAGCGCTTTAATAGCTGGACTGCATGCCCTGTTGCTACTGCCAGGATCAATATCGGCGTCGTCGCGTTGAACACATCCATTGGTACGCCAGAGGCCCCCATAACGCCGAGACCCCAGGCCACTGCGAGGACGGACGTAACCAACGGCAAGATCAAGCCTTGCTTGGTTCGAAATGCTTCAAACAGAACGAGACACAGAATGAGGAACGCGATAGGAAGGAAAATTGCCATTCGCTCTGAATATATTTCAATGTGGGCTAGAAAATTCGGAAGTCCGCCAATGTTGATATCGACCAGCGCATCGCGCTCACGCTCGACGATGGGCTCCACTTTTTCCATGATATTCCTAAAGCCGCCAGGTTCATCTTTGAACTCCACAATAATCGCTGTAGTCTTTGCATCAGCGGATACTATGGTATTCAAGTAGACAGGATTTTTGTCGACTGCAGATCTTAATGCGGTTATTTGCGCAGCAGTAGTGGGAACAGTAGCCATCAATGGTTTGACTTCTAGGCCGTCAGTCGTACCTGCGATATTTTTTGCGCGCTTTGCTGAAAGACTTAGCAGATTTTCCTTGACCACCCCAGGCACCTGCAGGAAAGCCGCTGTCATGCGTTGAACTTTTTCCAATACTTCCGGCTGATAAATATCTCCTTGTCTAGGTGTAATACCAATCACCACGACATGTTTTGAGCCAAAAACTTCTTCCACCTTAGTGCTGGTTGATACATAGGGATGAGACTGGGGCATTATCTTGCCGGGGTCGATGATAATTTTGATGCTGCGAGCCTGAAAAACAGCCAGCATTGTTATTAGTATGGTTAATGCAATGACGGCCAAGCGATACTTTATAACCCACTCTGCGAAGCTTTTCATGATTCCTCCTTTTGGTTGGGCGCATACAAATACTTAATCGTCGCCTTAATTAAAGTATATACTTCTTTTTTATATAGCGTCAACAATATATAGTATTTGACTTCGCAACAGTATTAAGGTATATTTTCAACATGATTAAAGGACTGCGTAGCTACAATCAATACTGCCCTTTAGCTAGGACATTGGACATTTTAGGCGAGCGATGGACTTTGCTTATTGTGCGGGAATTGCTTTCTGGCCCAAAAAGATTCAAAGACTTGCAAGATGCACTAGTGGGCATCGGCACCAACTTGTTATCTACCAGGCTAAAGGAAATGGAGCGTAACGGACTAATATTTAGGTCCAAACTCCCCCCTCCCGGAGTTGCATCCGTTTATGAATTGACTGAGCACGGTAGAAAGCTGGATGAAACACTCTTGTCTTTAGTAAGATGGGGAATACATTTGCTTGAGACGCCAAAAAAAGACAACGAACATGTTCGTCCCCATTGGTTGTTGTATGGCATGCTGAGCACATTTAACCCAGCCTCAGCGCGAGGAATCTCGGAAACCTACGAATTTCATGTGGACGATGAGATTTTTCACATACAGGTACTCGAAGGACGTGCCACAGGAGATATGGGCAAGGGGCACAACTCGGATTTGATCTGGGTATCGGATTCTGAGCATTTCATGGCGCTGGCGTTCGGACTAACATCTCCACAGAAGGCATATGAAGACGGGGCAATCAAGATCGGAAATGTTGCGATAATTGATCGGATGCTGCAAATTTTTAATCCGTTTAGCAATGAAGTTCCTGAGAAACAGCCCTCCGCCTTAGCTAGCCAGGTTGCTTAACTAACCGCATATACTACCAATCCGAGCAACGAAAATACGGCGGCGGCAGTCACTGACCTACTCCGCATTGCGCGGCAAATATGCGGTATCCAACGAAACTAGCATCATCAAGTAACTGCGGACGAATTTGTCACAACGTTTGAGTATGGTGGATGGTTTAGTTTGTTGATATTTAATGATGTTTACTATCCTTCGTCGTTTTTGTCGAACTTTAATTGAAGTGGTAGCTGGCTTTGCTAGCTTTCACAATGTAACGTTGATCGGCTAGTCTGTCCGGCAACGAAGTCGCCATCTTGGCAACCCCGATCATTTCCCCACACTCCGCGCGGTTCAGCGCCACTTTCGCTACGCTTTGACTGAAGTTGAAGCTCGCCAAGTCACAATAGCCACCAATCGTGCTGACTTCACCTGGTTGGTGGTGGAACGCGCCTTACGTTCAGCCATCTCCGCCGTAAGTAATGTACTCAACACCTCCCGCTCACTCTAATTCGCGGGCGAATCTTTATTCGTTAGCTCTTTTACAGTTTGTACCATGGCAAACAGATTGATTGCCTTGAGCGAGGCAATCATGACGTCATGCTGCAATGCACCCCTCCCGTGGTTGGTTATTGCGGCTAGCGTTGAACTGCACCTCGATCACGAGCTTCAATGGTGTATTGGGCGTAGGTGGTGCTTGTCGCAGCCAGTCGCTTAAGCAAGTTGAGCATATATTGCGCGGACGGCACGCAACTTTTCGGCATCAAATCGACCATTGTTAGCACCACCAACGACAAAAACAGAATACTTTCAAACGAGAAGCGATCCATATACAGATCTAACTAACTTCTAGATGGTTCGGTTCAGGTGAGTGGGCTGCCTTTGAGGAGGGCCAATCCAATAACCTTCTGATCGCAATGGATAGTTTACTTTTTTATAATTTAGCTATTGCTAAGTTATTTTAAAGTTGATACGATAATTTAAGATTACTTAAAGTATCAAATGATGTAGTGTTAATGTCTGGATTGTAAGTTCAATGTTAACGAAACACACCCCGACATTAAAGCCAAGTACTTAAATGTAAGAGTGTAGTGAATCAAGCGCATCAAGAGTAGTTGCTTAACCGCGCCCTCTTTTGGGGCGCACCATCTTGAGTAAAAATGTTTATGAGGTTTGAATCCGTCCCAACTTAGCAACTGAGAAAGGAACGACTACGTAATGAGCACAGATAAAGATGAGATGACTTGCGATGTTTTAATTATTGGCGCATCGATGGCAGGGAGTTGCCTAGCACGCCAATTAAAACTAAAACACCCCGAACTTGCGATTACCGTGATCGATAAGAAACGGGAATTCGACTACGGAATCGGTGAATCGATGCTGGAGGTATTCTGGGATTACGCTGCGAAGGATTTAAAACTGGGGCCGTACCTCGACAGCAATCACCTTTCCAAGCATGGATTGCGGTTCTTCTTCGATTCACCGGAGAAGAATTCCAAGCTGTCCGACATGAGTGAGATGGGGCGGGCTTGGGACGATTCGATTCCGGCCCATCAGATCAATCGCAAGCGATTCGACGAGGATTTGTACCATATGAATCTCGAATCTGGAGTCGATGTAATGCTCGGTTGCGGCGCCGAAGAGATCGCTCTTGACGCCGAGTCCGGGCATCGTGTGCGTACGTCAAATGGCAAGACCATACGCTGCAAATGGCTGGTCGATGCGGCGGGTTTCAACGCGCCTGTCGCTCGGAAGCTCAATCTCGTCAAGCCGATGGAGAACTATTTGATTTCCTCTCGTTGGGGGCGATTCAAAAACATTAATACAATAGACCATCTTGGCCCAGAGGAGTGGCGCGAACGGGTCAATTTCAATAGCCGCTTCCTGAGTACAAACCACTTCATGTACAAAGGCTATTGGATCTGGATGATTGCGCTGGAGCAGGATTTATATAGCATCGGCGTAGTCTGGCGACACGATCTGATCGACCTGGAAATTAAGAGCGCCGCAGACTTCGTCGAGTTCCTGCAAAGCCATCGAGGTCTCTCCGAAGTGCTGGGAGACAACTTCGAGGTGGTGGATTATCACGGATTGAAGAATATGTCTCGTATTTCGGACCAGATGTATTCTACAGACCGCTGGTTCCTAACAGGCATGTCGGCGGCGTTTCTCGACCCGCTGTTTTCTGGCGGCTCAGCATTTATGTCCGAATCGAATCGCATGATTGCTGATCTGATTGAAACGGACATGGCGGGCGACCGGAAAGCGCTGAAAAATAAAGTCACCTGTTATAACGTACATTCCCGATGGTGGCTGGAAAATTTCCTGCTCCATATCAAAGACAATTATCACGGCTCGTACGACTTGTTGCGGCATCTGTTTGAGCCCTTACTGATGGATTATTTTGGGCTAATCCTGCCATTCGCGATGGCTCGGCAGTGGGGGTACGATCCCTCCGTCGATTATGGTGACGGCACCGAACTTCGCCGTCAAAAAGCGGCGATGATCAAGGAAGGGCCGTCAATGCGCGTCCACAAGATTGTCGATGAATTGGGACGGTTCCTGCAAGAGCGCGAAGGCGTATTCCACAACAATAGCGGACAATTCTTCGATCTTAAAATCACCAAGAATTATCACCGGCATAGCCTTTCCAGGGGAAAGACCCTTTCCCCGGTGGCAATTGAGGAACTGCAAGGTGAAATGCTAGAGTTGAGCGCAAGGCTTGCCTTAATGAGAATGGCCCAGAGCACTGGGCGGCACATTAAAGACGAGTTGCTCCTGATGGCTGTGAATGCGGTTATCGACGAGGATTCAAGCCTTGCCGATGCCTTTGAACGCTTCTCTAGCACCGATGAATGTCACCTTATGCCACTGACGCAGGATCGACGCATGGCCGATCCTGCAATCCATAAACATCCGAATTGATGACGCATTGAATCATAAATAAAGGAGATAAACCATGCAAGTATTGAACGTTAAGAAGTCCTACGACGCTGCCGACGTAGAATTTACTAACGAAATCATAGTGCACATAATCAAAAAAAAAAGGCTAGTGCCTGGCGAGGCTGCAAAGGAGGAGCAATTCCATTTGGAGAGCGCTCCTCACATCGAGAAAATCTTGGGTGCCATTGAGGAGAATAAGCCGATCGATCTGGTTCTTCCCGCCTTTCCGGCTAAATCGCCAAGTCGACAGAAAACATTGAGCCACCTACCGGACTTTGGCGAAGAACTGGCGTTTAGGAATCTGAATCAGCTGTGCGAGAGAATCGCGCGGATTTATGAGCCGGGTGCGAAGTTGACAGTGTGTTCGGACGGCAGGGTGTTTGCCGATGTCGTGCGCATCCCGGATCAGGATGTTACTGACTACAACACGGAAATGCGCAGACTCGCGAAGGAGTGGAAGCTGGATTACATCCATTTCTTCGACTTGGACGACGTGTATTCTAACGTGAAGGATTTCCCCACTTTGCGCGAGGAACTGATGGTGACCTACGGCGAAGCGCTGGAGTCACTGCAACAACGCTGCAAGACGGAAAGGGAAGCCGACGAAATGTATCGCGGTATAACGCGTTTCCTGTTCGAGGACTTCAGCGGACTTGAAGAATACAAGGATTTGACGCGTAACGCGATACAAAACTTAGCTCGTCAGGCCGCCTATCGCGTTATCCAGAGAAGCAATGCTTGGGGGCGCCTAGTTGCGAAAAAAATGCCCGACTCCGTTCGCTTGTCTATCCATCCTCAATTCAGGGTCTCGGAGAAAATCGGCCTTAACCTGATTGACGAGACCGACTGCTGGGCGACGCCTTGGCATTCTGTGGTTGTCAAACAGGGCGAAAAAATCAAGCTCGTACCACGGTGCGAAGCTGAGAAGATGAACGCAGCTTTGATTTTCAAAGATGGCCGCCCCAGCTATTTTCAGGTTTTTGAATAAACAAGAATAACGGAGGAAAAATCATGTACAGCAGTGCCAGCATGCAGCCTTTCGGCCTCATCTTGACTAATACCGGCTCAGAGCGATCCATCGCGGATATACCAGCCAGTGAAATGGTGGATATGTTGAATGAACACAAAGCGATCCTCATGAGGGGGTTTTCCGCGATGTCGCCGGAGGATTACATCGCTCATGCAAGACGATACGGACCGCTTCTCAAGTGGGAGTTCGGGGAAATCCTCAATCTGCGGATCGAAAAAAAACCACCAAATCATATATTCAGCTCTGGGAGGGTGGAGATGCATTGGGACGGTGCTTACCTAGCCGACGTGCCGCGGTTCAGCATATTTCAATGCCTTACGTCCTCCATTGACGCAGAGGGAGGGGAAACAATTTTCACCGACACGGTGAAATTCCTAGAACAAGCGTCCCCGGATGACCGCAAAATGTGGAAAAAAACGAGCATAAGTTACAGCACACAAAAAGTCGCGCATTTCGGCGGTGCTGTCACCGTGCCTCTAGTCGGTGTACATCCCTATACCGGGAAAGGAATCGTGCGTTTCATTGAGCCTTTCAATGAAGATAATATGGATGTCAATCCAGTCCATGTCAATGTCGAAAATATGGAACCGACGGAGCAGGAAGCTTTCCTGAAGGACTTTACCAGGAGACTTTACTCGCCGAAATTCATGTATCAGCATCGCTGGCAAAAAGGCGATTTCCTTATTGCCGATAACAATGCCCTACTGCACGGAAGAAGCAAGTTAAGACAAAACATCTCGCGGCATTTGCAACGCATTCACATACTTGATGGGAACGAAAACGATGCCAGTAGAACTCCAATTTTTCTCGGACAGGAAAAAGCGGATATTCATGTCTAATTCGATGGGTAAGGTTTCGGTAAAAGTTATCTTTGAGGCGCAGGAATTGACAGAAAGACTTTTCCCCATTCTCTCTTAGGAGCATCGTATGAGTATTGAAGATATATGCGCTTTTGTTTCTTTGTCGGACAAACTCGCTACAGCTGGACAACCTTCAGAAGAGCAAATTCCTACATTAGCTGAGAACGGATTTAATGTAGTGATAAATCTGGGACTGCAAGACCCTCGGTATTGTATTCCAGACGAAGAAGGGTTGGTGACATGGTATGGAATGTCTTACCACCATATCCCTGTCGAGTTCAGCACACCGACTAAAGAAGATATCAACAAATTTTTTCAAGTTATGGACGACTGTCAAGATGAGAAAGTTTTTGTGCATTGTGCCGCAAACTATCGGGCTTCATGTTTCGTGGCAATGTATGGACAAGCCCGCTATGGATGGTCAGAGCGACAAGCAATGGAATTCATTCGAGGTGTGTGGGAGCCAGATAGAGTTTGGCTAGAATTTATGAATAATTCAAAGGTGATGATTGATCAGGCTACATAATACTAACTGACATTGAATCGAAAAAAATTGCAAACCCTCAAGAAGGTACATTAGATGAAAACAAATCTACTGAAGCATTTCTCAATTCACTTAGTTACTTTGCTAGTACTTAATTTTTACGGGTTAAGTATGGCACTAGCTCAAGAGATCCTGGTTGACCAAAATGCAAAAAAGAAGGAAGCCTTTGTTTTGCTTCAATCTGAAATGATCGACAAGGAGGCGTTCTTTATTAAGTATGCGATTCCTGCGGAAATGGTGGTAAGTGCACATAGTGGGCAGGCTATTGTTGCCACCTTTGACAAAAAAGTGGTGGAGGGTGCTTGGAATAATAACTGGACAATCATTTTGAAGTTTCCTTCACTAAAAGCTGCGACCGATTGGTATTACTCAGATAAATATCAAGCACTTATACCGTACCGGCATGCAGCAACCGCATTCGGCAATATGGTGATATTTGAAGGCACTCCCGAAAGCGTAATGTATTGGAGCATAACTCAATATAACGGCATTTCTCCTACTCTGCACTTTCCTTTAACCTTGGATCCGACCCCAGAGTATGTGGTAACCGTTTCGCCATCTGGAAATACGACTGAAGATCAATTTGTAGTGAGCGCATCGTTTGATGAAATAAGCTACAAAGGAGCTAATCTTTCGCTGGAAATGAAAATACCTGCGTCTTCCATTAACGATGGAAATTTAGATTTTCAGTTTTCGCTTAAAGATACAGCAGGCCATCATGTAAAACTCGGCACAGTGCATGCCACAAATTTTACAGCCGACAAGTGGCACAACATTCAATTTGGCAGCAATGCAGACGCTGATGATCGTAATCGCCATGTCAATGATGGTGAGCCGATAGATTTGACAAAGATTAACGCTCTTGAAATAGCATTTGGCGCGGATCACAAACCTATCCAAGTATCAGGAGATATCCAGATTAGAAATTTAAAAATATAGAAATAAGATTTTCCAGCGAACAAAATTTCTTCATGGCAACTAATTTTTACGAAATTAGATTATCCATACATTCGCAAATTGTTGGCCAAAAAAATTATTGCGCTTCCTGATGCCGAGCTGCTATCCGCTAGTAGACGTTGGGGTGTCACATACAGGATTCCTGTCTGAGCGAAACATTGGTTGGCTATAAGACGGGAGATAAAACATGCAGTTGCCACGGCATTGGGCTGGGTGTGTTTTCGTTGAATCACTGAATAGCAATTCTACTGGCTTTGCACGCAGACGCCTAGGAAGCCTCTGATTTAGTCCGTCAATTCGCCTAAGGCCGAATAATTTATTGAAAGCAGTGCATTTGTTCTTTGCCGGAATAACAAAGCTAACATTAATCAAATCAGTCAATTCGGTGCACATAATGCAGAACACAATCCGGTTGCAACAGCGTTTAAATTTTATTTTTGAAGATGGATATCATGAACACATCTAATATACCAACCGTATCAGTTCATTTGGTCGAAAACACGCTTTTTTTTGTTTTACTGCAATTGGTCATCATCATTGCTATCGCCCGTGTGGCGGGTCACTTTGCGCGCGGCATGGGACAACCGCGTGCGGTTGGTGAAATGATTGCTGGATTAATGCTGGGACCATCGCTATTTGGACAATTTTTTCCAGAGGTTTCAGCATTTGTATTCCATAGTGCACCCCCCCTTCCGATTAGCATCATCAGCCAAATTGGGTTGATCTTGCTCATGTTCCAAATTGGGATGGACTTCGATTTTTCGCATTTGACCGAAAAAAAAAACCGGAAAGCCGTAACTTGGATTTCGGTAACATCGATCGGGTTGCCGTTCGCGCTAGGTTTCGGTCTTGGACAGTGGTCCGCGCCATATCTGGCGCCCGGTATCGCCCCCTTGCCGTACAGCCTCTTTGTAGGTACCGCACTCTCGATTACTGCTGTACCGATTCTGGGGCGCATTATGGCTGAGTATGGCCTTACACAAACGCATGTTGGGGCGATTGCTATCAGTGCGGCTGCGGTAAATGATGTAGTAGGCTGGTTGCTGCTTGCGGTGATATCAGCTATATCCTTGGCGCAATTTTCACTGGTAACTACCCTTACCCAACTGGGGTTGCTAGCAATTTATGTTGCGGTGTGTTGGTTGATAGTTCAGCCATTGCTCCGGCAACTGATTAATCGCTCCAATCTCTCCCAGAGCAGAGTTCCTGGAGACCTCATGGCGGCAATGCTTACGATCGTTTTCATTTCCGGTATGGTTACCTTCAAGATCGGCATATTCGCAATTTTTGGCGGATTCATGATAGGTGTGCTGGTACATGATATGCCGAAGTTTGTTGCGCTCTGGAAGAAATCCGTCGGCGACTTCGTCATGGTATTTTTCCTTCCGGTCTTTTTCACTTACACCGGTCTGCGTACTAACATTGCCGGACTTGATACATATTTACTATGGACTTGGTGTCTGATTTTTTTTCTCGGAGCGACAATCGGGAAGTTGGGCGGTGCATATTTTGGTGCGAGGATGGCTGGTTTGGACAAGTATCAATCCAGCGCAATTGGCTTCCTTATGAACACGCGCGCATTGATGGAATTAATCGTCCTGAATATTGGCTTTGACCTCGGATTTATACCTCGCAACTTATTCACCATGTTAGTAGTAATGGCAATTGTCACTACAATTATGACCGGTCCAGCGCTACGTAACCGGCTGCCCAAGATGGGACACCAGATTCCTGTGGGAATCGACGCATAATTTTTTGCCAAAACCGAAAAGTTCATGATGAATTCTTCATCGCGCGCCTCATGGAGAAAGAATGAGATGCGTAGCGCGCTGCTAGTTTCCGCTCTGTGTTTGAGCCTGATCAGCATGCATGTTTTCGCTGCAAAGAATGATCTCGCACCAACACCAGACGACTCGGCATCGACCTTGTCTGCGCTTAATCTCAACGGTTCATTGCGGAGCAGCTACTGGAATGTTTCCAATAATCCAAATGGTCGCAATAATCTTGGCATCAACGAGCTCTGGCTGAAAGCCGCGCCGCATCTCAGCGACAATGCCACGCTGCTGCTGGACGGTTGGACGCGCACACCAAATGCGGATAGTTCTACAACCACGCAAGGCCTGCTGCGCGAGGGTTATGTGAATTTCAGCAGCGGGGCAACGAATTTTGTCATCGGCAAACAAATCATCGTGTGGGGGCGCGCCGATCAACTCAATCCGACCGACAACCTGAGTCCACGCGACTACACTATGTTCACTGCGGAAAACGACGATCAGCGACAAGGTACTTCAGCGGTAAAGGCGACTTACAATTTTACAGACGTGGCTGTAACGGGAATCTGGCTGCCGCGCTTTCGTCCCAACACGGTGCCGATTCCACCTGTCGCTGGAACTGCGTTTAGCGATAATATCCCGACTGGCGATCAATTCGCGTTGAAGCTGGACCAGTCCGGTATGGCAGTGGATTGGTCGCTGTCTTATTTTGACGGCTTTGATCTTAACCCGGATCTCGCCATTCAATCTGCGCAACCAAATGCGCTTAACCTGTCGTTGCAGCATCATCGCATTCGCGTATTAGGTGCGGATGGTGCCACCGTGGTTGGCCGCTATGGCCTGCGTGCCGAAGCGGCCTATACCTGGACGGAGAACCCGACCGGTATTGATCCGTTTGTAAAAAAACCATTCTTCTACGGTGTCGTGGGCGCAGATCGTACCTTCTTTGATTATCTAAATATCAATGCTCAATATTTTGTGCGCCAGATTAACAGCTTCAGCGATCCGAACATTATTACCGACCCACTAACGCGCGATGTTGCCATACAACAAAGCATCATCTCCAATCAACAGGATAGATTTCAGCAGGGCATGAGTTTGCGCATTGGCAACAAGTGGTTAAGCGAAACGCTGGAAGCCGAACTTGCCGCCGTTTACAGCTTCACTCGCCGAGATTACCTACTGCGTCCCAAACTTAGCTATGCCTTCGACGATCACTGGAAAGGCACATTGGGAGCAAATCTGTTTCGTGGTGATCCCAATACATATTTGGGCATGCTACATTATCTCTCCACTGTGTTTGGCGAACTGCGCTATAGCTTCTAAAGCTGTGTGATCTGGATCGTACAGGTGAACTTTCACCGTTCGCGGGTTGTTCGTATTTTGCTATCAGGTTACGCCTTGTACGAGGAAATAGTCAGGCGTAAGGTGTGGCTGACTCAGATCGAGATGGAATATTGGAAGATTCTAGGAATATTAGAAATTCCCAGTAGGAATTCGAC
>VFSW01008790.1_pt1 | contig 14475 bp, 11 predicted proteins | sample 5358111 | NCBI WGS metagenome assembly VFSW01 (sample SAMN11554181, study PRJNA540505) | mine drainage metagenome | isolation source: sediment from site ElyBrook_90M | place: USA: Ely Copper Mine, Vershire, VT | collected 2017 | reverse complement strand
CCCCCCCCCGCCCCCGGGCCGGGGCGGCGGGCCGCGGCGCGGGGGCGCCCGGCCCCGGGGGGCCCCGCGGCCGGCCCGGACTTCTGCAGTGCCTGGCTCACGTACTGGCACAGGCGCGCGAAATGCGGCTCGAGCGGCGGCGGGAAGGCATCGAGCCAGTGCTGCGCGCTCAGGAAGTACTCGAGGCTCTTCGACGGCGCGACGTCGTCGATGCGAAACGGCAGGATGCCCACGTCCTTGTGCACCGCCCGTTCGATCTCGCGGCGCACCTGCGAGGACTGATTGCTGTTCGCGGAGAACACCAGCACCATGATGCGCGCGGTCGCGATCGCGTCGATGATCTCGGCCGCCCAGTCGGCCGAGGGCTCGATGTCGCGCGGCGCGATCCAGCAGCGGATGCCGTGCGACTCCAGGCGCTCGACCACCCGGTACGCGCAGTCCTGGTCGGCCTTGGAGTAACTGACGAACACGTGCTGCGTCATGCCGTCAGCCCTCGAGCATGCTCATGGCCTTCGCGAGGCTCTTGCGCATGCGGTTGAAGGAGCGCCCCAGCGAGGCGATCTCGCGCGCGCCGCCCTGCGGGAAGTCCTGGGCGAGGCTCTCCCCGAGGCTCACCTGATCGGCACGCGCGGCGAGGCTGCGCACCGGGCGCACCACCAGGGCGTAGAGCAGCGCGTTCACCACGATCAGCACCGCGGCGAACACCGCCACGAGCGACACGATGAATCCGTCGAACGCCTTGCGCGCGCTCGCCGTCGCCATCGCGAACGGCACCGAGACCACCTGCGCACCGACCGCCTCGTCGACCTTCCAGCCGAAGCCGTTGTCCGAGCCGTAGCGGGCGATCATCGATTTCGGCGCCGCGGCCGGCAGGCTGTGGCATTGCAGGCAGCTGCCTTGCACGCGAATCGGGCGCGCGAGGTACAGGGTGCGGCCCATCGGCGTGTCGCGCTCGCCGATCACCTCCCGGGTGGCCGCGTCGTTGCGGAAGCGCTCGATGATGTCGGACTCCCAATCCGTGGCGCGATCGCTCGGATTGGTCGGATTGAGCGTCGCTTCCTTGTAGGTGTACTCGGGATGGTTGGCCCGCAGGCGCGTGAAGTTGCTGGTCGCCGCGTACGAGGGCACGCTCTGCGGCGGGAAGGCGCTCAGGATCTGCTCCTGGAGCAGCGGCTGGATCTCGCTCGTCGTGTAGGCCCGCATGGCGAGCGAGCTGTCGACCATCAGCGCCGCCTCGTTGAGCACCTCGCGCCGGGCATTCGCCTCGAGGATGTTCCAACACGCATAGCCGGCCAGAGCCGTGCCCAGCGCGAACACCGCAAACAGCGCGAGATTGATGCGTACGAGCAGGCTCACGGCGGTTCGCATCCCTTTGCGAGTTTCCCTTATGCGCCGATCATACCCCAACCGCGCGGCGCAGCATCAGGCCCGGCCGAGCGCGGCGCGATCAGTGGAACTCCTCGTTCCAGACGAGCAGCAGCAGGGCGAGGCCGGCGAGCCCGTACAGCAGGGCGGAAACCCCGTGCCAGGCGCCGAAGGTCAGTCCGGCGAACGAGCCGCGCGCATGCGCGGCGGCCATCGCCGGCCGCAGCGCCCATTCGTTGAGCGCCAGGAGGGCTGCGGCCAGGAAGCCGCGCATGAATTTGGCGCGCACGGGCGAGAGCAGCGCGAGCACCGCCACGGCGATGCCGACGTAGGTCTCGATGGCGAACAGGCGCCCCGCGAGCAATCCCGCCAGGTGCCGGTCGCCCTGCGCGAAGAACAGCGTCGGCGCCACCCAGATCGCCGTCGCCCAGAGGCTCCCCGCCCAGAGCACCAGGAGCACGTTGAACAGGCTGCGGATCAAGGTGCCGGGCCCGCCTCAGACGTACCGAACCGACACGATCTCGTAGGTGCGCGTGCCGCCGGGCGCGACCACGTCGACCACGTCGCCCTCGCTCTTGCCGATGAGCGCGCGCGCGATCGGCGAGGAGACCGACAGCAGCCCCTGCTTGATGTCCGCCTCGTCGTCGCCCACCAGCTGATACACCACCTTGGCGCCGCCGTCCTGGTCCTCCAGCTGCACCGTGCAGCCGAACACCACGCGGCCGCTCGCGTTCAGCTTGGTCACGTCGATCACTTCGGCGTTCGACAGCCGCATCTCGATCTCGCCGATGCGCCCCTCGATGAAGCTCTGCTGTTCGCGGGCCGCGTGGTATTCCGCGTTCTCGGACAGGTCGCCGTGCGCGCGCGCCTCGGCGATCGCCTTGATGACGTTCGGCCGGGCCTCGCTCTTGAGCTGCTTGAGCTCCTGGCGCAGCCGTTCGGCGCCGCGCAGGGTCATGGGGGTTCTCTTCACGCCGCGAATTCCTTGTGCAAGTCCTGCAACCGGTTGACTTCTATGTCCCCGAGATGATCGAGCGCATCGCAGGTGGCGCGCGCCGCGGCCACGGTCGTGTAGTACGTGATCCGCCGCGCCACCGCCTCCCGGCGAATCGAGCGCGATTCGCGCACGGCCTGCTTGCCCTCGGTGGTGTTGACGATCAGCGCTACCTCGTCATTTTTTATCATATCGACGACGTGCGGGCGACCATCCCGCACCTTGTTCACGCGCCGGCAGCTCACCCCCGCCTCCTCGAGCGAATGGGCCGTGCCGCCGGTCGCGGCGATCTCGAAGCCGCGGGCGATCAGCATCTGGGCGAGCGCCACCGCGCCCGGCTTGTCGCGGTCGCGCACGCTGATGAAGCACAGCCCGCGCGTCGGCAGCACGACGCCCGAGGCCGCCTGGGCCTTGGCGTACGCCTCGCCGAAGGTGCGCCCGGTGCCCATCACCTCGCCCGTGGACTTCATCTCCGGCCCCAGGATCGGATCGGCCTCCGGAAACTTCACGAACGGGAACACGGCTTCCTTGACCGAGAAATACGTGGGGATGCGCTCCTTCGTGCAGCCCTGGGCCGCGAGCGAGCGGCCGGTCATGACCCGGGCAGCGACCTTGGCGAGCGGCATGCCGGTCGCCTTCGACACGAACGGCACGGTGCGCGAAGCCCGCGGATTGACCTCGAGGATGTAGATCACGCCGCTCTGGATGGCGAACTGGATGTTCATGAGCCCGACGACGTTCAGCGCCTTGGCGAGCTTGCGGGTCTGGCTGCGCAGCTCCTCCTGGACCTCGGGCGACAGGCCGTTCGGCGGCAGCGAGCAGCTCGAATCCCCCGAATGCACGCCGGCCTGCTCGATGTGCTCCATGATGCCGCCGATGAGCACCTCCTCGCCGTCGCTCACCGCGTCCACGTCCACTTCGATCGCGAGGTCGAGAAACCGGTCGAGCAGCACCGGGCTGTCGTTCGAGACCTTGACCGCATCGGCGGTGTACTGGCGCAGGTCCTCCTCGTTGAACACCACCTCCATCGCCCGGCCGCCGAGCACGTAGCTCGGCCGCACCACCAGCGGGAAGCCCACCTCGCGCGCCATGAACACCGCCTGCTCTTCGTTGCGCGCGGTCGCGTTCGCCGGCTGCTTGAGCTTCAAGGAGGCCACCAGCTTCTGGAAGCGCTCGCGATCCTCCGCTACGTCGATGCTGTCGGGGCTCGTGCCGATGATCGGCGCGCCGGCCGCGGCGAGCGCCCGGGAGAGCTTGAGCGGCGTCTGGCCGCCGTACTGCACGATCACGCCCTCCGGTTTCTCCTTGTCGATGATCTCCATGACGTCTTCGAAGGTGAGCGGCTCGAAGTACAGGCGGTCGGAGGTGTCGTAGTCGGTCGACACGGTCTCCGGATTGCAGTTGACCATGATGGTCTCGAAGCCGTCCTCGCGCAGCGCCATGGCGGCGTGCACGCAGCAATAGTCGAATTCGATGCCCTGGCCGATGCGGTTCGGGCCGCCGCCCAGGATCATGATCTTGCGGCGCGCGCTCGGCTGGGCCTCGCACTCCTCCTCGTAGGTCGAGTACAGGTACGCCGTCGCGGTCGCGAACTCCGCCGCGCAGGTGTCCACGCGCTTGTACACCGGATGCAGCCCGAACTTGCGGCGGCGGCTGCGCACCGCCGGCTCCTCGCGGCCCACCAGGGCGGCGATGCGCGCATCGGAGAAGCCCTTGCGCTTCAGGGTCCGCAGGCGCGGCTGATCCAGGCCGTCGAAACCGTCGGCCCGCACGCGCAGCTCCTCGCGCAGCAGGTCCTCGATCTGGGCCAGGAACCACGGATCGATGTGCGTTGCATCGAAGACCTGCTGCAGGCTCCAGCCGGCGCGGAAGGCGTCCGCCACGTACAAAATGCGGTTCGCGCCCGGCCAGCGCAATTCGTAGGCGAGCCGCTCCGCGCCCTGCTCGGTGAGCGGCTGCGCGAGCTGCTCGGCGAAGCCGTCGTAGCCGAGCTCGAGGCTGCGCAGCGCCTTCTGCATCGATTCCTGGAAATTGCGCCCGATGGCCATGGCCTCGCCCACCGATTTCATCTGCGTGGTGAGCCGGTCGTTCGCCCCCGGGAATTTTTCGAAGGTGAAGCGCGGAATCTTGGTGACCACGTAGTCGATCGAAGGCTCGAAGGCGGCCGGCGTCGCGCCGCCGGTGATCTCGTTCTTGAGCTCATCGAGCGTGTAGCCCACCGCGAGCTTCGCGGCGATCTTCGCGATCGGAAAGCCGGTCGCCTTGGAGGCGAGCGCCGAGGAGCGCGAGACGCGCGGGTTCATCTCGATCACGATCATCCGGCCGTCCTCCGGATTGATCGCGAATTGAACGTTCGAGCCTCCGGTATCGACGCCGATCTTGCGCAGCACGGCGATCGAGGCGTCGCGCATGCGCTGATACTCGCGGTCGGTGAGCGTCTGCGCGGGCGCCACCGTGATCGAGTCGCCCGTGTGCACGCCCATCGGATCGATGTTCTCGATGGAGCAGACGATGATGCAGTTGTCGTTGCGGTCGCGCACCACCTCCATCTCGTATTCCTTCCAGCCGAGCACCGACTGCTCGAGCAGCACCTCGTTGGTCGGCGAGGCGTCGAGCCCGCGGGCGACGATGGCCTCGAACTCCTCGCGGTTGTAGGCGATGCCGCCGCCGCTGCCGCCGAGCGTGAACGAGGGGCGGATCACGGTCGGGAAGCCGATCTCCGCCTGCACCGCGAGCGCCTCCTCCATGCTGTGGGCGATGCGCGCCTGCGCCGTCTCGAGACCGATGTCGGTCATCGCCCGGCGGAACAGTTCCCGGTCCTCGGCCATGTCGATGGCGCGCTGCGATGCGCCGATCATCTCCACGCCGAACTTCTCGAGCACCCCCTCGCGCACCAGGTCCAAGGCCGTGTTGAGCGCGGTCTGGCCGCCCATGGTGGGCAGCAGCGCGCTCGGGCGCTCCTTCTCGACGATGCGCGCGACCGTGCGCCAGTTGATCGGCTCGATGTAGATCGCGTCGGCGGTCTCGGGATCGGTCATGATGGTGGCCGGATTCGAGTTCACCAGGATGACGCGATATCCCTCTTCTTTCAGTGCCTTACACGCCTGAGCTCCAGAATAGTCGAACTCACAGGCCTGGCCGATGACGATCGGTCCCGCGCCGATGATCAGGATGCTCTCGAGGTCCGCACGTTTCGGCATGGCCTAGCCCTCCGCCGGGTTGGGCTGCTCGGCCGGCTTCTTGCTGCCGTTGCGGCCGCGTGAATTCGCCTGGATGCGCTTGACCATCAGGTAGACGAAATGCTCGAACAGCAGCTTGAGGTCATGCGGTCCCGGGCTGGCCTCGGGATGGCCCTGGAAGCTGAACACCGGCCGCTCGGTGTGCGCGATGCCCTGCAGCGAACCGTCGAACAGCGACCGGTGCGTCGGCCGCAAGGTCGCGGGCAGCGTCGCTTCGTCGACCGCGAAGCCGTGATTCTGGCTCGAGATCAACACCCGGCCCGAATCGAGCTCGAGCACCGGGTGATTGGCGCCGTGGTGGCCGAACTTCATCTTCACCGTCTTGGCGCCGCTCGCGAGCCCGAGCAACTGATGGCCGAGGCAGATGCCGAAGATCGGAATGTCGGTCTCGAGGAAGCGCTGGATCGCCTGAATGGCGTAGTCGCAGGGCTCGGGATCGCCCGGGCCATTACTTAAGAAAATACCGTCAGGATTCATCGCAAGTACTTGATCTGCCGTTGTTTGTGCCGGCACGACGGTCATGCGGCAGCCATGCTCGGCGAGGATGCGCAGGATGTTGCGCTTGATCCCGAAGTCGTACGCGACCACGTTGAGGCGGGTCTGCGGGCGCGGCGGCTTGCTCGCACTCTTCCAGATCACGCCGTCGTTCCACTGGTAGTTGCGCTTGGTCGAGACCGCCTTGGCGAGATCCATGCCTTTCAAGCCCGGGAACTTCCTGGCGGCGCGCACCGCCGCGCTCTCGTCGATGCTGTCGCCGGTCATGATGCAGCCCGCCTGCGCGCCCTTCTCGCGCAGCAGGCGCGTGAGCTTGCGCGTGTCGATGTCGGCGATGGCCACCACCTTGCAGCGCGTGAGAAAGCCCCCGAGCGTCTCGGTCGCGCGCCAGTTCGAATGCAGCAAGGCCAGGTCGCGGATCACCAGGCCTGCCGCGTAGACCGCCCCGGATTCCAGGTCCTCGGGGTTGGTGCCGGTGTTGCCGATGTGGGGGTACGTGAGGGTGACGATCTGCCGGCAATAGGAAGGATCCGTCAGGATCTCCTGGTAGCCCGTCATCGCCGTATTGAAAACTACTTCACCAGTCGTGTTGCCCTTCGCGCCAACTGAGACGCCACGGAACACGGTGCCATCTTCGAGCGCTAGCACTGCAGGTGTCGACACTCCGGTTCCTCGCTTCCGCGCTGGCGCGCGTTACCGCACATGCGCAAAGCGGGAGTCGCTCGCTCGTGAGCGTCCTCCCGCTTCGTGGTTGATTCGCTGGTCTTTACCGGGCGCGAATATTAACGGCGGGCGCGGTGCCGGTCCATGCCCGCGCAGCGCTCTTACAGTCCCAGCACGTCGGTCATGCCGTACAGGCCGGGCGGGCGCACGGCGAGCCATGCCGCGGCGCGCAGGGCGCCGCGCGCGAACACCATCCGGTCGGTGGCCCGGTGGGTGATCTCCAGCCGCTCGCCGCCGAGGGCGAACAGCACGGTGTGCTCGCCGACGATGTCGCCGGCCCGCACCACGCTGAAGCCGATGGCGCCGTCGGTGCGCGGCGCGCCCACCCCGTGCCGCTCGAACACCGCCAGATCGGCGAGCTGCGCGCCGCGCGCGCCCGCCACCGCCTCGCCCCGCGCGAGCGCGGTGCCCGCGGGGGCGTCGCGCGTCAGCCGGTGGTGCGCCTCCGAGATCTCGACGTCCGCCGCCCCGCCGAGGGCTGCGGCCGCGAGCGCGACCAGGCGGGTCATGACGTGCACGCCGATGCCCGTGTTCGGTGCGATCAGCACCGGGATGAGCGCCGCCGCCCGCTCGAGCGCCGCCCGCGACCCGGTCTCCAAGCCGGTGGTGCCCACCAGCAGCGGCACGCCGGCGGCGGCACAGGCCTCGGCATGCCGCGCAACGCCCTCCGGCCGGCTGAAGTCGAGCGCGACGGACGCACCCCGCAATGCCGCGGCGGGGTCCGCGGTCACGGCGACCCCGAAAGGGGCGCCTTCGGCGGCCGCATCCGCCCCGAGATGGGGGCTCGTCACCGAGGCGACCGCCCCGACCAGCCGCCAGGCGTCCCGGTCCTCGCGCAGCGCACGCACCAGCGACTGGCCCATGCGCCCGGTGCAGCCGAAGACGGTCAGCGCCAGCACCGGCCGGGCCCTAGTCGACGGCGCGCGTGAAGAACTTCTTCACGCCCTCGAGGAACGACTTCTCGCGCGGCTTGTGGCCGCCCGCCTGCAGGGTGCTCTCGAACTTGCGCAGCAGCTCCTTCTGCTCGGCACTCAAGGCCACCGGAGTCTCGACCACGACGCGGCAGAACAGGTCCCCGGGAGCGCCGCCGCGCACCGGGCGCACGCCCTTCTCGCGCAGCCGGAACACCCGGCCCGACTGGGTCTCGCCCGGGATCTTGAGCACCACCTCGCCGTCGAGGGTCGGTACGTCCACCGAGCCGCCGAGTGCGGCGGTCGCGAAGCTCACCGGCACCTCGCAGGACAGATGGCTGCCCTCGCGTTCGAAGATCGGATGCTCGCGCACCCGGATCTCGACGTACAGGTCCCCCGCGGGACCGCCATTGCGGCCCGCCTCGCCCTCGCCGGTGAGGCGGATTCGATCGCCCGTATCCACGCCCGCCGGCACGGTGACCGCCAGCGTCTTCTCCTGGCGCACCCGTCCCTGGCCGTAGCAGGTGTCGCAGGGATTGCTGATGATCTTGCCGCGCCCCTTGCAGCGCGGGCAGGGCTGCTGAATGGTGAAGATCGACTGCTGCACGCGCACCTGCCCCTGACCGGCACAGGTGTCGCAGGTCTTCGGGGTGCTGCCCTTCGCGGCGCCGGTGCCGTTGCAGGTCTTGCACTCCCCGAGCGTGGGGATCTGGATCTGGGTGTCGGTGCCGAACACCGCCTGCTCGAGATCGAGCTCGAGCTCATAGCGCAGGTCGGCGCCGCGGAACACCTGGGAGCGGCCGCGCTGGCCGCCGAAGATGTCGCCGAACATCTCGCCGAAGATGTCGCCGAAGGCCTCGCCGGCGCTGAAGCCGCCGCTGCGCCCGCCCTCGAGGCCGGCATGGCCGAACTGGTCGTACACCGCCCGCTTCTGCGCGTCGGCGAGCACCTCGTACGCCTCCTTGGCCTCCTTGAACTTGTGCTCTGCGTCCGGGTCGTCCGGATTGCGGTCCGGGTGGTATTTCATGGCGAGGCGTCGGTACGCCTTCTTGATGTCGGCTTCGGTCGCCGTCCGCGGCAGATCCAGAGTCTTGTAGTAGTCGTGCTTCGCCATCGCTCACCCAGATCACGCTCACCCGTACCGCTCGCACAAGAACGAGCCGCCGGCGCCTTTGGGGGCAGTGCCGGCGGCTCGCCGCCCGTCCACCGACGGGCAGGCCGTCGAAACGTCAGGCCTTCTTGCGGTCGCTTTCCTTGACCTCTTCGAACTCGGCGTCGAGCACGTCGTCCTTCTTCGGCTCCGCCTCGCCGGCGGCCTTCTCCGCGCCCGCCGACTGCTCGTACATCTTCTGCAGCACGGCGCTGGAGGCCTGCTCGAGCGCCTGGGTCTTGCGCTCGATCTCCTCGCGATCGTCGCCGCCCATCGCGGTCTTGAGCGCCGCGATGGCCTCCGTGGCCGCCGTCTTGTCGGCCTCCGCAGCCTTGTCGCCCGCGTCCTTGAGCGCCTTCTCCACGGTGTGCACCGTGGCGTCGGCCTTGTTGCGCGCGACGACCAGTTCGCGGAACTTGCGGTCCTCCTCGGCGTGCGCCTCGGCGTCCGACACCATGCGCTTGATTTCCGCCTCGGACAGGCCGCTCGAGGCCTTGATCACGATACGCTGTTCCTTGCCCGTCTTCACGTCCTTGGCCGAGACGTTCAGGATGCCGTTCGCGTCGATGTCGAAGGTGACCTCGATCTGCGGCATGCCGCGCGGCGCCGGCGGGATGTCGGACAGGTCGAAGCGGCCGAGGGACTTGTTGTCCGCGGCCCGCTCGCGCTCGCCCTGCAGCACGTGGATGGTCACGCCCGTCTGATTGTCGTCCGCGGTCGAGAACGTCTGCGCCGCCTTGGTCGGGATGGTGGTGTTCTTCTCGATCACCTTGGTCATCACCCCGCCGAGCGTCTCGATGCCGAGCGACAGCGGCGTCACGTCGAGCAGCAGCACGTCCTTGACGTCGCCGGCGAGCACGCCGCCCTGGATCGCCGCGCCCACCGCGACCGCCTCGTCCGGATTGACGTCCTTGCGCGGCTCCTTGCCGAACAGGTCCTTGACCACCTTCTGCACGAGCGGCATGCGGGTCTGGCCGCCGACCAGGATCACCTCGCCCACGTCCTTCAGGGACAGGCCCGCATCCTTCAGCGCGATGCGGCACGGCTCCATGGTCTTCTGCACCAGATCCTCGACCAGCGACTCGAGCTTGGCGCGGGTCAGCTTGATGTTCAGGTGCTTCGGACCCGAGGCGTCGGCCGTGATGTACGGCAGATTGACCTCGGTCTGCTGGCTCGAGGACAGCTCGATCTTGGCCTTCTCGGCCGCTTCCTTCAGGCGCTGCATGGCGAGCGGATCCTTGCGCACGTCGATGCCGCTCTCCTTCTTGAACTCGTCGGCCAGATAGTTGATGACGCGCAGGTCGAAGTCCTCGCCGCCGAGGAAGGTGTCGCCGTTGGTCGAGAGCACCTCGAACTGGCGCTCACCGTCCACCTCGGCGATCTCGATCACCGACACGTCGAAGGTGCCGCCGCCCAGGTCGTACACCACGATCTTGCGGTCGCCGCCCTCCTTGTCGAGCCCGTAGGCGAGCGCCGCCGCGGTCGGCTCGTTGATGATGCGCTTGACGTTCAGGCCCGCGATGCGCCCGGCATCCTTGGTCGCCTGGCGCTGCGAATCGTTGAAATAGGCCGGCACCGTGATCACCGCCTCGGTGACCGTCTCGCCGAGATAATCCTCGGCGGTCTTCTTCATCTTCATGAGGACCCGTGCGGACACCTCCGGCGGGGCCATCTTCTTGCCCTGCACTTCCACCCACGCGTCGCCGTTGTCGGCCTTGACGATCGTGTAGGGGACCATGTTGACGTCCTTCTTGACCACGTCGTCGGTGAACTTGCGGCCGATCAGGCGCTTGACCGCCGCGAGCGTGCTCTGCGGGTTGGTGACCGCCTGGCGCTTGGCCGGCTGGCCGACCAGCACCTCCGAGTCCTTGGTGAAGGCAACGATCGACGGGGTCGTGCGGTCACCCTCGCTGTTCTCGATCACCTTGGGCTTGCCGCCTTCCATGATGGCGACGCAAGAGTTGGTCGTACCCAGATCGATGCCTATGATCTTAGCCATGCTTGGATTCCTCTGAAAATATCGATTACCTGACCGCTACGTGGGGGAGCGCCGGCGTTTTTCAATCGCCTCGGGCCGCCTTAGGCGGGACCCTTGCTCACGACCACCCGCGCCGGCCGCAACAGCCGCCCGTTGAGCGAATATCCCTTCTGCACCACCGTGAGCACCGTGTTTGCCGGGTGCGCGGCGCTCTCCTGCGCCACCATCGCCTCGTGCCAGGCCGGGTCGAACGGCTGGCCGGCCGGATCGATGACCTTGATGCCGCCCTTCTCGAAGGCGCGGTGCAGCTGGCGCAGCGTCGCCTGGGCCCCCTCGAGCAGCGCCGGACCCGGATTCGCGGCCCCCGCCTGGATGCCCGCCTCCTGGGCGTCGCCCACGGTCACGAGTTCCTGGGCAAAGCGCTCGATGGCGAATTTGCGGGCGTTCTCGATCTCCCGGTCGGTGCGCTTGCGGTAATTATCGAGCTCGGCCACGGCACGCAGGTAATTGTTCCAGTTCTCCTGCGCCTTGGCCTGCGCCGCGGCGAGCGCATCGTCCGGCCCCGGCGTCGCGCCCTGGGCGGGCGCCTCGGCGGCGCCGGCCGTCTCGGCATGGTTGGTTTCGTTCACGCTTGAAAAGCCCTCGCGAGTGAGGGGCGGCGGCCCGATGACCCCGCCGAACCGCAGCAAAATGGGGGCTATTTTCGGGCGTTCAAGGCCGATCCGAGCAATTTTGCGGTGATGTCCACGATCGGGATCACCCGCTCGTAGGCCATCCGCGTCGGCCCGATGATCCCGAGCACGCCGACCACCTTGTTGTCGAGGGTGTACGGGGCGGTGACCACGCTCACGTCGTCCAGAATCCGGTATCCGGATTCCTGGCCGATGAAGATCTGGATGCCCTCGGCGTGCATGCAGCCGTCGAGCAGCCGCAGGATGTCGTGCTTCTCGTTGAACGCCTCGAACAGCCGGCGCAGCCGCTCGACGTTCGACAGCTCCGCGAACCCCATCAGGTTGGTCTCGCCGGCGATGACATAACCCGGCGCCTGGTCGACGTCCTCGCCGAACACCTTCTGCGCCACCTGGATGGCGTCCAGCATGAGCTGATTCATGTGGCGGCGCGTCTCCTGCAGTTCGCCCACCAGCAGCGCGCGCACCTCCGGGACCGAGCGGCCCGCGAACGCCTCGTTGAGGAAATTGGCGGCCCGCTTCAGCTCGTCCGGCGAGTAGTACCGGTCGAGCTCGACCACCCGGTTCTGCACCTCGCGGTTGTTCATGACCATGATCGCGAGCGCGCGGTTCTCCGAGAGGCCGACGAACTCGATCTGCGACAGTGCGATGTAATTCGGCTTCGGCAGCGTGACCACGCCCGCCATCCGGGTCACGTTCGAGAGCATCTGGGAGGCGGTCTGCACCAGGGACCGGCCGCTGCCGGCATCGGTGCTCAGCCGCCGCTCGATCTCCTCGATCTCCTCGCTCAGCAGGGGCTTCAGCTTGAGCAGCGTATCGACGAAGAACCGATAGCCCTTGTCGGTCGGCACCCGCCCGGCCGAGGTATGGGGAGAGGCGACGAAGCCGAGGTCCTCCAGGTCGGCCATGACGTTGCGAATGGTGGCCGAGGACAGGCTCAGGCCCGAATCGCGCGACAGCGTGCGCGAGCCGACCGGCTGGCCCTCGCGGATGTAATTCTCGATGAGCGCCTTCAGCAACAACTGCGCGCGCTCGTTCAGCGATTCCTCGACGCTCTCTGGGGTGTTGCGACTCATGGCCCTGGCCCGAAGCTAACTAGCGACTCCCCGCCAAGTCAAGTCCGCCCCCGATTCGGCCCGTGACCCGGCTGCGCCGAACATGCTACAAAGACCCACTCCTATGTCCCGCCCGTTCCAGTCCATCGCGCTCGTCGGCAACAGCCGCGACCACCGGGTCGCCGAATGCATGTTGAGCCTCGCCGCCCACCTGCACCGGCGCGGCCTGCGCCCGCTGGTCGAGTCGGGCAGCGAGCTGCCGTTCGCGCCGGAGCGCGTCGAGCGCTGCCCGCCCGCTGAATTCGCCCGCCGGGCGGAGCTGGTCATCGCCATCGGCGGCGACGGCACCCTGCTGTACGCGGCGCGCCTGGTGGCGGGCGCCGCCGTGCCGCTGCTCGGCGTCAATCGCGGGCGGCTGGGCTTCCTCACCGACGTCAGCCCGAACTCCATGCTCGAGGACGTCGATGGGGTGCTCGCCGGCTCGTACTCCGAGGACCGGCGCTCGATGCTGGCCGCCCGGCTCGAGCGGCCCGATCACCCGCCGGCGCACGCCCTGGCGCTCAACGACGTGGTGATCAACAAGGCCGCGACCGGGCGCATGCTGGAACTGGAGACCTGCCTCAACGGCCGCTTCGTGAACTCGCACGGCGGCGACGGGATCGTGATCGCCACGGCCACCGGCTCGACCGCCTATGCGCTCTCCTGCGGCGGCCCGATCGTCGAGCCCGATCTGGACGCCTGGGTGCTCGCGCCGATCTCCCCGCACACCCTGAGCGACCGGCCCGTGGTGGTGCGCGCCGGCAGCAAAATCGAGCTGCGCATCGCCGGGCGCACCGAATTCCGTGCCCGGGTGACCTGCGACGGGGCCGATCTCGGCGATCTCGAGCATGGCGACACGCTGCACGTGCAGGGCGCCGACGCGCAGATCACGCTGCTGCACCCGCCGGGCTACGACTACTACCGCCTGCTGCGCTCGAAGCTGCACTGGGGCCGCGGCGGCCAGGGCGGCCACGAAGGCGCCGACTGACGCGCATGCTGACCCACCTGCAACTGCGCGACCTGGTGATCGTCGACCGGGCGGACCTCGAATTCGGCCCGGGCCTCACCGCCCTGACCGGCGAGACCGGCGCGGGCAAGTCCATCGTGGTCGACGCGTTGCTGCTGGTGGGCGGCGGCCGCGCGAGCGGCGACGTGGTGCGCCAGGGCGCCGAACGGGCCGAGGTCGCCGCGAGCTTCGCCTCGCTGCCGCCCGCGGCCCGCGAGTGGCTCGAGGCGCAGGCCATCGAGGCCGAGGACGAGGTCGTGGTGCGGCGCGTGGTCGGCGCGGACGGCCGGTCGCGGGCGTTCATCAACGGCCAGCTCGTGCCCGTGCAGACGCTGCGCGAATTCGCCGATTTCCTGCTGGAAATCCATGGCCAGCAGGAATTCCTGCACCTGCTGAAGCGCGACGCCCAGCGCGCACTGCTCGACGAGCGCCTGCCCGACGCCGATCTCGCGCGCGCGGTGGCCGACGCCCATGCCCGGCATCGCGACTGCCGCCGCGACTACGATGACCTGCGCTCGGCCGCGGCCGATCGCGATGCCCGGCTCGATCTGCTGCGCTACCAGGTCGCGGAGCTCAAGGCCGAGGTCACGAGCGTCGCCGAGCTCGAGGAGCTGTTCGCCGAGCAGAAGCGCATGGCGGGCCGCGGCCGGCTCGCCGCCGCGGCCGGCGGCGCCCTGGAGGCCGTGTACGAGGCGGAGGCCGACAGCGCGCACGGCCGGGGGGGGCGCCCCCCCGCCGCGCCGCGCGGGGGCCCCGGCCGGCGCACCCCCCCCCCGCCCCCGGCGCGCGAGCAGAGGGGCGGCGCCCGGCCGCACCGCCGCGGCGCACGCG
>VFSW01008789.1_pt1 | contig 14477 bp, 13 predicted proteins | sample 5358111 | NCBI WGS metagenome assembly VFSW01 (sample SAMN11554181, study PRJNA540505) | mine drainage metagenome | isolation source: sediment from site ElyBrook_90M | place: USA: Ely Copper Mine, Vershire, VT | collected 2017 | reverse complement strand
CGCCGGGCGCGCCGGGCGCGCGGCGGCGGCCCGGCGGGCCGCCGCGGGCCGCACGGGTGTGATGTGCGACAAGGGCCGCCGCCCCGGCGGGCGGATCGCAACCCGTCGGGCGGGGCGGTTGGCCTTCGACCACGGCGCCCAATACACGACCGCCCGCGGCGCCGCCTTCACCGCGCTGATCGGGCGGCTCGCCGATGCGGGGCTGGTTGGTCCCTGGCACAGCGCCGCCGCCGCGGCCGGAGATACGGAGCCACGCTGGGTCGGTGTGCCCCGCATGTCCGCCCTGCCGGCCGCCCTGGCGGACGGGATCGCCACCCATGGCGGCGCCATCCATAGCGCGCGGCACGTGACCGCCCTTCGCCGCGACCGCGAGGGCTGGATGGTCGCCCATCACGACGGCGCGCCACCGGGGGATGGCAGCGAACCCGCGGGGCCGTTCGCCGCGGTGCTGCTGGCGATGCCCGCGCCGCAGGCCGCGCCGCTGCTGGCCTCCGCCGGGCACCGCTTCGCCACCCACACGCATGAGGCGGTGTTCGCGCCATGCTGGGCGGTGATGGCCGCCTTTCCGGACGCGGTCGCCGCCCCGGACGCCTGGAAGCCGGCGATCGGCGCGCTGTCCTGGTGTGCCCGCCAATCCTCCCTGCCCGGCCGGTTCGGTGAGGAGGCCTGGGTGCTGCACGCCTCGCCCGCCTGGTCGCGCGCCCATCTGGAGGAACCGGCGGAGGCGGTGGCGCCGGCGCTGCTTGACGCGTTCGGTGGCATCACCGGCGGCATGCTGCCGGTGCCGGCCCATCTCGTCGCCCATCGCTGGCGCCATGCGCTGGTCGAGCAGGCGCTGGGCGTTCCCTGCCTGTGGGATGCGCAGGCGAAGCTCGGCTGCGCCGGGGATTGGTGTCTGGGCGGGCGCGTCGAGGCGGCCTTCGACTCCGGTGAGGCGCTGGCCGAGGCGGTGCTTGCCTCGGGCGCCGCGCACCCATAAGCCGCAGCCATGGCCCTGGAACCGACCGACGCCTTGCCGCCGCCGCCGCCTTCGCCCCTGCCGCCCGGCGGCCCGATGGCCGCCCGCGGCCTGGCCGGCCTCGGTCCCTTCCTGCGCGATGTGTGGCGCCTCGGGCGGCCCTATTATTTCTCGGAGGAACGGTGGTCGGCGCGCGGGCTGCTCGCCGCCATCATCGCCCTCAACCTGTCCATGGTCGGCATGGATGTGGTGCTGAATTTCTGGAACCGCGCCTTCTTCAACGCGCTCCAGGCCAAGGACTGGGGTGCCTTCATCAACCTGCTGTTCTTCTGGCGCAGCGGCGCGAAGGGCTTCATGCCCGGCTTCAGCGAGGTGGCGGCGGTCTATATCCTGGTCGCGGTCTACCGCACCTATCTCAACCAATGGCTGCGCATCCGCTGGCGCCGCTGGATGACCGAGCGCTTCCTCGACAACTGGCTGGCGGACCGCGCCTATTGGCGCATCAGCCTCGCCGCCAGCGCCGGCGCGGGGGAGACCGACAACCCCGACCAGCGCATCGCCGACGACATCGCCAGCTACATCACCTCGTCCCTGTCGCTCGGCCTCGACCTGCTGTCCAACGTGGTCTCGCTGTTCAGCTTCATCACCATCCTGTGGACCCTGTCCGGCCCGCTGGTCCTGCTCGGGGTGTCGATCCCCGGCTACATGGTATGGGTGGCGCTGGCCTACGCCGTGATTGGCACCTGGCTGACCCATCTCGTCGGCCGGCCGCTGGCAGCACTCAATTTCCGCCAGCAGAAGGTAGAGGCGGATTTCCGCTTCGCGCTGGTACGGCTGCGCGAGAATATGGAGGGGGTGGCGCTCTCGGCCGGCGAGGGCGAGGAACATCACGGTCTCAGCGGGCGCTTCGCCGGCGTGGTGGAGAACTGGTGGCGCATCATGCAGCGCACCAAGCTGCTCAACGCGCTGGTCTCCGGCTATGGCCAGGTGGCGGTGGTGTTCCCGATCGTGGTCGCCGCGCCGCGCTATTTCGCCGGCAAGATGCAGCTGGGCGGCCTGACCCAGACCGCCGGCGCCTTCGGCCAGGTGCAGGGCGCGATGAGCTGGTTCGTCAACGCCTATGCCGACCTCGCCGCCTGGCGCGCCACGGTCGAGCGTCTCGCCGCCTTCCACCGCGCCATCGCCGCGGCGCGGGCGGCGCAGGGCGGGGTGGCGACCGTGCCGGGCGTGGCCTGCGGGCTGGAGAGCGCGACGCTCGGTCTGCCCGATGGGCGGTCCCTGGCCGAGGGCGTGTCGGTCGCTCTGCGGCCGGGCGAGAGCGTGGTCGTGACCGGCCGCTCCGGCTCCGGCAAATCGACCCTGTTCCGCGCCCTTGCCGGCATCTGGCCGTTCGGCTCGGGGCGGGCGATCCAGGCGCCGGACGCGCTGTTCCTGCCGCAGCGGCCCTACATCCCGCTCGGCACGCTGCGCCGCGCCATCAGCTACCCCGCGCCGATCGATGCCTATGACGAGCCAACGCTGCACGCCGCCCTGGAGGATGCCGGGCTCGGCCGGCTGATCCCCCGCCTCGACGAGGAGGAGAACTGGGCGCTGCGGCTTTCGGGCGGCGAGCAACAGCGCCTCGCCATCGCCCGTGCCCTGCTCGCCCGGCCGGCCTGGCTGTTCCTGGACGAGGCGACGGCCAGCCTCGACCCCGGCGCCGAGACGGCGCTCTACACCATGCTGCGCGCCCGCCTGCCGGGTGCGACCATCGTCTCGATCGCCCATCGCCCGGCGGTCGCTGCCTTCCACCAGCGCCACCTCGTCTTCGAGCGGCCGGATGACGGGCCCGGACGGGTGGTCGAGGCACCGGCGATCGAAACGGCGTAAGGCGCGGTCAGAACCGGCGGCCGATGCCGACCAGCACCAGCCCGCCCACCAACATCGCCACGCCGCGATACAGCCATGGCATCTGGTTGATCATGAAGCTCGACGCCGGATAGGGAAAATAGCCGCTGCCCTGACCGATCCAGAGCAGCCCCATCAGCGCGACGAGCACGCCAAGGCCGATCAGCGGAAGCCGGACGTACCACATGGATCCCTCCTTGCCGGGTCCGCCGGCTCCGCCCCCCGGGACCGGCACGGCCCGGCCAGCATAATGGCACGGATGGGTAACGCCACAGGTCGGATTGCCAATCCGCCAATAATTTTATAAAATTGAGCATCCGATATATTTCATCCGGGCGGCCGACCTCGCCGCGCCGGCCAGGAGCCCTTGCGATGATCATCCGCTGCGCCGTTCTGGAGGGCAGTGTTGCCGAGGCGGACCGCGCCGGCTTCGACCACCACATGGCCACCACCGTCCGCGCGGCGATTGCCCGCTACCCCGGCATCCGCGCCGTGCGACTGCGGCGTCCGGTGGAAACCGAGGCCGGCGCGCCGCCGATCTACATGATTTTCGACCTCTGCTTCGACAGCCTCGCGGCGATGCACGCCGCATTGGCGAGCCCGGTGCGCCAGGAGGTGCGGAGCGAAATCGCCCGGATGATGTCGGTGTTCCACGGCACGGTCTATCACCTCATCCTGGAGCAGGCCCCCGACCCGGCCTGATCAGGCGCGCTCATGTGTGGCGCTGAAGCGCAGTTGCGGCCATAGCTCCGTCATGCGCCGCAGTTCCCACGCATTGCGCGCCAGGAACACCGGCGCGCCGTCGCGATCCTCGCTGACGGCGCCGCGGTTGGCTTCGATGAACTGCTTCAGGCTGTGCGGGTCCGCCGCGATGATCCAGCGCGCGGTCTCGTACGGGGCCGACTCGAAGCCGATGCGCAGGCGGTATTCCTGTTCGATGCGCGCGGCGAGCACGTCCAGTTGCAGCGCCCCCACCACGCCGACGATCCACTCCGCGCCCAGCAGGGGCCGGAAGATCTGCGTCACCCCTTCCTCGGCCATGTCCTCCAGGGCGCGGCGCATCTGCTTCGCCCGCATGGGGTCGTCCAGCCGCACCCGGCGCAGGATTTCCGGGGCGAAATTGGGGATGCCGGTGAACCGCAGAGCCTCCCCCTCGGTCAGCGTATCGCCCACCCGCAGCGTGCCGTGATTGGGGATGCCGATAATGTCGCCCGGCCACGCCTCCTCGGCGAGGGAGCGGTCATGCGCGAAGAAGAAGATCGGCGATTGCACGGTCGTGGTCTTGCCGGTGCGCACCTGCAACAGCTTCATGCCGCGCCGGAACCGGCCCGAGCAGATGCGCGTGAAGGCGATGCGGTCGCGGTGGTTGGGGTCCATGTTGGCCTGGACCTTGAACACCACGCCGGTCACCCCGGGCTCGGAGGGGTCCACCAGGCGGCGGTCGGCCTGCTGGCCGCGCGGCGGCGGGGCATGGGCGACCAGCCCGTGCAGCAATTCGCGCACGCCGTAATCCTTGAGCGCGCTGCCGAAATAGATCGGCGTCAGATGGCCGGCGCGATAGGCGTCGAGGTCGAAGGGCGGATAGCCGGCCTGGACCAGGGCGACCTCCTCATGCAGCGCGGCCGCCTGGTCCGCCGGCAGCGCCTGCTCCGGGGCCGTCGCCATGGCGGGATCTCCTGGAAGCTGGGGGTGGATCATCCGGCCCTGAGGGATGTCCCAGCAGCCGCGGAAGATGCTGCCCATGCCGACCGGCCAGCTCATCGGGCACACATCCAGCGCCAGGGTCTCGGCGATCTGGTCCACTAGTTCGAACGGGCTGCGCCCCTCCCGGTCCACCTTGTTGATGAAGGTGGTGATCGGGATGTCGCGCAGGCGGCAGACCTCGAACAGCTTGCGGGTCTGGAGTTCGATGCCCTTCGCGGCATCGATCACCATCACCGCGGAATCGACGGCGGTGAGCGTGCGATAGGTATCCTCGCTGAAATCCTGGTGGCCGGGCGTGTCGAGCAGGTTGAAGACGGTGTTCCCGTACTCGAAGGTCATCACCGAGCTGGATACCGAGATGCCGCGCTGCTGCTCGATCTGCAACCAGTCAGACCGCGTATGCCGGCGCTCGCGGCGCGCCTTCACCATGCCGGCCTCGTTGATCGCGCCGCCGAACAGCAGCAGCTTCTCGGTCAGGGTGGTCTTGCCGGCATCGGGGTGCGAAATGATGGCGAAGGTCCGCCGCGGCATCGGCGCGCCCCGGCCGGCACTCACCGCGCCGGCGGCAAGCGCATCCGAAGGTCCTGGCGCAACGCGCGGCGCAATCTCGTCCATACCGATCCTCATTTCACCGGCCGCACACTCGCCGGCCCGGCGCTGGCGCGGCCTCCCTATGCCCCTTGTGCCGCCGGCCGCAAAGCCCGCGGCTACAGGGCCTTCGACTGGGCGAACAGGTAGTCCATCAGCGCCCGTGTCGCATCGAAGGCCCGCTGGGGGTCACCCGCGCTGATCGCCCGGCACACCGCGGCGTGACCCTCGACAGGGTCCGCCAGGCCATCGGCGCCATGATAATGGTACCAGAAACGACGGCTGTGGATCTGCAACGGCGCCAGCACACGCGGCAGGAACGGGTTGGCCGCCGCGCGGCTGATCGCCTCGTCGAGCGCCTTGTCCTGCTCCAAAAACCCGACGACGTCGTCGCGGCGGGCGCAGGCGAGCATCTCGTGCATGCACGCCGCCACCATCTCGCGTTCCCGTGGCCCGGCATAGCGCGCGGCCGAACGCGCCAGGAGCGGCTCCAGCGTCAGCCGCGGCTCGACCGCGCGCGGATAATCCTCGGGCCGGATGGTCGCGATCCTGACGCCGAGGCGCGGATGCACCTCCATCAGCCCCTCCAGCGTCAGGCGCTGGATCGCCTCGCGCACCGGGGTGCGCCCGAACCCCACGGCCTGGTTGATATCGCGCGCCGTCAGCATGCTGCCGGGGCGAAACTCCAGCGTGACGATCTTGTACTCGATCGCGAGATAGGCGCTGTGCACCTGCGAGACGGCCGGCGCGCCGCCGGAGGCCCCCATAGGCAACATCGCCGCCCCGGCGGGGGGCGCCTCGGCGCGCTGGAATCGGATGGCTGGCGGTCGCATGATCCGGTCTGTTCCATTCTTCGCCCGGCGCCGCAAGGCTCGCCTGGCGGCCTGCGGGAGGGTTGATATATCTTAGATGTCCCAGTAGCATCTTCACAATATGGTGTGTGGAAGGCCGTCGCGTGGCCCACCCCGCGCATAATCACAAATATGGAGGGTTCCAGGATGGGCATTCTCAATCGCGTCGCGGCGGCCGGGGCGATCGTCGTCCTCATGGCCGGCCCGGCGCTGGCGCAGGGCACGCTCAAGATCGGGGTGCTGGTGCCGACGACCGGCTCCGAAGCCACGTACGGGCGGGACATGGCCAATGCCGTGACCATCGCCCAGGATGAAATCAACAAGGCGGGTGGCGTGCTCGGCAAGAAGCTGAGCATGATCGTCGGCGATGACGCCTGCGACCCGCAACAGGCGGTGAACGCGGCCAGCAAACTGGTCTCGCAAGGGGTGGTCGGCGTTGTTGGTGGCTATTGCTCGGGCGCCACTCTGCCGACGCTGAAGATCTTCGGCGACGCCCATGTGCCGTTCGTGATCACCGCGTCAAACTCGACGAAACTCATCCCCGCCAATCCCGGCAATGCCTTCATGATCAATTCGACAGGCGACCAGCAGGCCACGAAGGCGGTCGCGTTTCTGACCGGCAAGGGCGTGAAGACGTTAGCGATCGTTAACGAAGGCGATGCCTACTCCCAGGACCTCGCCAACCTTGCCCGCATCGACTGGACCAAGGCGGGCCACAAGGTCGTCGCTTTCGAGACCGCAACCAAAGGCGAGCAGGACTACTCCGCGATCGTCACCGCGATCCGGGCCGCCAAGCCGGACACCGTGTTCTGGACCGCCTATTATGCGGATGGTGCCCTGCTGATCCGCCAGCTGCGCCAGGCCGGATATCACGGAACCATCGCCGTGGGCGACGGCTCCAACTCCACCAAGCTGTTCGACATCGCCGGCCCGGCGGCCGAGGGCGTGTTTGCGTTCTCCAACCCGACCGCGCAGTTCCTGCCGGCGGCGAAGGCCTTCATCGCCACCTACAAAGCGAAGTTCCACACTGCTCCCGGCCCCTATGCGCCACTGACCTATGACGGCATGAAACTGCTGGGCTGGGCGATGACCAAGGCCGGATCGACCAAGCCGGCCGCGGTGATCGCGGCACTCGCCTCGGCGCATAACTACGCCGGGCTGTCCGGGCCGATCACGTTCACCAAGCACAACACGCTCGCGCGGTCGAATTTCATCGTCCTTGAAGACAAGAACAACGCCTGGATCCGCGCCGACAAGTAACATCCTCCAGCGACGATGGTCGGCGTCCGTGAAGGCGCCGGCCATCGTTGGTTCCATCTCCGCATCGTGGTGCCCCTACCGGTGCGACTCGCAGATCCTGCGTTAACCCTGCGCCGGTCGAGGGAGCCGCGATGAGCCTTGCCGATATCCTGACGCACCAGTTGCTGAATGGCCTGGTTCTCGGCTCGTTCTATGCGTTGGTGGCGCTCGGCTACACGATGATCTTCGGCGTCATCAAGCTGCTCAACTTCGCCCATGGCGACCTCTACATGGTGGGCGGGTTCATCGGCTTCATTGCGCTGTCGGCGATCTCCAGCGTGGTTGGCGGCGGCTGGTTCGGCGTGTTCATCGCCATGCTGCTGTCGATGCTGGCGGTGGGCTGCCTCGGCGTCGTCATCGAGCGCATCGCCTACCACCCCATGCTCAGCGCGCCGCGGCTGTCCATTCTCATCACCGCCCTGGCCGTTTCGCTGGTGCTGCAGAACACGGTGCTCGCGCTCACCGCCGGGCAGTACACCGCCTTCCGTTCGGCACTTGGCTTCGGCGGCATCAACCTCGGTGGCCTGTTCATCACCTACAACCAGATGGTGCTGGTCGGCACAGCCGCGGCGCTGATGGTCGCGCTTGAAATCTTCGTCACCCACACCCAGTACGGGCGCGCCATGCGCGCCGTCGCTGTCGATACCGACATGTGTGCCCTGATGGGCATCAATGTCCCTGCCGTCATCGCCGTCACATTCTTCATCGGCTCCGCGCTCGCCGCCGCCGCCGGCACCATGGCCGGCGCCTATTACGGTTCGCTTTGGTATTTCATGGGCTTCCTGATCGGCCTAAAAGCATTCACCGCCGCCGTGATCGGCGGCATCGGCTCGATCCCCGGCGCCATGCTGGGCGGCCTGGTGCTCGGCCTGCTTGAATCCTTCGGCACGCAGATCCCAGGGATCGGCAGCGAGTGGAAGGATGTGTTCTCCTTCGCCGTGCTGATCCTCGTTCTGGTCTTCAAGCCAACCGGCCTGCTCGGGCGCTCCGAGCAGGAGCGCATGTGATGGCCGAGCGCGACCCCGCACCGGGCCGCCTTGCCGGTCCGCTGGCGGCGCTGGCAGCGAACGGACCGGCGCGCGCGGCCGGGATCGTGGCCTTGCTCGCGCTGATGGCCGTCGCGCCCTTCGCCTTCGGCGAATACGCCACCGTCATCCTGACCAATGCCCTGCTCTATGTCGTGCTCGCCCTGGGGCTGAACATCGTGGTCGGCTATGCCGGCCTGCTGGATCTCGGCTACGCTGCCTTCTTCGCGGTGGGGGCCTATACGGTCGGCATCCTGACGCTGCGCTTCGGTATCAATTTCTGGCTGACCCTGCCGGTTGCGGTGTGCACCGCCGCCCTTGCCGGCGTGATGATCGGCGGGCCCACCTTGCGCCTGCGCTCGGATTATCTGGCTATCGTGACGCTTGGTTTCGGAGAGATCGTCCGCCTGTCCGCCCGCAACCTGCGCATCACCGGCATGGCGAGCGGGCTTTCCGGCATCCAGCAACCCTGGCTGTTCGGCTGGCATATCGCAACGCCACGCGATTTTTATTACGTATTCTGCATTCTCGCGATCCTGGCGGTGGTGGTGTCTGTGCGGCTGGCCAATTCGCGGCTTGGTCGGGCCTGGCTCTATGTGCGCTACGACGAGGATGCGGCCGAGGCGATGGGTATCAACCGCGTGCGGGTCAAGCTTGCGGCCTACGTCATCGGCGCCATCTTCGGCGCGCTGGGGGGGGCGTTTTTCGCGGTCAACCTCGGGGCCATATCACCCGAGAGCTTCTCGTTCACCCAGTCTGTGCTGATCCTGATGGCCGTCATACTTGGCGGGATGGGCAAGATTCCCGGCGTCATCCTCGGTGCGATGATCGTCATCCTCGGGCCGGAATTGCTGCGCAGCCTGGGCGAGTTGCGGCTGCTGGTCTTTGCGGTCGGCCTCCTGCTGATCATGCTGTTCCGGCCAAGCGGCATCTGGCCGGGGCGGAGCCGGCAGCAATGACGGAAAATCTGCTGACCCTCTCCGGCATCGGCCTGTCCTTTGCCGGCAACACCGTGCTCGACAACGTGGATTTTGCGGTGCCGGAAGGCGGCATCGTCAGCCTGATCGGCCCCAACGGTGCCGGCAAAACCTCTCTGTTCAACTGCATCACCGGCTTCTACCGCCCGCGCATGGGCCAGATCACCTTTGCCAGGCACGATCTGCTGCGCCTCAAGCCGCACCGGATCACCGCGGCCGGCATCGCGCGCACCTTCCAGCACCTGCGCCTGGTCGGGGAGATGTCGGTACTGGAGAATGTGATGTCCGGCATGCATTGTCGCACCGCGGCGGGGGCGTTCGGGGCGATCCTGCGCCCCGCGCGCCAGCGCGCCGAGGAGGCGCAGATCCGCGCCACCGCCGCGGAATGCCTGCGGTTCGTTGGCGTCACAACGGATTGGAACCGCATCGCCACCACACTGCCCTATGGCCATCAGCGCCGCGTGGAGATCGCCCGCGCGCTTGCCACCGGCCCGCGCTTGCTCCTGCTTGATGAGCCCGCGGCCGGACTGCATGGCGGTGAAAAGCAAGACCTGATCGGCCTGATCAATCGCATCCGCAATGAGCGTGGCATTGCCGTGCTGCTGATCGAGCACGATACCGGGCTGGTCATGAAAGTCTCCGAACGTATCAGCGTACTCGACCACGGCGTGATGATCGCGGAGGGCACGGCGAAGGAGATCCAGGGCAATCCGCGCGTGATCGAGGCCTATCTCGGCCAGGAAGACGAGGGAGCGGACCTTGACCTCTGAAAGCGACGCGGTCGTCCTGAAACTGCAAGATCTTGCATCTGGCTATGGCCGTATCCGTGCCCTGCACGGCATCGATATCGAGGTCCGGCGCGGGCAGATCGTCACGCTGCTTGGCGCCAACGGCGCGGGCAAGACAACGACGCTGAAAACGATCTCCGGCCTCGTGCGTGCCACTGCCGGATCGATCTTGTTCGAGGGACGCGATATTACCGCCATGCGCGCGAGCGACATTGCCCGGCTTGGTCTGGTGCATGTGCCGGAGGGGCGGCACATCCTGCGCGGGCTGAGCGTGCGGGAGAATCTGGAACTTGGCGCTTTCACCGTGCGCGACGCCGCCGAGCGCCAGCGGCGGATGCGCGATGTGTTCGCTCTGTTCCCGGTGCTTGACCGGCGCCAACACCAGGATGGCTCGCTGCTATCGGGGGGCGAACAGCAGATGCTAGCGATCGGCCGCGCGCTGATGCAGGGACCGAAGATGCTGCTGCTCGACGAACCCTCGATGGGGCTTGCGCCGAAGCTGGTTCTGGACACCATGCGGATCGTCCGGCGCCTCAACCAGACCGGCACGACAATCCTGCTGGTGGAGCAAAATGCCAGGCTGGCGCTGCGGCTTGCGGATTACGGCTATGTGCTGGAGAGCGGCGAGATCCGCATGCAGGGCCCGGCGGCGGAGCTGCGCGCCGACCGCTCGATCGTGCAAGCCTATCTCGGCGAATGAACGATGCCCTTATTCGTGACCAACTGAGAGGTGCGATGACAACCCTGGCAGAGAACCGCTCCCGCAGCGTCCCGGCCTGAGGCAGCCCCGTGATGCCACAGCCATCGTCGCAATCCGGCGCGGACCCCGCTGATGTCGTCATCGTCGGGGCCGGCATCATCGGCCTGGCCTGCGCGCAGAAACTGCAGGCGGCCGGGCGCAGGGTGACCGTGATCGAGCGCGGCGAGATCGCCGGCGGCGCGAGCTTCGGCAATGCCGGCGCCCTGGCTTTTTCGGATATCCTGCCGCTCGCCGCCGCGGGCAAGCTGCGCAAGGTACCGAAATGGCTGCTTGACCCGCTCGGGCCGCTGAGTATCCCGCCCTCGTATTTCCTGACCATCCTGCCCTGGCTGATCCGCTTCTGGCGCGCCGGCTGGCCCGATCGTATTCGCCACAGCATTGCCGCACAGTGCGCGATGATGCGCCTCGCAACCGACGAGATGGCAACGATGGTGGCAGCGTCCGGGCTCGACGCCATGCTGCGCCGGGACGGCTCGCTCGAACTCTACAACAGCGAGGCGGAGCTTGCCGCCGCCGCCGCCGGATGGCGCGCCCGCGCCGAACACGGCATCGGCTTCGAGCATGTGCGCGGCACACGCCTTGAGGAATTGCAGCCGGGCCTGGCACCCGGCCTCACCGTCGGCACGTTCGTCCCGCAATGGCAGACTGTTTCTGATCCGTACCTTTTTGCGACCGCGCTCGCCGACCATCTGCGCGGCCGCGGCGTGCAGTTCCGCTCCGCACAGGTGATCGCGCTGGCCCCGCAGGCCGAGGGCGTGAGCCTGCATCTTGCCGACGGCCAGAGCGTCCAGGCCAGGGCCGCGGTGGTTGCGGCCGGGGCCTGGTCGCGGCGCCTCGCGACGCCCCTGGGCGATCGGATCCCGCTGGAGACTGAGCGCGGCTACAACACCACTCTTCCGGTCGGCGCGTTCGATCTGCGCCGCCAGTTGATTTTCGGCGGCCACGGCTTTGTCATCACCCCACTCTCCACCGGCATCCGCGTCGGCGGGGCGGTGGAACTTGGTGGCCTGGCCTTGCCGCCGAACTATGCGCGCGCCGACGCGATGCTCACCTTGGCGAAACGATTCCTGCCCGGCCTCGCCATCCAGGACGGGCGACAATGGATGGGGTTCCGTCCCTCGCTGCCCGACAGCCTGCCGGCGATCGGCCCCTCACGCGCCTCGCCGCGCATTGTCCATGCGTTTGGCCACGGCCATCTTGGCCTCACGCAGTCCGCTGCCACCGGCCGGCTGGTGACCGATCTTCTGTGCCATGCGACACCGGCGATCGACATGGCGCCTTTCAGTCCGCAAAGGTTTGGTTGAGATGACGCGACACAGCTTCTTCTGCATCGATGGGCACACATGCGGCAACCCTGTGCGTCTGGTCGCCGGTGGCGGGCCGCGCCTAGATGGCGCGACCATGATAGAGCGGCGCGCGCATTTCCTTGCAGAGTACGATTGGATCCGAACCGGGTTGATGTTCGAGCCCCGCGGCCATGACATCATGTCCGGTTCGATCCTGTACCCGCCCACCCGTGCGGATTGCGACGCCGCGATCCTGTTCATCGAAACCTCGGGCTGCCTGCCGATGTGCGGGCACGGCACCATCGGCACCCTCACGATGGCGATCGAGAACGGGCTGATCACCCCGCGCATTCCCGGCCAGGTGCGGCTCGATACACCGGCTGGTCCGGTCGGCGCCACCTACCGCGAGGAGGGCGGATATGTCGAGGAGGTGCGCATCACCAACGTTGCCGCATTCCTCCATTCGCGGGATCTGGCGGTCGATTGCCCGGGGCTGGGGCGGCTGCGCGTGGATGTGGCTTATGGTGGCAATTTCTACGCGATTGTCGATCCGCAGGAGAATTTCACGGACATCGCCGATGTGACCGCCGGCGACCTGATCCGCTGGAGCCCCGCTCTGCGCTCGGCGCTGAATGCCGCCTATGAATTTCACCATCCCGAACAGCCGGCGATTAAGGGGTTGAGCCATATTCTCTGGACCGGCAAGCCGCGCGCGCCCGGCGCGCACGCGCGCAATGCCGTGTTCTATGGCGACAAGGCGATCGACCGCTCGCCCTGCGGCACCGGCACCTCGGCACGCATGGCGCAATGGGCGGCGCGTGGGCGGCTGAAGCCAGGCGATGCGTTTGTCCATGAGAGCATCATCGCCTCGTTGTTCCATGGCCGCGTCGAGGCGGCCGCGAAGGTCGGCCCGTTCGATGCGATCATTCCCTCGATCGGCGGCTGGGCGCGACAGACCGGGTTCAACACGATCTTCATCGACGACCGCGACCCGTTCAAGCACGGCTTCCAGGTCACCTGAGCGCGGCCGCACATTGGTACGGAGACCACACGCATGAAGATCACCACCATCACGGCCTGGCAGATCGATCTGCCGCTGCGCGAGGGGCGCTATAGCTGGTCGAACGGCAATTTCGTGGAGGTGTTCGACACCACGGTGATTGCCATCGGCACCGATGCGGGACTGACCGGCTATGCCGAATCCTGTCCACTTGGCTCGGCGTATCTGCCCGCCTATGCGGGCGGCGTGCGCGCCGGCCTGGCCGAGATCGGCCCCAAGCTTCTCGGGCTGGATCCGACCAATCTCGGCGAGATCAACCGGCGGATGGATGCGGCACTGCGCGGCCATCCCTATGTGAAGGCGCCGGTTGATATCGCCTGCTGGGACATTCTCGGCAAGGTTGCCGATCTCCCGGTATATGTCCTGCTCGGCGGCGCCGCGCAGGAGCGTGTGGCGTTGTACCGCGCGATCTCGCAGGAGGCGCCGGAGCGCATGGCGCAGAAAATCGCCGGCTACCGGGCCGAGGGCTACCGCAAGTTCCAGCTGAAGGTGGGCGGCGACGCCGAGGAGGACATCGCTCGCATCCGCGCCTGCCGTGGGATGCTCGAACCCGGCGATGTTCTGGTGGCCGATGCCAACACCGGCTGGACCCGCGCCGAGGCCGCGCGCGTGGTTTCCGCGGTGGCCGACCTCGATGTCTATATCGAGCAGCCCTGCCCCTCCTACGAGGAGTGTCTTTCGATACGCCGGCGCACCGCCCGCCCCTTCGTGCTCGATGAGGTGATCACCGGCACCGACACGCTGCTCCGCGGGCTGGCCGAGGATGCAATGGACATCATCAACCTCAAGATCTCCAAGGTCGGCGGACTGACAAAGGCCCGGCTGCTGCGCGACCTGTGCGTGGCCAGTGGCATCCCGATGACCATCGAGGATAGCTGGGGCGGGGATATCGTCACCGCCTGCATCGCCCATCTCGCGCGCTCCACCCCGGAGGAGTTCTGCTTCTCTGCGACCGATTTCAACAGCTATGGCACACGCACCATCGCCGCGGGCGCGCCGCGCCGTGTGGATGGCTTCATGACCGCGCCGGATATGGCTGGCCTGGGGGTGACCCCGATGATCGAAACTTTTGGCGCACCGGCGTTGCACCTGACTGCCTAGTCTTATGGACGTTGCGCTGTGCCGGTGGCTCTCCTCCGATTTTGAGGAGAGTCGGCGCTGGTTGATGTGTGTGGTGGTCTGGGTGGGATTTTGACGATTGCGGCGTTTGGGACGCAGAAGAGCCCGCCCCTTTCGGGTGCGGGCTTTTGGGATTGGATTGGGAGTGATGATGGTTGCGGGGAGAGGATTTGAA
>VFSW01008788.1_pt1 | contig 14477 bp, 11 predicted proteins | sample 5358111 | NCBI WGS metagenome assembly VFSW01 (sample SAMN11554181, study PRJNA540505) | mine drainage metagenome | isolation source: sediment from site ElyBrook_90M | place: USA: Ely Copper Mine, Vershire, VT | collected 2017 | reverse complement strand
TGTCCCCGCAACCATCTCTATGACCAACGCGGCCTACACAAATACGTAGGCCGACGCAGGATCGCTCCGCGTTCTCCCAAGGGGCGTAGCCTCTGGCACGCAAGGCCCCCGATATGACCGATCGCAGCGAAGGCGACCTCAATCAGGGGAACGCCCGCGAGCGATGGTGCGCCGAGCAGATCGATCCGGCGACCCGCGCCCTGCTCGCCGAGGACGAGCGCTATTTCCTCCGCCAGGCGCTCTCCACCCCCTGCCTCGACGTGGTGGAGCGTGCCGAGGGCGCCTATCTGATCGATGCCGCCGGGCGGCGTATCCTCGATTTCCATGGCAACAGTGTCCACCAGGTCGGACATGGTCATCCGCGCGTGGTTGCGGCGGTGATCGGCCAGCTGCAGGCGCTGCCCTTCTCCCCCCGCCGCTACGCCAACCGGATCGCCACCGAACTGGCAAGGCGGCTGACCGGGCTCGCCCCGTTTCAGCCGGCCAGGCTGCTGCTCGCGCCCGGCGGCACCGCGGCGATCGGCATGGCGCTGAAGCTCGCCCGTGCCGCGACCGGGCGGCACAAGACGATCTCGATGTGGGAGAGTTTCCACGGCGCCTCGCTCGACGCCATCTCGGTGGGGGGCGAGGCGATCTTCCGCCGCGACGCCGGCCCGCTGCTGCCGGGCACCGAGCACGTGCCCCCGCCCGGCCTCGCCCGCCGGTTCTTCGGCGACGACGAGCGCGCGTCCGACCGGCTGGCCGATTATATCGACTATATGCTGGAGGTGCAGGGCGATGTCGGCGCGGTGATCGCCGAGCCGATGCGCTGGACCACGGTCGAGCCGCCGCCTCCGGGCTTCTGGCCGCGGGTGCGGGCGAGCTGCGACCGCCATGGCGCGTTGCTGATCTTCGACGAGATCCCGAGCGGCCTCGGCCGCACCGGCACCATGTTCGCGGCCGAACAGACCGGCTGCGTGCCGGACATGCTGGTGCTGGGCAAGGGCCTGGGCGGCGGGGTGTTCCCGCTCGCCGCGCTGATCGCCCGGGCCGGCCTCGATGTCGCCGCAGACCGGGCGATCGGCCATTATACCCATGAAAAGACGCCGGTCGGCTGCGCCGCTGCGCTCGCCACACTCGATGTCATTGCCGAGGAAGCACTCGTCGCCCGCGCCGCCACGCTCGGTGCCGCCGCGCTCGACCGGCTGCGGGGGATGCTGGCCAACCACGAAGCGGTGCGGGCGGTACGTGGCATGGGGCTGTATTTCGGCGTCGAACTCCACGATCCGGCGCTGGCCGAGACGGTGTTGTATCGCTGCCTGGCGCGCGGGCTGAGCTTCAAGCTGGGCGGCGGCACGGTACTGACCCTGTGCCCGCCGCTCACCATTGCCGAAAACGACCTCTTTCGTGCCTTCGCGATCGTGCAGGGCGCGTTGTCAGCCGCCTGAACGATCGATCTTCTTCGCGCGACCGCCGGGGATGCGGCGCTCGCCCGTCCGAAATCCGGCCCCGGGATTCATGCCCTTCCGGGCCAACGCCAGTCACGCACCTCCGGCAGGTCGGTGCCATGCGCGACGATGTAGCGCTCGTGGTCGATCAGCTTGTCGCGGATCGCCTGTTTGGCATAGACCGCGGCGGCGCCCAGTGTCGGAACATGATCGATCACCGCCTCGACGAGATGAAAGCGGTCCAGACGGTTCCGCACGACCATGTCGAAGGGCGTGGTGGTGCTGCCCTCCTCTTCGAAGCCGCGCACATGGATGTTGTCGTGATTGGCGCGCTTGTAGGTCAGGCGGTGGATCAGCGCTGGATAGCCGTGATAAGCGAAGATCACCGGCCTGTTGCGCGTGAACAGGGCATCGAAGTCAGTCTCGGTCAGCCCGTGCGGATGCACGGTATTGGGCTGCAGCGTCATGAGATCGACGACATTGATCACCCGCACCGTCAATGCCGGGAAATGCTGGTGCAGCAGATCGACCGCGGCCAGGGTCTCCAGCGTCGGTACGTCCCCTGCGCAGGCCATCACCACGTCGGGCTCGCTGCCCCGATCGTTGCTGGCCCATTCCCAGATACCGATGCCCTGGGTGCAATGCCTGATGGCGGCGTCGATGTCGAGCCATTGCGGCTGGGGCTGCTTGCCCGCAACGATGACATTGATCCGGTCCCAGCTGCGCAGGCAATGATCGGCCACGAACAGCAGGGTATTGGCGTCGGGCGGGAAATAGACCCGCACGATGTCCGCCTTCTTGTTGACCACGAGGTCGACGAAGCCGGGATCCTGATGGCTGAAGCCATTGTGGTCCTGGCGCCAGACATGCGAGGTCAGCAGATAGTTCAACGACGCGATCGGGCGTCGCCATTCGACTTCCTGCGCCGTTTTCAGCCATTTGGCATGCTGGTTGAACATCGAATCGACGATGTGGATGAACGCTTCGTAGCAACTGAGCATTCCATGACGTCCGGTGAGCAGATACCCTTCCAGCCAGCCCTGGCAGGTATGCTCGCTGAGGATCTCCATCACCCGCCCGTCGATGCTCAGATGCTCATCGTCATCTTGCGTGGTCGCCGCGTTCCACGTTCTGCCGGTCACCTCGAACAGGTCCTGCAGCCGGTTCGATGCCGTCTCGTCAGGACCGAACACCCGGAAATTGCGTGTCCCGGCATTGATCCGCATCACCTCGCGCAGAAGGGCGCCCAGCGCCTTCGTGGCTTCGCCGTCGGTCTGGCCCGGATGGATCACGGGTAGCGCCAGATCCTCGAATCGCGGCATCCGCAGGGGGCGCATCAACGCACCGCCATTGGCATGGGGGTTGGCGCTCATCCGCCGCTCGCCGCAAGGCGCCAGCGCCGCGATCTCCGGCCGCAGCCGCCCGGCTTCGTCGAACAGTTCCCCGGCCCGGTAGGAGCCCATCCAGTCGGCGAGGGTCTGCAGATGCCCGGGCCTGTCGAGGGTGAACGGCACCTGGTGCGCGCGCCAGGACCCTTCCGCCTTGTGCCCATCGACTGTTTTCGGTCCGGTCCATCCTTTGGGGCTGCGCAGCACGATCATCGGCCAATGCGGGCGGCCCTGTGCCGTTCCGCTGCGCGCTGCGTGCTGGATGGCCCCGATCCTGGCGAAGGCCGTATCCATGGCCGCCGCCATCTGCTGGTGCATCCGTTCGGGGTCTTCGCCCTCCACGAAGATCGGCCGATAGCCGAAGCCTTCGATCAGCTTGCCGAGCTCCTCCGAGCCGATCCGCGCCAGCACCGTGGGATTGGCGATCTTGAAGCCGTTGAGATGCAGGATGGGCAGGACCGCACCGTCGGCGGCAGGGTTGAGGAATTTGTTGCCGTGCCAGGACGTGGCGAGCGGCCCTGTTTCGGCTTCGCCATCCCCGATCACGCAGGCGACGATCAGATCGGGGTTGTCGAACGCCGCTCCGAAAGCGTGCGACAGCGAGTAGCCGAGCTCGCCGCCTTCATGGATGGAGCCGGGGGTCTGCGGGGCGGCATGGCTCGGAATGCCGCCGGGGAAGGAAAACTGCCGGAACAGCCGGCCCATCCCAGCCTCGTCCTGGGAAATGTCGGGGTAGAGTTCGCTGTAGGTGCCTTCGAGCCAGGTATTGGCCACAACCCCCGGTGCGCCGTGACCCGGACCGGCGATGAACAGGACAGAGTGATCCTGCGCCTTGATGACGCGGTTGAGGTGCACGTAGATGAAGTTCAGCCCCGGCGTCGTCCCCCAATGCCCGAGCAGCCGCGGCTTGACATGCTCGAGCTTCAGCGGCTCGCGCAAAAGCGGATTCGCCAGTAAATAAATCTGGCCTACCGAAAGGTAATTCGCAGCCCGCCACCAGGCCTGCATCAACCGCAGCTGCTCCGGCGACAATGGAGTTTGCGGGATTACGAGGTCTTCTTGCTTGGGGGGAGGACTCATACGGGATATCTCCTTACCGGGTTGCGCCGGCCATGGGGAAGGAACCTCGTCTCTTCAATTTCGGCCGCTCCGGTCTCCAGCAGATAACCCGGCCGGGCTGGGGGAGGGTGCTTCATCCATGCAGCGCCCGCAGCGCCTGGACATCCTTGATCTCGATCCGCCGGGCCGTCACCAGAGTGATCAGGCCATCACGCTCCAGCTGGGACAATGTCCGCGACACGGTCTCGATCGTGAGGCCGAGATAGTCGGCGATGTCCTGGCGGGTCATCGCGAGGGTGACGGTGGTCGATGCCGGCGCCCTCTGCCCCCATTCGATCAGGAACGAAGCGACTTTCTCCACAGCGCTGCGCCGGCCGAGCAGCAGAGCATGCTCCCGCGCCCGGTTCATGCTCTGCAGGGCGACCAAGAACAGTTGCTGGGACAGGGTCTCGTTGCCAGGAGCGCGCTTTTCGACCCCGCGCCGGCGATAGGCGATCACCATGCAGTCGCAGACCGCCTCGGCCGATACCTGGTAGTGCTGGCTGGTCTCGAGACCGAAGATATCGCCGGCGATGTGGAAATCATCGATCTGGCGGCGGCCGTCGCCGTGAAATCTGCAGGTGCGGATCACCCCCGACGCGACCTTGAACAGGAACTCTGCCTGGTCGCCCTCCCCGAAAACCTGCTGGTCCTGGGTGAAGTGCAGCACTGAACCCGTGCTGGCCAGCCCGACATCGTCGATCGCCAGGCTGGCTGCCTCATTCGGTTCCCAGCTCCGGGGTGCGATCGCGTCATGCACCACAGGAAAAGTCGCGGCGGTGGCGGGTGCGAGTTGATTTGACATTGGCATCACCAGGATCCGTGGTGACATTCTTTCTACTGCCCCGGAGGGCGGCCGAGTATTGTGTTATCCACTACGGGATTCTACGTAGAAACCCGGGCGGTCGGCCAGACCGTGGCGCAAGCCAGTGTCCTGCCCTCGAAGTTCGCGGTTCCTCACCGCGAAGTTCGGGGATAAGCAGGCCACTGAAAACAAAGAGCTGGTGTCCCGGTTCCGACCACATTTCAATGCTGCGAATTTCGGAATCGGGACACTAGCCCCGCACGCCGAGTATCTCCTGGATGCTCTCGATGAGCGTGCTGTCCAGCAGCGGCTTCTCGACCACGTGACGGACCCCGATGGCCGCGGCGCGTCGGCACAACGCGGCGCTGGCGAGGTTGGTGATGAGAACGACCGGCACCACGTGCCGGCGGGCCCGCAATTCGGCGATGACCTGGAAGCCGTCCATCACCGGCATTTCGTAATGCACGACGAGGCACGCCGCCTCCGGCAGGCGCGGATGCATCAGCAGTTCAGCGCCGCCGCTGCAGGCGTGGACCTCCAGATCCTCGAGTTCAAGCGCGAATTTCAGCGACTCGCGGAGTGCCAGATCGTCGTCCACGACGAGGACGAGATGCTGCCCTTCAGACATTTCTAGGAGCTCCACTTTCCCGCCGGCGCCGAAGATCAACGTACAGGGGGAAGGTTTATACTGGCGGGGTGAACCGGCGGCCTTGATGTAGCGCAATGCCTTGGCCGGCCGTTGCCTGGGTGCAGCCGCAGGGAGGCTGCCGCTTTCACTTTCCCGGAGGCAGCTGGGCCAGAAGAGCCATGCGCACGAGCTCCGGCAAGCTGCCGGCCCCCATCTTGGTCATGACGTTCGCCCGATGCACCTCGACGGTCCGTGCGCTGAGTTTCAGGTCATAGGCGATGGTCTTGTTGGGAAGTCCGGCCAGAATTCCCTGCAGTACTTCGTGCTCCCTTGCAGTCAGGGTCTTGATCTTCTCACGAATATTCGTGACCTCCGCTTCCCGCTGTCCCGCCTGGTCGTAACGGTCGAGCGCTATCTGCACCGCGGAAAGGAGAACTTCATCGTCGAAGGGCTTTTCGATGAAATCGACCGCGCCCGCTTTCATCGCCTCTACCGCCAGGCGCACATCCCCATGCCCCGTCATGATGATCATTGGCAATCTGACCCCAAGACTACTCAGGCGACGCTGCAGTTCCAGCCCGTCTGTCCCAGGCATCCTGACATCGCTGACGATACATCCTGGCTGTATATCCGGAAGTGCTTCAAGAAATGCATCCGCAGACTGGTAAGATCGCACTGCCAGACCTGCCGTTGCCAAAGAAAATGCCAAAGATTGGCGAACACTGTCGTCATCGTCGATCAGATGGATCACAGCGCTAGTGCGCACTGTCCGGATCCTCTTCCTGGGTTCTCAGGGTCAGGTGGAAAATGGTTCCGCCGGCTGGATTCGCTTCCGCCCACATGCGCCCGTTATGCGCCTCGACGATCGTGCGGGAGATCGACAATCCCACGCCCATTCCATGCGCCTTGGTCGTGACGAACGGCCGGAACAACTGCGCACGGATGTCATCGGCGATGCCGGTGCCGGTATCGGCGACGCTGATCTGCGCGGTCTGGGCATCGATCTGGCGGGTTGACAGCGTCAGCTGGCGGTTTGCGCAGTCCTGCATCGCCTCCAGGGCGTTGCGGATCAGATTGAGCAGGACCTGCTGGATCTGGATCTTGTCGGCGAAGACGTATTCGGCCCTTGGATCGAGGGCATAGGACACATGCACGCCGGTCTCCTTCACGCCGACCAGGGCGAGACCGCTCGCCTCCTCGATCAGCCTGGGCAGATTCTCGAGCTGCCGCGCGCTCTCACCCCGGGAAACGAATTCCCGCAGACGCCGGATGATGTCCCCGGCGCGCAGCGCCTGCTCCATCGCCCGCCCCATGGCGTCGCGGACCATCGGCAGCGATTCATTCTGCCCGCCATCGAGGAGGCGTCGACCGCCATTCAGATAATTCGCGACCGCGGAGAGCGGCTGGTTGAGTTCGTGCGCGAGCGTCGATGCCATCTCTCCGAGTGCCGTGAATCGCGACATATGAAACAATTCCGCCTGCAGCTCCTGAAGGCGCTTCTGGGTCTGCTGACGTTCGGTGAGATCGCGCACGAAGCCGGTGAAGAAGCGGTGCGCGCCGGATCGAACCTCGCCGACCGAGAGCTCCATGGGGAAGGTCGAGCCATCCTTCCGCCGCCCGACGACCAGGCGGCCGATGCCGATCACCCGCCGCTGCCCGGTGGTCATGTAGTGGGTCATGTAGCCGTCATGCTCGTCGCGATAGGGCGCCGGCATCAGCATGCTGACATTGCGGCCGAGCACGTCCTGCGGCTCGTAGCCGAACAGCCGCGCGGCGGTCATGCTGAAGGACCGGATCACGCCCTGCGGATCGATCACGATCATGCCATCCAGCACCGTTTCCAGTACCGCGTGCAGATGGGCCTCGCGCTCGGCCAGCTCGGTCTCCGAACGCCTCGCTTCCGTCCTGTCGCGGACCACGATCGACGCCCCGCAGAGACGCCCCGATCCGTCCCCGTACGGCGCCATCGTCAAAGAGACATCGATGATGGCGCCATCCTTGCGCCGTCGCCTGGTCTCGGCATGGGCGATCCGCTCGCCGCGTCGAAGCCTTTCCTGGAAGCTGGCGGCTTCTTGCTGATGGTCCGGGGGCAGCAGGATCGCGAGCGACCCACCGATCATCTCCCCGGCCAGATAGCCGAAAAGTCCCTCGGCACCGGGATTCCAATCGGTGATGATCCCATCGAGTGTCGTGGCGATGATCGCGTCATCGGAGACATCCAGGATGGCGGCGAGGCGACTGGTGGCAGCGTCCGCCGCCTTGCCCCGGCTGATATCGAACAGGACGCCGTGGAGTTCCTCTCCGCCGCCCGGACCGACACCGCGCCGCCCGCAGATCCGCAGCCACCGTCCGGCTCCGCCCGCCTGGAGCGTGCGGAAGTCGCTCTCCGATGTCTCCGCGCCAGCCTGGACCGCGCGGAGCATGTGAGCGATCCCGTCCCGGTCCTCGGGATGCACAAGCCCGAGCAATCCCTCACCGGTCAGGCTGTCCCCGGTCACGCCGAGCAGAGCGCCCGCCTCGCTGGAGAGATACAGCCGCTCCGCCGAGGGTTCCCAGCGCCAGACCCCCATCCCCGCCACTCCCATGGCAAGGCAGAGCGCTTCATGGCGCGCCGGCAGGTTCGCCCGGTCTTCGTGGACGCGCGCGCTCATCCAAGCTCCCGATCCTGAGCGGTCCAGCCGATCGGAGGAGTATGCCTTCTTTCGCTACCTCCCGCATCCCTTGCGGCGCGCCGACCCCCGGCATCGCCGGGGATCGACGCCGCGGCCGCGGATCAGCTGGCCAGCAATTCCCGAAGCGCGCTGTCGAGGGTCGCGATATCGGCCGGGCTGGTGCCTGGCCCGCCGGCGAAATGCCCCCAGACCGTCTCGATCGTCCGCAATTCGGCGTTGGGCATGTGCGCCACCTCGAAGGCGTTGTCCTCGGGTGGGAAATACAGATCGGTCGAGGCCGGCATGACGATCGCCTTGGCCTTGATCGCGCCCAGGGCCTTGACGAAATCGCCCTTGAAGATCTCGTTGTTGCTGATATCGCCGTTCTGCCAGGTCCATAGCATCAGCAGCAGATTATTGGCATCGCGCGGCAGGAAGATGCCTTCCCAGAAGCCCACCAGGAAGTCCTCCAGCGAGGCATAGCCCATCGCGGTGATGTCGAGCCTCTGGCGGTAGAAGGCCTGGCTGAAGCCCCAGCCGGCATAGACCCGCGCCATTGCGCGCAATCCCTTGGTTGGCGGTGCCTCGTACCATCCATTGTTGTAGGCGGCATCGGCCTGCAGCGCCGCCTTGACGCCCTCCAGGAACACGAAATTATGCCGCGAGCATTTCGCCGACCCCTGGAACGGCAGAATCCGCTTGACCATGTCGGGATACAGCGCACCCCAGTGATAGGTCTGCAATGCGCCCATCGACCAGCCGGTCACCAGTTCCAGCGAGTCGATGCCGAACTTCTCGTGCACCAGGCGATATTGCTGCCGCACGTTGTCATAGGCGGTCACGTTGGGAAACCGCCCACGATCGATCGGCGCCGGCGTGTTGCTCGGGGAGCTAGACAGGCCGTTGCCGAACATGTTGGGGACGATAATGAAATATTTGCGCGGATCGAGCGCCATGCCCTCGCCGATCAGCCACTCGTTCTCGTAGTGCTGTCCCGAGTACCAGGTGGGATAGACGATCGCATTGTCCTTCGCCGGGCTCAGCGTGCCATAGGTCTTGTAAGCGAGCCTTGCGTTGCGGATGGTCTGCTGCGACTGCAGCACGATGTCGCCAAGTTCGAACATCTCATAGTCAGCCATGTCGTTCTCCTTTGTCACTCAGTCCGTTGCCGCCGGGATGCGACCCGCCCATGCGCCTGCGGCTAGTCGGCGGCGAGAGCGTGCATCTCGTCCAGGTCCCACCAGGCGCAGGCGCGGTCGGCGATCCCGATGGGGGCGGCGAAATAGTCGCCCTCTTCGACATAGGCGACGAACAGATCGTCCTTGTCGCCGCTCCCATCAGGACGGATCGTGACCTTCACGAACGTGCCCTGGTATTCGACCGCCCGCACCAGGCCGGTAATGGCGTTGAAGGCCGGAGGCGCCGCGCTGTCCCGGGCCAGGCGCACATGGTCCCGACGCACCGCGAAAGCCAGGCGTTGCCCGACCGGGCGGACGCTGCCGCCCAGCCGCAGACGGAACCCGCGGCCGCCCTCGTCACGCAGCGTGGCGATGCCGTCCTCGACCGCCTCGAGCCTGCCGAACAGCACGTTCTGCCCGCCCATGAACCGAGCGACATAGGCGCTGCGTGGTTCGGCATAGACGGTGCGTGCCGGATCGGACTGCACGACATGGCCGCGATCCATCACCACCACCTGATCCGCCACGGCGACGGCTTCCAGCTGCGTATGGGTGACATGGATGAAGGTGATGCCGAGCTGTCGCTGCAGCTCCCGCAGCTCGCTACGCATCTGCAGCCGCAGAAACTCATCGAGCGCCGAGAGCGGCTCGTCGAGCAGCAGCACACGCGGACGGGTGATGATGGCCCGGGCGAGCGCCACGCGCTGCTGCTGCCCGCCCGAAAGCTGCGAGGGCAGTCTCTCGGAAAGTTCGGTGAGCTGCACCTGCTCGATCACACGATCGGCCTCCCGATAGCGATCCTTCTTGTTGATGCCGCGCACCCGCAGCGTGAAGGCGACATTGTCGCGGACCGACAGATGGGGGAACAGCGCATAGTTCTGAAACATCATCGCGGTGCCGCGCGCGCGGGGGGACAGTCCGACCACGTCCGTGCCATCGATCAGGATTTCGCCTTCGCTCGGCGTCTCGTGTCCGGCGATCATCCGCAGCATCGTCGTCTTGCCGCAGCCGCTGGGCCCGAGCAGGCAGCAATAGGTGCCGCTGCCGATCTTCAGATTGATGCCATCCACCGCCAGCGTGCCATCGCCATATCGCTTGACGATACCCGCCAGTTCGACGCCGCCGCGTCCGCCGGAGGCCATCTCCGGCTCTGCAAGGACCGATGCCATCCTCCGTCTCAGCTCCGGCCCGTGACGCTGCCCAGCCGGCGGCGCTGGATCAGCGCGATGGCCCCCAGGGAGACGCCGATCACCAGGAATGAAAGCGCGGTCGTCAGAGTGCCGAGGGCGTAGATGGAGGGAGAGGTCACGTTCTGCGTCATGCTCCAGATCTCGATCGGCACGGTGTTGGTGGATCCGGTCGTCTGCAATGTGCGCGCGAATTCATCATAGGACAGGGTGAAGCCGAACAGTGCGACCGCGATCATGCCTGGCAGCAGGATCGGGATCACCACCAGGACCATCGTCTGCAGCTGGCTCGCGCCGAGGTCACGAGCCGCTTCCTCGTAGCTTCGGTTGAACCGGCCGAAGATCGCGAACATGATGAGCAGCCCGAATGGCAGCGTCCAGGACAGTTGAGCCCCGAGCGCCGAGGTATACCAGCTGGTTTCCCACCCGAGCAGCTGGAACATCAGGCCGATGCCGATGCTCAGGACGTAGCCGGGTGCGACGAGGCTGGCGATCACCAGGTAGAACAGCACCCCGCTCCCCGGAAAGCGGTTGCGGAACGCGAGTCCGCCGGCGAGCGAAATCACCACCGTCAGCACCATTACGATCAGTGCCAGGGGAATGGAACGCGACAGTGCCCCCATCAGATCGCCGGTGTCGCCCTGCTGGATCAGCTGTTCGAACCAGTGCAGGCTTGCGCCGCGCATCGGAAAGGACAGGCCGCCCTGCGGACCCTGGAAGGATAGCAGATAGATGCAGACCATCGGTCCGTACAGGAACACCACATACGCCGCGAACACCGCACCGAGCGCATAGAAGGGCCAGCCCCGCCGGTCGGCCGAGAATTGCGATCGCCTCATCGGCTGCTCACCAGCTCCTGGCGCACATCGACCAGACGCAGGATGGCCGCAACCATGATCGTGAGGATCAGCATCAGCACCGCCGCGCTGGCGGCGGCATGGGGAAACAGCAGCGTGGAGATGTCGTCATACATCGCCGAGACCACGGAGGCATCGGTGCCGCCGCTCATCACCTTGACCACATAGAAATCGCCCATCACCAGCGTCACGACGAAGATCGAGCCGAGCACGATGCCACTCTTGGTGAGTGGCAGCACCACCCAGAGCAGCGTCTGCCAGCGCGCGGCGCCGGCATCATGGGCCGCTTCGAACAGCGAGGGATCGATCCGGCTCATCGCGTTGAAGATCGGCACGATCATGAAGATGGTGAACAGATGGACATAGGAGATCACCACCGAGAAATCCGAGAACAGCAGCATCTGCAGGGGTTCGTGGATCACCCCGACCGCCATCAGGGCCTGGTTGATCACCCCCTGCTTGCCGAGCAGCGGCAGCCAGGAGATCATGCGAATGACATTGGAGGTCCAGAACGGCACGGTGCAGACGAGAAACAGCCCGATCGCGACCAGGCGATTGCGGACATGGAACACCAGGAATGCCGCCACCGAATAGCCGATCAGGAGCGTGCAGACCCAGGTCATCGCGGCGAGCTTGAGCATCGTGAGGTAGAGCGACAGCGTCAGATGCGATGACAGTACGCTGGCATAGTTCTCGAAAGTGAATGCAGGGATCACTTCGAAATTGTCGTAGCGGAACACGCTCACGGCCATCACGACCGCGAGCGGTGCCACCACGAACATCAACAGCACCAGCGCGAGTGGTGTGACCAGTGCGAAGGATTTCACGCGCGCCGGTGAGAGCCATGATGCGCCCGATCGGCGGGAAGCGGCCTTCACGGGCGGATCTCCAGCTCAGGCCGATTTGAATTCATTCCAGCGCTGGATCATATACTGGTTCTCGTCCATCACCGTGTTCCAGCAGGAGATGTTGGTGAAGCGTTCGATCAGCGATCCGCCATCGCGGATGGACCCGGCCTTGGCGATGGGCGCGCCATAGGGATCCTTGATGACATCGGTCGCAGGCTTGCCCGCATACCAGTAGTCATACTCGTTGGCGGACATGAACTGCTTCGCCGTTGACGGCACCGGACTGTAGTAGCCGTGGCGTGCCACGAAGGCGCCCTGCCAGCCGCCGTAGTACCAGTTCAGATATTCATAGGCTGCGTCGAGCTTTTTGCCGGAGAGGTGGCGCATCAGCCCCATCCCGTTGCACCAGCCGCGATAGCCTTCCTTGCCATCGGGGCGGATGTTCACCGGGGCATAGGTGCAGGGGATCCCCTTGGCCAGCACCGCGGTGACCGCCGGCGACCACATCGATTGCACGGTCACTTCACCGGCCGCCATCAATTCGACCGATTGCTCGAATGTCGTCCAGGTCGCGCGGAACTGCCCTTGCTTCTTCGCGTCGATCAGCGCGTTGATCGTCGTGTCGATCTCTGCGCGGGTCATGTTTCCTTTGTTCTTATAGACGATGTCGCCGCGCGATTCGAGCGCGAGCGCCGCGTCCATGATACCGATGTTCGGAACATCCAGGATCGCGGACTTGCCCTTGAACTTGGGGTCGAGCAGCTTCTTCCATTCGGTGATCGGCTCGCCGACGAGATCAGGCCGATAGCCGATCGAGTCCGCGTTGTAGACCTGCGGCAGGAATGTCATCCAGTCGTGCACGCCCTCGACGATCTTGGTCGAGTCCTTGCTGTCGATATACATCGCCTCGTAGGGAGAGATCCCCTGTCGGGAAACCTTCTTGCCGTCGTATTCGCCCTTGGTGAAGATCGGCAGGATGTTGTCGAACTGCTTGATCTTCTTGACATCGATGCCCTGGAGAATGCCGCGCGCGATGGCCACCTTGGTCTGCCAGCCTTCGAGATCGGGAATATCGACGCTGGTGGGCTGGGTGATGAAGCGGGTGATGGCGGTCGAGGTATCCAGATTCTGCATCACGACCTTGAAGCCGAGATCCTTCGCCGCCTGATCGCCGATTGCCTGCACCACCGAATAGGAGACACCGATATGGCGCAGGGTGATGTCCTTGATTTCCTGTGCCCAGATGGTCGGAAATCCGCCGATCGCGCCGGACCCTGCGGTGGCGCCGGCGAGCACGGCGGCGCTCTTCAGCAGGCCCCGGCGGGTCGGCCCGGGGGCCATGGCGGAAAGTCTCTTGCGGCCCATCTCTCGCCACTCCTTGCATTGCGAATGAAATCGACAGCCGGACCAGGTCAGGCCGGTGTCGGAATGAGAGGCCGGCCGCCGCAGTTTGTCTTTCCGCGGGCGAGCGCCGGATCACTCCTCGTGTCCACTCCTGACCTTCGCCATCAGCATCACCGTCACGCGCGCCCGCTCCTATACGTCGGATGACGTATAGGAGGGGCTGCTGCAAACGGTTCTGTATCGATCAGGATCGACCGGTCTGCCGCGGGGGGTGGTCAGCCCCGGCACCGCGTGGTGCGCGGCTGTGGCGGGATCACGCGCCGGTGCCGCCGGGCGCGGCTGCGCTGCGCCGGGATGGCGGTGGCGGCTCGCTCATTCGGCCGCGGTCCGGTCCTGATCCTGCAGGGCGCGATAGACGGTGTTGCGCGACACTCTGAGCCGGCGGGCGGTCTCGCTGACATTGCCGCCGCTCTCGCTGAACACGGTCAGGATGCTGCTGCGCTGCAGCGCCCGCAGGCCCGGCTCGGCCACTGGCGCCGGCGCGGCCGGCTCGCCGAGGGAAGCGACTGCCTCCCGGCCGATCACGCCGCAGGATTCGGCCAGGGTCAGCCGGGTCAGCGCGCTGCGCAGTTCGCGGATATTACCCGGCCAGGGGCGGCGGGCGAGACACTCGAGCGCTGCATCCGTCACCGTGAAGCCGGGCGCGATACGGGCCAGCAGATGGCGGGCGATCGCGGGGAAGTCGCTGCGCTGGGACAACGGCGGCAGGGTCACCTCGACAGTGTTGAGCCGGTAGAACAGGTCGGCGCGGAAGCGCCCCGCCGCCACCGCCGATTCCAGCCCGACATTGGTCGCGGCCACCAGCTGGATATCGACGCTGCGCCGCCGCCCCCCGCCCACCGGCCGGACCGTCCAGTCGTCGAGCAGCCGCAGCAGCACCGCCTGTAGCAGCAGCGGCATCTCGCCGATCTCGTCCAGGAACATGGTGCCCCCATCGGCCTCCATCACCAGCCCGGGGGAGCCGCCACGGCGGGCCCCGGTGAAGGCGCCTTCGGCATGGCCGAAC
>VFSW01008787.1_pt1 | contig 14478 bp, 15 predicted proteins | sample 5358111 | NCBI WGS metagenome assembly VFSW01 (sample SAMN11554181, study PRJNA540505) | mine drainage metagenome | isolation source: sediment from site ElyBrook_90M | place: USA: Ely Copper Mine, Vershire, VT | collected 2017 | reverse complement strand
GCAACCGACCAGCCAACGCGTAGGCTGTAGCCAAAAGGTAACGGAAGCTGGCAGGGAGCGGACCGGCCCGCGCAATTCAATATGCAAGCCAAAGTGAGGCAAGGAATGGAAGTTGAAGATAAGTTCCACGCACATCTTGACGTTTGCCGTCAATGCCGAGAGGAGATATTCAATCTTTGCCCATTGGGGCAACGCTTGTTACTTGCGGCGGCTCAGACAGCAACGGATCCCATGTTTCGAGGTTTGGCGCAGTGGAATCGGGTTATGTCTGAGCGGTGATACACTTCCATCGAGTTAATCCATGAGCACAGCCGTCCAGGTCCAAGCCCCTAAGCTCAATCCGGCCCTCGCATCGTTCTGGAGCACCGAGGCGACGGGCCGGGTGCTGTACGGCGGCCGCATCAGCTCCAAATCGACAGATGCAGCTGGCAATGCTTTGATCCTCGCAAAGACTGGGCGGCTCCGGTTCCTGTGCGTTCGGCAATTTCAGAACAAGATCGCTGAGTCCGTGTACACGCTCCTCAACCTCCAGATGGAGCGGTTCGGATGGTCGCAAGAGTTCGAGGTAACGGACCGGCACATCGCGCACAACCGTACCGGGGCAGAGTTTATCTTCTACGGGCTGGCCCGAAATCTTCAGGAAATCCGCTCGCTTGAGGACATCGACGTTACGTGGATAGAGGAAGCGCACTTCCTGACAAAAGAACAGTGGGATGTTCTGGAGGCCACGGTAAACCGCAAGGAAGGTTCGGAAATCTGGCTGGTGTTCAATCCGATGTACGCGACGGACTTTGCCTACCAGCGGTTCGTGGTCAACCCGCCCGAAGGCTACATCACGCGCAAGATCAACTTCAACGAAAACCCCTTTCTGTCGGACACGGCCAAGAGAATCATTGCCCGCTGCCGCGCCGAGTCCGAAGACGATTTCCAGCACATCTACATGGGAGAACCCAAGCAGGATGCTGAGGGCGCGGTCATCAAGCGGAGTTGGATCGAGGCTGCGATTGACGCTCATTTGAAGCTGGACTTTGAGGCGGCTGGTAGAAAAGTCATTGGCTTTGATGTGGCCGACGATGGAGAGGACGCCTGCGCGAACGTCTACATGCACGGCTCTATAGCCTCGTGGTGCGAGGAGTGGCGGGCAAAGGAAGATGAACTGCTCAAGTCATGCTCTCGAACGTTCCTGAACGCTCTCCAGCGTAAGGCTGAGGTTCGTTACGACTCCATCGGCGTCGGAGCATCGGCAGGCGCGAAGTTCGACGAACTGAACCAGGAACGTCAAAGTTTTGAGCGCATCCGGTATGAGAAGTTCAACGCCGGAGCCGCGGTTGAAAGGCCGGAAGATTACTATGCTTCCGACATGCAGGGCAGCGTGAAGAACAAAGACTTTTTCGCCAATCTCAAGGCGCAGCGGTGGTGGAACCTGGCGGATCGGTTCCGCAACACGTACAACGCCATCAATCGAGGGGAGAAATACCCGGTCGACGAGCTAATCAGCGTCTGGAGCGACATGCCGCTTCTCGAAAAGCTGAAGACGGAGCTATCAACCCCCAAGCGGGATTTCGACCGCAACGGCAGGGTGAAGGTAGAGAGCAAAGAGGACTTGGCGAAGTCCACGAGGCCCGGTGGTGCTGTTCCGTCGCCGAACCTGGCGGACGCGTTTGTGATGGCGTCTTCCCCTTCATCGGTGGCAAGATTGAGCATTTCCCCGTCGGTTTTAGAAGCGTTTGCGCGGTAGATGGTGCATAATTATGGCGTGAACTGGTTTCGTAAGGCCAAACAATCGTCACCCGTCGCACCACAGCTCCGTGACGCCGCCGCTGGCATCCGGGCTGCCCTCTGCCGCCTGCAATCAGATGTGGAGCGCCCGCACTATCCAATCACAGCCCCTATGATCCCGGACGGCGTGGTGCCCAAGGGGAAGACTGCACAGGTAGCCACGGACGAAGCTGCGTACACGGCGGCGCGGCTAGCCTACGATGCCGCTCCGACCTTCAACGCCAGCATGTACAACTACGGGAACATCGAGGGCTTCCCCGGATACCCGTATCTCATGCTCCTGGCTCTCCGCGTTGAGTACCGCAACATGGCCAGTGCTTTAGCTAGCGAGATGACGCGGGAGTGGATTGAGCTAACGTCCAGCGAGACGGCCTCGGATGCGACCAAGAAAAAGATCACCGAGATCGAGCAGGCATTCCGGGAGCTTCGCATCCAAAACCTGATCCGCAAGGCCATCGAAGACGATGCATTCTATGGGACAGGGCAAATCCTTATCAACATCAAAGGTGCCGACCCTGAAACGCCTCTGGTGATCGATCCCCGGACTATCAAGAAAAACTCGCTCGAAGGGTTCAAGAACGTTGATCCGATCTGGACGACGCCGCTGATGTACAACGCTTTGGACCCGCAGCGGGAGGACTTCTACCGACCTACAAGCTGGTGGGTGATGGGGCAGCACTGGAGTGCATCGAGGATGCTGATTTACCTCTCTCGGCCAGTCCCGGACATATACAAGCCCGCATTCAACTTCTCTGGCATCAGCCTTTCGCAGCTCTGCGAGCCCTACGTCAACAACTGGCTGCGCACGCGGCAGAGCGTATCGGATCTGATTAACAACTTCTCCATCATCGTGCTCAAGACTTCGATGGACCAGATTCTCACCGGAGGAGATCAGGACGGCTCTGGGCTTCTGTCACGTATTAGCCTGTTCACGGCGATGCGAAGCAACAAGGGCTTATTCACGCTCGACAAGGACCGCGAGGAACTGGACCAGATTGCCGTGCCTCTGGGCGGCTTGCACGAGCTCCAGGCCCAGGCCCAGGAGCAGATGTGTACGGCCAGCCGCGAGCCCGCGGTCATCATGACCGGCGTTTCCCCATCAGGGTTTGGCAATGTGGCTGAAGGGGAGATGAGCGCATGGAGGGATTGGATCAGGGCAAATCAGGAAGCCCATGCGCGCGAGCCTATCGAGAGGATTCTGAAGATCGTGCAGCTCTCGATGTACGGGGACATTGATCCGGAGATTGGCGTTTCGTTCAACCCGCTATTCCAGATGGACGATGAGCAGCTCTCGACCATCCGCACAAATGACAGCGTGCGGGCGGGGAACCTGATCGACCGAGGCGTGATCGACGCGCAAGAGGAAAGGGAGCGGCTGGCGCGTGACCCTGAGAGTGGTTATACGGGCTTGGACATCAACAAGGAAATCGCGCCTCCCGATGAAGCGGAACTCGGGGCGAACCTTGGGAGGGGCACCGAATGAGCGTGATGTCGCCGGGTAAGCCATGCGAACCAAACAAGTAACGGCCCGCGCCGTGTGGCCGAACGCTGGCATCAAGCAACGCTACCAGCGCCGCATGATTGCGCTGATACAGGAAATGGCCAACAGCGTCTTGTATTGGCTGGAAGCGCAGCGCAAGGCGTCTCCTCCTGTGCTGGCGGCAGATGCGTTGCCGTCCGAGCAAATGCGTGCTGAGGTTCACAGGCTATTTGAGCAATGGCGCAAACGGTTCGAGAAGGAAGCCCCTAAGATTGCAGGAGCATTCCTCAGAGGCCAATTCTCAGCAACCAACGCGGCCATGCGGCAAGCCCTGCGCGATGCAGGATGGACGATTGAATTCACGCTCACTCCGGCCATGCGCGATGCGTTTGAGGCGTCTCTCGCTGAGAATGTGGGGTTAATCAAGTCGATACCCGCTCAATACCTGCAAGAGGTAGAAGGCATCGTCATGCGGAACTACACCGCTGGGCGCGATCTCAAGTCGATGGCACAGGAGATTCGAGGGCGCTATCACGTGGCGGCTAACCGGGCTGTGCTGATCGCCAGAGATCAATCCAACAAGGCTTCGGCTGTTGTGCAGCGGGCTCGCCAGAAGGAATTAGGAATCACCGAATTCCAATGGCTTCATTCCCATGCTGGGCGCGAACCGCGGCGAACACACGTAGCTATGAACGGCAAACGATTCCCGGTTAACAAGGGAGCATGGGACGCAGACGAAAAGGCATTTGTTTTTCCGGGGCAACTGATAAATTGCCGGTGCGTGGGGCGTTCGGTTCTTCCGTTTTCGCCTTCCGGGAAGCCCGCCAACGCTGAAGCCGCAAGCTCTCGCAAATAGGGCAGCGCTGCCTACCATCTTTCCCAGATTTAAGTCTGTGCCCTAAGTAGCACGTCGGGCGTCGCACCGTCCCCATACAATCTATGATTCGGCATTTGCCGTGCTTTTGCAATCAAAATCTTGCAATCGCTCTCAGCAAGTGCAACGATGCAGAGCAGATGCCCTATGGAACTGGCTTGCGATGCTGCTCTGAAGAACCGGCGCTACGATGCGGACGGACGGCTGCACATTCTGCGGACGCCGATTTCCAAGGCCACAGTCAATCCGTATTACGGGCGCGAGATTCCAGAATCAGAAGCTCTCGGGCTCGAACCGGAGCGAGTGTATTACCTTCTGCGCGACCCCGGCGAACTTGCCAAGGCCGCGCCTTCTTTTGCGCGAAACCAACTGATGTTCAAGCACATCGCAGTGAGCGCGGGCGATCCGAAGCAGGATTCCATCGCGGGGACGATCGGCTCGGACGTGGAGTTTCAAGCCCCGTACCTGATCGCAGACCTATGCATCTGGGACGCGGAAGCGATTGCCGGGGTGGAAACGGACACAGTGAGGGAGCTTTCATCCTCGTATCGCTACCGGGCGGACATGACGCCGGGGATGTACGAGGGGCAGCGGTACGACGGGGTAATGCGTGACATTCAGGGCAACCACGTTGCTCTAGTGCAAACGGGCAGGGCCGGTTCAGATGTAAGGGCGGCAGACAGCGAGATTGAAATGTTTGCATTTGATTTTGAGGAGTCAAAACATCCACGGGCCGAGAATGGAGAATTTGGCTCAGGTGGGGGCGCGGCAGGTAGCGGCGGATCAAACCAAGATCATCCGTTTATCAAAACATTCCTCTCAGAGCATAAGTCGCTGGCAGACCAGAAGAGCTACCTGGAGAAGGTGCCGCATGAAAAACTACTGACAGCGCACAAATTGGCATCAAAAAGCGACTCTCCGGAATCGCAAAAAGTGAAAAAGCTCATCGAAAAGGAACTAGATAGCCGCGCAGATCGGGGAACTGGAAAAGGATTTGGCGAAGACAGCCAATTGGAGATGAAGATGACGGAAACGAAATTCGGAAAAGCTCTTTATGCAATTCTCTGCGCGGCATCGCCCAAGCTGGCTGCTGATGCGGCGCTCAAGCCTCTCGTGATCGGCCTGACGCGCAAGCAGTGCGACCTGAAGGCGCTGGAGCCTAAGCTGCTGGCGATGGATGCTGAACTCAGCACGCACGCCAAGGCGGCTATGGACGCCGCAAAGGATGCAGCCGAGGAAGAGGAGACCAAGGAAGAGAAGGACGCCCGCGAAGCCAAGGACAAGAAAGCCAAGGACGGCAAGCGCGCTAAGGATAAGTCTTTCGAGGAGTGGGCGCAGGACGAGGAGGAAATGTCCGAGGACAAGCGCAAGGCCCGCGACGCCGAAGAGGACGACGAGGACAAGGCCAAGCGCAAGGAGTACGAAAAGAAGGCCGAAGACGCCGAGAAGATGTGCATGGACGATTTCGACGGCCTCGTTTCCAAGCTCGAAGGCAAGGGCTACTCCAAGGAGTACGCCACCAAAGTTGCGGGCAAGGTCGCTAAGGAAAAGGGCGACGACAAAGCCAAGGATCGCAAGGCGAAGGACGCTGAAGAGGAAGAGAAAAAGAAGGCGGAGGACAAGATGCACCACGCGATGGATGAGTTCAAGCGCGAACTGCGCGAAGCGGATGAAGCTCGCCGAGCGGTTCGGCCTGTGGTCGGAGAGGTTCTGGCGCAGGACTCCGCAGCCAGCATTTACGCCTTCGCTCTGGACCAGATGAAGGTCGACCACAAGGACATCAAAGATCCTGCTGCCCTGCGTGCGCTGTTTAACGTAGCGCGGAACGCTTCAAAACCTGCTCCCCGCCCTGCGTTCGATGCGGTGAGCGTGGAAGAGAAATTCGCGGGCGCTGCCCGTTCAATTCAGGTGATGTGAGGAGAGAATCATGGGAAGCAATCTGATCGGCAGTTTTCAGACTTTCGTCAACCTCTACAACCCGCTTGGGGTGGAGGGAGACTATGCCAGTGCCAACCCCCGCGTCACCGCTCTTACTGTCGGGTTCGATGCCAACGGCAACCAGACCAGCGGATTGATTGCTGGGGCCAACGGCGTCATCATCGGCAACTTCGCATGGGTGGAAGCGGATGGCAGAACCGTCAACAGCTACGCTACTGGAGCGGTTGCTCCTACCGGCTACGTTCACCGCGACCAGCAGGGTTTGCTCACTCAGTATCTTCAGGCAGCGGGAACTTTGATTCCTCCGGGCTTCCCGGTGACGCTGATGGTCGAGGGCGACTTCCTGGACCTGATCGCAGGCGGCGTTGCTGCCGTTCCCGGATCGGCCTGCTATGCGAGCTACGCGAACGGTTCGCTCTACATCGGTTCAGCTCCGACTGGCGCAAGCGCGACCGGCTCCATCGGCGCAACCTTCACGGCTACCGGAACCGGCACCAGCTTGGCAGTCACCGCAGTAACGGGCCTGATCTCGATTGGCGACACCATTTCAGGGACCGGAGTGCCTGCAGGAACCACCATCGTGGCTCAGGTGAGCGGCACGACTGGCGGGGCTGGAACCTACACCACCAGCGTAGCTACCACGGCCTCTGCGGCCACTGTGACGAGCTTCGGCATCGTTCTGGACGTGACGGCAGTAGCGAGCGGAACTCTGGCGGTGGGCGATGCCATCACAGGCACCGGCGTACCGAGCGGAGCTACCATCGCTTCGCAGGTAAGCGGCGCGACGGGCGGCGTTGGGGTTTACACGCTCGACATTCCGGCTACCGCATACGCGGCCTCGACCACGCTTACCGTGGTGGGAGGCATTCTCACCAGCTTTGTGGCAAAAACAGCAGCCAACGTAGGGTCGTTAGTCCAAATCTCTACCTGGGGAAATTAGGAGCTAAACATGGACCGTCATCTTGAAGCAGTATCGCGGAAGTTTGGCATCGAGTTTATGGGCGTCGATGCTCAGTTGCAGCGCACCGAAAAGGAGCGCGGCGGACTGCTGGCGATGGACGCGCAGCCGGAACTCGTCACCATTTCCAACAGCGGAATCCCGGCATTCCTCTCAACCTACATCGACCCCAAGGTGATCGAGATTCTGATCGCCCCGATGAAGGCCACGGAGATTGTCGGCGAGGAAACCAAGAAGGGCGACTGGACGCTGGAGACTTCGATGTTTCCGGTCGTTGAGTCCACCGGCCAGGTTTCTTCGTATGGCGATTACTCGGAAACCGGCATCGCCAACTCGAACGTCAATTGGGTGCAGCGCCAGAGCTACACCTACCAGGTCATCACCCAGTGGGGCGAGCGCGAGCTTGAGAAGATGGGCCTCGCCCGCATCGACTGGGCCAACCGCCAGCGGGCTGCCTCGGTTCTGACGCTGAACAAGTTTCAGAACAAGAGCTACTTCTTTGGCGTGAGCGGATTGGCGAATTACGGGCTGCTCAATGATCCGTCCTTGTCGGCTCCGATTGCCCCCATCGCCGAGGGGTCGCTTATCACATGGGCGCAAAAGGCCACTGATCCGAATGGCGCTCTCTATGTCTATAACGACATCAAGGCGCTCTACGGCCAACTGGTTTCGCAGGCCAACGGCCTGGTGGAGCTGGACATGGCTTCTCCGCTCACTCTGGCAATGGCCCCGGCTTCGCAGGTGTACCTCACGCTGACCACGCAGTACAACGTCAACGTGCAGGACATGCTGAAAAAGAACTTCCCGAAGATGAAGATCGAGACGGCTCCAGAGTACTCGACTACTTCCGGAGAACTGGTGCAGTTGATCGCGGACGAAATGCAGGGGCAGCGGACGGCGACTACGGCCTTCACTGAAAAGCTCCGCTCGCATCCGATCAAGATTGAGCTGTCCAGCTTCAAGCAGAAGGTAAGCCAGGGCACTTGGGGCACGATTTTGTTCAGGCCGTTCCTCATCGCTGGACTAATTGGTGTGTAATCAGCAGTTTGCAAGAAGTCGCGCTAAAACGATAAACAGGAGCCGCACATGCGGCCTCAGCGCGGGGCGACCCGCTCCTTGAAAGGGAATCATGGCGAGGGAAAGCGTACTGATCGGTTGCCGGTTGCCTAACGGCATTGTGCTCACGCATCCGCAGAACAAAGAACAGAAGGTCAGAATCGCAGGGACGAGCGGGGAGAAGCTGGAAAGCGGGTTGTATCTTCCTCCCAAGGCATTTGCGACTACCGAAGTAGATGCTGAGTTCTGGACTGCATGGAAGGCGGCTTATGTCGGCTTTCCTCCGCTAAAGAATCGGGCGCTGTTTGAGGCACGCAACGATCAGGAGGCATCCTCCAAGGCCAAGGAAGTTGCCAAGGAAAAGACTGGATTCGAGCAGATGTCACAGACGCCAGTCATTGACGGAGTGAAACTTGAGAAAGCTGTGGCCTGATGGGTACGCCGTGCGTTTCGGTGCCAGCGGTCTGGAATCCCACTCTGTTTCTGGCGCGGTATCCCGAGTTCACAACGGCGTACAATGCCAACCCTACCTTGTTTGCCGCGCTGTTTTCCGAGGCCGGTCTGTATCTCAACAACAGCTCATGCAGCGTTGTGCAGGACGTGAACCGGCGCACGATGCTGCTGAACATGGTTACAGCTCACATCGCGTTCATGGGGGGCGCATTGACCGCAGACGGCCAGCCTAAGCCTGTGGGCATCCTTCAGAGCGCCACGCAAGGCGCAGTGAGTGCTACTTTCCAGAACGTCACGCCGACGCCTGGGACAGGAGCGTGGTTTCAGCAATCGCAATATGGTGCGGCATTCTGGCAGGCCACTACTTGTTATCGCGGGGCGCAGTACTTTGCGCAGCCTACAACTGTTGAAGGCTTCACTGGAGGCCCTTTGGGAAATCAGTGGATTCCGAACAACTGACGGTTACGCTTTCTCTGGACGCCTCCGAACTGGAGCGCGATCTGGAGAGGATTGAAGACGGGGAATTGAGCTTGCCGACTGTATCGGCAGTGAAGGTTTCAATCGATGGAGTTTTTGAGGAAAGTTTTCCGATATGGCTACCAGAAGTATAAAGATGTCCGATGCGGTCACGGCAAAGCTGAACGAGCTTGCCAAGAAGGCTCGCGGCACTGTGCAGGTAGGCTTCATCGATAACGACCAGGCTCCCATCGCCTTCTGGAATGAGTTTGGCCACAAGGGGCGTTTCCCTGCTCCGTCCCGTCCGTTCTTCCGCACAATGGTTTCCAAAGACTCTCCCGCGTGGCCGCAGATGATGGCTGGCGAGTTGAAGCGTAGCGGCATGAATGGGCACCAGACGCTTGCCTACATGGGTGAGCATATCGACGGAGAACTGAAGCAAAGCATCATCGATACAAACGAACCGCCCCTGTCGAAGACTACCCTCCGTCTCCGGCTCAAGTTTGGCAATCAGCCGCAGAATATCCGGGCGCGGGATGTGGTGCAGGCACAGCGCGAAGTGGCCGCTGGAGCGCAGGTGGCCTCTGGCACACAGGCAAAGCCGCTCGTCTGGGTCGGCACCATGCTTCAATCGACTTCATACAAGGTGGCAGACTGATGGACCTGAACGGGATCGCCAATGCGGGTGCCGAAGTGGTGAGCCCGAATATCCCTGTATCCATTCAAGCCTCGACGGGCTATACGACTGGAGGGCCTGGGATGCGGCAGGTGCCAACCTACGCCGCGCCCGTATCGGGCTATGCGCAGGTGCAGGCGCTGACCAGCGAAGATTTGCGACATCTAGACGGCATGAACATCCAGGGCGCGACCTACTCGATTCTTCTGCGCGGGCCGCTGAATACGGCGCTCCGTCCGAACGCTCAGGGCGGAGACTTGGTGACGTTTAACGGCAGTACATGGCTCACGGTTGCGGTTTTGGAGCAATGGCCGTTGTGGACAAGAGCAGCAATTCGGCTACAGGATGACGGCAAATGAGCACACCGACGCCCTATCTCGTCTCCATCACAGTCGATCAGGTCTTCGATGCTCTCGGCGCGTTTCTAGCTCCGTTCGTTGCGCCGGTGCCGATTATCCGTGCACAGGTCAACAGGGTTGCACTGCCAGTCGGAAACTTTGTGGAACTGACGGAAATCGGGACATGCGATCTCGAATTTCCGCGCATCGGCTATGACGGCGTGAATTTTCAGCAGGATTTTATCGGTCCGAAGAGGATCATGATTCAGGCGGACTTCTACGGCGATCAGGCCGGCGACTGGTGCGCGGCAGTGAAGACAGTATGGAAGACTCCCTATGCCGTGTCGCAGTTCCCTTTCGGCGTTGCGCCGCTCTACTGCGACGATGGGCATGAGAGCCCGTTGATTACGGGAGAAGAGCAATACGAGCGCAGGTGGACGCTCACGATGAGCCTCCAATACAACCCGATTTTGGCAGTTCCGCTCCAGTCGGCGGATCAACTGGCGATGCATACCATCGACGCTGTAGACGTTTAAGGAGAGGCAATGACGATACCGTCTTCGCAAATCGCATCTGTGGTTCCCGGCGTACTCAGTCCTGGCGGTACGGGGCTGGTCATGAACGGCCTTGTACTGACGCAGAATCTTCTGATGCCTACCGGCACGGTGCTGAGTTTTGCCAGTGCTTCGGACGTGTCAACGTTCTTTGGGCCCGCATCTGCCGAATACGCATACGCGCAGATTTACTTTGCAGGCTATGTAAACGGCACACAGTATCCATCCTCGATCCTGTTTGCGCCCTACAACGCCGCCGCCCGCGCTGCATGGTTGCAGTCCGGCTCGCTCGCGTCCGTGCCGCTGGCCACCCTCCAGGGCTACACTGGCACGTTGACGGTTACGGTCAACGGAACGCCGCTGACTTCGACCAGCATTGTGCTGACGGGCCTGACCCAGTCCGCGATGGCTACCGCCATTCAGGCTGCATTCACATCCCCGCCGTTCGCGGTGACATGGGACGCTGTGCAGAGCGCGTTCATTTTCACCACCACGGCCACCGGCGCAACTGAGACGATCACCTATATCTCCGGCACGCTGGCCGCTGATCTCTATCTGACGCAGGCCACCGGAGCAACGCTTTCTCAAGGTGCCGCGCAGGATACGCCGACCTCGGCCATGAACAACGTCGTTGCCGTCAATCAGAATTGGGCGACGATGAGCTATATCACTGAGCCGATCCTGGCTAACAAGGAGACATTCGCGCAGTGGTTTTCAACCAGCACGGACCAGTACCTTGGCGTGATGTGGGACAGCGACGCACAGGCGAGCGTGCAGAATGCGACGGAGCCTTTCGGCGTGGTTGCCAAGACGAACAAGTACAACGGCGTGATGTGCATCGGTGGCGATCCGAATGCGGGGAATCTCTCCTCTCTCTGCCTGAATGTGGCTGCCTTTGTGCAGGGCATGGTCGCATCTATCAACTTCGCGCAGAAGAATGGGAGAATCACACTGGCGGCAAAGGCAGCGCAATCGGCCGCGGTGCTGCCAACGTGCCTGAACCTCCAGACGTATCAGAATCTCCTAGCAAACGGCTATAGCTGCTATGGCGGCTTCGCTTCGCGCAATCAGGGATTCACCTTCTTCTCGAACGGCAACATGCCCGGCAACTTCCCGTGGGCAGATCAGTACATCGATCAGATTTGGCTGAGTGCGCAGTTGCAGCTTGCGCTTCTGAATCTCTACACGACAGTCAATGCGATTCCCTACGATCCGACGGGCTACGGCATGGTCAAGGCGGCGCTGGTCGGCCAGCCTACAGCGAACGGAACGGTAGCCTACAACGGGCCGATCCAGAGCGCATTGAATTGCGGCGTGATTACCTCCGGCGTTTCGCTTTCTTCCTCGCAGGCGGCAGCGGTGAATGCGGCGGCAGGAGCGAATGTGGCGCAAACGATCACCTCGAATGGGTACTATTTGCAGGTTCTCGATCCCGGCGCTACGGCAAGGAACGCGAGGCAAACGCCGATCATCAATCTCTGGTACACCGATGCTGGAAGTGTACAACAATTCTCTCTTGCGAGCATAGATATCCTTTGATTTTTGGTATACTCAATGTATGAGATACCCAAAGGACCATGTAAGCACTTTTGATGGAGTGAAGTACCGGAAAGATCGGCGTCGTAAAAGAATCGAGCAGGGGATATGTACCAAATGCGACAATCCGGCAGTAAGTGGGCACACAGAATGCGAAACTTGCTTGAGAGAAATGAAGAGCAGGGCTACCCGCAGCCGAGAGGAACGAAAGAAACGCGGCGAATGTATTCAATGCGGGGAACCCGCTATGGCGCTATCGCTTCGTTGTCAAAAGTGCTCAGATCGATTACATGTGCTGGGAAGAGAAACTCAGGCAGCAAGAAAACTGGCTGTAATGGAGCATTATGGCAAGGATGGAAAGGCTATATGCTGCTGGCAGGGATGCCAAATTTCCGACCTCGACATGCTCACGTTGGATCATGTTGCAAACAATGGGGCAGCGCACCGCAGAGAGTATTCAAAGACAGGACGCGGCGGCGGAACAGCGCTTTACTTGATGCTCGAAAAGCAGGGCTATCCTCCAGGTTATCAAACGCTTTGTTGCAACCACAACCTGAAAAAGCATTTGTTGGCGATCAGAAATAAGGAGTGACTTATGGGCGGTTTTCTCAATGCAATAACTGGCGGCAACAGCACGATTACCTCTGCCAACTCAGTGGTGAGCATCACTGTGCCCAACTTGTTCCCGACGCCGGTCCAGCTCTACGGCTACTCGGTGGAGAAGGCATGGGACACCGGGATGGTCGTCATCACGGAGAGTCAGATCGGAGTGGATGGGCGCAAGACTGCGGGCTTGATCTTCAATCCGATCAAGCAGACGTTTTCTTTCCAAGCCGACTCGCCGAGCGTGACTGTGTTTGAGGCCATCTACTCGGCGCAATTGCAGGCGCGGGATGCCTTTTATCTCTTCGCCACGATTGAGCTCCCTTCGACGGGAGAGGCCTATATCTGCAACAAAGGAACGCTGGAGGACTACAACGCCATTGCCTCTGCTGGAAAGGTTCTGAACGCCCGCGAGTTCAGCGTTTCTTGGGTTTCCATTCAACCGACAGTGTTGTAATCGAGGCGATGCATGGCGAGAAAAACCTGCACTTATACAGTGACAAGCGAAGGAAGGGACGCGAACAAATCCTTCGTTCTTACGGAGATGCCAGCGACCAAGGCGGAGGACTGGGCGATTCGCGTCATGCTTGCTCTGGGGGCTGCGAATGTCGAGATTCCCGACGGCGCATTGCAGTTGGGCATGGCGGCTCTGGCGGAGATCGGATTGAAGAAGCTCTTTGCCATCAAGGCGGAGACCATCCGGCCTTTGCTGACAGAGTTGATGGAATGCATCGAGTTCGTGCCGAATCCGCAGAAGCCGCAAACCAAACTGGCTTATCCACTTTTCGAGACGCAGATCGAAGAGGTTAAGACGCTGTTGCTTCTGAAATGGGAGGTGTTGAAGCTGCATCTGGATTTTTCTCTCGCCGCCAGCCTATCCGAATCGGTCGGCAGCACGCTGGGGGCGAAAGAGCAGCACAAGCCGAATACGCGAATGTCCCCAAGGTCATCGGGATCGTCGTTGGGAGGCGTTTAGCTACGCTGTTGGAGCTTCAGACGGTGTACGGCGAGGAGGATTTGCATAACCTGCTTGAAATCATAGCTGTAGACGCAGCGAACGGAGGGGAGTAGAGAGTGCCGACAATTATCGACAGCTTGATCGTCCAGCTCGGCCTCGACTCCCGCGATGTCGATTCCAAAGCCCCCGGCGTTCGCCGCAAGCTCGCTGACCTGGAAACTGCAGCCACGAAGACAGAAAAGGGATTTTCTGGGCTTACTGGGGCCCTTGGTTCGTTTGGCACCGTACTGGCTGGCATTGCCAGCGTTGGCGCGGTCACGGCCTTCGTCAAGGACATCATCGCCACCAATACGCAACTCTACTACCTCGGCCAAAACCTTGGCATGAGCGCGCAGAAGCTCAATGCCTGGGGCATGATGGCAAGGCAGTTGGGCGGAAGCTCTGCCTCCATTCAAGGGTTCTTCACACAGGTTCGAGGCATGTACGGGCAGTTGCTCACAGGCCAGACCCCGGCGCTCCTTCCATTCTTCGCCCGCATGGGAATCAATTACAACCAAGATCCAGGCGCAATTGTCGAGCAGTTGGCAGAAAAGTTCAAGCCATTCGATCAGGGGCCGAACAGGTGGAAGGCTGCATCCTTTCTGGAAGCCAGTGGAATTTCAGAGCCTGTCGCCAACATGATTCTGCAGGGTCCCGGATGGGTGAAGTCGCACGAAAAAGAGTTGACGGCTCTTTCTCCCACCGACAGGCAGATTCAGCAATCTGCCTTGATGACGCAGAAGATTGTGTCTGTAGAGTCGGCAATCACCAAGCTAGGGA
>VFSW01008786.1_pt1 | contig 14479 bp, 17 predicted proteins | sample 5358111 | NCBI WGS metagenome assembly VFSW01 (sample SAMN11554181, study PRJNA540505) | mine drainage metagenome | isolation source: sediment from site ElyBrook_90M | place: USA: Ely Copper Mine, Vershire, VT | collected 2017 | reverse complement strand
GCCCAGGCCAACTCAGCCCCGCAGCAGGGGCTCACTCTCCTCCGCGGGTAGCTAGCGCTGTGTAACCCCGGGCGGGCCGGTATCTCGGCGGGCCGCCCGGGCCTTTGGATTCAGGATTCGTCATGAGCAGCTCCGTCAGCGGCATATTCACGGGTAACAGTCAGTTTTCCACCAGTTTTCAACAGGTCATCTCGCGGGCCGTTTCGTTCGCTTCGCTGCCCATGCAGCAGATGCAGAGCGAAGTGGCTACGCTGCAGGCGCAGTCCAGCGAGCTGAACACGCTCAACAGCGATTTCTCAAACCTGCAATCCTCCATTGCCACTTTGAACAACGCGCTCAGCCTGGGCTCTTACACCGCCGTTTCGGCGAACACCGCGGTCGCGACGGCCTCGCTCAGCGGCACACCCGCGGCGGGAACGTACACAGTGGAGGTGGACGCCATGGGCGCCCATGCCAGCGCCATGAGCGGCGATGCGCTGACCAAGGTTACCGATCCCTCGGTTTCCGGCATCAGCGATGCCACCAGTTACACACTGTCGGTGGGCGAGAACAGCTACACCATCAATACCAGCGATGTCAGTCTTTCGGGCCTCGCCAATGCGATCAACAGCAGTTCGGCAGGCGTACAGGCCACCGTAGTGAACGTGGGCAGCCAGGGGTCCACCGATTACCGGCTCTCCATTCAGGACGGAAAGATGCAGGCGGTGACCATCCAGCTCACCTCGCTCAACGGCATCGCGAACGGGGATCTGTTGAGCCCTCTGGCCGATGGCGCACCCACCACGTACCGGGTGAACGGCAAGCCCGCGGCGGACTCCGATCCGCTCAGCACCAACGGTTCGGTGATTACTCTGGCACCTGGTGTATCGGTCACGCCGACCGGCGAAGGAACCACCACGATTACCGTGGGGCAGTCCGCCAGTGGCGTTTCCGTGGCGCTGCAGGGTTTCGTAACCGCGTACAACGCGGCAAAAGCGGAGATTAATACCAATCGCGGCCAGGGAACGGGAGCGCTGCAGGGGCAGAGCGTGCTTTCCAGCCTCTCGGAGGTTCTGAACCAGATCACGGGATACTCTACCGGGACGGACGGAATCTCCTCGCTGACTTCGCTCGGTCTGGAATTCGACCAGACCGGAGTCCTGTCGCTCAACAGCTCCACGTTCGCCAGCGCAACGCAAGGCCAGCTCCCGCAGCTCGCGAGCTTTTTGGGGTCTACTACCACCGGAGGTTTTCTGAAGACCGCCAACGATGCGCTAAACGGCCTGACCGACTCCGCCAGCGGCGTATTTCAGTCGAGCATCCAGAACCTGAAGGATTCCATCACCCGCGACAACCAGTCCATTAGCGACGATCAGGACCGCATTTATAACATGACAACGAGTCTCAACGCCCAGATGGCAGCCGCGGATTCCGCCATTGCCGCCATGGAACAGCAGTACAGCTATCTTTCGCAGATGTTCCAGCAAATGCAGGTAAACCAGCAGAACGGGGGCTAGCGTAAATGAGCGAACCGGTTCAACGCGAGGAAACGGCTCTCTGCCGGGCGGTACAATCCGGCGATTTCGCAGGCGTGGAGCGCGCCGCGGGGCTGTATGTTGCCGCTCTGGAGGCCGCGCTGCTTTCAATGCCGCGCCACGTTGTCCCGAGCCGTCTGCGCGAGGCTTGCCAGCGGATCGAATGGGCCCGCCGCTGTCTGTGCGTAGCCAAAGTTCGCTTAAGCGAGGAGCGCTCGAGCGCCCAGCATTTGGCGGCGTTCCAACGAACGGCGGAGCCCGATTGTCTGCATACCTGGAAGATCGACGGCTGACAGTGAGATAGAATCAGGAATCATCATGCACTCCCGCCGATTCGCCTGTCTCCTGCTTGGAATGTGGCTTGCGGGCGGGCTCCTGGTTACGTGGCTGGTGAACGAAAACGGCCGGGCGGCGGACCGTCTGCTTTTGGATTCGGATCCGGCTGCCACTCTGCGGATCAAGGTTCTCGGCCCGGTGGAGACCCTGATGCTGCTTCGCTATGAGACGGCGGAATTGACGCGGAGCCAATTGGAGTTGTGGCAGGCGGTGCAGATTGCGTTCGGCGTGTTTTTTCTGTTTTTCCTGCTCTTCGGCACCGGAGAGAGCAAGTTCTCACTCGCGCTGGCCCTTGTGCTGATTGTTTGCGTGGCGATCCAGAGGTTCGCCATCTGGCCGGAGGTAGTCTCGTTCGGCCGGCTCACGGACTTCCTGCCCGCCGGGTCCGGTTCGGGATATCGCAGCAAGCTGCTGGTGATGGAAGGCGCCTACTTCGCGGTGGAAATGGGGAAGTGGGTGCTGATGGCGATTCTGGGCGCGACCCTCATCAGGCGCGGCCGCAAGCGCAGCCGATCAGGCGACGCCTGGAATCAGTTCAACGTGATCGATAAAGCCGATAACAGCCATATCGATCGGTGAGTTCGGCCGCCCCACGGAGGTCATGGCACTGAAGCCCTCGGTGGTCAGCAGGACCTTGTCCCCGACCCCGGCATCCACCGCATCGAGCGCCACCACCGCGTCTCCGCGGTTGCTGCCATCCAGATTCAACGGCTGTACCAGGAGCAGTTTGCGCCCTTCGTGGCTGGCGTGCTTCTGCGTCGCCACCAATTCGCCAATTACCTGGGCAATCAACATATCGCTAAGTCTTCCGTTTCCGTTTGCCGCTTTCGGCGGCCGGCGCGGCGGCAGCACCCGGACGTTTCACATGCACGCTGTCCACGATTCCGACGATGGAAGTGTCGAACGGGGGCTCGGTTGGCAAGAACGGAAAGCTGGCCTCTTTACCCCTGACCCAGTAGATCAATTCGCCGGCACCGGCGCCCGTGGAATCGCCGCAAATCAGGCGTTTTCCGGTCTCTTTCAGCTCCGGTGTCAACGGCTGGACCACCAGGAGGCGCTGGCCTTCCATGGACCGGTTTTTCGCGCTGGCCCACAGGCAACCGATGACGCGTCCGAGATACATGAGCTAATCCAGATGCACTTCGTCGACGATGCCGATGATGGCCGTATCCACCGGCGTATCCTTGCATCCCTCGGCCAGCCGCGCCGAACTGCCGGATACCGCCAGCACTTTCTCCCGGAATCCGGCGCTCACCGTATCCACCGCGATGACATAACCGGGCTCATCCTTACCTTCCGGCGAGACGGGTTTGAGCACCAGCAGCTTTTTGCCTTCCAGGCGAGGGTCTTTCCGTGTAGCCACCACGGTGCCCACCACGCGGGCCAGGATCATGACGCGCCGCCGGCTATTTGCCGGCGCCCTGGGCCTGGCTCTTGCCGATTGGCAGAACATCTTCCAGGCTCTGATGCGGCCGCGGAATCACGTGCACCGCGATGAGTTCGCCCACCCGGCGTGCCGCGGCGGCGCCGGCATCGGTGGCGGCCCGAACCGCCGCCACGTCGCCGCGCACCATGGCAGTCACGTAGCCCGATCCGATCTTTTCCCAGCCGACCAGCGTAACCTTGGCGGCCTTGACCATGGCGTCGCAGGCCTCGATCATGGCTACCAGGCCGCGTGTTTCGATCATTCCTAACGCTTCACCCATCTATCGTTCTCCCAACCTATTCTCAGGCAATTCCGCGCGCCTTGAGCGCTTCGTCCACCATACCGATCAGCTCACTGCGCGTCACATAAAACCGTTCTTCGCCGCCTGGCCCGGCGAGCCCGCAGGCCGGTCCGGCATTGCTCTCATCCGCCGCCACGGGGCAGCCCGGTTCGCCGCTCACTTTGGCTTTCACGCCGTACCGCGTCCGCGAATCGAGCAGCTTATTCACTTCCGGCCGCGGCAACACCTTAGCCCCGCCGAGCAACTCGGCCACCAGGTTAATGCGCGCGAAGTGCTCCATGGTCTCCATCCGGAAATATGCCTGGAAAACGTCCTCCCCGTAGCACACCGCGCCGTGGTTCGCCATGAGCAGTGCGTCGTATTTGGGGATCAGCGGCAGCATCGGCTCGGTCAACTCCCGCGTTCCCGGCAATCCATAGCCTGCCAGGGGCACACAGCCTAACCCGATGATCACTTCCGGCAGCAGCGCGAGATTGAGAGAGCGGCCGGCCGTGGCAAATCCCGTGGCCACCGGAGGATGCGCGTGCACCACGGCCCGGATCTCGGGCCGCATTTCGTACACCGTCAGGTGCATGGCGATCTCGCTGGTCCGCTCGCGCCGACCGAAAATTTTGTTCCCCTGGTAATCGACGACGATCAGGTCATCGGGATGCATCATTCCCTTGCAAACGCCCGTGGGCGTGCACAGAATACGCTCGGCGTCCAGCCGGACCGAAATATTCCCGTCATTGGCCGCCACCCAACCTTTTTGAAAGACGAGCCGGCCGATTTGGACAATATCGTCGCGATACTCGCGCTCCGTTTTTACCATGCGGGACCTTCGATTGTAGCAGACTGCGCCAGAGAGCCAACTCACGCAGTTGCTATCATAGGGGCTCATGGATTCACGCCGCATGTGCCCGCATTGCCGGGCATTTATCACCGATAAGGACCGCGTCTGTCCCTATTGCAACGAGCGGGTTGGCCCGCGCGCCGTCGAGCGCCGCAGCGACACGCCGCTACTGGGCGGACTGATCCCGCAGGCGCGCTTTACCACCGTATTAATCCTGTTGATTAATTTCGGCTTCTACCTGGCCACCACGATCTATGCCATGAAGGCCGGGACCGGCGACGCCATGGGTCTGGACACCAAGACGCTGTACTTTTTCGGCGCGAAGTACGCGGTTCTGGAGAGTGGACAATGGTGGCGCCTGGTTACGGCGAACTTCCTGCACGGCGGATTGCTGCACATCCTGTTCAATTCCTGGGCGCTGTTCGACGTGGGCGCGATGGTGGATCAGATCTTCGGCACCAACCGCATGCTGGTGATCTATTTCATCGGCGGGGTCTGCGGATACCTGTTGAGCAGCTTGTGGAACGATCAGGTGGTTTCCATAGGAGCCTCGGCATCGATCTGCGGCCTGGTGGGCGCCATGATCGCGCTCGGTGTCCGGCACCGCAATCCCATGGGCGACGCCATCCGCGGCGCGTTCGTGCGTTGGGCGGTTTACATCCTGGTGATGGGCTTTATCATTCCCCATATCGATAACGCCGCGCACATCGGCGGACTCGCCGGCGGGTTTTGAATCGGCTACCTGGCGGGCACGCCCCGCCTGGAGGGCTCGAATGTGGAAAAGCTGTGGAAGCTTTCCGCGTGGTTCTGTCTTTTGCTGACAGCCATCAGCTTTCTAAAGTTATACTTGTGGAATACGCATGTTGCGCAGATAATGGGGGCAAGATGAGATTTCGTAGATTGGCTCTCGCGCTGGCTTTGGCCTGCGGCTTGGCCGCGTCCGGCGAGGCGGCGAAGAGACCACCGGCCCACAAGGTGAGAACGGGCAGCGCCAAGCCCAGCAAGGTCTCCGGCAAAGTCAGGAGATTCAAAGCCAGCCCATACAGGCAGCACCGCCACGTAGTCACAAAGCACCCTGTTAAAAAGAGATAAGGCAGTCCGGTCAGTCCGGTCTGCCTGCGTGCACTGCGCCGCAGCCGCGTTAAACTGAAATCAGAGCTGTCTGTGCTGCGAAATCTTGTTTTTCTCATCTTCTGCGGTGCAGTTCTTTGCGCCACAGAGCCCGCACGGGCGCCCGTCCTGGTGGAACTCTTCACCTCGGAAGGCTGCTCCAGTTGCCCGCCCGCGGATCGCATCCTGGAACAACTGGATACCCGGGTAGTGGTGCTCAGTGAGCACGTCGATTATTGGAATCACCTGGGCTGGAAGGACCGCTTCTCTTCCCATGCCTTCACACAACGGCAGGAGGACTACGCCCGGCTGCTTCATGTGGATGGCCCTTACACGCCGCAGATGGTATTTGACGGGAGCGCCGAATGCAACGGCAGCGATGGCGCTCGCGCCGTTCAGATGCTCACCGTCGCCGCGCGGCGCCCCAAAGCCGTCGTGCGAATCGCGCGGACCGCGTCCGGACTTCAGGTGGACGTGATGGGCGCGCCCCGTCCGGCGGACGTCTACCTGGCCATCGCGGATAACTCGGCGGAATCGCAAGTAGGGGCAGGTGAGAATCATGGCCGCCTGCTGCGTCACGTGGCGATCCTCCGCACCCTGCGCAAACTCGGTCCGGTCAAAAAGGGCGGCGCCTTCAGCCAGGTAGTGGAGGCCCCCGGCCCATCCCGGCGCGCCGTGGTCTTCGTTCAGGAATCGGACTTGGGCGCGATCGATGGCGCGGCCGTCTGGATTCCGTAGATCAAGGTTCGCGCACGGCGCGGAAACCTACCATGCGATGGCCCTGAAAGGAGGGCCACGCGGCGGTGCGCGCGTACGAACGAAGCTCGAAGGGCTCCATGAAAAACGTGCCGCCGCGCATCACCCGGTACGCCCCGTCCGCCGGCCCCTTGGGGTTCTTTCGCGGCGACACCGAGTAATAATCGCGGCTATACCAGTCCGAGCACCATTCCATCACATTGCCCGCCATATCCATGGCGCCATACGGGGAAGCGTTGTTGTGCGTCTGCAAGTCGCCGCGAAGGGCGCCGTCGTAGTAGCCTACCAACTGCCCGGTATCGAATTTTTGCGCGCCCACATAATTCGCATAGGAGCGATCGATTTCGTTGCCCCACGGGTAGCGCCGCTGATCGTTGCCGCGCGCGGCTTTCTCCCATTCGGCCTCGGTGGGCAGTCGGTATTTCTTGCCGGTTGCGGCGCTGAGCCAGTTGCAGTAGGCCACCGCCGAATCCCAATTGACACCAAGGAGCGGATAATTGTCGGTATCCGGAGTGCCGCCGCCGTGATTGCGCGGATCGTTCCAGTAGGGAACCTGGTTCTTCGGCACAACCTTGCCTCCAGGCCAGAATTTCGGATTGTCGTAGCCAGAGTCATCGCGGAACTTCTTCCACTCCCCGTTGGTCATCTCGAATTTGCCGATATAAAACGCGTCCAACTCGACCACGTGGACCGGCCGCTCGCGCGGGGCGCCGTCACCGAAGTTATCGCCCATGCGGAACGCTCCGGCTGGCACGTAAACATAATCGCCGTGGCCATCGTTCACCACCTTCGGCGCACCGGCGGGCGCGGACGCCAGCACCAGCGCCGTGACAATCACCAACAGGAAGCCGCGCATCTTACCGGGCCTCCGGAAGAAATCCATCCAGCTTGAGGAACAGTTCCAGCCGCCCCATCCAATCAGAGAACTCGGGGCTGCCGAAGCCGCTGCCGAACCCGTGGCGGCCCTTCTGATAGACGTGAATCTCCGCCGTGGCTCCGGCGCGGATCAGGTGAGCGAAGAGTTGTGCGTTGGCCAGGGACGGACCGGTATCGGCCGCCGCCGAGACCAGAAGGGTGGGCGGAAAACTCCGGAGCGATTCGCCCGGCGTGGCCCGTCCGGCGCCATACACCAGCACCAGATAATCGGGCCGTGAACTCAACCGGTCGAGCGGATCGGCCGCGTTAGGATCGCCCGGCCCAGAGGTGGCCACGGCGCTGCGAGCCGTATTGGAGCCGGCTGAAAATCCGATGTAACCCACGCGATTCGGGTCCAGATGGAATTCACCGGCGCGCGACCGCACCACCTGCACCGCCCGCTTTCCCTCCATGACGCGCACGTTCTCGCCGTATCGCGGAGACAGCCGGTACGTCAGCACAAACGCGGTAACGCCCCAACTGTTGTACCGTTCGGCCACGTCGAGCCCTTCGACCCCATACATCAGCATGATGTTGGAGCCGCCCGGGGCAATTACGACGGAGGCGCCATTGCGCTTTCCTTCCGGTGGGCGGAAGACCGTGAGAAACGGCGCGTCCAAGGGTCCGTTGCCGGTGGCGAGAGGTACTTTACCTTCCTCCCAGAGCGGAATGTTGAAATTGGAGCCGGCTACGAGTGTGCCGGAAAGCGCCAGAATAGCGGCGACCAGGGAGACAGCCATGCAGATCAGTTTCTCACGGCGTGGGGGTATCGGTTTTAGGATGGCGATGCAGCACGTGCGAAGAGATGTCGGGCCAGAACTCGCGAAACACGTTGGTCAGAGCATCGCGCCCGATGGCCCACCCGTACTTCACTGCAAGCGCCCCGGCAGTACGGTCCTGGCTGGGATAATAGAATCCGGAAATACCCTGGGAAATGCCGCGCCCGAAGATCTCGGCGGCATTAAAGGTATTGTGACCGTTGTAATCGGGCGTGATGAGAATCCGCGAGGCGGAATAGATGGCGCGCTTGAACCAACCGCCCGTTCCCATCGCAAAGTAACGCTCGTCCTCGTGAAAAAGAGTCGGCAGGGCGAAAATCACCAGATAGTTTCCGTCTGTCTTGTCGACAAAGCCGCGCCAGTAATATCTTCCGTATCCTTCGATGCCCTTGTGCAGTTGCGGATGGGCATTCGACCCTTCCGCCATTAACGATGTGATCCCGACGAAGATTAAGGCCGAATAGTCGAAACTGTTCTGTGTAGCAATCTTAAATGCCTCCTTCGCTGTGGGTGGCGGTGGGATGGCGCCCGCGCTAACGGCGCGGTAATTAGGCATCACCCCAAGAATGCGCTTGGGTTGCTCCTCCGAAGTTTTCTTGGGCTGCGTGGCCTTGTTGATCTGGGCGTCCGGGATATTCGCGCTTCCGGCAGGAACCTGCTGCGGGACAGGCGCAGTTTCCTGCTGTTCGCCCTGGGCAAGGCAAGTGGCGCAGAAAAGCAGGGTTACTCCTAGTGATGCCAACGTTTTCCCGGACGAGACCATTACCCAATAGATGCGCCGTAGAGGTGTGAGGGTTCCATCGAAAAGGCGGAGGCGATTCTGTAGGCAGAAGCACATCCCGTGGAGGGCGGGATGAAACTGGGTCCCCGGGACGGCCATCCAAGCTGTTAAGGAAAAAGGACGTCGTAATTCCGAGAGTGGGCCTTCATGAAGAAACCGGACGTTCTACGCGTATGGGCACGCGTGCTGAGAGGATATTCTCCATTCCTGTCGATCGAGATTACGAAAGAATGCCCACTGCACTGTCCCGGCTGTTACGCGTATTCGCCGGACCATCTGGGTCAAGTAACTACTTTGCGGCAGCTTTCCGATTACCGTGGAGACGACCTGGTACAGGCCACGGTAGCGGTGGTCCGGCGCATGCGTCCGGTGCACCTTTCCATCATCGGGGGCGAGCCGCTGGTGCGGTATCGCGAACTGGACCGGCTGTTGCCGCTCCTGGACCGCATGGGTGTGGAAGTGCAGTTGGTCACGAGCGCGGTACGTCCCATTCCGGAGGCATGGAGTTCGATTGCGTTGCTACACCTGGTGGTATCAATTGACGGGCTGGCGCCGGAACACGATCAGCGCCGCGCGCCGGCGACCTACGATCGCATTCTGAAACACATCCGCGGGCACCGGGTTGCGGTTCACTGCACTGTGACGCGGCAGATGGTAACGCGGCGCGGGTATCTTGCGGAGTTTTCGCGGTTCTGGTCACTCCGGCCGGAAGTTCACAAAATCTGGTTCAGCGTATACACTCCCCAGGAAGGGGATGACTCGGCGGAACGGCTGCGTCCGCAGGATCGCGAAGTGCTGTTCGAGGAGTTATCCGGGGTCGCAGAGTTGCCGAAAGTACACCTGCCGCGGCTGGTCCTCAAGGGCTACCGGAATCCGCCGCGTTCCCCCGCGGAGTGTACGTTTGCGCGGTTGACCACGTGTCTTACGGCCGACTTGAAGACGCACGTCGGTCCGTGCCAGTTGGGCGGCAAGCCGGTGTGCGCCGAATGCGGCTGCATGGCCTCGGCCGGGATGCACGCGGTATCGGGTGTGAAACTGGCGGGACTGGTTCCCCTTTCGGCCATCCTGGACGCCTCAATGCGTGTGGGCGGGCGCAAGGTGAGGCTCCCGGAGACTCCGGACATGATTACAATTGCGCCCCGTACATGGGAATCGCTGCGCCGGTAATCTGGGCCGCGGCGTCGGAAATCAAAAACAACGCCAGCGCCGCCAGCCGTTCGGGAGCGATCCAGGTTTCGCCGCCCGCGGTGGGGTCGAACTTCCGGTTGGCTGAGGTATCGATAGTGCCGGGCAGAATCACGTTAGCGGTGATGCCGGTGTCGCGATTTTCGAGCGCGGCAGTCTGCACCAGCGAGACCAGGGCGGCCTTGGAAGCGCTGTAGGCCGCGATATTCGCGGCCGGCTGCACCCCGGCGCGGCTGCCGATCGCTACAATCCAGCCCATTCCTGCTTTCCGCATGGGCGGGATGACGGCGCGCAGGATGTGAAACGCGGCGCGCGCGTTGAGGTTCATCATGTTGTCCCAGGTGGCTTCATCGGTCTCCGGCAGCGGCGCGCCTCCCGCGAACCCGCCGGCCACGTGAATCAGCGAATCGATGTGGCCGAGGCTTTGGATGACGGTATCGACCAGGTGTTGTGCCGCCACCGGGTCGGAGAGATCCGCTGGAACGGCGGCGAAATGGGGATGGGCAAAGTCGGCGTCTGTGATGGATCGCGACGTGCCTGCCACGGTGGCGCCGGCATCCAGACAGGCACGCGTTACCGAGCTTCCCAGGCCACCTTTGGCACCCGTAATCAAAACGACCTGCTTGGCAATTTCCGGCATGGGGACATTATAGGTCGGGCTGCGTATGAGAAACTGAGATGAATCCGTGGACAACCCAATCGAAGTTGAGGGGCTCAAGAAGAGCTATGGGAGCTTCGCAGCCGTAAAGGGCATCGATTTCGAAGTGCGCGCGGGCGAGGTATTTGGCCTGCTCGGACCGAATGGCGCCGGTAAGACGACGACGGTCGAGATTCTGGAGGGACTGCGCACGCGCTCCGGCGGCCGCGTCAGCGTGCTGGGGTACGATCCCGAAGTGCAGACGACGCAACTGAAAGATCGCCTGGGCGTCTGCCTGCAAGCCACCAATCTGCAAGAGAAGATGAAAGTGCGCGAGGCCATCGAGGTGTTTTCCAGCCTGTATACGCGCACCGTGGACACCGCGCAACTGCTGCGGCGCCTGCAGCTTTGGGAGAAGCGCGAGGCGCTCTACATGCACCTCTCGGGCGGGCAGAAACAGCGACTGGCGCTTGCGCTGGCGCTGCTGAACGATCCGCAGGCTCTGTTTCTGGACGAACCTTCCGCGGGCCTGGACCCGCAGGCGCGCCTGGAGATTCACGAGCTGGTTCAGGATCTGCGGCGGGAACAGCGCACGATTCTGCTGACCACGCATTACATCGAAGAGGCCGAGAAGCTGTGCGACCGGGTGGCGATTATCGATGAGGGCCGCATCATCGCCATCGGAACGCCGCGGCAGATTCAGGAGAAGACGCTCTCCGATTCCACGATCGAGATCGAGTGCGCGCAGCCGGTGGCGGCGGGCGACCTGCCCCAATGGGCGGACGCCGTGAAGACGGCGGTGGATGAACGGCGGACCACTCTTACAGTCACCTCGCGGCGCCCCGCCCGCACCATTGTCGAAATGATGAAGTGGCTCGACGAGCAGGGTCTGGAACTGGCGGATATCCGCATCAAGCGGCCGTCTCTGGAGGAAGCGTTCATCGAACTCACCGGAAAGAGCCTGCGGGAATGAGATCGTACATCGCCCTGTTCAAAAATAATATGCGCCTGACGATGCGGGACCGCTCGGCGCTGTTCTTCAATTATCTGTTCCCGTTTATCTTTTTCTTTGCGTTCGCGGAGATGTTCCATGCCGGAACCGGCATGGGAATCGCGTACTTCGTGGGTACGGTGCTCACCATGGGGATTCTGGGCAACGGACTGTGGGGCTCGGGCATGCGCGCCGTGCAGGAGCGCGAGCAGAACATTCTGCGCCGCTACAAGGTGACGCCCATTTCGCCGATGCCGCTCCTGCTGGCATCCATGGTGAGCGGCTGGCTGCTGTATCTGCCGGTGATGGTGCTGCTGATTCTGGTGGGCCATTTTGGCTACGCCATGCCGATGCCGCAGAACTGGGTTTCGCTGTTCCTGATGACATCGCTGGGCGTTTGCGCGTTCCGCGCCATCGGACTGATTCTGGCAGCGGTGACCAACACCATGCAGGAAGCCAATATCCTGATCCAGTTGCTGTACATGCCCATGCTGTTTTTGAGCGGCACCACGATTCCCGCGGCAATGCTGCCCAACTGGGCGCAAACGGTGGCCGAGTTTCTACCGGCCAGTTACCTGGTGACTGGCTTTCAGGGCATCTTTTTTCGGAATCAGACCCTGCTGGATAATCTATTTCCGGTGGGCGCTTTGCTGCTGACGATCGCGGTAGGCCTGTTCTTCGCGATGAAACTGTTCCGGTGGGAGAAGGAAGAGAAACTGCCTGCACGCCAGAAGCTGTGGGTGCTGGCGGTGCTCGCCCCATTCCTGGCAATGGGATGCTACCGCGCGTACAGCCGCGAGCACATCGGCGAAAACCAGGCCATGTTCCGCGACCTGCAGCGCTCCGGAACGTTTCTGATCCGCAACGCACGGCTGATTATCGGCGATGGCAACGTGATCGAAACCGGCTCCGTGCTGGTGCACGATGGCAAGATTCAGGATGTATTCCCGGGCGCCGGACCCGACCCTGAAAGGATAAAAGCCGATGTGATTGAAGGCGCAGGAAAGACACTGCTGCCGGGATTGATCGATGTGCACGTCCACCTGAGCGGTCCTGCGGGCATCTCCACGGACTCCGCCGATTTCGACCCACAAAAGACCATGCCGCGCGCGGATGCCGCCCTGCTTTATAGCGGCGTGACCGCGGCGCGTAGCGTGGGCGATGGGCTGGACGCTTCTCTCGCGCTGCGCGCCAAAGTGGCGAACGGCGCTCGCCTGGGCGCGCAGCTTTTCGTGTGCGGCCCCATGTTCACCTCCGAAGGCGGGCACGGCACCGAGTTCACCCGGCACCTTCCCGACGCCATGCGGGACAGCGTGAAGGCGCAACTGGTGCGCACGCCGAAGACTCCGGAGGAGGCGCGCAAACAGGTGCGGGAACTGAAGAAGGCCGGAGTGGATGGCATCAAGACGATCCTGGAAGCAGGGTTTGGCGACGGCATGCTGTTCGACCGCATGGATCTGCTGATCGCGCGCAGCGTGGCGGAAGAAGCGCATGCGCAGAATCTGCCGCTGGCGGTGCACACCGGGGATGCGCGGGACGTGACCGACGCGGTGGAAATCGGCGCCGCCAGCGTGGAGCACGGCTCCTGGCGCGACGAGCTTCCCGATCATCTGCTGGAGCGCATGGCGGCGCAGGGTGTTTATCTGGATCCGACACTTGCCGTGGCCGAAGCCTACTCGCAGTATTTCAGCGGCAGAGCGGACGCGCTCAACAACTCGCTGGTGGAGCAGGTATTGCCAGCGCGTATGCTGAAAGGGACGCGCGAGTTCATGCAGGCGGGCAAGGGCGTGGACGCCGGCAAAGCGGAGATTTTCACCCACGCGCTGGAACAGGCCCGCAACAACCTGGTGCGCGCCTGGAAGGCGGGTGTGCCGCTGGTGATGGGCACCGATGCCGGCAATCCACTGGTGTTCCACGGACCTGCCATGCACCGCGAGCTGCAACTGTGGGTGGATGCCGGCATCCCCGCATGGGTGGCCCTCGAAGCCGCCACTGGTAATGCCGCCAAACTGCTGCGCGCCGATAAGCAGATGGGGACACTCCGCAAAGGGTTGGACGCCAACCTGCTCCTGATTGACGGCAATCCGCTGATCGATATTACGGCCACCGAGCGCATCTCGCTGGTGGTTTTTAAAGGCGAGCGGATCCGCCGTCCGGATCTGTTCGACCAGAAGTGAGCAGGTGCGCGATCTCGCCGGCGACCCAGTCTGGGATCTCCATGGGGATGAAGTGCGAGCGGCCCAGCAGAGGGACATCGCGGCCGTGGGGAAAGAACGATGCCAGTTCCGGATCTGTCGGCGACGAGCTCAGGTTGAACTTTTCCGGCGACCACGGGATGCCTCCGCGCACCACCACGACCGGCTGTGTCAGCAACTCCAGTTCGCCGTGCAGGTTCGATTCCGGAGCCACCGAAAGCGGATAGATAGACGCCTCCACCAGGGGCGGGCACGCCAATTCGAATTCGGCGCCGGCGGGTAGCAGGCCGTATTGGCAGTAATCCCGCAGCACCTCGGGCAGCCACTGCGCGAAGGGAGAGCGCCCGCTGAAATTCTCGAACATCTCCGCCGGAGAGTTCCAGTAGCGGCGCCGGCGCAGAATGAAGGAAGAATCGAACGGCGCCGTCCCGTAGCGCTGTACGGGAAAAATGGTGGGATCGATCAGGTAGAGCGCGGCGTAAGTCCGAGGCCGCAGCACCGCCGAGGAGACGATGGAGTGGCCGCCCATGGAGTGGCCGATTCCGACGGCGGATTGCAGGTCCAGCAGCCCGGCGATTTCTGCCAGGTCCCGGCCAAAAGCGCGCCAGGGGTATGGCGGGTCGGGTTTGGCGCTGCGGCCGTGCCCGCGCAGGTCCACCGCAATGGCGCGGCGGCCGGGCAGGCGGCGGATCACCGCGTCCCAACAGCGCGCGTGGAAGCC
>VFSW01008785.1_pt1 | contig 14479 bp, 12 predicted proteins | sample 5358111 | NCBI WGS metagenome assembly VFSW01 (sample SAMN11554181, study PRJNA540505) | mine drainage metagenome | isolation source: sediment from site ElyBrook_90M | place: USA: Ely Copper Mine, Vershire, VT | collected 2017 | reverse complement strand
CTGTTCCAGCCACGCTATTTTGTCTAGACGACCTCCCGGTTTATAGTGCAGGCTGTCCGGCCCCCTGCGACGCATCGGGTGATCAGGTGAAGGTCGGTTAGCTCGCATGCGCTCCAGACGTAGGCAGCCACAAGACTGAACTCGGCCGCTTTTCAGTCTATACGCGGGCACGGTAACTCTGTTTCCGCAGTCACACAATGCGGCTACCCTACGAGCCTTGCCATCACCCGGGGAGTAGGGCTCGCCCGTGGTACAGAGACGCCCAAACGAGGTGCCGACAGGAATCTCCACGGCGTTAGGCATAGTACGCCTCAGCAAAAGCCCCCCATTGCTCAGCGAATGCCTTCGCCAGCCCGGGAGCGGTCTTCGAGCGCATCCTAGCCCTGTTGTGGCGACCCTTGCTGTCCTCGTACCTGTTCATGCCGGTCTTCCCCGCCGCCTTGTCCGTCCGATGTGAACCTCCTCCTGTGGTAGCACGGAACAGCTCAGGGTAGTCGGCTTCACTGTGCGTAGCTACCAGGGGAGGCAATCCCTTCAGCCACAAGTGTATACCTTTTTTGAGGTTGGTACCGAACCACCAGGGCTGGACAATCTGAGTCGCCTTGCCGTAGCGCACCTGAGCAATGGAATGCGGGTTTTCCACGGCTACTAGCGGACTCGGGGCGTGCAGCATCTCTCCAAAGAAGTTCAGCGCCGCTTCCTGCCGTCCGTCAGTTGGCTTCTGCTTCTCCTTGAACCACCGGGCACCGGCATAGGAAATGTGGTCGCACGGCGGGTGGGCGATGATGAGGTGCCAGAGCCAGGGATCGCCTGCGGTCATCTCCGCACTTCGCGCCCGGTTTACAGGATGCACCCTGTCGAACAGGTCGCGCACGTCGCCCTCGTAGTGGAAGCCGTAGCCGCAGTCTCCGAAGTGGTGCCACTTCTCCGGGTCAGGGTAGTACGTGCGGACAGGCTTGATCTCATCCAAGGCCGGGTCCGGGGACAACAGGTCCGCTGACCATACTTCCCAGTCCGGATAGAGTACTGCGAACGCCTTCCGTACCATGCCACTGCACTCGCAGGCTATAAGAACCCGCATCAGGTCACTCCGGGGTCTCGTCGTCAAGTCGCTTGGACAGGTCTGCCATCAGGGCCTTCTCGCTGTCGCCCATGAATGCAGTGAACTTTTCCAGGAGGGTTCGCTGCTTGATAGCGATTTTCAGTAGGACACCTCGCTGCACAGCCAGATCGTACAGCTTTTCGAGGTCCGTGTCTGCGATCTCGGTCTTGAGGGGTTCGTTGCCTACCCCTGCGGCGTAGTGGAACAGCCGGTCTCGCTCTTTGCTTCCCATGATGACCTCCTATGAGTGTCCGGTGTGCCCGTCCCGGGATGCTCTGAGCTTCCCGTGGGCCTTGAACTCCAGTTTCACGTTCTTGTCATAGTGAACGCCCTCGCCGCACGTTGCATTCCCCTCGGGGTTAGTGCACGAGACGTGGACGATCTTGCCGTCCTCGGGCCTGTCAGCGGTCGTGGTGAATCCGCAGCGCCGCTCGTCGTACGGGTACAGGGTGGTCACGGCCTTACGGCAGGCCACGCACAGGAGCGTGTGCACACGGCCGATGGGCATGCCCGGGTAATCCCGCAGGCAGCCACACGACAGCCTCCACGTACGGGTAGCGTGGTGGGTGCGGCTAGTGCTCATGCCCCTAATGTACCAGGCCCAGGAGCACGCCTAGCGCAAGCGCCGCCCAGAAGCCGAGCAGGAACCACGAGGCGGCTCGCCAGGCCCGGGAGGTGTTACTCCTGATTTTCTTCTCCCCGCTTGCGCAGGGCTTCCGCTGAGTCCTTGTGGACGTACACGGTGCCGCCAGGGCGGTCCACTTCCACGTAGTCGTCCGGGTCGAACCCCTCGTCCACGAGAGCGCAGAGGCGCTTGTACAGGTCGGGGTGGTCGCGCTTGAGCCGCCAGGTGAAGTACGCGCCGACAAGCCAGTCACGGATGTTTCGGATATGAGTCATGCCTGGTGCAACGCGGCCTGCTTTGTCCTGATTCCCTCAGCGATGAGATCGATCTTCGTGCGCGTGCGCGCGGCGACGAGAGGGTGACGGGTGAAGGTCAGCTCGTTGTCTTGCTTGCTCTCTCCGCTGGTGCTCCAGTTGGTTGAGCCGCTGAACACGTCCAGGCCGTCGATGACCCCGGTCTTGAGGTGCATGATGGCGTTCTTCTCGGACCGGCCGATGACCACGCTGTTGCTCGGGAAGTTCACGGTCGCGAGCAGGGCCTTCTCGTGCACGCCCGCCGCCTGACTGGAGTCCAGGACCAGCAGGACGTAGACGTGCTCGTCCTGGAGCTTGCGAAGGATCGCCGTAGCCAGGGCGTCGTCGTCAAAGCCGTACATCGAGATCGCGATGGACTCGGTGGCGCTGTTGATCAGGGCCGCAAGCGCACCGTGCAGGTTGTCGTCAGGAGAGTACAGGGTGACGTGATCTTCAACGGGATAGCCCACGGGGAAAGGGCGTGAGGCGAAGGAGGACAAGTCTGAGAAGTTCGTCATCGACATGGGAATAAGCCTACCAGCGACATGGTTGAAGCGGGCATGACTACTACCTCAACTCCGATCGCAGACCGTATCAAGCGGCTCGTAGGAGACAAGACCCCCCGGCAGATCAAGCGCATGGTACAGAACCACGACCCCCGGCTCCGGCGCACGCGTCAGCGGCTCAATGCCGAGTTCGGCGCAGCCCTCGAACTTCGAGGCGCCGTCAAGAAGTCCCGGCTCAAGAAGCTGGAAGCCCTGGCCAAGGACGTTCCCGGCTACACGCCCCCGAAAGCAGCGCAGGAAGCGCTCAACTCCTACTCTGTGAAGTGAGGTAACAGCCCATGGCAAAGTCTCGTCGCAAGTCCCAGACGTTCGATCCCGCGTTCTTCCCCGCGCCGCTGCCGCCGCCTCCGCAGTACATCGACCCCGTACCCGTCGTCACCCTGTCGGTGCTCGGCGCGAAGAACGCCACCGTGGCCAAGGCTCATCTCTCGAAGTACCGCTGGGACGGCCAGGGCGGCGAGATGCTTTACGAGTTCACTGCCGCCGACTCATCCAAGCGCGAGCAGGGCGACCAGTACGATGCCGAGACCGGTGAGCTACTGGCCCTGGCCCGCACGCTCCAGCGGCTTTCCCGGGACCTGTTCAGCGAGGCGGACAAGCGCGTCAAGGCCGCCGCCCTCGAACAGGAACGCCTGGAAGCGGAACGTGAACGCAAGGCAGAAGAGGCGAAGAAGCCTGTCAAGCGGCGGACCCGCGAGGAGTGGGAAGCCCTCCAGGCGACGCCAGCACGCGTAATCCCACAGGCTTTTCTGGACGAGTTGTTCGATAAGTACAACTAGACAGAAGCGATCGACCATAGGCGTCCCGGCTTGAATCAGGTACCCTGAAAACGCAGCTGTCCATCACACGAGCAGGAGGCCGGGGCGTGGACGTTCTCTCGATCGCCCGGGGAATAGGCACGGTCTTGGGCGGCGGCGGCACGGTTTTCCTCTGGCGTGAGACTTACGGCACACGAGTGCGTAACAAGCGCAATACGGAGATCGATTCTCGTGTGAAAGAAGCCGTAAACCCCCTTCAGGCCGATCTTGCGGGCATCCACATCAAGCTCGACGGCCTCGCAGATCATCAGGCAGACAAGGTGACTAACGCGGTCCGCGAGGCCCTTGAGCCCGTACGCGACCAGCTAGCCATACTCAACACCAAGGTAGAGCCCCTGTGGACCGCTCTCATAAACATGGGACTCAACCAGGTGAACGTACTGCATCAGCCCGACCCGCGCCGCGCACATATCGACCGGCTCCTGGAAGCGCTGCAAGACGAACTAAACGGACACGGGCGCATGCCCGCTAGTGACTATCTGAAGTTGAGAGACTACCTCACTCAGATCAAGTCCTGGGAGCCTGGGCAAGATCTCGGTTTCCCTGTTTTGCCTGCTGAACCTACTTCTGCGGCTATACTACTAGCTATCATGGGTCTTAGCCGCGTACGTCACAATCAGGAGCAGTCAGCATGAACGTCTATGGCCGAGGCCCCCAGGGCGAAAAGGGCGAAACCGGGCCGCCCGGTGAGAAGGGTGACAGAGGCGAGTCTGTCCTAGTCATCGCCGCCGAGGAGCAGGTTGCGCGCCTGATCCAGGCAAAGACCATCCCGAGGTGGTGGGGCATGGCCCTGACAGGTGTCGCTATCATCCTCCTGGCGGGCAGTGCGTTTCTCGGTGCGGTCGCCTATCAGACATACCACCTGACGCATACCGTTCAGGAAGGCGCTATCGCTCAGTGTGAAGACGCCAACCACGTGCGCGCTGACGACATCGAGATCTGGGATACCTTCGTGAGTCTCGCAGAAGGCACGAAGCCTACTCCCGGAGTCATCGCGGAGGCTAAGGCGTTCGAGAAGTTCATCGCCAAGGTCGAATCCCCCACCAACTGCGCTGCCGTTTACGGAAACTAGTGAACTAAGTTCACACCTTCCGGTGTAAGTTAACCAGCAAACTAGCAGGCTGTTAACCTGCCCTTCCTGGTTCGAGTCCAGACACCGGAGCTAACTGTGGCGGAGTGATCGTGTAGCCCTGAGCCTCCAGCCGTTTAACGGCACGCTGATTCACCGGATTTGCATAGCTCCCCTTCCACAGCTCCAGACGACGCGCCCGTGTAGCAGGGTCATCCCACCATCCGCGCAAGTTAGCCGCCTGCTCTTTGGGAGACGCCCAGCGTACGTTTCCCGGGGCGTAGTTCCCGTCGTTGTCTTTGCGGTCTATCGTATGCGTGGGCGACGGCCTTGGGCCTAGTTCAGCTTCCACGTACTCGATGAAGTTCTTCAGGCCCTCGATACCCCGCCACTCATCGCACACAGCGATGCCCCGGGCACCATACCATTGGAAGTTCTTCACGTCCGGATTGTGGCAACGGTCCAGCATACCGTGCCAGATGTAATAAAGGGGGTGCTGAGCATAGCCCGGAGTAGCGATGAAACCCCGCCGCTTGCGCTGGCAACCGCAGGACTTCCGGTCTCCTGTGTACAAGGCTGCGAGATCGGCCAGGAACTCTGTGCCGCAGGCGCACTCCAAGACGGCTCCGCGCTCCCAGTTCTTGCGTTCGGGCTTGCGCTTGAAACTGGCGAGTGCGGTCACGGTGCCGTAGCCGAACGTCGTACCCAGCTCCGGATTCGGATACTTCTGTGGTGCTCCCATAGAATGAGTATAGCACAGACATCCATGAGGTTGTTAACGCAAACTTGCCCGGGTAAAGCGTTGCGATGACCGAGCTGATGTCTGCCTTGACGTTCTGGTAAGGCGTCACCTGAGCTGTCTCGGTGTCATCGTCAAACGCGTACTGACCGATGACGAACGTAAGCGGAGCGAGCCCGACCTCGCCGCCCTGTGCCGCGTTCACGCCCTGGATAGTCACGACAGAACCGACCCAGTTGCACCCCAGGTCCACAGGCACCCCGCCCGGATTGAGCAGCTGCCCTGGCCGTACCGTGAACGCACTGGTGAAGTTGGCCCGAATGTACTTGGACAGGACGTTCAGCCCGATCGCTTGCGCCGCGCTGGCGGTCATGGCCCCGGCGTTCGAGATGTCCAGGTAATACTCCATGCGCCCGTGCTGGGCTACCGAGGCGGGGTTGTCCACGAACGTGGTGGCGTAGGTGGCGGCTGACGCGGCGACGGTAGACGTAGCGGTCTTGTCAGGCTTTATCTGGTAGTACAGGATGATCGTGTTGTAGTCCGCCGTGATGGTGCGGCCGACCGGCGACGTGTTGACCAGGAACAAGTCCGGAGGACGACGGGGCCGGGAAGACAGCAGGTCAATGCGCTTCCACTTGCCGCCTGAGAAGATCTTGGTTTGCACCTGCTGTGCCGGGCCAGCCACAGTGGGATCGCCGCTCTGGTCAGTAGGCAGGTTGTACAGGGTCAGCTCCCACGGTCCTGGAGGCCACGAGGCTGCCGATGCTGGCTGCTGAAGCTCCCAGATGAGGCTGCCGCCCGTGCACAGCAAGTTCATGAAGTCCGTGATCGTCAGGCTACCTGGGTTCTGAAGCGGGCCTGTGTAGATGCCGGCGGGAACCCCGATGCCGTAGTTCTTCCAGCGCAAACCCCGAGAGATAGCTAGGTCAACGGGGGCGTCAGGCGTCCAGCCATTCGACTTGCTAGTAGGACCGAGGTTGGTCTGATACCAGGCACCGAAGTTCGTGCCGTACGTGGCGGCGCCGTTAGCGGTCAAGGTCCAGCCGGTCGCGGCAGGAACGGGCTCGGTTAGCTGGCCTTCCCAGATGCACGAAGCCCCCCGGTGCGCGGTGATGATCCTGCCCGGGTTAAGTGCGTCTGTCCGGAAGTCAGGTTCGACTTGCAGCACGCAGGTGAGCTGACTAGGGCCACCGGGAATAGCGTACGTGTAGTTGACGCCGCTAACATGGCCGATCTGCCCGAGGTACTTGGGGTTGAACGGCTTGGGAATCGTGATGATGCCGTCTTGCTGCGGGCTAATGGACGTGCCCTGGATCATGGGCGAGAAGTACACCGTCCACTGGCCGGCAGCGTTCTGCGTGACGGCGGCCACAGTGCAGACCTGAGCGTTCTTGACCGTATAGATGGCCTGCCCGCTGTTGTTGCCCATCTCGCGAGTCTCAGTGAGCGCGTAGACATTCCACAAGTCCGGGGAGTTGACAGGGGACGGGTAGCTATCTGATGCCCAGGTAGTGCCGAGCGGCCCGGCGTTACCGTTAGCAAACGGCGGCGGGTAGAAGAAGGGAACCGAGGAGCTGTAGCTAGTCCAGAGCTGGAATTGCTCACCCGGCTGCACGGGTGGCGTGTGGAAGCCCTCCAGGACCGCCCACTTTGACGTGTCCAGAGTGTAATAACCGTACCGCGTGCCGTCTTGCTGAAGTCCTGCGACCTTGGTGCTATCTGAGGTCACACCTGCGCTAACGATACGGAAGGCCCGCTGGGGCAGGGGAGGCTGCCAGGACACGATCTGAGTGCCATGGAGCTTTTCGAGTGCCACCTGTTACCTCCGTTCACGTGTAGCCTAGCAGTTTCCGGCGTCTACTGTCCTCCCCAGTACGGTGCGGTCTCAGCTAGGAAGTTCCTGGGCGCGTCAGTTGGCACCGGACCACCATTGCACATCAGCGCGATCGAGTTGAGATCTGCGAAGGTAGCAAGCAGGGCGGCGGCGTCTACGGTTGCGTTGGGATCGTTAGCTGCCGTAGCCAATGCTTCCAGAGCCGACTGTCCGAGTGCCTGGAGAGACAGGTTGAAGAAAATGATGCCCTGTAGTGCGTTGCGGGCCTGGATGATGATCGAGGCAGCGTTCGTGTTGAGCTGCTGCCAGGTGACCTGATTACCGACTGCCATGAGCCTTACCTTTCCGGTTATGTTGTCGAGATGATCCCGGCGAACACGATCTCGTGCGAACCTGTTACAGGGTCTCCGTTAATGGACAGATTGCCCGAATTGTCACAGATACCGTAGTAGTTCAGGGAGTTGGTATCCGTGCAGAAGGCCCAGAATCCATGGAAGGTCGTGACGGGCCAGTACGCGGAAGGAAGGGTGAAGAATGTCCGGGACGTGACCGTGCCACCGTTGGTATTGAGCGTTCCGCAGATCTCTATGCTCCCGGTAGGCAGCATGCGGTACTGGCACGAAAGGTCCCCGCCTCCCTGGTTCTTCCAGCTGTTGATCAGGGACATGGACTTCCACACCTCTGGCAGCAGGGAGCCCGGTGTGGTGACCGTGGGATCATAAGCCGTGATCGGCCCGGTTACGCCCGCTGCGTACGTATTTCCCTGAGCGTCAACTCCAGGCACGGGCTGCACAACGGCAATCGGCGTGTTCCCGCTCTGGGTTGTAACCGCTCCTGTGTAGCCCGGAGCATAGTTATTGCCGTGGACATCTGTTCCGGCGACAGGCTGAATCCAGGCGACGGGCGTATTGCCATTCTGGACTGTGACAGGGGCAGTGAGACCTGCCGCGTAGTTGTTGCCGTTAACGTCGGTGCCCGCGTACGGCTGGATGAAGGCGACAGGCGCGTGCTTGTTGTCCACGTTCGTCACCAGGATGCCGCCGCCTGCGGCGTTGCTGCCCTGCTGTGCACCCGATGTCGGCTCGTACAAGATGGTCAGGTACGGGTACTGCGGGTTGCCGCTGGTGTCATACGCACCGGGACCGTAGATCGAGCTGTAGAACTGAGGCCCGGTGGGTGCGTTGTACGCGTTGATGGTAGGGCTAGCTCCAGGACCGATGACAAGAGCGGTCGCTGTCCCGTTCGCCAGGTGTGTGGCGAGGCCGGTCTGCGTAAGGTCGTAGGTGATAGTGCCCGCGCCAGGCGGTATCTCCACCGCGCCTACATGACCTGCGATCGAAGACCCGGTATACGTCTGGGGCAGGGTGGTGTCGTTGGAGTAGCCCACTTCCAGGATAGATTCGACGGGGTTATTCGGGTACGCGTTGGTCAGCGTCAGGAGGACAGCGGTGATGGTGTGACCTGACGTGCTGATGGTCTGAGACAAGCCCTTGGGCAGTAGCAGGACAGAGTTCTTGGAGCCCGAGGCAGCATCGGACGCCAGTCCCCCAGCGTACAGGAGCGTGTTCAGGCCGCTGGTGGGGTTGGCTTGCTGATTGGTGTTGTAGGGGTTGCTAGGATTGCTTGTCGCGTCCGTCCCGGCGTAGGTCGCTGCCGCTGTGAACGGGTACGTGAGGGTCGTAAGTGCGGGGGGAGCCGCCGAGCTGCCACAGCCACCGCCTCCGCCGCCATACGAGCCTCCGGAAGGCGCCGATGGGGACGGGTTACTGGTGTGGAAGTTCGAGCCCGCGTAACCGCCCCTAGCGGCTGTCGTGTTGCTGGCTACGCTGGTCGGCTGCGTCGGAGGCGTACCCCCTGCTCCTGCTGTTGCACCCGACGCGGAGATTCCGTTACCACCCTGAGCACTGGGGCCACCGGAAGCCCCTCCGCCGGCACCTCCGGTAGCAGGTGTAAGCCCGTACGCCTGCGTGATCATCGTAGCGGTCGCGCAGTCGGTCGCCCACCAGATGTTCGAGATATTGCCGAAGAACCAGTTCGCCGTAGCGGCCGGGTCAAGGCCGAGGCGAGAGTTATAAGGACCGCCCGGAACTGACGTATAGCCCGACGAAACCGCAGACTGGATGAGCGCTCCGTTGACGTAGATCTTCAACGTGCCAGCGTTGTACGTCATGACGATGTAGTACCAGGTGCCGGGGGTCGCCGCTATCGTCCCGCCACTCGCCTGGGTCAGGCTGAAACCGTTCCCTACATTGGCCTGTAGGTTCCAAGCCGGAGCCGAAGGCGTTCCCTCTTGCAATAGGTACAGCGCGTATCCCTGGAGGGAGTTTGTGTGCGGGTGCTGGGAGTTACTGGCGATTACCGCGATGCTGCCATTAGCGGTGTTACCCCAGGTAGCCGCTGCCGGAGCCTGAATCCAGCAGGAAACGGTAAGGCGCGATCCATCGAATCCTGGCACGTTAGCATTGACTCTTGCAGACGCCTGGGACGTGGACTTGACGTTGAACTCGGACACCCAGCCTGCGGTCGTCTGATTCGGCCCCCAGGTGCCTGCCGGGGAAGTGTACGCGGGTACCTGGGCGGGGGCTTGCGGTGGGTTGGTGCCACCCGTGGTGAATCCAGGGGCGGTGATGTTCAGCCAGTTAGCCCCGTGATTATTACCTGTTGCGTCGTTCCTGCTGTTGGCTAGGGCCGAGTCGTTCATGATGTACCAGGTAGTGATAATGGACGGATTCAGTGTATTCCCCACGAACATCCCGCTGATCTGCGAGAGTGAGATTGGGTTGTCCGACCCGTTACCTGAAACGTTGGTGCCGCCGTTGCCGCCATTGTAGTGGATGGTGTTGTTAGACCCGTTGCCGCCTGTGCCACCGATGCCGATCGATGTCTGGTCTCCGCCTTGCCCGCCATTTGCTACGACGCCTCCGGCGAGACCCAGGCCGGCCAGGTCGAACACGGTGGTGCCCCCGGTAGTGCCCGCAGTTCCCTGGCCAGGGTTGCCTGCGGTATTACTGAAGCCGCCCGACCCCGGCAGGCCGACCACGTAGACGTAGGACTTGCCCGGTTCAATCGGGTACTGATCTTCGCGAGCGTATTCCGCGCCGCCTCCGCCGCCACCACCCTGGGTAGAGTTACCTGCACCGCCACCGCCACCGCCGCCGAAGCATTCGACCGTCGCGTACCACGTGGACCCGTCCCCGTTGACATCTGGTGCCACCCAGACACCGTAGCTTGAAGAAACGGTTACGGGATGTCCCGGGGCGGCTAGAAGCTCGTTACCGGCTCCCCCGGGCGCTCCGGGTGTGTAGACGGTGACGGGCGACAGCTGAGTCGCGACGTTCGGGATTAGGCTGGAAAGCCGGGTTGTCGTACCCTGCGCGATGTTGAGGGCCTGAGACTTACCCAGGCGCGGGTCACGAGGCATCGAAGCACTCATCACACATTCCTGTCCAAGAACCAGCGGGGCGCGTAGCGGATAGCGAGGTTGGGTGCTCCGGCTGTGGAGTACGCCAGGAACAAGTTGTCTCCCGGGCCGATGTACAGTCCAGGGCCGGAAATCTGCGTGCAGTCCAGGATGGAGACCTGATGCTGACGATCCTGCATGGACGCGCCGGCGAAGCCAAGGTCCCTGTCGCTGGTGAACTCATCGAAGAAGTAGTTGCAGTACTGCCCGTAGCCGGGATGCCCTGGGTCTACGTTGACCAGGATCGTCTGACCCGTCGTGTCGAGCAGGAGCACGTCCATGAACCTGTCCGAGGTGTCGGTATCGTTGATCGACACGGTGAAGTAGCTCTGGTCGTTGTAGGCCAGGTAGTCCTTGATGGGCAGCGTTACCTCACCCAAGCTCAGGAGACCGTTCACGCTGTCGGTAGCAGGGACAACCGCCTTGCTGGCCTGCACCGAGTACTTCGGGCCGCCTGGGTACTCGTACTGGTTGATCGTAACCGTGATCTGGCGCGGCGCGCTGGAGGTCAGGGAGTTCCAGTAGAAGTTCGCAAGCAGGACGGTGTAGGTGCTGTTGTACGTGGCGGGAAGCACCCCGTTCACGCTCGGCACCGCGTACTCGGTGTTGTTCGGAACGTCCGTGATCGGGATGGGGATGCACGGGTTGACGTTCGGGTCAGCAGTCGAGCCCAGGCTGTGCACGATCAGCGTATTGAACGTCTTGAGAGGCGGGCTCCAGGTCAAACGGACAGCTCCCGGCGCTCCCTGGCCACCTTCCTGAGCCGCGCTGCCCCCGTTCAGGCAGCCTCCGCCGCCGCCACCGGGATAAGACGCGCCGCCACCTGACTGCGGAGGCGAAGACGCCCCCTGGCCGCCCTTACCGCCGCCTGTGAAGCCCGGACCGCCGTACTGCCATACGCCTGGGTACCCGGTGCCTCCAGGGCCTCCTGCTGCGCCACCGCCCGTTCCGATGACGGCCTGCTGGAAGGCGAGCAGCTGAAAGCCCCAGGGGGCTGACGTGCTGAAAGTGGTGTAGAGGGGAGTCAGGGCCTCGTCGGTGTCCTGGATCGCCCAAACACTGCCTTGCAGGTAGCTCTGTGAGACAGCATCGATCTGATTCCAGGAAGGCGATGCGCTAACCCCGAACGTCTCGCTCGTAACAGACGCTACGCCGTTGATGCCGACCACGATATCGTTCGGCACGGTAGGTGCGATGTTGTTGAACGCCAGAGAACTGTTGCCTGTCTGGAATCCTGCCGAAGTGTCGTATGCTGTGGCGTTTGGAATCCAGTAAGTAGCCTGTACGTACTCCGGAGCTGCCGACGCGGAGCCCCAGTGGATCGTGCCGCTCGCACCCGCCGCTAGAGCAGCGGTGACCGGAGCTGTAAAGGCCCACATCGCGAAGTTGCCCGACCCGGCCACAGCCCCGCTCAGGCGCGAAGTGTAGGCGTTCCCGGCTGCATCGGTGACCGCTGTGGGTGAAGCGGTAACACCCGTTCCGCTCTGCCCGACGACGAGCAGCATGCCGTTAGCGGAGATTGCCGCTTCGGTGTTCCACGTAGTCGAGGAGCCGGGAGACGTTCCGCCGCGCTGATCGATCCGGTAGACCTGATTCTGCTGATTCATCAGCGTAAGCGGGACGCACAGTACCGCCCAGTTGGACGAGCCCGACAAGCTGCCGCTGAAGACATCTCCGGAGTTCGCCGCGCCGGTCCCGCCGCCTTCGTTAGCCATGACGTAGGCAGCCATGGTCAGTGAGCCGGCAGCCTGGGAGTTCGTGGTACTGGCATTGAACCAGGTCTTCGTCTGCGTGAGTGAGGAAACGGTGTGGCTGCCGTCGCTGACGACGATTCCGAGTTCGATCTCTTCAGATCCGGTGTCGGCCACGGCGAACTGTCCGGAGAACGAAGACGAAGTACCGCTGGCTGATCCGCTGTTACCTGATGTAACCCCCGCCGACAGCCAAGGTGACGCGTACCAGAGCAGACCGTACTGCTGACTGGTAGCGGACGTGACTGTAAGCGTGGTGGACGTGGTGATGCCGTATTCGATGTTCGCTACGTAAGCATAGATAACGCCGTTAATCCCGCCCGGCGCAACCTGAAGGCCCGCCAGCTGATAGATATTGCCAGCAGAGTCGGTGACCACGAGGTCCGTTACCTGAGCGGTGGACTCGATTATCGCTATCGCTACGCCCTGTGCGACCGATGCTGCTGAAGCACTCGTGGTAGTGGTGACCGCATTCCACGAAGTATTGCCCAGAGTAGTGAACACGTTCGTCACTGACGGGCCGACGAGATAAGAGGCCAGGGGTCCCGTCGTATTGAGGCCGCCTGAACCGCCGTTTGAATGGATGGTGTTGGACGAGCCTGTGCCTCCAGCGGCGCCTGACGCGCTGTTGTTGGCTGCGGAAGTGCCTCCGTGTGCGGTAACGATCGTGCCCGTGAGCGCGGCCGAGCCGAAGGTGGTGTTACCTCCGTTAACAGGAGATCCGGAACCCACGGCATAGGTCAGCTGGACCATGCCCGCTCCGCCGTCGCCGCCAAGGTAGTTTGTCTGCTGCTGTCCGGGCAAAGCGTTGGAAGGGTTAGCCGTGTTGAAGAGGGGCTGTGTCTGGTAGCCACCGCCGCCGCCGCCGCCTGGGGCAACTCCAGCGCCCGGGAATCCTGGGACGTTAGCACCAGCGCCACCAGCGCCGCCTAGCCCGTTACCCGAGCCCCCAGCGCCGCCCTGCTGCCAGTTACCGACGTTTGCCACGTACGGCTGAGAGTTGCCACCTACGCCGCCTGCTCCTGTAGCGCCGCCAGCACCTCCGCCACCGCCGCCCGCAGGACCCGGAGAAGCACCGCCGCGCCCGCCCGGGTAGTGGATCTCCGTAGACAGGGTGATAGCTATCGCGCTCCACGCCTGGGAACCCGAGAACCCCGAGGTAGCCGTAACGCCGGAGGTGGTCCCGTTCAGGTAGTCGTAAACATTGCAGTATGGCCCTACGCCCAGGTTAGGCTGCATCGTCCAGCCGGAGGGGGTCGTATTGGTGTTGGAGCTAACGCCCGTGATTACCGAAACTACCAGGTCGCTAGCACCGCCCGGAGTTCCGGATGTGACCGCAGGACTAGTGCTGCTACCTGTAGCCACGGTAACCGTCGCATCTGACGCCACGGTAAACGGCGCGGTGAACACGCCTATCGTAGCGTTCTGGCTGACTGACTGCTTGACCTGGAGAACGCTCTTGGCGTTCAACGCCTTGGCCTTGGTGCAAAGGAAGACGTATGTCGAGGCCCCGGATACAGTTGCGGTCCCTACCAGCGCCCAGGTGTTGTTAGAGGTATCGGCCACGGTCACGGTAGCCGCAGCCGGGACAGAGATAACTGCAAGACCCGTGCCGCCGTCAGGAAGCGCCTTCGAGTTGAAGTTCGGAGTGAACGAGATCGTCGTGAAAGCGGACGGGTTGTCATAACCGAACAAGCTAAACTGGGTCTGAGGAGCGACTGTGCCACTAGACCCCCCGTAACCGCCGTTCGCGTTACCTGTGAGAGAAGTGACACCCCCGTAGGCACGACCGTAGGCTTCGGCCAAGGTCCGTGTGGTGGGCGGCCCGAACCAGGAAACCGATCCTTCCCGAGCATGTACCTGGGCGGCTGAGATGCCTGTATCGGCCTTACCTCCGCCTCCGGTCCATACGTTGTAGGTGACACCGGGTGTGACGGGCACTCGAACGCGCGTGTACTCGCCACCGCCACCGCCGCCGGCGCCCGCACCACCCGCAGCCCCGCCTCCCCACAATTCCGCTTCAACAGTCGTAACGTTGGGCGGGCAAGTCCAGTGACCCAGGCCGTAGCGAGTGTACTGAACCACCGTGTTAGCCAGCTGGCCGGGAGTTCCGCCCGCGCCGATCGACCAGGGGATACGCTGGCCGGGGACTACCCGAAGTGCGGGTTCTTGCGCGTACTCCGCGCCCCCTCCGCCGCCACCGGGCTGTGACCGGGCAAGGT
>VFSW01008784.1_pt1 | contig 14480 bp, 12 predicted proteins | sample 5358111 | NCBI WGS metagenome assembly VFSW01 (sample SAMN11554181, study PRJNA540505) | mine drainage metagenome | isolation source: sediment from site ElyBrook_90M | place: USA: Ely Copper Mine, Vershire, VT | collected 2017 | reverse complement strand
CTATAAGGCGTCTGGAATCGCTTTTAACCAGATTCCAATCATCAACAATCACTTTCTGAGCCCGCAAGACCACTTCTGGTAGCACATCATCTAGCGAAACATGTACCAGAACTGTTCCAGGCTGAAGCCAGGCGAAAGGGATATATCCCTGCGTCGTAGTTGTGGCCGTTACAACAAGCTCGGTAGATCTGATTGCCTCTTCTGCCGTTTGCGTAAGAAAAGGAATAATATGATGGGTAGAAAGCAATTCATCCAATCTGGTAAGAAGTCCCCTGCTGTGCTGTGGATACTGATCAAAGAGATACAGCGAGTGCAGTTGTGGGAAGCGTGTTGTGAATAATCTGATATGGGCTTCAGTAATGGCCCCGGCACCGATAAAGGCAATTGAGCGAGGCTCTCTGGCGCAGAAGGTTTGCGCAGAGATGGCAGTAACGCAGGCTGTACGCAGGCTTGAGATGCAGGAACTTTCCATGAGACAGCTTGCACGAAGCGATATGTCATTAAAGAGAACAGTCAGGCCGCTGGCTCGTGGCAAACCACGCCGGGGGTTGCTTGTGTTGCTATTGATAATTTTTGTGCCAGCAACCCGGTAGTGCCCACCGATATAGGCGGGCATATTAAGACTGCGGGCATTCTCACCTGAGCTATTCTCCCAGGCCAGATATGCTTCATCAGGCAAAACTGTTTGACCCTGACTATGCAATTTTAGCACAGTTGCTATGATATCAATCGCATCAAGTTTCTGACAAATTTGTTCAACAACTTTCTGGCTGAGATAAAGGATGTGCTCCTCAGAAACAGACATAAGCATAGACCCTCTGCTATTATCAATTCAAAAATGATCTGGCACCTGTTTGAAGCTCTCGACACAACTGAGGTGACGAGGTGAAAGATCCAGATCCTGCTGTCTTATCCATTCGGGATTAAAGATGGTTGAGAGATAGTTGTCTCCGGCATCAGCACATATACAGACAGCGTTTGCTACATTACTGTACTTCGTCAGGTATTGTGCGCACGCTGCAATAATCGCACCACTGGAGCCGCCGACAAATATGCTGGCCGATTGATAAAGCGCCTGGCAAAATGCGAATGCTTCTTCGTCTTTGACCAGAATATAATCATCAAACAGATCTTTGGAAAGAAAAGCGGATGATTTTGATGAACCGATGCCTGTAAGTTTGCGTGAAGCAGGCTGCGTACCAAAGACAACAGAGCCATAGGCATCCACGCCTATCACCCGCGTCGCCGGACTCACTTCACGTAAGAAGCGTCCTATGCCCGCCAGAGTCCCACCAGTAGAAACAGGTATAAATATGGCATCAATCTTCCGGTGCATTTGTCGATATATTTCTGGCGCGGTCCCCGTGTAGTGAGCCAGGGGATTGGCGGGATTGGCATACTGATCTGTCCACACATATGCTCTATGAGCATCACATAATGCTTTGACTCGCTGAAGACGTGAGAGCAGATAACCGCCACAGGTATCTGGTTGTTTTACCATTTCAATCTCAGCATTACATTCTTGCATTTTTTGCATGTTTTCAGGTGTTATTTTGGGATCAACTACCCCTAGAAAGCGATATCCTTTCAGTCGGCAGAAGTATGCTAAAGCCACTCCCAGATTTCCCGAGGACGATTCAACAACAGTACCTCCTTCATGTAAGCGATTTTGCTGTTCCAAATCGCGAAGGAGAGCAAATGCGGTTCTTGCCTTTATTGATCCTGTAAGATTTGCTCCTTCCAACTTCAAGTAGATACGGCGCATCTTTCCGCGAATGAGGAGATCAACTGGCTGCACAGGTGTATTCCCTAAAAGCGGTAGTAACGGGAAACGCAGTAGAGAATCATTTGCCTTCTGCGAAGCTATTCTCTCTATCATATCTTTGCCTGCCTCCTTCTGAATAAAGCCCGAAACCATTGAAGAACCGGAAAGCACATTCAGTAGTAGCTTGTTTCACCAAGACCAGTATGCCTTTGTACTTCAAGCCCAGCAGAAGCAAAGAGTTCTGAGCCAGAAGAATGTTCTCCTGTTTTTTGAGCGGTATATGTTAAGAAGAGAAACTCTTCTGAGAGAAGGCTGAAAATATCTCTAAAAGGAAACCAGGGTATCTCCTTTTTTCACAACTTATATACTTGACATGGATGCGCTATCCGGGCAAACAAGAGTACTACAGTCCCACTTAGCGCGTGAGATGGCCTGGGGAGCCTGTTTGCCTGTTCGATATCGCGAACTGCCCTTCAGCCTTCCAGGCCATCTTGCTTCGCTTCTCACCCTGGAAGCGGGACTGTAGTAAAAGAAGCTATCAGGCACGCTAAGAGCCAGGCCAGAAGACATGGCACCCTGCGACGTTATGCTTAACTACAGAAATAGTGATCTATGTAAAGGAGGATAAAAATGGATAAAAATAGAAGCCTGGAGAATAGTACAGGCTTTTCTCATAAAAAGCTTGCAAAGGGCTATAATCAGTTGCAGGATGCTTTTTCTGAACAAACTACTCTGGCCAGCATTTTTTATGAACAGGCTGCAATGTATGGAGGTCAGATAGCTATTTCATTTAAGAGTGAAGAGCTAACGTATGATGAGCTTAATAAACGATCCAATCAGGTGGCTCATTTACTTTGTCAGATCGGTATCCAGCCGGGTCAGGCGGTAATGGTTTTGATGGAGCGTAGCATTGAAGTCTATATCGCCATCCTCGGCATTCTGAAGGCTGGTGCGGTATATTTACCAGTAGATCCTGCTACTCCTCCAGAAAGAGTAAACTCTATTCTCGCTCAAAGCGGTGTGCAGGCAGTTTTAACCAAATGCCGCTTCTTATCGCTGACTGAGGCCGGGGAAGCAAATTATAGAGTAACGCTTGACGAGCTAAAACCATTTCAAAAAGCGAAGAGAAGAAGTGGAAAGGTTTTTGAAAGAGAAGATATCGCTATCTGCCCTGACGTGGATCTTCCTTTAAGAAATAGTGCGACCGATTTAGCCTATATCATTTATACTTCCGGTTCTACAGGAGCCCCAAAAGGGGTGATGATAGAACAGCGAAGTGTGATCAACCTGGCCTTCTGGTCGAAGAAAACCTTTGGCCTGACCTCTCGATCTCGTATCGCACAAGGCTATGCTATCGCCTTTGATGCTTCAGTGCAGGAAATATTCTCCGCCTGGGCAAGCGGTGCAACCTTATATCCGGTTCCAGAGGACATACAGGTCAGCCCATCTCTTTTTATCTCCTGGCTCAGGGAGAATGCCATTTCCTACTGGGACACCATTCCTTCACTGTGGTATCAAATAATACATTTTATTGCTTCTCAACCTGATGAAGAGAGCATTGTTTTTCCTCAACTCGAAGTCCTGGTGCTTGGAGGTGAAGTGCTGCCGGGCGATAAAATTCATGAATGGGTACAATTTGTGAATCATGAGCACAGAATATACAATGTATATGGTCCTACGGAAGCAACAGTAACCACTACCTGTTACCTGATTTCGCCTGACGAAAAACGCCACTCTATTGCTATTGGTCGACCGGTGGACAATGCCGAAGTTTATATTCTGGACGAAAATCTCCATCAATGTATGCCAGGTACAGAGGGTGAAATATGGATTGGAGGGATGGGCCTCGCCAGAGGCTATCTGAACGCAGAAGAGTTAACTCGCTCCTCTTTTCTCTCCATCAAACTGGCTGGCAAAGGAAAGCAACGGCTTTATAGAACCGGGGATTTTGGAAAGCTCCTGCCAGATGGAAATCTGGAGTTTATTGGCCGTCGAGATGAGCAGGTGAAAGTCAGAGGGTATCGTATCGAACTTGCGGAAATCGAGGCCGCTTTGCGGGCTTACCCCGGTGTGGAAGATGTCGTTGTGCTGGTTAAAGACGAAGTGGAAAGCAGAAAAATAATCGCCTATTTTACTGATAAAAATGAGGAAATTTCTGCTAATGATCTTCGAGATGACTTAAAAACAAAAATTCCTCATTATATGCTTCCTCATTATTTTATAAGATTAACAGCTATACCGCTTACTGCCAATAATAAAGTTGATAAAGCTGCTTTGCTATGCTTTGCAAGTGATAGAAGTTTAATGCAGGATGATGTGTATCAAGAGCCTGTAACAAGGACAGAGAAGCTTTTAGCCAGCATATGGAAAGAGATCCTCCATCTTGAAAAAATAGGCGTACATGATAATTTCTTTGCTCTTGGAGGGGACTCGATTTTGAGCATTATGATCCGCAACAGATGTGAATTAAAAGGAATTCGTCTGAAAACGGTTGATCTCTTTCAGAACTCAACCATCAAAACTCTGGCTCGCTCTATTGATGACCGTGCTGAAGAGACACCATTGAGACCCGGGCAAGATGATATCTAAGCATTTGCGAAGGGTTTGAGTAAAAACTCAGGTCGGTAACAGGAGCGTTTATTGCTTGAGAAAGTGAGGGAAAAAGCGATGGTTCTTTTTAACGAAGAGCATAAAATGTTTCGGACGTTCGTGAGGGGCTTTATCGAGAGAGAGATCAACCCTTTTGTTGAACAATGGGAAACCGAAGTGAAATTTCCGGCACGCGAGCTTTATAAGAAGATGGGAAATGAAGGTTTGCTAGGATTAACGTATCCAGAACAATATGGAGGTCTGAATCTCGATTTCTGGTATACGGTTATCTGGATGGAAGAACTCGGTGGTATAGAAGCAGGTGGTGTACCCATGTCCATTACAGTACAAACAGAGATATCCACTCCAGCAATTGCGAAGTATGGTTCTCAAGAGATGAAACAGCAGTATTTGCGACCAGCTATACTGGGTGATTTTATCGGCGCACTGGCGATTACTGAACCGGATGCTGGTTCTGATGTCACTGCTATCAGCACAATTGCTGACGAGCACGATGACCATTACATCATGAATGGGCGAAAAAGTTATATTACAAATGGATCTATTGCTGATTTCATTGTGACTTTATGCAAAACGTCGCCAGCTCAAGGCACCAGAGGTATGTCGTTAATCCTTGTACCGGCAAAGAGTGCGGGGCTTACCGTTGTTCAAAAATACAAAAAGCTCGGCAATTTTTGCTGCGACCACGCAGAAATGACTTTTGAGAATGTCAGGGTTTCCAGGGAAAATATTATTGGGCTGGATGGTATGGGATTCGATATACAAATGGAACAATTTCAGCATGAGAGACTTATTGAAGGGATACTCGCGTGTTCTCAGGGGAAAAGCATTGTGAGTAAGGCAAAAGAATACGCGAGAAAGCGAATGGTATTTGGCCAGCGCTTGATAGATCATCAAAGTGTGGCCTTTTCTTTCGTGAATATGGAGACAGAGCTGGAATTTTTGCAGCAAATGACGTATCACTGTGCTGATCTATTTACAAAAGGTCATGAGTGCACAAGGGAAGTAGCAATGATAAAACTGAAGGCAGGGAAACTGCTGCGTCTTATCACGGACGAGTGCTTGCAACTGCTGGGTGGGTATGGGTATATGGAAGGAACACAAATTGCCAGGGCTTATAGAGATAGTCGCGCGACAGCTCTTACGGGTGGAAGCGTCGAAACCATGCAGCATATTCTTACCAAATTTTTGTAGAGTCGGAATCGTTCTGACCTGTTAATCGGCTTTGTTCTCACTTCAGAGCCTTTCCTGACACAATGGAGCAACACGCACCAACTCCACATGAGGTTTTCCCCCTCCTGATGGATGCATTTTGAGTGAAAGGAGCCAGAATTCTTATCCTCTCTTTGCGATAGGAGTTCCTGATGATATAAAGATGCAAAACAATCAGTATTCTAGCAGGTGGGTCGTTTGTAGCGTACCTGCTTCACGAGCACCGCTGCGTTTGTTCTGTTTCCCATATGCTGGAGGTGGTGCGTCGATCTTTCGTAACTGGCCGGTCCACCTTGCTTCACTGGCAGAAACCTGTTCTGTTCAATTGCCAGGCCGAGAAAATCGCTTAAAAGAATCACCTGTAACTCAGATGCATATTCTGATCGAATCTGTGGCATCTGCACTACTTCCTTATATGGATGATAAACCTTTTGCACTGTTCGGCCACAGCATGGGTGCCCTGCTCTGTTATGAACTGGCGCGCTTTCTATGGAAGAACTATGCTCTGATCCCTGCCTGCTTATTTATCTCTGGTTGCCGTGCTCCTCATTGTCAGAGTATCTATCTCAACAGCACTCAGAAGCGCGTTTGTGATCTGTCCGATTCGGCCCTGATAAAATGGATGCGTAAACTGAATGGTACATCACAGGCTATTTTGCAAGATGATGAGCTTATGAAGCTGCTTTTGCCTGTTGTCAGGGCTGATTTTACTCTTGTTGAAACGTATTCCTTTATCGAGGATGGCACTCTTGATTGCCCTCTTTCGGTGTTTGGAGGGATACAGGACGAGGAAGTAAAAAGAGATGATCTTTTGGCCTGGCTAGAACTAACGAGCGGTCCGTCTGTTGCGCGTATGCTTCCAGGTGATCATTTCTTTTTGCGAAGTTCGCAATATTTGCTTTTAAATGCAATACGCCAGGATCTGGTGAGTTTATCATGATATCAGCAAACCAACCAGTGCATAATCTGGATACCGATAGGAATGCTTGCTAATGTCCCGGTCGGGCTTAGCATCTGCGAGTTGAATGCATAGAGATCAATGCTCGGCGAGCTTACGGCATCACCATTATTCACTATAACCAGGTAGTTGCCAGCGGGAGACCATGCTCCTAAATAAGAAGCGCCCGGTAAACAGGAGGCGGCGACGGGTCAGCCAGGGTTTTCTTCTGTCAGGCGCGGTTGTTTTCTGCTCAACGACGCTCGTATCTTCTGGCGGGCGCATAACCCTCACAGAACAAAGAGAAGCTGTCTGCGTGCCTGATAAGGTTGTTCGCAGACAGCTTCCCGTTAATCTTGCTCTGCTTATTTCACGCGTTCAACATACTGCCCTGTACGGGTGTCGACGCGGATACGATCACCGGGATTGACAAAGAGCGGCACATTCAATACTACCCCGGTCTCCAGAGTCGCGGGCTTGGTGACATTGTTCGCAGTATCACCACGTACCCCAGGCTCGGCGCTTTCCACGGCCAATTCCAGGAAATTCGGCAATTCAATCGCGATAATATTCTCGCCATCGACCAGCATCTCCACCACATCCTGCTCTTTGAGAAACTTTACCCCATCCCCCAGACGCTCTCTGGCAACCGGCTGCTGATCGTAGCTTTCCGTGTTCATAAACACATAATCATCGCCATCAACATAGAGAAACTGCCAGTTTTGATGCTCAACACGGACAGCATCAACCTCTTCGCCAGCCCGGAAACGCTGTTCCAGTATGCGCCCGCTTTTCAGGTTTTTCATACGCACACGGACAAACGCGCGCCAGTTGCCTGGACTGACATGGTGAAATTCGGTCACAGTATACAATTCGTTATTATAACGGATAACCATCCCGTTATAGAAATCTGCAGTTGTTGTCGCCCCCAATGGAGTGTCCCACCTTTCTGCTACACTATTACTGATTGACAAGACCGGGAATGAGCCGGTAAACACAACTCCCCATTATAGAGGCTTTCTGGCCAGAGGGCAAACACTTTACGCCATCAGGTCAATGACTTTGCCTGTATAATCACGAAACTTGGCCAGGCGGCGCTTTTTGAGGTTCTCGCGCAAGACCCAGTTGATATCTGGATCATTCCAGGTAGCGATCTCGCACATCAGCGCGAAACCGTCATCGTGATTGGCCGCCGTCACCACGCTCAGAGTATACCCCAGCGCCTGGCGCAACACACGCACGTCGGTACGCCTGCGCTCACTGGCCGGGAGAGCGTGCAGGTACTCTATCGCCACGCGCTGCATAATGAGAGCGGATGACACAAACTGTACCGAACTGAGCAGAGCTGGCTCGGAAATGGCCGCCAGACACGCTCGCAACTGCAAACAATCGCCCCGATCCAGCAAATCCATCAGCAGGAGCAAGGTCTCATCGGGCGCGGCAAGCAACAGCTTTTGCAGGGCCAGAGCCGCCGCCTCGCGAACACGCCAGGCATGGCTGCGCGCGGACTGTGCCAGCCGCTCAAAAACATCCTCACGCCACTTCTCCACCACGACCGCGCTGGCTCCAAAACCGAGCAAGCCACACATCACGACAAATTCGCCCGGCGTATTTGTCACTACTTCCTGTTCCTCACGCACCAGGTGATTCAAGAGCGCGCGCATCTCATCAGGAAAGGCCGGGGTAAGAACGGCAAGATGCTGGCTGAGATCCTGAGCCAATTCTATGTTGGCACGCGTGCCTGGCAGGCGGCTCTGGTCACGCAAGTAGAATTCTAGAAAACCTGGCTGACCGGTCAATGCTCGTTCTACCAGGGGCTGCAAGGTATCTTCCATACATATATTCCCATATCTTTTGCCAGCGCACACGAATACGCTGGCAGGTTTCTCCATCGCTTGACTTGTTCGCCTTTGTCATCCCCTATTTTACCATACTTGCCAGTCACGCGCGACACAAAATCGCCGCGTTCCACCGGGCATTCCTGAATAGTCGCCCTGCTACTTCCCGCTGCAAACGAACAGCGACAGCGCTTCTTTGCCACCGACAGACAATTGGCCACAAACATGCCACAGTTGAACAGCTCTGGCGATAATACAGATGTACCTCGCGCAGAGGCAAAAAACCTGAGAAGGTTGGGAATGCATCAACATGTTGAAAACGATGGTGAAAGCCAGAAGGCCATGGCAGAAACATTATTTCACCGTCACGCACCGGCCATTTTTGCTTTTCTTCGCCAGCAAAGTTACTCACCTGAAGATGCGGAGGATCTTCTGCTGGACATTTTTAGCGCCGCGCTGGAACAAAAGCATCTCAGCAATTTACCGCAGGACAAACAGGCAGCTTTACTCTGGACAATCGCGCGCAACAAGCAGGTCAGCGCCTATCGACGCCGGATACGCAGTCCTTCCGTCTCGATGGACCTGGTGCCTGACGATCTTTTTAGAGAGAAAGAAGAACAGGCTCCAGAATACGAAATTGTACGCATGGAGGAGTACGCGCACCTGCACGCGACGCTGCAAACACTGTCTCCGCTCCAGCAGAAGATCTTACAACTGCGCTTCGTTAACGAGCTACGCAGCCCACAGATCGCCGAGCTGGTCGGCAAGAGCGAAACCGCTGTACGTAGCATAATCTCGCGCACCCTGAACCAGTTGCGTAAACTCTATAGAGAAGGTGAAAAGTGATGTCCGAACACGACGATTTCTACACATCTGAGCAAATCGATGCACAGGTTGATGCACTGCTTCAGGCACACAACGCACCATCTCTGGATCAGCGCATGGCTCAGGATCTCCATACGCTTCTGGTTAGCGCGCAGAGCCAGGAAAATGCACAGGCATTGCAGAGCGTACTCCAGCGACTCCTGGACGCCCATTATCCCGCGGCTAATCAGCAAAATCTCACTCAACAAAAAACACAAGGAAGGTTGATTTTTATGAAAAAGACTCAAGAACGATCACCCGGAACCAGGTCTGTTATGCGCATATTCGCCACACTCGCCGCTGTTCTGGTTGTTGCCCTGTTGATCGGTAGTATGCTCATCATTTCTGCCCTGGCCCATCAACAAAAACCCACCACTTCTACGGCTGCAAAAGGCGCAACCAGTCAGCCAGTTCAGACAGCACCGGGGATCTATACCAACAGCGGAAGCACAGTATACAGGCTGGACAGCCTGACTCATCGCCTGGTCTGGCAGATCGCGCTGAAGGATGTGGCAAAAATTGTGCCAGCAGGAAACATGGTTTATATCCTGCAAAGCAATCAGTCCACCAGCGGAACAAACGCGGTTGTAGCAGCGGATGCCGATACCGGCAAAATCATCTGGACACACCCGTTTGCAGAGCACGGATAAAAAGTTACCGCTGCTCAGACCACGGACATGGCTTTTGACCAGAATCAACTCTACGTGGGCTGGGAAATCTGGTCTGGCAGTTCGAGCATCGACGGCCAGGTGTATGTACTTGACGCGACCACTGGCAATCAGGACGCTGTATACGCGCATGTTGCTGTGGAGTCACTGGCGGTTGGCAATGGCATTCTCGCGGTCAACGGTAGTTACAAATTGCAGGTCTACGATACAACAACGCGCACACTTCTCTGGCATACATCTATGACTGGTAGCTCAAGTGGGCCAGTAATATCGATGCAGATCGTCAATAACCTGGTTTACGCCATTTTTTCCAATAACAACGATATCTCCGGTGCAGGCCAGAGCTACCTTGCTGTCTATCACGCGACGACCGGCACGCTGGTCTGGCAAAGTCCTACCTTCCCCGGCGACCAGTTGTATCGGTTCGCAGTCGATCAAAATACCGTCTACTTTGGCGTACTGGCCACGCATAACCAGCCACCGTTCACAGGCGAGGTCTACGCCTATAATATCCAGAGCAAAAAGCTCCTCTGGCGCACAGCGGTCGATGGCGGCGCGCAGGAACCTTTTGTGGTCAGCAACGGCCTGGTCTACACGGTGGCCGATAATGGTTCGCACAAACTTGCTCACCTGGTAGCCCTCGACGAAACCACCGGCACGATCAAATGGCAACAGGCACTGCCTGGAGCCTTTCTCGATAGTTTCGCGCTCAGTAACGGTGTGATCTCGCTCAGTTTCCTCAACGATACTCAGACGCAGGCCATGTCTCCATCGATTACAGGAATCAACGCTCAAAACGGTCAGCAGTTGTGGCGGGAAACACAATACGGCTTCTCCGACATCACGGCCACAGCATGATCTGAGCAGGAACGTCACTACGACCTCTGGTCATACCATCCGACGAGCAGAACGAAAGCTCATCTGCATCTACAAAATGGGTAGTCTTCGTCCCCAAAAGGGACAGGCTACCCATTTTGTACAGACGTAGAGAAAACTGACCCAGGTATTGAACAAATTGCGAGCTTTCAGCCATTCCAGGATACAAAACACTACCAATACCCGAAAAATGCCGAAAAGAAGAATTGAAAGTGCCTTACCGGGATCATAACGGTTTTTCCCCAAAAGTGAGATACTTCATATACGCTCTATCTTCTCGATACCAGTAAAGGAGCAAATCAGCAGATCAACGATATGGAGACCATCAGGAAAAGTGCTGGAATGGATGACTGGTGGGATTTTGATATCAGTTCCGATAGCACAACGCTCTTTATGAGTACGCTTACGTCATTACAAGCCGCTCCCTACGCTCAATCTTCGCTCAACGTCGCTTCCACAGACGGGAAAAGCAGCAAACAGCTTCTGCTCAGTCAGAACCTGGAGATCACAAATATACGTGTTATTAACTCATCAAGCCTGATGTTCGTATCTTTTGCACAGAGCGGAACCGAGGAACAGGGAAAGGATATGGGTTGGTGGAAAATAAATACCGATGGCACCGGTTTGACTCAGTTGAACAGGCAGCCAAACGAAGGAGGAGCTGGTCCGGGCGTATGGGGTCCCTTTAATCCCTACAGCCAGACCTCCTGGTCTAACTTCTCACGAGACGGTTCGCTCTACACTGACGGACCCTTTTACGGTTCACTGAGCGGCGGCGCACTGACCAGTTATGCCAGCTACGGCGTAACACTGGTGGGCTGGACTACAATGTAATCGCCCAAAAGAGTCCCGGCTCCCTGTCTATTTTCATGCGGACAACGGCAATGCGTCACATTTTTTGTGCCAGAAGCCCCGCTCAGGCAGTCGCTGGACTCTATCTGAAACCAGCCAGCTTGTTTCGACGAACCACCTTAACAAACTTTTTCGCTGCCTTTACGCTGGCAATCTTTGCAAAGATTGCCAGCGTAAAAAAATCTCCTCGTACACGAATTCAGCCAAAATTTCTTGACTGAATTCGTGCCAACCGCTATCTCTCTGTTTCTACCTACATTAACCTTGACGTTAACGACAAACTTGTGCTACACTCCCCTGTGAAAAGAAGAACCATTAAACATGCTACACACGGGAGGGAGGATCTGTTATGGTCGCAGATGACGGGGTTCCGCAGTCCGCAAAAGAAACAACAATGCTGACAATTGAACAGGTGGCCGCGCAAACTGGCCTGACCAAACGCACGCTTCGCTACTATGAAGAGGTCGGGCTGCTTCCCCCTACCGGACGCACAGAGGGCAATTACCGCCGCTACACACATGACGATCTCCAGCACCTGGAACGTATCAAAAATCTGCGCAATCTGCTGGGTTTCTCACTGGCCGATATCCGCGATATTCTGGTGACGGAAGATGAACGCAACCAGATCAAAGAAGCCTATCGCCAGGAAACCGAAGTCAGCAGCAAAATCACGCAACTCGACCGGGTTGACGCGTTAATACGGCATCAACTTGAACTGATCGAACAGAAAATCGCCGGACTGGAAAAAATGCGCTCCACCTTGCAGGAAAAACTGCTACACCACGAACAGACTCGCGAACGCCTGCAACAACAGCAGAATAACCAGTGATGCCCCGCGCTGACTGATAAAACGCCAGGAAAAACGCTCTTGCCAGCAGAAAAAGAAGACGAGTGAGAGGTCTATCAACGTAACCCTCACTCGTCTTCTTTTATGCTCACACCAGGACCGGGCCAGAGCGGGGATCTCAGTCAGTCCCCAGAGCAACCTGCTCTATCCGCGCAAATTCCGCCTCAGCGGGCTTCCGCCAGAGCCAGCCAGCCAGCGAGGAGATACTCGCCAGCACGGCGCAGATCAGCAGCGCGATAGACGCGCCACCCAGAATAGAGAGTCCACCGATCAGCAGATTCCCGATAGGCGTGCTTCCGGCAAAGAAGGCCATATACACGCTCATCACCCGACCACGTAAATGATCCGGCGTCAGAATCTGCAAGGCTGTATTTGCCATCGCGGAGAAGGCAACCTGAGCAAAACCCACCAGCAAAATCAGCACCAACGACAACGGATAGTTGTGCGAAACGGCGAAAAGCACCAGTAAAACGCTAAAGGCCAATGTGCCGATGAGCAAGCCGCGCACCGTCGGCTGACGATTTCCCCAGGCAATCAACAAAGCCGAGAACAACGCGCCAATCCCGATGGCCGACGAGAGAAGCCCGTAGCCGATCGAGCCAACGTTGAGCACCTCGGTCGCAAAAAGCGGCAGAACGACGTTAAAGTTGATCCCGAAAAGCGAGACAAAACCAGTCACCATGATAATCAGCAAAACCGAGGGCGTGCGCCGAATGTAGGCAATACCCTCACCCATACTCTGCCAGGTTTTGGGCCGCGTCCCATCAGCCCGCATACGCCGGGGAACGGCGTGCAATTCACCTGTACGAATCATTAACAAACCGGCGATAACCGCGATAAAACTGAGGGCATTCAACAGGAAAAGCGTGGTGACGCCACTTAACGCGATAATCAGGCCACCCATGCCGGGACCAAGAATACGCGCAAGGTTGAAAATGGAAGAATTCAAGGCCACCCCATTCGGCAAATCCTCGCGCCCGACCATTTCCACCACAAAAGCCTGGCGCGTTGGCATATCCAGGCTGTTCGTCGCACCCAGAAGCAGCGCCAGCAGATAGATCTCCCAGAGCTGCACATGCCCGCTCGCTACCAGCGCGCAGAGAATGACGGCCTGAACCATTGCCGCCGACTGCGTGAAAAGCAAAACATTGCGCTTGGGCCAGCGGTCGGCAAAGACGCCGCCGAAAATTGAAAAAAGGAGAATTGGCAAAAATTGGAGCGCTCCCACAATCCCCAGTTGCCACGCGCTATGAGTCAGTTCCAGCACCAACCACGCCTGGCCCGTCGTCTGCATCCAGGTGCCAATCAGGGAAATCATTTGTCCAAACCAGAAAAGGCGATAATTCCGATGACGCAGAGCAATAAAAGCGCGCAAAAAACTGTTCGTCGGCTGCGCTGAAACCACGAGCGCAGGCACGTCCTGCGCAAAGCCCTCTACAGAAGCCACCTGCTCCTGCGAATCGGCTGAAAGACTGTTCATGTGCAAAATCCATTCTAGCGGTGTTACGATATATATTGAGATTGTCCGCGCACAAATGCATACACCCGCGCACAGGCCGGGGCACAATATGACTCGACCTGGCACAACATACACATGCCCGCCAGACCACTTTTTAGCAAACTTTTTTGATCGACAGTATTCAGGCACCCATAGTGTAGAGAATAAAGGAAGTAGAAAACACAAAACCATCTACATATCACATACAATTATACCATAACATTACCGTTTACGGAAAGGTTAGACTTGAAGCCGCACATTGCAAGGTCTTCCATTCTGTCCTCAGAATGTGTTATGCTGGCTCTCAGATTCCAACAAGAGAGCTTCGGGCAGACGCCACGAATGAGCAGAGGAAGAGGGTGCAAACAGATCATTTTCGTGCCACGGACTGGCACAGTATCCCATTGACCATAGCCGATCAACAGGTCCATATTGAGCGCAGCGAACAGTTATTACGCGAAGCCGCGCCGGGAACATCTCCGGTGCTGTACTGGTCCCAGGCCCGGCCCGCAG
>VFSW01008783.1_pt1 | contig 14480 bp, 9 predicted proteins | sample 5358111 | NCBI WGS metagenome assembly VFSW01 (sample SAMN11554181, study PRJNA540505) | mine drainage metagenome | isolation source: sediment from site ElyBrook_90M | place: USA: Ely Copper Mine, Vershire, VT | collected 2017 | reverse complement strand
GCGTCGTCAAAACTTTCCAGTTGCTCCGGCGGATACTCGCGCGTGGTCAGCACGGTCCACAGCATCGCACCCAGCAGCGTGGCGCCGCCCGCGTAGAAGGCGAACTTCACCGTGTTGGGCACTTCGCCCGGCGCGGCCGTGTTGGCCACGCCCCAGTGTGCCAGCAGGTACGGAAGGAACGAGGCCACTACCGCGCCCACGCCGATGAACACGCTCTGCATCGAGTAGCCCAGCGGGCGCTGCGACGGCGGCAGCTGGTCACCCACGAAGGCGCGGAACGGCTCCATCGACACATTGAACGACGCGTCCATGATCCACAGCAGCCCCGCTGCCATCCAAAGCGCGGGGGCATTGGGCATCGCCAGCAGCGCCAGCGTGGCCAGCACCGCGCCGCCAAAGAAGTAAGGCCGGCGACGGCCGAAGCGGTTCCAGGTGCGGTCGGAGTAGTGGCCGATGATCGGCTGCACGATCAGCCCGGTGAGCGGCGCGGCGATCCACAGCGCGGGAATGTCGTTGACGTTCGCGCCGAGCGTCTGGAAGATCCGGCTGACGTTGGCGTTCTGCAGCGCAAAGCCGAACTGGATGCCGAGAAAGCCGAAGCACATGTTCCAGATCTGCCAGAACGACAGCTCGGGTTTTCTGCTCATGGTGTGGGTGTTCCTGTAGCCAGCGGCGCGATCAGCAGATCGCCGACGTCGGCCTGATTGAGTGGGCCATCGCTGCCGCCCTGGCCGCCGGTGTAGTGCGCGAAGTGGCGCAGGTAGCTCATGTTGAAACCGTCGTCGAGCGTGAACCGGCAGGCGGCGCCGGCACGCGCCGAGAAGCTGGCATAGGTGGATGGCTGCACGCCCACGCTGTGCGGCATCACGATCGGCATGCGCTGCGGTTCGCTGCCGTCGCAGCGGATGGCGAGCAGCTTCACCGCCGCGGTGATGCCGGTGTTGATCGGGCCGTGATCGTTGCGGTAGTCCAGCGTCACGCGGTAGCGGCCGCTCGACGGCGCGGTCCAGGTGCGCGGCCAGTCGCCACTGACTTTCACCACCTCACCCACGCAGCGGTCGGGGCTGTGCAGGGATTCCAGCCCGTTCGCGCCGAACCGCGTGGCGCTGACGCAGGTGAGCGCGTCGGTGCGCGGCAGCAATCCGCTGCCGTCGATGACTTGCGCGCGCCGGCCGTTCACGTACAGCTGCAGCTTGCCGTCGGCGGTGACGGCCCAACGGTTGTCAGCGGCCGTGAGCGTGGGCGCGGGCGGTGCCGCGGGCGCGTACAGCGGCGCATCGGTGCGCAGCGGCGCGTCGGTCACCTGCACGCCCTTGAGCCTCACCACGGTATCGCTGCCTTGCGTGCTGATCCGATCGGCAACCAGCAGATTGCCGGCGTATTGCCCGGGCAGCTGCAGCGTGATGCGGCGATGGGGCAGATTCAGCGTGATGGCGTGGCGCGCGCCGAACAGCATCGGCACCAGCGACACCGGCAGCTTGGGCTCGACCCTGCCGCTTTCGGTGAGGCCGAACACGCCCTCGCTGACGATGTCCAGATACGCCGCCACCGACCACAGCTGGCGCGGCGAGTTGACCACCGGGCCGCTCAGCTTGCCCTCGTCCACATGCTGGCCCTGGGTCAGCAGCTCGTAGTTCTCCAGGTTGGAGCCGTACAGCGCGGCACCGCGCATCACCGAGCGGATCTCGTGCGCGATGCGTGCCGGGTCGTTCACCGTGCGCGCGGCGCGCAGCGCGTAGGCGCTGACGAACGGCCAGATCGCGCGGTTGTGGTAGATCGGCTGGTCGGCGCGCTCGGGCCACATCACCGGGCTGCCGGCCGGCCAGGTCGGATAGTTCGCCAGCGCTTGCCGCGCGCGCTCGCCGTCGGCCACGCCGCTGGTGATCGCCAGCGCGATGCCGAGCAGGTCGTAGGTGTCGTACGGCGTGCCGTCGCCGCCGAGGTAGCTCATGTACATGCCGCGATCGGCGCGCCAGAAATGCGCGTTGATCGCCGCCTTCAGCGCGGCGGCCTGGGCGCGGTAAGCGGCGGCGGCTTTTGCATCGTGGTGGCTGTCGGCCAGCGAGGCGGCCAGCTGCAGCGCCTGATAGTGCAGCACGTTGGTGGACAGCGCATACGACTGCGCGATGAAGGTGACGTTGTCCGCCGTCCACGCCGGATAGCTCTGCTCGCGCCAGTCCATGAACGAGGTTTCGCCCCGATACAGCCCGAACGTGCCATCGAACGCATACTGCCGGTCCTGCGCCAGCGTGTCCTGCAGCGCCGGCCAGACGCGGTCGGCGAACGCCGGGTCGCCGAGCAGATGCTGCGCGCCGAGAAACCACACGATGCGATCGGTGCTGATCGGCCAGCTGCCGCCCGAGCCGGTGTCCTGCATCGCGTACAGGCCCTGCGGAGCGCTCGGCACGCGCACGCCGGACAGCTTGAACAGCAGCCCGTTGCGCGCGCGCATCGGGTCGAAGCGCCACAGGCCCAGGTCGATCGAGTAGGACAGGTCGCGCGTCCACACGTACGGCCACTTCAGCCCGGTCTCGAAGCAGTGGCAGGGAATCGGCTGGCCGTGATCGAACGCGCCGTCGCGGATCGCCGTCACCGAATTGAGCTGCAGGTCATCCTGCGCCATCGCGTACAGCCCGTTGAACAGCGTGCTGGCGGTGTCGACCTGCAGCGGCTGCGCGGCAATCACGCGCTGTCCGAACGGCCACGCCAGCGTGTAGCTGTTATTCGCGTCGCGGCTGATGCTGACGTGCACGCCGTGCCAGTCCAGCCCGTCGTGCCACGCCGGCGCGGCCGCACCCGCCGCCATCGCGGCGCTCAGCAGCAGGCTCAGCATGGATGCGCCGCGCGCGCTGAAGTGTGGCTGGTGTGGGTCATCGGCAGGAGTCCTATGGCAGCTGTTATGTCACGGCGCGACGCCTACCGCATGCTGCGGCTGCAACATCGACAACGGCGTAGGTGTTGGTGCTGGCCCTGCATGGTAGGCAGCGTCGCGCTGCAGCAACCAGCGGCTGCATACGTATTCATCGGCGGCAGCGTCGTCGCGGCAGGCGGATTGCCCCGGCGGGCACGCAGGCTTGTTGTAATGGTGGCGGCACTGGCGGCATAGTCGATCGACAGCGCGACCAGACCGGAGAACTCATGCGGGTACGCCTTGAAGATGTGGCGCGCGCGGCGAACGTATCACCCAAGACAGTCTCGCGCGTGCTCAACGACGAGGCCTACGTCAGTGATGCCACGCGCCAGCGCGTGCTCGCCGCGATGGAGGCGATGGACTACCGGCCGCACCCGTCGGCGCGCAGCCTGGCGGGCAACCGTTCCTTTCTGGTGGCGATGCTCTACGACAACAACGACAACCCGGCCTCGACCTATCTGGCCGAGATCCAGGACGGCGTGCTGGAAGCCTGCGACGAGCATCGCTACAGCATGATGGTGCGGCCGCTGCGCATGCGCGGCGACGATTTCATCCGCCGCCTGGATGTGCTGGTTTCCGATCATCATCCTGACGGCGTCGTGCTCACGCCGCCGATCACCGATTACGCGCCGCTGCTGAAGCGGCTGCGCGAGCACAAGATTCCGCATGCCAGCGTGTCGCCGATGCGGCATGCCGACACCATCGGCGTGAGCATGGACGAGCAGCAGGCCGCGCGGGCGATGGTGCAGCATCTGCTGGCGCTGGGGCACCGGCGTATCGCGCACGTGGTGGGCATCGCCGACCATGGTGCCAGCCGCTGGCGGCTGGACGGCTACCGCGCGGCAATGACCGCCGCCGGCCTGCCAGACGACCCCGAGCTGGTGGTGCAGGGCGCCTTCACCTTCGGCTCCGGAGTGGCGGCGGCGCGCCAGCTGTTTGCCCTGAAGCAGCGGCCCACGGCGGTGTTCGCCGCCAACGACGACATGGCCACCGGCGTGATGTGGGCGGCCAGTGAGTACGGGCTGAAGGTGCCGCACGATCTCTCCGTGTGCGGCTTCGACGATATCCCGCTGGCCCGCCAGCTGTGGCCGGCGCTGACCACCATCCGCCAGCCCAGTCGCGAGATGGGCAAGGTGGCTGCCCTGCAGTTGCTGGAGCAGCTCGGCGGCCGCGGCCCCGGCCAGCTGGTGCAGCTGCCGTTTTCGCTGGAACTGCGCGACTCGACCACCCGCGTTCCCTGAACCCGTCACGCCTCGCTGCCGGTGGCTGCAGGTAGGCCCGTGTCAGCCCTTTGCATGATGGATTGACAGCGCTGTCATATCTGTCAATCTGCGTTCTCGACGCGTGCCATCGGCGCGCCCGCCAGGAGCCCGCCGTGCCGCTGCCCGTTTTTCAGCCCGTTGTTCTGCCTCGTCTTTCGCTGATCGCCGCGCTTGCCCTTGCGCTGCTGCCTGCTGCGCAGGGCCGGGTGGCCGATGCCGGCGCCGTGGTGCACCCGCAGCTTTGGCCGCAAGCCAGCTGGCCGCTGCCGCCGGATGCGCGACTGGAGGCGAAGGTACGGGCGCTGCTCGACAAGATGTCGGTGCAGGACAAGGTCGGCCAGATCATCCAGGCCGACATCGGCAGCGTGACGCCCACGGATGTGCGCAAGTACCGTCTCGGCTCGGTGCTGGCCGGCGGCAACTCCAAGCCCGCCGGCCGCCGCACCGCCGACCCCTCGCAGTGGCAGACCGAGGCCGACGCGTTCTACCGCGCCTCGATGGACACCGCCGGCGGCCATCTGGCTATCCCGGTACTGTTCGGCATCGACGCCGTGCACGGCGACAACGGCACGCTGGGCGCCACGCTGTTTCCGCAGAATTCCGCGCTGGGCGCCGCGCGCGATCCCGCACTGGTGCGCGCGATTGGCACCGCCACCGCCGAGGAGGTGCGCGCCACTGGCCTCAACTGGAGCTTCGCGCCCACCCTCGCGGTGCCGCAGGACGACCGCTGGGGGCGCACCTATGAGGGCTATTCGGAGAATCCCGCGCTGGTGGCTGACTATGCCAAGGCCGCTGTCGAAGGGCTGCAGGGCCGCGTGGGCACGCCGGCCTTTCTCGACGACGCGCACGTGATCGCCACCGCCAAGCACTTCCTCGGCGACGGCGGCACCCTCAACGGCAAGGACCAGGGTGACAACCCGGACGACGAGGCCACCCTGATCCGCATTCACGCGGCCGGCTACCCGCCGGCGATCGACGCCGGCGTGCAGACGGTGATGGCCTCATTCTCCAGCTGGCGTGGTACCAAGATGACCGGCAACCAGGCGCTGCTCACCGACGTGCTCAAGCACCGCATGGATTTCGGCGGCTTCGTGGTGGGCGACTGGAATGCGCAGGGCCAGCTGCCCGGCTGCACCAACGAGGACTGCCCGCAGGCGATCAACGCGGGCCTGGACATGTTCATGGCGCCCGACAGCTGGCGCAGCCTGTACGACCACACGCTGGCCGAGGTGAAGTCCGGCGTGATCCCGCTGGCGCGGCTGGACGACGCGGTGGCGCGCATCCTGCGCGTGAAGTTTCGGCTGGGTCTGTTCGGGCAAGGCCTGCCGTCGCGACAGCCGCTGGCCCGGCGCGCGGCCGAAGTGGTTGGCAGCGCGGCGCATCGCACGCTGGCGCGCCGCGCGGTGCGCGAGTCGCTGGTGCTGCTGAAGAACCAGCACCATCTGCTGCCGATCGATCCGCGCCGGCGCATCCTGGTGGCCGGCGACAGCGCCGACAACATCTCCAGGCAGAGCGGCGGCTGGACGCTGAACTGGCAGGGCACCGGCCTCACCAACGCCGACTTCCCCGGCGCCACCTCGATCTGGGCCGGCATCCGTGCGCAGGTGGCCGCGGCCGGCGGCACGGCGCAGCTGTCGCCCGACGGCAGCTACACGCAGAAGCCCGACGTCGTCATCGTGGTGTTCGGCGAAGATCCTTACGCCGAGTTCCAGGGCGACCTGCCCAACCTCGCCTTCCACCCGGGCGACGATCGCGATCTCGACTTGCTGCGCCGCCTGCACCGGCAGGGCGTGCCGGTGGTGGCGGTGTTCCTCACCGGCCGGCCGCTGTGGGTGAACCGCGAGATCAACGCCGCCGACGCGTTCGTGGTGGCGTGGCTGCCGGGCAGCGAAGGCGAGGGCGTGGCCGACGTATTGCTGCGTACCCGCGACGAGGCTATTCAATACGACTTTCGCGGCAAGCTGGCCTACTCGTGGCCGCGCACCGCGGTGCAGACATCGCTCAACCTCGGCCAGCCCGACTACCACCCGCAATTTCCCTACGGCTACGGCCTGACCTACGCCGACAACGGCGATCTCGCCCCGTTGCCCGAGGCGGCCGGCGTGGCGCTGGACAGCGCGCGCGCCGGCGTCTACCTCATGCGCGGCAAACCCGCGTCGGGCTTCACGCTGCAGCTGCAGGGCGCAGGCGGTGAGGCCACCGTGGTCGCCGCCACGCCCGCCGCCAGCGCGGATGGTAGCCTGCGCATCACCGCGATCGACTACCGTGCGCAGGAGGATGCGCGCGAACTGACTTGGTCCGGCGACAGCGCGACCGCGGCGCTGATGTCCGCCGCGCCGCTGAATCTCGACCGCCAGACCAATGGCGACATGCTGCTGGTGTCCACCCTGCGTATCGACGCGTTGTCGCCGCTGGGCAGCTCAATCGGCGTCGGCTGCGGCAGCGGCTGCCGTGTGCAGCTGCCGATCGGCGCGCAGCTGGCGGCGCTGCCGCGCGGCCAGTGGCTGCGCGTGGGCATCCCGCTGAAATGCTTCCGCGCCGCCGGCGCCGAGATGGCCAAACTCGACCAGCCGTTCGCCTGGCGCAGCAGCGCCGGCGAGCGCATCGCTATCACGTCGGCGTCGCTCGGGATGGTGGCGGACAGGACGTTGGCTTGTCCGGGGCGGTGAGGGTCGATGGGGGCAGACGCGCGCTGTGCGTGGCGCACGGTGATGCCCCTACTTGCCGCGATCCGTCACAGCGAGCGCGCCTCCGACAATACCTGCGCGCAAAATTTACCGGCAGATCGCCGGGCGTCAGCAGGTCGACCGGCACGCCGAGCAGGGCCTCCAGTTCGACTTGCGGGCCGCCCAGATCGAACAGCGTGGTTCCCTGCAGCGCGTCGACCAGCACGTAGAGGTCGCTGTCGTCGCGGTCGTGATCGTGCAGCATCGAGCCGAAAACCCGCGGGTTGGCCACGCAAAAACGGCCGGCAAGGTCGGCAATCGCATGGCTGCGCAGCGTGAGCGTAGCGGAAGGTTTCATCGCAACTGCCTCGGTGGCAGTTGAACTTCAGGTGCCACCCCGGTACATCCTACGTCGAACTTTTGATGCCCCGCTGTTGACAGCCGCGCAAGGTAAACGATCGACCAAGTGATACCGCTTGGATGCTGACTGAGGGCAATCGACAGATTGCTTGTCTCACAAGATACGCGCCAAGCGACGCGTTTCTGCCGATTGCCTGAAGCTTCTTCCTCACCCTTGAGGGTGGAAATTCGCGGGGCCACGCTGCACCCGCCCAAAAAGACGCCCCGATTCCGGGGCGTCTCGGTGTCTGCGTGCGGGTTCGGGGGAGGTTAGAACCAGACGCCGAGATTGACACCGAAAATGCGCGGCGGCAGATACTGCGAGGTGTAGAGGAAGCTGCCGTCAGGCAAGGCGAAGCGGCCGGAGCTGGTGCGCACCTTGCCGTTGGTGACGTTTTGCACGTACGCCGAGACCCACCAGCGATCCTGCGGTTCGGAGTAACGCAGCGAGACGTCTTCGCGCGCGTAGGCGCCCTGCTTGTCACCGGAACCCAGGTTGAACGTGCTGAGCCACTGCGCGCTCTGGTACTGAGCGGTGATCCGCGGGGTCAGGCGAGCGCCATTGGGCAGGTGGAAGTCGTGCTCGTAGATCGCGGTGATCGAGGTGGTGGGCGCATGCGGCAGGTCGTTGCCGGAGATGTCGATGCAGTTGCTGATGCCCGAGCCCGCCGGGCACGGCGGCAGCCCCTGGTAGTCGTTGCTGCCGGCATAGTGCAGGGTACCGAGTTTTTTCTGCGGAATTGCCGAGAACACCAGGTTGAGGCGATCATCCTTGCTGGCCAGCGCCAGCTCCGATTCGATGCCCAGCACCTTGGTGGTGCCCTGCACGTTGGAGAACCCCAGCCCGCGGTTGCCGTTGGGGAAGGTGATCGGCGCGGCCAGCTGGAAGTTCTTGAACTGCTCGTAGTAAATCGCGCTGTTCCAGGTCAGGTGACCGTCGAGGAAGCTGAACTTGGAGCCGATCTCGTAGTTGGTCAGCGTCTCCGGCTTGTACAGCGCGCCGGCGTCCTGGGTGCCACCGGCCTTGTAGCCGGTGGATACGCTGGCATAGAGCAGGCCGTGCGGGCTCACGTCGGTATCCACGCGCGCCAGCCAGGTCACCTTGCTGTTGCGGTAGGTGGCGTCGTTGATGGTGGAGATGGCAAAGCCGTTGACCGGGCTCGGCTGCACATCGGGCGACAGCGGGATCTGCGGCACGTTCGGGTTATAGGCCCAACCCCAGCCGATGCCGCCGCGGTTCTCCTTGCGGTCGTGCGACCAGCGCGCGCCGCCGGTGAGCCGCCAGCTGTCGGAGATATGCCAGGTGGCCTGGCCGAACACGGCGGTGGACTGCACGGTTTCCTGCGGCTGGATAAACGAGCCCTGCCAGCCCACCGTGCCCTGCTGGGTGCCGTTGAAGATCGGGATGTCGAAGCGGATGTTGTTGTTCTCGGCCGCGTAGTAGGCGCCGAGGATCCAGTCCATCGTGTTGTCGCCGGTCGACTTCAGGTCCAGCTCCTGACTGTTGCTCTTGTAGTTGGAGTAGTTGGTGCGGTCGGCCTGGTAGGTGGCGCCGGTGGTGAAGCTGGTAGGCACCTGGACGCCGGCGTCCTGGGCGAAGTTGCTCTTGCCGGAGAAGCGGTTGAAGCCGGCGATGTAGCTCAGCATCATGCCGTCGTTGAGCTTGTAGTCGATCCGACTGCGCACCGTGTTGGAGTCGCGCTTCAGATACGGCGCGACGTCGATCAGCGCCGACCAGAAATCCTGCCCGGCGCGCGGCTGCTGCATCAGGTTCATGCTGGGCGTGCCGCGATCGCGGAAGTATTCGTAGGACAGGTTCCAGGTGAACGCATCATTGGGCTGCCATAGCGTGCTGACGCGGGCAGCGCTCTGATCCTGCGCGTTGTACTTGGGCCCGCCGGTGACGTAGTCGTTGGGGTTGATCGGCTGGAACGTGGCCAGCGTGCCGCCGCTGGCGAGGTAGGCGGTTTGCTGCTGCGCGATCGAGGGTACTTGCTGCGACGGATTCTGGAAATTCACGTAGCCGTCGTGCTGCTCCTGCGCCACCGCCACGCGCAGCGCGAAGGTGCTGCTGATCGGCAGGTTCACCGTGGCGCGCGTGCCGACGTGGCTGTAGTTGCCCGCACCGATCTGCGCGTTGCCGTAGAAGCCGCTGAGGTCGGGCTTGGCAGTGACGAAGTTGACCACGCCAGCGGTGGAATTGCGCCCCCACAGCGTGCCCTGCGGTCCGCGCAGCACTTCCACGTGGTCGATGTCGAGCAGCAGGCCGGCCGCCGCCTCGGGGCGCGGCGAGTAGACGCCGTCGACGAACACCGCCACTTCCGGATCGGCGTATTCGGTCTTGGCGCTGTCGTTGCCGATGCCGCGCATGGTCAGCGTGATCACGCCGTGGTCACCCTGCGTGGTGGCCTCGAAGCCGGGCACCAGCTTGGTGATGTCCTGCACCGTCATCACCCGTTCTTTGTCGAGCGTGTCGGCGCCGATCGCGGTGATCGCGATCGGGGTTTTCTGCAGCGGCGTTTCGCGCTTGGTCGCGCTGACCTGGATCGTGTCCAGATCCTTCACCTTGCGGCTGGGCGCAGCATTCTGCGTGGCTGTGTCTTGACCATTGGCGTGTGCCGCGCCGGTGGCCAGTATGGCGGTCATGGCGACATACAGCGCCGAGTAGCGTAATTTCATTTCACCCTCTCCCCAAATCAGCGTGGACATGCGGTAGCCTTCGATGACAGCGCTGTCAATTACCGGTATGACAGCGCTGTCATGCGGTCGATCCTACCGGGAACTTTGACGATAAGCTTGTTGCGCAGCAGCAAGCCAGGGGCCGGTATGCCGCGTCTGCAGAAAATTCTGGTGGTGGGCGGCGGTACGGCCGGCTGGCTGACCGCTTGCTATCTGGCCAAGGCGTTCAACAGCGCGGCGCCTTCCAGCATCCAGGTTGCGCTGGTCGAATCCCCCGGCATCGGCCTGCTCGGCGTCGGCGAGGCCACGTTCCCGTCGATCCGCGGCACGCTGGCCGCGATCGGCCTGGACGAACGGCGCTTCCTGATCGGCGCCACGGCAACCTACAAGCAGGGCATCCGCTACCGGCACTGGGTGCGCGCGCCGGGCACACCGGGGCGCGAACATTATTTTCATCCCTTCAGCGTGCCCAGCCAGCGCAGCGGCAGTCCGGAGCTGCTGCCGTACTGGCTGCTCGGCGGCGCGCCGGCGGGCATGGCATTTGCCGACGCGGTGACCATGCAGAGCCTGCTGGTGGAGTGCGGGCGGGCGCCCAAGCGTGCCGTCGATCCCGACTATCAGGGGCCGCTCAACCACGCCTACCATTTCGATGCGGCCTGTTTCGCCGCCGTGCTCGTCGAGCACGGCCAGAGCCTGGGCATCACGCGTCACCTGGCCACGGTAGAGCGCGCCGAACTGGACGAGCGCGGCGCCATCGCGCGCATTTTCACCACCGAACTGGGCGCGCTCAGCGCGGATCTCTACGTCGATTGCACCGGCCTGCGCGGCAGCCTGATCGGCGATGCGATGCAGTCGCCGTTCCGCAGCCGGCGCGACGTGCTGTTCATCGATCGCGCGGTGGCGATGCAGGTGCCGTATCCGCGCGCCGATGCACCGATTGCGTCGTGCACTATCGCCACCGCACAGGAGGCAGGCTGGACCTGGGACATCGGGCTGCAGCAGCGGCGCGGCATCGGCTACGTGTATTCCTCGCGCCACACCGATGCCGCGCGTGCCGAGGCGGTGCTGCGCCAGTACATCGGTGACGCGGCCGATGCGCTGCAGTCGCGTCATCTGCAGTTTGACACCGGCTATCGGCCCGAGCACTGGCGCAGGAACTGCGTGGCGGTGGGGCTGGCCGGCGGTTTCCTGGAGCCGCTGGAATCCACCGGTATCGCGCTGATCGAACTGGCCGCCTACATGCTCGCCCACCAGTTGCCTGGCGATGTCGATGACATGGAGCGCACGGCCCGGCGCTACAACGCGATGATGGCGGCGCGCTACGAGCGCATCATCGACTTCATCAAGATGCACTACTGCCTGTCGCAGCGGCGCGACTCGGCGTTCTGGACCGACAACGTCGATCCGTCCAGCATCCCCGAGACGCTGCAGGAGCGCCTCGCGCTGTGGCGCCACCGGCCGCCGCACCGGCTGGATTTCGTCACCGATCTGGAGATGTTCATGCCGGCCAGCTGGCAATATGTCCTTTATGGCATGGAGTTCCACACCGATCTCGAACCGATGCGCAGCGCCTATCCGCAGATGGAGGCGGCCCGGCGCGAGTTTGCGATGATCCAGCAGGCGGCCACGTATGCGCTCGGTGATTTGCCCGATCATCGGGCGCTGGTGGAGCAGCTGTGCGCGAATGGTCGGCCACGCGCCAGCGCCGTCGGCATCATGGCCTGACTCTCCACAGAGGAGTGGAAGCCAGCCCGCGGCGGGCGCACGCTGCGGTCGATTTCGTCGAACCCTGCGCGTCGTGCAGACAGGGTGTGACCATACGCGCCGCATCGTAGCCGGGAGACCGCCATGCAAACCCGGCCGTAGGCCTTGCGACAGCAAGCGCTGGCCTCGATCAGGATGCTGCGCAAGGCGTCGCCCAGCAGCGCTTATGGCCGCTTGCTTCGATCGTTTACTGTGTGTACGGTACACACTATGAACAGCAAGGATCTGATCAGCAAGCTAACCAGGGACAGCTGGTTTCTCGACCGGGTCAAGGGCTCGCACCATATCTACAAGCATCCAGCCAAAGCCGGCCATATCAGCATTCCGCACCCGAAAAAGGATCTTGGCGCGGGTCTGGTCGCCAAGCTGCTGAAGGCCGCCGGCTTGTAAAGGAGAGATTGTGAAATATCCCATCGCCATCGAAGCGGGCCATGCGAACACCGCATGGGGGGTCGTCGTGCCGGATCTTCCGGGCTGCTTTTCCGCGGGCGATTCCCTCGACGAGGCCTATGCCATGGCCAGGGAAGCCATCGAGCTGTGGATCAATACGGCACTCGATGATGGCCAGCCCATTCCCAAGGCAAAGCCGATGGAGCACCACATGACCGACCCGGAATTCAAGGGCTGGGCCTGGGGCGTGGTCGAGGTGAACATGGATGATCTCAGCGACACCGTGGAGCGAATCAACATCTCCGTGCCCAGGCGCGTGCTGCGTCAGATCGACCAGTACGTCGATCAGCGCCACGAAACGCGCTCGGGTTTTCTCTCCCGCGCGGCGCTTGAGGCCATCTACGAAAAGGCTTGACGGTTCAGGGAGAGGGAACAAGACGATGGTCGGGCGAAAGCAGAGAGCGTGTCAGGTTGAGTTTCTGCCCATCCATCCGGCTCGCGCAGGGAGGCCCACAAAAGCAAAGTCCGCGGCAAGCGCGGCCTTTGCTTCGCACACGATGCGATTACCTCAACGCAGCACCACCACCACCAGCCCCTGCGGCGCAACGGTGATCTCGAACTTGCCGTCGGTGAGGTCCAGCGGCTCCGGCGCGGCCAGCTTGCCGGCGGCGCGCAGCTGCGCGATCTGCTCGCGGCTGGGGAAGGCGGGGCGGCCCATCCGGTTGAAGCTGGCGATCACGTTGCCGTGGGTTTCGTCCAGTCGCCATGCGGTGGCGTGGGCGCCGGCGGCGAGGTGCTGCACGTCGATGCGGAAGCGCTTCGGCGCGCCGCTGGGTTCGCCCGGCGTGTAGCTGGAGGTCTTGCCGACCGGCGGGGCGTAGTTCCACAGTGCCATGACGACGGTACCATCAGCGCGGCGGGTGACCAGGGCCGAGTCGGATTTCACGCTGAGCTGCTGGTCGCCCAGCTTGTGCAGCATGGCGAAGGCATTGAAGGATGGCTTGTCGATGCGATCTTCCGCGATCAGCCCGAAGCCGCCGTAGAACGGCGTCTTCACCACGCCCTGTTCCTCGAACACGTCGGAGAACGCCCAGTAGCTCATGATCTGCACCTTGCCGGCGCACTCGCGGATGGTGTTGGCCATCCACGGGCCCATGTAGATGCTGTCGGTGACGTTGGGCAGGTTGGCGTAGCTGGCGTTGTACTCGCTGAAGATCAGCGGCATGTGCGGGTAGGGCGACGCGGCGATCTGCTTGTGCACCTGGTCCACCGTGCGGCAGACCATGTCGCTGCGCGGGATGTTCTCATCGGTGTGGAACACGTTCTTCGCGGTGTCGTCGCCGTAGACGTGGCTGCTGATGAAGTCGACCGGCACGTTGTCCTTCTTCGCATGCGCGAGGAAGTCGGTGGCCCACGCGCCCTGCGCGGTGGACGGCCCACCCACGCGCAAGCGCGGGCTGACCGTCTTGAGCGCACGTGCGGTGTGGTCGTACAGGGTGAAGTAGGTGGACTGTGCCGGTTTGCCGGCCCAGAAGCCGATGTTCGGCTCGTTCCATACCTCGAAGTACCAGCTGGCCACTTCGTCGATGCCGTAGCGCGCGACCAGATGCTTGGCGAACGCGCTGATCATCGCGTCCCACTCGGCATAGCTTTTCGGCGGCGCGATGTTCGGGTGGTACCAGAATTCCTGCAGTGCCTGCGGATCGGAGGTGAGCTCCGGCGGCATGAAGCTCAGCTCGACGAAGGGCTTGACGCCGCGTTCGAGCAGGCCGTCGTAGATCTGGTCGACGTAGGAGAAGTTGTAGCTGATCGTGCCGTCGGCGCCACGCTGCACCAGGCCCACGTCGTGATCGAAAATGCCGTGGAAACGGATGTAGCCGAAGCCGGTGGCCGCGTGCACCGCGTCGAGATCCTTGCGGTAGTCGTCGCGCAGCGCCAGCACGGCGCGGCCGGAGCCGAACATCTGCTCCCAGAAATGCGGGAAGGGCGTGGCTTTGGCCTGCGCATCGACGCGGATCGACACCTGCTCGACGGCGGCTGGAGCCGCGCTGACGGCAAGGCTGGCGATGGCGGCAGCGGCGCCGAGGCCGAGCAGGAAGCGGCGGGTGCGGGACGGGGTATTCATCGGATTTCCCTGGAGGCGGCGGCTGCACTGGCAGGGCAGAAACCCAGCCGGAGCAGGATGTAATCGTTTACACAGGAGTTCGGAAGTGTCTCCCAGCCGGCGCACGGCGTCCAGCCCCAGGGCCGTGATCTGTGCCGCATGGTTTGCGGGATGCCGCGCGCGGGCGGGCAGTGGCGGGGGGGGGCGGCAGACCACCCGCGCCCGGAGCGGGCGGGCCGGCGGGCCCCCACCGGGCCGCGGGGGGGGACGGGGGGGGGGGGGTGGGGGAGGCGCGGGGGCCGGGG
>VFSW01008782.1_pt1 | contig 14481 bp, 13 predicted proteins | sample 5358111 | NCBI WGS metagenome assembly VFSW01 (sample SAMN11554181, study PRJNA540505) | mine drainage metagenome | isolation source: sediment from site ElyBrook_90M | place: USA: Ely Copper Mine, Vershire, VT | collected 2017 | reverse complement strand
GCTCTCGCAGCTGGCTTGCGCGCTCACACAACTATGCAAGCGTCCCATGACCCCGTCCCGCCGGCGGCGAAATACGGCAAGCCGGGGAGATCGGGGCGCAGCAATGAGGGCCAAAACGCCGGCATCACGAGGGGAATCGCCGTGAACGGACCAATCACGGTAAGTGCAATCGCCTGCCGAATGCTTTTATGGAATAACGGGTTTAAACTCTGGAAGAATACAGGTTAGATTTTCGGAGGACGTTCGTCTTGAAAGGCCATGAGGAATGGTTTGAACAACGGACTCGGGACTTCAGCAGCTGAGCTTAGCGCAAGCAAAGGCGCCTGGCAGGGACACTCGTTCACAAAGGGCATATCGCCATTTGACGATATCGCAGGTGTTGCCGAATGACAGACATCAAGTGTTCCGATTGCCGCTTGCCCGTCATGAGTATACAAAAGCGGCAAGGACGAGGGGACAATGATACTCACAACGATCGCCGCAAGAATGATCAGCGCCTGCCATTTCATGAACGATATTATAAAGATATTAGAATCGAAGTCAATGTAAAATTCTAATTTTACATCAGGCAATGTTGCAGACGCTCCTTTTAGCAATCGATACCAGTCATGAAACGATTTCGCCTCCCCACATTTTTCGAAACCATTGACTCGAGCATATCTCCGGATGCGCCAACAGGAAGCGACCTTTGACTGAGCAGTTCATGTTGTGGTATAGTATCTCACAATAAATTGCAGATCATGAGCGCCTGTTAATTTAATGAAAAGATATCGGGAACAACGCCTAAAAAATGCAGAAATACTGATACGGAAAGCGACGGTAATGGGCAATTTGCGAAAACTCTTGTGCATCGGTTTTATTGTAACCGCTGCAATTTGTCCTGGAATTGCAGCGGCGGTCCCGCAGAACGGCATCGGAGCCTATGTCGGGCTGATTAGCGCCTCGGAAGGGGGATCGGAGAGCAAGGGTTTAAGTTTAGGTATGGACGCACAGTTCGTAAGCAATGACTACTGGTCATTTAATCCCTACTTGATGGCGTCGGATGAGCGGGATTCCGCTTCAAGGACCTTGGCTGATGGGCTTGCCGGTATACAGGTGCGGCGCTGGTTCGACGACTGGTTTGTGGGAGGACAGTTCTTCGTGCACGACAGGCTTATTTTCGGCAGCGGCAATGTACAAAGCAGTACCTACGGCCCTGCCGTGGGAGCGGTGGCAGGTTTTGAGTTCGCTGGCGGATGGGGTGCAGAGGTGCAGTCGGACTCATTCGAACCCACCTCTCCGGGTATCCGGCGAAATGCTGTTCGGCTGCAGATGACTTATCGTTGGTACTAAAGGAAAGCATGATGGATTTTGGGGCGTTAAAAAAACTTCGTGTGGCGGCAATAGTGTGGATTTTCTTGTCTGTATTTTCGTCGTTCGCTCAGGCGGCGGGCAATGATGCTAAGGCGCCGGAGACTGCGTCAGCCAGCCTGACTGACGTGGCCATAGCCAAGCTCGAGAAAGGATCCATTACTCTGGGGCTGGCATATACCCAGGTAACGTATAAGACCACTCATGCCAATACAATCGGCAATACGCAGATCACGGACAATGGCGCGCCAAGTCTGATTATCGAGCTCAATAGCAGCGAGAAAAAACTGAAGTCCTGGCCGTTGCGCGTCGGCAGCGCTATCATCGGCTGGGACATTAATGCCTCCGCGAGTTATTTCGACACACATTATCAATTGATCAATTCAGCCTTCCGCGGTCAGAATATCGGGACAAGAGTCAGCGGCGGGTTCATTGGCGTGGCGCCAACCCTGTTCTTGAAAATGGGACCGTTATATCCGGGAAGAGATATTTACTGGAAGGTAGGATACGGCATCGGCCCGGGATTGTTCCAGGGTTCCGGCACTGCTTTATTCAACAGCCCGCAAGGCGGAGTGATTAATAACGTAGGATCATCCTCTGCTGTATTCGCACTCTACAATACTGCAAGTTGGCAGTTCCAGGTGGGACACTGGTATTTAGACATCATGGGGAAGTGGCTGCTTCCGCAGGATGGTAATCGCACCTCTCTTGAGTCGTATGGTTTCGGTTTGGCTTACCGTTTCGACTTGTAATTTTTTGAACATAAAGCGCCCTCGCTCTCTTCTTTTTTTGTATCCGTAAATCTACGGATAGACAGCTAATCCCCAGCCTGTTATAATCTGCGCCGATCAATTTTAATGGTCAGATGATTGTCTGAACATAGAAATGATTAACGCTCCGGCCATGTTGATAAAAATACAAGAATACATTGAGTTGCCAATTAACCAGGGTTTATGTTTTATGAAAACAAGAAAGTTTTGCTTTTTTATCTTGGTAGTGTCAATGTCCGCGGCTCTGGCGCTGTTGCAAGGGTGCGCAGCCTACCGCGACATAAGGCCAGGCTCAATCCTGGGAATCTCCTCGCAGGAAAGATTGACCCCTGTGGGGAAATCCGAAACGGATGCATCACCCGTTGTAGAGCAGGAAACGGTGACTGTTCCTTTTCTGGAAGAACCCGCCCCGCCCGCGGATTACGTGGTGGGTCCCGGCGACGTACTGTTCATCAACGTGAATGGCCAGCCGGAATTCTCCAGCATCAGCGCCAGCAGCATAGCCTCGTCCCTGCATCCGTTGCTCGGGAACCGGGTGGATGGAAGCGGCAATATCCAGTTCCCCATTGTCGGATCTGTCCAAGTCGGCGGTCTCACTCTGCCTCAGATACAGAAGCGTCTCCAGGAATTGCTCACGAAGTACATCAAAGAGCCCTGGGTGATCGTCGAAGTGACCGAATACAAGAGCCATCCGCTCTATCTTCTGGGCGCGTTCAAAAATTCCGGCACCTATTACATGGACCGGCCCTTGAACGTTCTCCAGGGGATTGCGCTCGCGAATGGATATGACCCGTCAGCCAATCTCAGCGGCGCGCGTATCATACGGGACAAGAAAGTGATTCCTGTAGATGTATACGATCTTCTCACAAGGGGAGATCAAAGACAGAATATATGGCTTAAGCCCGGAGACACGATCTTCATTCCGGACACCAAGAACCAGCAAGTCTTCGTGTTCGGAGCGGTAAAGAAAGGCGGACCCGTGCCCATGACTTCGAAAGGCCTTACGCTTGCTGAAGCCATTGCTACGGCTGAAATACGAGATACCGGCTACGACATCAATCACATTCGCATCATCCGTTCGATATCAGCCACACGGGGAGAACTCATTGTCGTGGATTTTGAGAGAATACTTCGCGGCAAAGCGCTTCCCTTCATGCTCAAAGAGGGAGACATCGTTTTCGTCCCGAAGAGCGGCTTAGGAGACTGGAACGACGCTATCAACGAGCTCCTCCCGTCGCTCCAGACCGTGAGCGCAATCCTTCAACCCTTTGTGTCGATAAAATACCTGAGACAGTAGTTGGGAAAAAGTTCATCGTTGAACTTTATTAATAAGCGTCGAACGTTGAACTTGCAACATTGAACATTGTATTTGGAATAGAGGCAGGGAAATGCTGGATCAAAATAGCGACGAGGAAGTCGACCTCAGAGATTATATAAAGGTCATCGTGCGCCGCAGGAAGACCTTTATCATTGTCTCCACGTCGGTTTTTTTCTGCGTGGCACTCTATAGTTTCAGCATGAAGCCGGTCTATGAGGCCGCCGCCACGCTCCACGTCAAGGAAGAAAAGGGAGTGCTCAAGGGGACGATGCTGGCGGACCTGTCCTCTGTCAATCCCATTGACGCGGAGATACAGATCGTCCAGTCGCGAACCAATGCCGAGAACGTGGTGAAGCAGCTCCACCTCGATTGGAAGATATCGAATAAATCAAAAGACCTCGACTTCCAGGTCCTGGAGTTTACCTCCTCGGCCAAAAAGCCTGTCTATACGATCCACGTGACGGGTCCCGATACTTACAAGGTCAAGGACAACGATGGCGAGATCGTAGGCTCCGGGCAGTCCGGCAATCTCATGCAGGGCAAGGGCATCACCCTGTTCATCAACAAGCTCCACGGCAAGGCAGGAGACCGCTTTAAACTTGAGCTCCTTCCCTTTAACGGAACGGTCGGAAACCTTCAGAAAACGATCAAGGTAAAAGAAGTCGGGAGGAAGAGCAACATCATCGAGATCTCCTACACAAACACCGATCCCGTGCTGGTGCGGGACGTGGTCAACACCCTGGTGCAGGCCTATCTGGGCCAGTCGGTGGGGTTCAAGACCGAGGAGGCGAACCGGACTGTCGGCTTCGTCGAGGGCCAGCTCAAGGATATTCAAAACGAGCTGGACAGCTCCGAGAAGAACCTTCAGACGTTCAAGAGCAAGTCTCAGACCATCAACCTGGACACTGAAGCGCAAACCCTGATCCAGACACTGGCGGACAAGGAAAAACAGAAAACCGACATCGCCCTGCAGCGGAAGCAGGTGGAGTTCGCTCTGGCCTCGTTGAAGAAGGCGAGACAACGCGGTCTTGTCTACTCACCTGCGGTGATGAACGATGACCCGACCATTATCGGACTGGCAGCAAAGCTGGCCGAACTCTCGGTGCAGAAGAACGCCCTACTCGTGGAAAACACCGAGCTGCATCCTTCTGTCAAGGCCGTGCAGGGCGAGATCGATGAGCTCCAGCAGGAGATCCAGGCAACCTACGAGACCTCGCTTCGCAACCTTACCAGGCAGCTGGCCGAGATGAAGCAGCAACTGGCGGTTTATGAGAACAAGCTGAAGGGTCTTCCCCTCGTGGAACAGGACCTGGCGCGCCTGACCCGCTTCGCCAAGGTCAATGCAGACATCTATACCTTTCTGCTGCAGAAGCGGGAAGAGGCGAAGATGGTCAAGGCCTCCACCATCAGCAACATCGACATTGTAGACCCCGCCATCATACCCGACAACCCGATCAAGCCGATCATCCCCAAATACCTTCTTTTGGGCCTGTTCTTGGGCTGCATGTTCGGAGTCCTGGTTGCGTTCTTCGAGGAATTTCTGGACGACACCATCAAGGACGCGGACGGGGCAAGACGTGCCGTCGAGCTCCCGCTCCTGGCCATCATCCCCCACTTCGAGACAGCGCCTGCAACGGTCCAGGGGAACGGATCGCTCAGGACCTTGAAGGAACCGAAATCCCAGTTCGCCGAAGCGTTCCGTTCGCTCCGCACGAGTCTTCACTTTTCCGCGATCAACCGGGACAAGAAGGTAATACTCGTCACGAGCACCTTTCCCGGGGAAGGGAAGTCCACCATATCCGCCAACCTGGCCAATATCTTCACCCAGACCGGGTCGCGAGTGCTGCTTATCGACTGCGATCTGCGCCGGTCCTCGCTCCACGAGAAATTTCACCACAGCAAGGCGCCGGGCCTGTCAGAAATCCTGACCGGGGATGCCACGATCGAGGATGCCGTCCACAACACCGACATTCCCGGGCTGCGCCTGGTCAGCGCTGGAACCACTCCTCCCAATCCCTCCGAGCTTCTCGGCTCCGCGGCCATGCAACGCTTTCTCGAACAGGAACGGGTGAATTTCGACCACATCGTTATCGACGCCCCGCCCGTATTGGCGGTCACGGACGCGCCGATCCTCACGGCCACGGCCGACATGGTGATCGTGATCATGGAAGCAGGCCGCGTACCCCTGAAGGCGGCGCAGCGCATGCGCGAGATGCTCACTGCCATCAAGGCCCCGGTAGCGGGCCTGGTAATGAATGATAAATCCGGAAAGGGCGAGACCTATGGCTACCATTACGGCAAGTATTACCAGTATGGGTATTATTCGGATGATGGGCAGACCGCAAACGGAAATCACCGGTGGTGGACGCGACTCTTGAAGGCGCGAAAGAACAAGCGATAGTTGTGAACGATAAATGACGGACATGGGGAGATAAACGCGGGGTGGGCAGAGGGAGACGAGTAGAGAGCGAACCCTATGCCCATGCGCTCTGCGCTGTGAATGAACTATGATCGACTACCACTGCCACATACTGCCCGACCTGGATGACGGGCCAAAGACCATGAAGGAATCCATCGAGATGGCAACGGCGTTGAGCAAGGCAGGTTTCAAGACGGCTTACTGTACCCCGCACTTGATCAGAGGATTTTATGAAGCGAGCAATGAGAAGGTAAGAAAGAGCGTCGACAATCTTCAAAAAGAATTAGTCGAAAAAAATATTGACCTGGAACTTCAACCCGGCAGGGAATATTATCTCGATGAATTCATCTTCGATTACCTCAACGACCCCCAACCACTCGGAACCAGCAACAACATCCTTATAGAAATACCGAATCACATCCGGCCTGAACAGGTGAAAAATATTATTTATAAGATCATGTGCAGCGGTTTAACGCCCGTGATTGCGCACCCGGAGCGGTGTATGTTGTTTGATCAAGCGAAAAAACAAACGGATGGCCGGTTTCTGTTTATGAACTCATTATTCAAAAGTTCTGACTCAAAACGCAAAACCCGGAACTTAAAACCGGAAGACAACTCATTACTTTCTTATTTACAAGAAATTGACTGCCGGTTTCAAGGCAATCTGGGAAGCTTTTCCAGCATGTATGGCAAGAGGGTGCGGCAAAACGCCGAACGATTTCGGCAGGCGGAACGCTACACCTGTTTTGGCACTGACGCTCATTCAGTTCAGGGGCTCGCGGAGTTGGGTGATGCCGTGGGAGTAATATGTTCCGCGCAGCGGAGTTTAATTTGACAAGAGTGATGACTTTAAAACAAGCGAGATCTGCAGCCGCTTCGATATTTCCCGCGCCGCTCTCTTTCGTACAGTTGCCATGGCCGATGCTCGTTGGCATACAAACCTGTTATACCTGAAGTGAGGCTTCCCCTTCAATTATTCAAAATCTATTTTGGACAGATGTGTTATAATCCTGGGAATATCGTTTTAGCGGCAGAAGATATGGGAGGATACGTCGTTGTTTTAGTGGTGCCGCTGACCGGGATCGAACCGGTACGACAGTTGCCCATCGAGAGATTTTAAGTCTCTTGCGTCTGCCAGTTCCGCCACAGCGGCATTGTTGTGTGGAAATCAGTGGAAATCAATCGTATTGAATAATATAGAATCGATACAATTTGTCAAGAAAAATGTCAACGGATGCACGCGAGAAGCGCAGGCACTCATTAATAAATAAGGCTGAGGCAGGACGGCAAGAAGGCAAAAAAAGGGGGCTGCGTACAGCCCCCTGCAAACACGGCATCTTATTCCATGGCTATTGCCGACACCGGGCAACTGTCCACTGCCTGCTGGCAGTCACAGGTATCGCAGCCGTTCGGGTTTACGACCCAGGCCTTATCATCCCTCAGTTCGAACACCTTGGGGCAGAGTTCGGTGCAAAGTCCGCAACCGATGCAAAGATCCATATCAACTTTCGGCGTAGCCATAATGACCCCTTTCTTGTCGCGCGTATTGTTGGAATATAACTGAAAACCACCGGGCTTTCAATCTATCATATCATGGCTTGCCAACGGCAACCATGATGTACGTCATATTTAACTGGCTCGATATGCTCCCCCCGGAATACTCAAGCCCTTCCCAACCTCATCTTCCGGGCATTATCTTACATTGTCCGGGTTGGACAAAGTGGTCCTCTGAACAGGTGAGCCGCTGTCACCGACGCTGTACGAGACAATATAATAAAAGTCTTTACAAATGAACGGCTTTCAAATATTATAACGCAGTCTGCGCCGCTTTTTCCAGGGCCATGGACAGGATTGGGAATATATGAGACGAGGAATGCTGCTCTGTTACGCCTTGCTGCTCATGGCCGGCGTCGTAGCTGCGGAACCCGGCCGGCCAACAGCACAAGAGGATAGAAAGACCGTAAACCATGCCTTCGCGCCTGGAGAAAAACTGACCTACAGCATCAGTTGGTCCACCGTCATCGAAGCAGGGATTGCCGTCATGGAGGTCCAGCAGGGAAAGACGATAAACGGCAGGCCTACCTACAACCTTTTCTCGAACACGAGGTCCGTCGGCGTCGTGGACCTGTTTTTCCCCGTAAAGGACTCGGTTGAAAGTATCGTTGACGCCGACGATCTTTACAGCCTTTCATTCCATTTGCGCGAGAGCCACGGGAAAAAACAGCGTCAGCGGAACATGACCTACGACCGCGCCAGCGGCACGGTCCAGGTGGACGTCAATAACGGCGCCCCGGAAACGCACTGTGTGCCCGACCGTATTCAAGACGCGCTTTCATCGCTCTATTACCTCCGCACGCGCCAGGATTTCATCAATGGGAAGACGATTGTGGAGAATGTGCACGACGGCGACAAAACCTGGGCCGTCGAGGTCCACGTCATGGGCAAGGAACTGATCAAAACCCCGGCCGGCACGTTCGACACGATCAAGGTCAAGACCTATCCGAAATACGAAGGGGTGTTCATGCACAAGGGAGAAATTTACATCTGGCTGACCGATGACGCCCGAAAAATTCCCGTGCTCATGAAGAGCGAGATTTCCATCGGGTCCATCGTTGCCACGCTCATCAATATGCAAGGAGGAAACAGCAATCCATGATTTCGAAAAAGGAGTGCAAGCGGTTCAATTCTTACATTGACCGTTTCACGTCTGCCCGGATTCTTGTCGTCGGAGACATCGTACTCGACCATTACATCTGGGGAAAGGTCTCCCGCATATCGCCGGAAGCGCCGGTCCCCGTGGTGAACGTCACGAAGGAAAACCTGCTGCTCGGCGGAGCGACGAATGTTGTACAGAACATCCATGCGCTCGGCGGAAAGGTCAGCGTCTGCGGAGTGATCGGCGCCGATGAAGCGGGGAAACGGCTCACCCATCTGCTGCATGCCCAAAAAATTTCGACCGACGGCCTGATTACCGAGCCCGGCAGGCCGACGACGATCAAGACCCGCATCATCGCGCACAGCCAGCAGGTCGTCCGGTTCGACCGCGAGACCAAGGACCGGATCGGGAAGGAAACGCACCAACAGCTCTTCGAGTTCGTCAAACGACGGATTGCGGAGGGGCTCGACGGCATCGTGCTGTCCGATTACTGCAAGGGCGTCGTGACCAAAGAACTTGTAAAGGACATCGTCCGGCTGGCCAAAAAGAACAACGTGATCGTATCCGTGGACCCCAAAGTGAGCCATTTCAGCATGTACAGCGGGGCCACCATTCTTACCCCGAATGCCAACGAAGCCGCGATCGGGTCCAAGATCGAGATCCAGGACGAGCAGTCGCTCCTTCGCGCCGGCGCGCTCCTGCTCAAGAATTTAAAGTGCGCCGCGGTGCTGATCACCCGCGGAGAGCAAGGCATGAGCCTTTTCGAGCAAGGCGGCAAAGTGACCCATATCCCCACCGTCGCACGTGAGGTTTACGATGTGACGGGCGCAGGGGACACGGTCATCAGCGCCCTGACGCTTGCCATGGCCGCCGGGGCCAGCATGCTCGATGCCGCAAAAATTTCTAACTATGCGGCAGGGATCGTGGTCGGAGTCATCGGCACTGCCACGGTGAAACCCGAAGAATTAAAACAACGGATTGTACAGAGTATTTAGCACGGCAGATCAACATCCGTTTGCACCATCGACGTTTTTCACTATTACTTTAAAATCGGTATTCGAAATTCGTGATAAGTTAAGGAGAGGCGCATGAAAGGCATTATCCTGGCCGGCGGCAGCGGAACGCGGCTTTACCCCATTACCCGGGGCGTATGCAAACAGCTGCTGCCGATCTACGACAAGCCGATGATCTATTATCCCTTGTCGGTGCTTATGCTCTCCGGCATCAGGGACATACTTATCATATCAACGCCGGCCGACCTGCCGCGCTTTCGAGACATCTTTGGCGACGGCAGTGATCTCGGGCTCCGTTTTTCCTATAAGGAACAGCAGAAGCCGAACGGTCTTGCCGAAGCGTTTCTTATCGGCGCCGACTTCATCGGCAAGGACACGGTTTGTCTTGTCCTGGGAGACAACATCTTCTTCGGCCAGGGCCTTACCGAGCTCCTGAACAAGGCCGTTCGCGATGTGTCGACAGCAGGGGGCGCTACGGTCTTCGGCTATTACGTGAACGACCCCGAGCGGTATGGCATCGTGGAATTCGATAAAGACGGCACCGTGCTGTCTGTTGAGGAAAAGCCGAGGCATCCGAAATCCAAATATGCCGTGACCGGTCTCTACTTTTATGATAACGACGTAGTCAACATAGCGAAAGGCATCAAACCGTCTCACCGCGGCGAGCTCGAAATTACCGATGTGAACAGGGAATATCTCGTCAGGAAGCAGCTTCGCGTGGAACTGATGGGCAGGGGATACGCCTGGCTTGATACGGGCACCCACGAGAGCCTGCTCGAAGCCGGGGAATTCATCGCCACCATAGAGAAGCGGCAGGGCCTTAAGATGGCCTGCATCGAGGAGATCGCCTACAAGCTTGGATACATCGACAGGAAAAAACTGCTGAAAGCTGCCGAAAGCCACAACAAGAATGCCTACGGAGCTTATCTCAGGATGGTTGCCGACCAGGAGGTGCCCCATGCCCTTTGAGTTCAAGAAACTCGAACTGCCGGGACCCCTGTTGATTTGTCCGAAAGTATTCGACGACGGCCGCGGTTTTTTCCTCGAGCTCTACAAGCATTCGGAATTCGCAGGCGCCGGCATCACGGAGCATCTTGTCCAGGACAACTACTCCAAGTCCGCGCAGGGAGTGCTCCGGGGACTTCATTTTCAGAAAACTCCGAAGGTCCAGGGCAAACTGGTCATGTGCATGCAAGGCAGGATTTACGACGTTGCCGTGGACATCCGCAAAGGCTCGCCGCACTACGGAAAGTGGATCGGCGCTGAACTGACCTCGGAGAACCGGTTTCAGCTCTACGTGCCGCCGGGGTTTGCGCACGGGTTCCAGGTCTTGAGCGAGACAGCTGAAGTGATGTACAAATGCACGGACGAGTATTCCCCGCAGGATGAACGGGGGATCATCTGGAACGACCCGGACCTTGGGATCCTGTGGCCGATCCCGGCCCCGATTCTTTCAACAAAGGACAAAGTAAATCCGCGACTTCGGGATATTGATAATAATTTTATATACGCCGGCAAACGATGAAATACCTCATTACAGGAAAAAACGGCCAGCTCGCCCGGGAATTCATCGGGAGATTTGAAGCTCAATCGATCGATTTCATCGCGCCCGACGAAGCACATCTCGACATTACGGACTCTGCAAAAGTCGTTGCCGCCGTTTCCGTTTACAAGCCTGACGTCATCATCAATTGCGCTGCCTACAATCTGGTGGACAAGGCGGAACAGGACAACCGGCTGGCGTTTGCGGTAAATGAAGCAGGCCCCAAAAACCTGGCCCGGGCCGCGGAAGCGCAGAAGGCGGTCCTCGTGCATTTCGGCTCTGACTACGTTTTCGACGGGCTTAAGGAAAGCGGTTTATATACCGAGGACGACGGCACGAATCCCCTGAACGAATATGGGAAAAGCAAACTTGCCGGAGAGCGGCAGGTGCTTAAGGTCCCCGGCAGGTCGCTGGTCTTCAGGCTGAGCTGGGTCTTCGGACCGGGAAAACAGAACTTTCTCTCCAAGCTGAACGAGTGGACGAAGAACAGCGAATATCTGAAAATCGCCTGTGACGAGTTCTCGGCGCCGACGTACACCGCTACCGTTGCCGAGGTGACGATGAAGGCCTTGGAACAGGGCGTAACCGGACAGTACCATCTCACGAACAGCGGTTACTGCTCGCGTTATGAATGGGCCAAGGCGGCGCTTGCGGGCATGGGCATCAAAAAATTTATCAGGCCTGTTTCCATGGATATCTTCAATCTTCCGGCAAAAAGGCCGAAATTCTCAGCCATGAGCAACGAAAAGATTGCGGCAGCGCTGAACCTTTCAATCCCTGCGTGGGAAGAAGCAGTTCAAGCATTTCTGAAAAAAGGCGGATTCATCGGTGAGTAGCATTCATAAAAGCAAACCAGGAGTTCCAAACATCGAATCAGCCAATCTCCTGGTGACCGGAGGAGCCGGTTTCATCGGGTCCAATTTCATCAGGTATGTTTTTGAGAAAACGGGCTTCAAGGGTACGCTCGTTAATTACGACAAACTGACCTATGCCGGAAACCTCATGAACCTGGTTGACATCGACGGGAAATTCGGCAACAAGAATTATTTTTTCGAGCGCGGCGATATCAACGATTACGAGAACGTAAAAAAAATACTGACGAAATATGCCATTACCGTCGTAGTCCATTTCGCGGCGGAAAGCCACGTGGACCGTTCCATCTTCGGGCCAAAGGAATTTATCGAAACGAACGTGAACGGCGCCTTTACCATGCTCGAAGCCAGCCGCCAACACTGGGCAAACCGACAGGATGTCCGTTTTCATCACATCAGCACCGACGAGGTCTACGGATCGCTCGGCGAAAGCGGCTATTTCTTCGAGACAACGCCCTACGACCCGCGAAGTCCCTACTCGGCTTCCAAGGCCGCCTCGGACCACCTGGTGAGGGCTTATTTTCACACCTACGGATTGCCGATTACCGTCTCGAACTGTTCGAACAACTACGGTCCTTACCATTTTCCCGAAAAACTGATCCCCCTGGTCATATTGAACGCTGTCGAAGGCAAACCGCTCCCGGTTTACGGAGACGGAAAGAACGTGCGCGACTGGCTTTACGTCGAGGACCACTGCGAGGCCGTCTGGCAGATCCTTGCGAAAGGAAGAACCGGGGAGACGTACAACATCGGCGGCGAATGCGAGAAAAAAAATATAGACGTTGTGAATTCGATCTGCGAAGTGTTGGAGCAGCTCCATCCCTTGAAGAACAACAAGGAAATTCAAAACGCAAAACTCAAGATTCAAAATTATAGCGATCTTATTACGTTCGTCGGCGACCGGCCCGGTCACGACCGTCGCTACGCCATCAACTGCGACAAGATAAAAAACGAACTGGGCTGGAAACAGCAGCATGGATTCGAAGACGGTCTGCGCCGGACCATTGCCTGGTACCTCGACAACAGGGCCTGGGTCGGCAATATCAGAAGCGGTGCATATACGAAGTGGATCGAAAAGAACTACACCGGCAGGGAGTGATGTCAGCTCATAGCGCATAGTTCATGGTTCATGGTTCATAGTTCCATTAATTATAAACCATGAGCAATCAGCCATGAACCAAGAACTTATTTAGGGGAGAAGAATGAGAATATCAGTAATCGGAACCGGCTATGTCGGTCTCGTAACAGGCACCTGTCTTGCCGAGAGCGGCAATGACGTCATCTGCATGGACATAGACGCTCGAAAGATCGAAATGCTGAACTCCGGCATGGTTCCTATCTACGAACCGGGTCTTGAAGAATTGATCAAGCGAAACGCGGCCAGCGAGCGCCTGTCTTTTACCACGGACATGTCCCAGGCAATAAAAAGTTCGGAAATCATCTTTATTGCCGTCGGCACGCCCCCGGGTGAGGACGGCTCAGCCGACCTCAAATACGTGATCAACGCAGCCCGGGAAATCGGCAAATTCATGAACGGCTACAAGGTCGTGATCAATAAGAGCACCGTACCCGTCGGCACGGCTGAAAAAGTCAAAGCAGCCGTGGCAGCCGGGACAAAGCACAGATTTGACGTGGTCTCCAACCCGGAATTCCTGAAAGAGGGGGCCGCTATCGAGGACTTCATGAAGCCCGATCGGGTGGTCATCGGCGCGGACAGCCCCAGGGCCGCGGAAATGATGCAGGAACTCTACGCTCCCTTTGTGCGGACCGGGAAACCGATCCTGCTTATGGACGTTAAAAGCGCGGAAATGACCAAATATGTGTCGAATGCGATGCTCGCAACAAAAATCTCCTTTATCAATGAAATGGCGGTCATTTGCTCGGCCCTTGGAGCGGACATCGACAGCGTACGGAAAGGCATGGGATTCGACCGCAGGATCGGTTTCGAGTTCCTGTTCCCGGGCGTGGGCTACGGCGGTTCCTGTTTTCCCAAGGATGTAAAAGCGCTCATCCAGACCGCGCACGACAGCGGCGTTGACGCAAAAGTGCTGAAATCAGTCGACCTGGTCAACGAGCGTCAGAAAGCAATGCTCTCATCCCTGATCGTGAAGCATTTTTCATCGAACAGCAAGAAAACAAAGACCGCGAAACCGCTTGCAGGCAAAACAATCGCCCTATGGGGCCTTTCGTTCAAGCCGCGGACCGACGACATGCGCGAGGCGCCTTCGGTCGTCATCATCAACAGCCTTCTTCGGGCCGGGGCGGAGGTCAAGGCCCATGACCCGGTGGCGATGTCCGAAGCGCGCAAAATCTTCAAAAACCGGATCGAGTTCCATGAGGACGGCTACGACACGCTTCGAGATGCCGACGCTCTTGCGGTCGTGACCGAGTGGAACGAATTCCGCACGCCTGATTTCCAGAAGATGAAAAGAATCATGAACAAACCGGTCATTTTCGACGGCAGAAATATCTACAACCAGGAAGAACTGCGGAAGCTCGGGTTTACCTATTACGGGATCGGCAGAAAATAGGAAGAACGC
>VFSW01008781.1_pt1 | contig 14483 bp, 11 predicted proteins | sample 5358111 | NCBI WGS metagenome assembly VFSW01 (sample SAMN11554181, study PRJNA540505) | mine drainage metagenome | isolation source: sediment from site ElyBrook_90M | place: USA: Ely Copper Mine, Vershire, VT | collected 2017 | reverse complement strand
ATTCAAAATGCGGCGCGAACCATTCTCTTTCAAATCCGCGGCCCGACTCGCGCAGGTCCGTGAGAACATCCTCAAAATCGGATTGACAGAAGTGCGGCAGCAGCCAGCGGTCATGGATGGCCGTGCCCCAGCGGACCAGCCTGCCGTTGTAATGGGTTTTCCAGAATTTGGCCGCCAGCGCGCGCACCAGCAGTTGCTGGAGGGCGCTCATGCGCGGGTGCGGCGGCATTTCAAAGGCGCGCATTTCCACCAAGCCCAGCCGATTGGCGGCGGCTTCCGGCGGGAAGAGCTTGTCAATGCAAAACTCCGCGCGATGGGTGTTGCCGCCGGCATCGATGAGCAAATTGCGGAAGAGACGGTCCGCCAGCCAGGGCGGGGCCGCTTGCGGCGGGAGCGGCGTCTGCCGGAATGCCAGTTCCAATTCGTAAAGCGAATCCTGCCGGGCCTCGTCCACGCGCGGCGCCTGGCTGGTTGGCCCAATGAACAGCCCGCTGAAAATCAAGCTCAACGAGGGATGATTCTGCCAGTAGGCCAGAAACGAGCGCAGCAAATCGGGCCGGCGCAAAATCGGCGAATCGGCGGGCGTTGAACCGCCCAGGACCAGATGGTTGCCGCCGCCGGTGCCGGTGTGCTTTCCGTCAAGCATAAACTTCTCCGCCCGAAGCCGCGACTGCCGCGCCTCCTCGTAAAGTATTTCCGTCCGTTCCACCAGTTCCTTCCAGTTGGCGCTTGGATGCAGATTGACCTCGATGACGCCGGGGTCCGGCGTGACGGCCAGTTTGTTGAGCCGCGGATCTTTCGGAGGCGTTTCGCCCTCGATAATCACGGGCAGGCCCATCGTCTTCACCGCGTATTCGACAGCCTCGACCAATTCAAGATAGTCTTCCGTCGTTGTCACCGGCGGCAGAAAGACATGCAGTCGCCCCTGGCGCGGTTCGACGCAAAGGGCGGTCCGGACAATCCAGGGCGCGCTCTGCCCGGGGGCCGGCCGGCGCGCTGTCTCCTCATCGGGGTTGGAGCGCGGCTCGTCCGCGCGCAATTTTTGGGCTTGCGGGCTGACGGCTGCCATCGCGGACGCGCCGGTCCCTGGAATGTGCCGCTGGCCGGCGGGGTGGCGGAGGAATTGCGCGGGCAATGGCGGCAACGGTTTCGCCGGGTCCGGCTGAAACGTGCGCGGATATTCCTGGTCGGAAACCCACGGAATGGATTCCACCGGCAAACGCAATCCCATGGGAGAATCGCCAGGGATGAGCCAGAGAACGCCATCATCGCGCAAGAACCACGGGCCGCTTGTCCAGCCCGGCGGATCAGGCGCGCCAAGGCGTTTGAGCGGAAGCGCGTAGCCGGCCGCCTCGCCCAATCCCCGCTGAAAAATGAGGGCCAGGCGATCGCGTTCCTCGGGACTCTTGAGGTTGGATAACTCGGGCGTGACGTTGGAGGGCAGCCGGCGCTCCTTCCATGTATAATAGAAAACATCCTCATAACCGGGCATCAGCCAGCGAGTGTCAACTCCCAAAGCGCCTGCAATGCGGAAGATCAATTCACGGGCCTCCCGCGGGCCGTGCCCGTAATTCATTGATTCATTGGCGATGAGCGCGTCGTCCTTCCAGATCGCGACTCCGTCCTTGCGCCAATAACACGCCAGCGCCCACCGGGGCAGCGATTCACCCGGATACCACTTGCCCTGTCCAAAGTGCAACAGGCCGCCGGGCGCAAATTTCTGGCGAAGCCGGCGCAGGAGCGTCCCGGAGAGGACCCGTTTTTTCTGCGATACGGCCGTGAAATTCCATTCCTGTCCATCGGGGTCGTCAATGGAGACGAAAGTCGGCTCGCCGCCCATTGTCAGGCGCGCGTCGTGTTTGGCGAGATCTTCATCAACCGCAGTTCCGAGAGCATGAATGCGCCGCCACTGTTCCTCGCTATAGGGCTTGGTGACGCGCGGCGATTCATAAATACGGCAGATGCGCATCTCATGATTCAACTCCGCCTTGCAATCATCCACGCTGCCCGTGACGGGCGCGGCCGTCGCCGGTTCGGGTGTGCAGGAAAGAGGGATGTGTCCCTCGCCGGCCAGCAAGCCGGAAGTCGGATCAAGGCCGATCCAGCCCGCCCCCGGAAGATACGCTTCGGCCCACGCATGCAAATCAGTGAAGTCTTTCTCCGGCCCGACAGGACCATCCAGGGATTTCACATCCGGGGCCAGTTGAATCAGGTAACCGGAGGCGAACCGCGCGGCCACTCCCAGATGACGCAGCAATTGCACCAGAAGCCATGAGGAATCGCGGCAGGACCCGCTGTGTTTTTCCAGGGTTTCCTCGGGACTTTGAACCCCGGCCTCCATGCGGATGAGATAATTGATATCGCGTTGAACCCGTTGATTTACGGCGACAAGAAAATCAATCGTCCGAACCGGTTTGTCCTTGGGCGCCGACTGCAGAAGTTCCCCCCGAAGGGCGCCAACATAGGCGCTCAGTTTCGGTTCAGGCGGGCAGAATTCCAGGAACGGCGCCAAGTCCTTTTTGAGGTTGGCGGGGTAGTTGAAAGGAAAATGAGTCGCGCTCTCTTCCAGGAAAAAATCAAACGGATTATAGACCGCCATCTCCACGACCAGTTCCACCTCGATGCCAAGACCGCGCATCTTGTCCGGAAAAGCCACGCGCGCGTTCCAGTTTGAAAAAGGGTCTTGCTGCCAGTTTATAAAATGTTTGCCCCCGGTGATTGTCAGCGAGTAACTCAGGACATTCGGGCGGCAGTGCGGCGCCGGACGCAGTCTCACGACATGCGGCGCGTGGCCCACCGCCCGGTCGTAGGCGTACTGGGTTTTGTGATAGAGCGCCGCGTGGATTGACAAATTATCTTTGGTTTAAAGATTAAAAACTTAGTAACTACTCAGCACCGTCGACGGCCGCGGTGGTGCAGGCATCCTTGCCTGCCGGTTAGCCCGGCTTCCAGCCGGGCTTCTGGCATCAGTGCTGAGTAGTTACAAAACTTAAGCGCCGGATGCTCGAAGGAAAGCCCTTCAACACAGTCGAGTTTTGTCCATGCTGACTACTTCCCGACAGACTTTGGAGGGTTTCATCACCTCCTGGGCCGCATTTCATCGGAATTCACATATCCCCAAGTTACAAGCAAAAGTCAGGCCGAGTGTGGGCGAGTCGCGCAGCCACGCCCCGCCGGGGAACAAATCCATCGCGCCAAGGTCGCAAAGAAAAACACATTTTCTTTGCGGCCTGATTTGCAACCGCTCCCATGAATTGCGTCAATCGCGCACTTGTAATTTTTTGAGAACATGAAAGACTAACTTGGCGAGCAAACCAAAGATGAAAACCGTTTTGGTGATTGATGAGGATACCCGTTTTCGCGACGCAGTGGTGTTCTGGTTGAACCGGCGCGGCTGGCAAACCTTTCACGCGCAGGATGACCGAAGCGGCCTGGAGCTGGCGCGGCGGCACCGGCCCCAGGTGATTCTTTTTGATCTCGACCCGCCCCGGGGCGGCCAGTTTTCTCGCGCCTATCGCGGTCAAGAAGAGGATTCCAGTCCCTCCGCGGTGATAATCGCCATCGGGCGCGGCGGCGCGGCCGAGCGGATTCAAGCGCTGGAATCGGGCGCCGATGAATACCTTGCCAAGCCGTTGAATTACGACCGCCTGTCGCAGATGTTATCGCGCGCGGATGGCGAGCCGTACGCGCGCGCCTCCGCTGAAGCTTCGAGCCTTCCGGCGGCGCGCCTGAAATTCTGGGGTGTGCGCGGGTCCACGCCCAGCCCGGGAGCGGAGACCATTTTTTATGGCGGGAACACTTCGTGCGTGGAAGTGCGCTCCGGCGAGGATATAATTATACTTGATGCCGGCACCGGCATTCGCAAGCTGGGGCTGGCTTTGGCGGCCGAATTCAAGGACCGTCCCATCAATTTGAACCTGCTCATCACCCACACGCATTGGGACCACATTCAGGGCTTTCCGTTTTTTCTGCCAGGTTACGACCCAAAAAACAAAGTGACCATTTTCGGTTTCGAAGGGGCGCGCCACGGCCTTGAAAGCACACTGTCCAGCCAGATGGAAAGCCCGTATTTTCCCATCAGCATGCGGCAGATGCCCGGTCATATCACCATTGAGGAAGTCAAAGACCTGAGCTTCAAAGTGGCCGGTGTGCCCGTCCAGGCCCAGTTTCTTGATCATCCCGGCCTGGGTGTGGGTTATCGTTTGGCGACTTGCGGCGGCTCGATTGCCTATTTGCCAGATGTCGAACTGTTCCGGCGCGGCCGCTCAGAACCCCTCGGCGAGACGGAGATTGTGCTTCGCGAGCATTCGCCGATGCCCGCCGAACAGGACCGGCGATTGGTGGAGTTTGTCCAGGGCTGCGATGTCCTCATTTTGGACGCGCAATACACCGCGCCGGAATACCGCTCTCATGTTGGATGGGGTCACAGTTGCGTGGATTATTCGGTCAGATTCGCCGTCGAGGCGCAAGCGCGACGGCTGTTTCTTTTTCACCATGATCCCGATCACAACGATGAGCAGATTTCGCGGATGGTGGCGGGCGCCCGCCAACTGGCCGTCCGTTGCGGCTCGCCGCTAATCGTCCAGGCGGCCCAGGAAGGCCTGGAACTGGCGCTGGAGCCGGCCAAGCGCAATGCTTGACAGCCTTGATGCGCGCCGGCAACTCCGCGCCGGCGCCGGCGGCAGAATGCCAGCGGCGGTAATTTGGGGCTTGCGGCAAACACTTAGTTTCTTGCCGTTGCCGCGGAAAGGCGCGCCCCGGAATTTCCAGGCACCAGTTGAAACGCCGGCGTCGAGGCGCGAATGAATTCCTGGAGCCGCGCAAAAGCGGCGTCCTCCTGGCCGGGCAGGCAGATGCAAAAATAGCTTACGTAGGCCCATCGCTCCATCACCCCGGTTTCCATCAATGTCCTGGCTATGGACCACATCATGCCGGACAATGGATCGGCGGTGAGTTTATCGCCGCTGACAAACCAATAGACGTAAAGTCCGCTGATTCTTTGCTCCTGGCCCGACTCGTTTTTTTGCGAATTGGAAACCGTCAGTTTGTTTGCTTGCAAGCCGTATGGGATCGGACGATCCATGGGCACGACAACGCGCTCGGTTTTTTTAATGCTCCAACCCTGGGCGTCAAGACAGTATTGGGGTTGGTGAATGCTGGCACGGTCGTTGCCCATCAAAACCACCGTCAACTGCGCGGTCAGCCCGTCCGGGAATTTGTAGATGCGGCGGCCGAAACTGGTGTCCTTGGGCAAACCCACCAATTCGCCCCCGCTCATTGGCAGAGCGGTGGATTGCCCATCCAGGACTTCCTCGGGCAAAAGAATGCTTTGGCGGAACTCCGCGGTATTGGTCTGGCCCAAGGCAGGCCCCGGGCCGACCTTGACTCCCGGCTTGCCCATCGAGTACCCGCCTTTGAGCCTGACCAGCAACGCCCCTGTTCCGGCGATCATGGCAAAAGCCAGGATACATGCCACCCAATTAGAGCGCGTCATAAACGGGAGAGGTGGAGATCGTCGGCTGCGCCTCGCGCTCCGGCTCTCGCAGCCACCAGCCAGCGAGCATGAGACACGCCAGGGCGACGGCGTAAGTGATATATCCGAACCACTCGTGGACGAATTCACCGGCCGCCTTGCCAGAAGCGCGTTCGGCAACGATCATCACGACCAATCGCAGCACATTGCAGCCCAATGCCAGTGGAATTGTCAGCAGAATCATCAGCGCCCGCTTCCAGAATTTTTTAAAGTTCAGCATCGCATACACAGTTGTGATGCCGGACAAGGCGACAAAGCTTCGAATCCCGCTGCACGCCGCCGCCACCTCGTAGGCGGTCTTGTCGGTGTTGAAGAGTTGCGTGCCGTCGCGTGTTATCGGAATATCCAGCAGGTCCCGCGCGATGAAGGCGGTGCATTTGGCGGCCAGCAACCTCAAAGGCATCGTGTGGTTGTCAAGCACTGTTCCCAAAGGCAGGCAGAACCCGAAGAGAACCAGCGGAAAAAAGGTCGCCTTCATGGCCTCCCATCCCCAGACGATGCCGATCAAGCTATAAATGCCCAAAAAGAACGCGAGCATGGACAGGCGTGGTTGTTGGACCAGGAATCCCGCCGCGTGCAACGCCAGCGCCACCCCCAACAGCGGCAGCGCGGGCCAGCCGACCCCCGGTTTGCAACGCGCAAGTTCGTCCCGTTTATACCAAAGCAGCGCCACCACCACAAAGGGAACCAGTTTGCCGTGGCTGGAATCCATTATCGGCGCCTCCCAAGCTCCATACATCCATTGGAACAACGATGGAGTGCTCGAAAAGTTGAATTGCGTCGTTCCCCAGAAATGAAAAAGCACAGCCCACGCCCCCAGCAACCCAAGAAACAACGCCTTGTCGGGCAACAGGTCCCAATAACGTCGCAGTTCCATCAGCAATGGCTGCGGCTGCTCGCTCATCGTTTGCTTGGCAACGCTCATGCGGCTCGCATCTTAAGGCACCACGGCCAATTTTGCATTCCTTAATTTTCGAGGCTCCCAGCGTTTTGATTTGATACCGGGCGAAGCAGGCGAACATCGACGGCTTCCATGCCGGCGGCGCGAATGGCTTGCAATCCAAGGTCGGTGTCCTCGTAAGCGCGACAGAGCGTCGGAGCGACTCCCAGGCGCCTCGCGGCCTCCAGAAATATATCCGGCGCAGGCTTCTGGCGCTCCACGTCTTCGCTGGTGACGACCGCCTGGAAAAAATGTTCGATTTGCAGATGCTTGAGGACTTGATGGATGACCGATTTGCCGCCGCCGGAAGCCACAGCCATTGGAATTTTCCCGTAATTCCGCGCCGCAATTTCAACCACATGCCTCACCGGCCTGACTTGGGAAAGAAAGGGCAGGTAAGCGGCCTCCTTTTCCAGGGACACCGCCAAAGCGTCGATTTCTCGTGATTGCTCCTGAGACAACATTTTAAGAATCTCGCGCGAGGGCACGCCGCCCAGGGAATAAAACCGATCCTCGGGAAAATGAAGATCGTGGCGGCGCGTCACCTCCTGCCAAGCCTGCCAGTGCAGAGGCATCGTGTCGGCAAGCGTGCCGTCGCAATCAAAAATCAAGGCGCCGGGCGTCATAACTTCACCGCCGCAAGGCGCTGTTCCAGATCGTGTGAAATGAGCGGCTCAAGGATCGAATCAATGTCGCCGTCCACAAAGGTCGAAAGATTGTAGAGCGTCAATTCAATTCTATGATCCGTCACACGGTTTTGCGGAAAATTATAAGTGCGGATGCGCTCATTGCGCTCGCCGGTGCCGACTTGCTCCTTTCGGCGGGCGGCGTATTTGGCGTTTTCCTCGGCGACTTTGCGCTCCAACAACCGCGAGCGCAAGACGGTCATCGCTTTGACTTTGTTTTTTTGCTGCGACCGTTCGTCGGCGCAACGAACCATCAAACCGCTGGGCTTGTGAATGATTTGGACGGCCGAATCGGTCGTGTTGACGCCTTGGCCGCCCTTGCCCGACGCGCGGCAAACGTTGACTTCCAGTTCGTCGGGTTTGATTTCGATGTCCACCTCCTCGGCCTCCGGCAGCACCGCGACGGTGGCCGTGCTGGTATGGATGCGGCCCTGCGCCTCGGTGGCCGGCACACGCTGGACGCGATGCACGCCGCTTTCATATTTGAGGCGCTTGAAAACATCCTGCCCGGTCACGCCGAAAATAACCTCCTTGAATCCCCCAAGGTCCGAAGGGCTGCTGTCCATGCTCTCAATCTTCCACCCCTGCCGCTCCGCGTAGCGCGTGTACATGCGGTAAAGATCGGCGGCGAACAGGGCGGATTCCGACCCGCCGGCGCCGGCGCGAATTTCAATAATCGTGTTGCGCGAATCGGCGGGGTCTGGCGGGGCAAGTCCGAAATGCAGCTTCCGGGCCAATTCTTGTTCCTCATGCTGGAGCGGTTCCATTTCCTGGCGGGCCAACTGCGCCAGTTCGCTCTCCGACGGCTCGTCCTTGAGAATATCCGCGTGCTGGGACAAATCCGCCACCACATTGAGATAACGCTCGCCGCTAAGCACAAGTCCTTTGAGCCGCGCATACTCGCGCGACAGCTCCTGCGCCTTGAGCGGATTGTCGAAAGCCCTGGGATCGCTCAAGGCTGTTTCCACTTCCGTCAGGCGACTGGAGAACTTTTCAATGTAGGGCCGCAAGTCCATCGGCAAAAATCACACTGCAAACTTCAAATCAAGAATCCAATGAGTCCAAAACTCCGGTCCATGCGCGCGCGCTCGCACTCCGCGCGGTCGCAATTTGCGCGACTTCGCGGCGGGGCGCCGCCGGGTGGAAAAACAATCGCCCGCAATGGCTTGCGCAAATGCGGGCGGACATTTGAAAATGGGGCTACTTTTTCTTTTTCTTGGTGTTGGCCGCCGCGGCCGCCTGGGCGGCCTGCGTCTTGACCATGCGCTGCTGGAATTTGTCCACGCGCCCGGCGGTGTCAACGAATTTTTGTGTGCCGGTATAAAACGGGTGGCAGACGTTGCAGATGCCGACCATGACGTGAGGTTTTGTGGATCGGGTTTTAATGACGTTGCCGCAGGCGCAACGGATTTCCGCCTCCACATACTTGGGATGTATATCAGCTCTCATAAAACAGGCGGCACAAGCTACCACCGATGCGCGAATTGACAAGTCTTAAAATTTCCGGCGGCCGACCCACCCCGCAGTTTGCGGGCTTCGGAGGACTCAGATCCCGTTTTTCGCGCGGTCAAAAATCTTTCGCTCTTCGGGCAGCAGCCTGGCCTTGGCGGTCCAGTCAAAGTAAACCTGCGCCTTTGCGGCGCTGCCCGTGGCCTTGAGGATTAGCCCGTAGTAGCCGGCGCGGGATGGGTCGTCGAGTTCCTTTGGCGTGAGTTTTTGCATCACGCGCAATGCCTCGGCGCTTTTTCCCTGCACGTACAAAGAGTAGGCGTAGGTGGAGGCATAAGAGGCATTTGTCGGGCTGGTGTTGTAAACTTCGCGCGCCAACTCGTACGGACGGAGTTCCGTGGCGTCAAGCAGAAGGGCAACCATCGCCAGATTGTTTTTCAGCACCAGATTCGACGGCGACCGTTTCACTGCCTGGCTGTAAAGTTCCAGGAGCGGCCGTGTGCGGCCATTCAGAAACAAGTCCTGTTCCAGCGCGCTAAAAGCCCACTTTTCGGAGGGATATTGGTTGACGATGTTCCAGAGTATTTCCTCGGATTCACTGAGCCATTTCCACTGGGCCGTCAGCCGCAAGAGCATGATCAGGGGTTGTTTCTCTCCTCTGGCTCCTTTGAGCGCCAGACCCCATTCCGCATTCCCGGCATCGGTCAATCCTTGTTCGCGCAGGGCGCGGCTCTTGAAAGCGTGACGGATAAATTCCAATTCGGCCCAGTTCTCCGGTTCGAGGAATGATTGAAGCCCCTTCCAATCGCCGGTCATCGTGTCGCACTCGGCCACCAAAGTTGCGGCCGGTTGATTTGTCAGCGTTTTCGACGGCAGTTTCTTGAGCCATGTGATTGTTTGGGCCGGAGAAATTTTCGTCATTTCCCAGGTGCCCAGTTCTTGTAGCTTCCGCGGATCGGAAGCCGCCTCTTGTTGAAGGGACTGAAGGGTGGATGGAAATTCCGCGTCCCGGGTCTGGCGGAAAACCTCAAGCTGGAGGAGCCTGTCGTTGAAAACGGAGTTTGTCTCCAGAAGCAATTGGTGGCAGAGCGCCACTTCCGCGTTTGCCTGCCTGTTATGAAGCGCGTTAAGGATCAATTCCCGCAGGGCCTGGCACCGCAACGTGGAATTGGTGGCGTTCTTTGAGATGGAGCGAAGGGTGTTGAGCGCTTCGGCTGTGGCCGAGGCGTTGGTCCCGTGGAGCTGTATGACGGCCAGGTTTAATCGCGGGGCGGGATTTTGCGGCTCAAGCCGGACAGCGTCCCGGAAGTGCGATTCGGCGGAAACATAATTGTTGGCCGCAACGGCCACCGTCCCGGCCAGATTTTGGTAATTGGCCGTCTGCCGATCTGCCTGATCCACGCCTTCGAGCGCGTTGGTGGCCGAGGCGAAATCACGGAACATCAAAGCCGCCTGCGCCAAGGCGAGCCGGTCGTCCACGGAGTGCGGGTCGAGTTCGACCGCGCGGGAGTGCCACAGCACCGTGCTGGGCGAACGCTGGCTCTCGCTCACGCTGGCCATCATGCGAACGGCCTCCAGGTTTTGCGGGTTGGTCTCAAGCACCTTGGTCAAACTAAGGACCGCGTTTCGGACATCCGATTTTGCGAGAAAATCGCGCGCCAATTGCACAAAATGTTCTTGTTTCCACACTTTGTAGCTTCGGTAGCCGGCGTAGCCGGCCAGCAGCGCCGCCGTGCAGCATATAACTATCAGAAATACTTTGCGCATATAATCACATCGGACTGTAACTCTTTAGACAGGGGGCGCGCCGCGCTGTCCGCGCCGCGTCCAGCGGCGCAACGGCTCCCCCCGGACGCCTTTTCGGCGAGGCGTCCCTATGGGGTCGTCTCAAAGGCCGGCAGCGGATAGGCGTTAAGCTCGATAGCTCGTTCTCCAAAGAGCCACTCGGTCAGTTGTATCCCATGTTTGACTGCCAACTGCTCCAGGGCCTCTCGATCTGCCTGGCTTAACACGTCAACTATAATCACGCCGGAAATCCTATTGGGAGCAATGAGGTTCGGCAGGTCCGCGCTGGTTCCCAACACCTTATACCCATAGACCCATCGCGCATACATTGACGGGTCGTCATCAATCAGCCCGATGATGACACGGCCGTCAGAGGACCCGGGGTTATCCACCGCGCGCACACTCAGATATAGCCAGCATCGCCCGCCGGTTCCGTAAAGCACCACTCGCTTTCCGTCTCCGGCCAAATCGCTCTTGGCTCGCGACCAATTTACCAGTTCTTCGACAAAACGGTAAATCATCCTGGAACAAAGAATAGCCGGATGACACAAGCTGGCGATGGCGAGCGCCCTAATGAACCATTGCTGAACGTGATGATAAGGATCGATCAAGAGCGCGATTCCAAGGCTGATAAAGAGGCCAAGTTCAAGCGTGAGAGCGAGCTTGAGAATTTCGCGCAGCCGCACACGATTCCAGACCGTCACGTAAGTATCGGAAACGGCGAGGAGGATGAAAGTGGGGCTTACCCAAACTGGCAGATCAAGGAACCAGGTGCGCCAAAACATCACTCTGACTCCCTCAAAAAACCACATGCTGAACGCCACCGCGCCCACAAAACACGCCATGTCCCACGCCGGATAGGCCAGGGCTTTGAGCATCGAGTGCGTTGGCCGGCGCAGCCCCGTCAATAACGCCGTCCCAGTGTCGCGCAACTCAATAAGCGCCAGATGACGCAGCAGCACATAGGCGCCGGCCAGAAACACCATCAGCAGGATGCCCGAGGCGTGCGATTGGAAGCTTGTCATGAGCAGGCCAAAGACGACAAGCAGCGCGTTTCCGAGACACAAGATCGTGGCCACCCGGCGAGTGCTCAACCCCGACTTTAAGAGACGATGGTGCAAGTGATCCAAGTCCGGATGCATTATGCCAACGCGCTTGCGGCCGGGAGCCGCATTATGTTCGCTTAAATACATCCGCGCGGAACGGCGCCAGATGGCCAGCAGCGCGTCGTAGATCGGCACTCCCAGCACCAGCATCGGAATGGTCAACGACAGAATGAAGGTGCTCTTTGTGAAAGTCTGAAGCGACACGGCGCCAAGCGTCAACCCAATGAACATGCTCCCGGTATCACCCAGAAAAATGCTCGCCGGATGAAGATTATAACGCAGAAATGCCATGCACGCTCCGATAAGCCCCAGCAGCACCAGCACGTTGGCGGGCACATGCTGCAAGGCAATAATCCCGCACAAGCCCAGCGCGGATATAATTGCCAATCCCGATGCCAAACCGTCCAACCCATCAATCAGATTAAACGCATTGATGACAGCCAAAAGCCAGACCTCCACCATCACGAAATCAAGAACCGCCGGAAGCTGGTAACCGAACAGATTGTTGAACCTGGCTCCCTGAAAAAAAACGAGCGCCGCCGCCACGGCTTGTCCACCCAGCTTGATCCAGGCACGCATCCCGCGGATATCGTCAATCAATCCGACAATCAAAAGCACCAGCGAGGGAAGCGCGAAGCGTTCCCACCAAGCGAAATCGAGTCCGCCGGCGAACTTGGGCCATGGAAAGAGCACAGCCATCAGGCAGGCGGCATGAAATCCGAGAAAAACAGCCAGACCACCCCCGCGAGCCGTCGGACGTTTGTGCGGACGCCGTTCATTCGGCAAATCCACGACCCCCAATCGCACGGCCAGGAAACGGACAACCGGGGTGAGGAGATAAGTCACCACGAAACCGACCAGAAAGACCGCCAGGTATTTGTCAAAACCGTCAAACACAAATCAAAAGTAACTATCGGTTGCGCCTTCCAAGGTAACGGGCAATCCCGCCACCTGCTCGCAGGAATAATCCAGACGCCGCCGGGCGCCGGCCAATTCCGCCAAGCCCTGTTCGAGCAAGCTCCGTGCCTGACCCGGTCTCATAATTTTACGCCCGTTTCCTGCGCGATGGCCGCCAGCGGCTCGCTCACTTGATCGCGGCGCCGCACCAACAAATCCAGTTGTTGCCAGCCGATGCGGTCCAGAATCCGGACGCGCAACCGCAACACCTCCCGGAAACCCAGCGTGTCCGAGATGACCAGCAGATCAATATCTCCACCGCGCGCCGTGTCATCCACGCGCGAACCGTAAAGAAAGACTTCAGCCTTGGGGTCCAGCCGCGCAATCTCCTCGCGAATTGCGGTGATTTCACTCGCGGTCAATCTCATGCGGGCACCTTCTCAAGCAACCTCCTGGCCGTCAGATTGGGCGCATGGCCTTCCAACAACTGGGCGATATGCGCGCAGTTTTCCGACATTTGGAAATTATTCCGGGCGAATTCCAAAGCCGCCTGGCCGCGCTTGCGGCGTTCGTCCGGGTTATGCGCCTGTTCAATCGCTGTCAACAAACTATTTAAATCATTTGGATCAATGATCCATCCTCCCCCGGACTCCTCAATCCACGCGGCGGTCTCGCAGCGGCGTCCCCCAACAAAGAGCACGGGACGAGCCACCGCAAAACTCGCCTGGATTTTGCTAGGGACAATCAATCCTTGCCAGGCCGAATCAAGGCTGGCGAGGTGAACGTCCGCGGAGCAAAGATGCGCGCGCAACTGGCTTTGCGGCACGTAACCAAGGAATTCGATGCGCGCGGCGGGATGTGACTCCGCAAAAGCCTCTATTTCCCGCCTGCGCTTCCCTCCTCCACTGAATACCCAACGCGGCCCGGACTGCCCAAGTCGATTTGCCGCCTCAAGGAATTCCGTGAAGCGGTGCCCCAGACCCATGTTGCCGGAATAGAGAAAAACGACATCCCTCGCGTTCCAACCTCGTTCCACCCGCAACGGATTGGTTTCATTCGCCAGCCAGGGAGTAAGTTGCGGATCGCTCCAGAGCGGAATTGCGGTGACGGGCATTGCCTGGCCTTCATTCTCCGCGTAAAACGCCACTTTTTCCGCCATATTTTGGCCCAAGGAAATAACGGCTCTCGCTCCGCGCAATTGAAAACGGGTCAATTTCCGAAGAAAACGAAAAATCAAACCATCACCCAGCGCCCTTTTGTGAGCGAACATCACATCAGGATAAAGGTCCATGATCCAATGGGCATGCCGGCATCCGTTTTTTATGGCTGCCGCTTTGCCCAGCAGACCGATATAGGGCGGGGTTGTCAGAGAGAGGATCAAGTCAGGTTTGCTTCGGTCCAGCAACAGGGCGGCGCCCAGGAGAATATAAAAGGAGCAATAGTCCGCCATTTTACCGAGGAACCCGCGCCGCCCGAAACCCGTCGCCGACAACCTCGAAACCTCGACGCCGTCCAGATTCTCCCGACGTGGAAAAGAGTCCTTGCCATCATAGGAGCGCAGCGAACACACCGCTTTAACCCAATGCCCGCGCCGCCCAAGTTCCCGCCCCAACCCATGCAAATACCAACCCGTCGGCGCGGCATCAGGCGGATAAAACTGGTTAAGCAGCAGAAAGCGCATGAACCGACCGGGCCGGATCTGGTTTGACTTGGTTTGACTTGGTTTGACTCAACTCAGACATCGCGAAAAAATCATCTGAGCAACTCCGGTCGCCACCGAATACGGAATTGCCCGCGGAACCCGCAGATTGTCGCGGAAAGGAAGTGAAAGAACCGCTGCTTTTTCGCGTCATTTTCCGTAGTCTGAGGGCAAATCTCATGGAAAACTTCTCACACAAAGACGCAAAGCTCATTCGAAAGCTGAAGACGTGCAAGCGATTTTGTCTTTTCCCCTTCTGCGTCAATCGGCGTGGTCTGCGGGTAAAAGTTTTTCTGCGTGGACTTTTGCCGTGCGGGCCGGTTCAGTCGGCGCGGCCAACGCGCCGCAATTACGGAATTGCCCGCGGAACACGCTGATTGACGCAAAA